>Ga0209181_10000227_pt1 | contig 104403 bp, 77 predicted proteins | sample MAT05_FD_187208 | JGI IMG/M metagenome (GOLD analysis project Ga0209181, IMG submission 187208) | Freshwater microbial communities from Lake Fryxell liftoff mats and glacier meltwater in Antarctica - MAT-05 (SPAdes) (version 2) | ecosystem: Environmental > Aquatic > Freshwater > Ice > Liftoff...
GACGATAGGGGAGTTAAAAACGCGCTTAAACAAAAGCCATGCGTTGCTACCGGCTATTGCCCAACAAAGCAGAACGGGCAATATTCCCCTTTCCTTTAGTCAGGAGCGCTTGTGGTTTATCGATAAATTGGAGGGCAGTATTTCCTATCATATTCCTACGGTTTTGCGCCTTACTGGATCTTTAGATTTTGAAGCCTTGCAGTTTGTTCTTCAAACAATTATTAACCGTCATGAAGTTTTGCGAACGGTAATATATGAAATAGATGGTATTGGATACCAGCGAGTAAATCCAAAAAATCACTGGAAATTACAAGTAATAGACGGAACAACCCTGAGCAAGGATAGCCTCAGTTTGCGTCAAAAAATTCAACAAATTATCAGTAAACCTTTCAACTTGTCGAACGATGATATGTTGAGAGCGCATTTGATAGAACTTAATGATACAGAGAATATTCTGGTTGTAACTCTTCATCATATTGCCTCAGATGGTTGGTCCACATCAATTATAATCAAAGAAATTGTAGAACTTTATAAAGCTTCTAAGCAAAAGCAATTCACCTTGCCTAATGACTTACCAATACAGTATGCGGATTTCGCCATTTGGCAACGTAAATATCTTGAGGGTGAAATTCTTAATAAGAAGTTAGATTACTGGAACCATAAGCTTAAAGATGTTCCTCCACTTGATTTTCCTACAGATTATGTGCGACCTGCCGTACAAAGCATTCGTGGAAAATCCATAAAATTTAGTGTAGATAACAAATTAACGGAGCAACTTAAAGCCTTAAGTCAGAAAAACAATGCAACCCTTTTTATGACATTGCTTTCGGCGTTTAAGGTGCTTTTGTATAAATATAGCGCACAGCAAGATATTTGTGTTGGGGTTCAAATTGCTGGAAGAAATTCTCAAGAACTTGAAGGACTTATTGGATTTTTTTTAAATGCACTGGCTTTAAGAACTCAGCTTGAAGATGAGCAAAGTTTCAGTAACCTGTTGCAATCGGTTAAGAAAACAACCTTGGAAGCTTATGAAAATCAGGAGGTTCCTTTTGAAAAAGTTGTAGAAGAAGTTGTGAAGGAACGCTATCACAACCGAAGCCCGGTTTTTCAAGTACTCTTTGGCTTGCAAAACACACCGACGGTTCCGCAGTTAAATATAGATGACCTGCAAATTCAACCAGAAAATTTCACAAACGAAACATCAAAGTTCGAAATAATATTAAGTTTAACTGAGCATGCCGATGGCTTGAAAGGTAACCTTCGCTATAGTAGCGATTTGTTTACATCCACAACTGCAGAAAACCTTGTTAGTCGTTATCAATTACTTCTCAATTCAATTGTTATCAATCCCGAAGAAACAGTTGGTAATTTGAAATTTTTGTCAAATAGTGAAGAGCAAAACGTATTTAATAGCATTAATATTTCTAAAGTAAACTATCCCCAAGGTATCACTTGTGTGGAATTATTTGACCAGCAGGCAGAAGCCAACTCTGAAAAAATTGCACTCGAATTTGAAGGCAAGCAACTAACTTATGAAGAGTTAAATCAAAGATCTAATCAATTAGCGTTTCATTTAAAACTTCAGGGCGTAAAAACTGGTCAGAAAATTCCAATTTATTTAGATCGAGGTATAGATATGATGGTTGCCATACTTGGAATTTGGAAAGCCGGTGCAGCCTATGTTCCGATAGATTTGGAGTTACCAGCAAGTCGAGTGCGCTTCGTTTTAGAAGACTGTGATGCAGATTTGTCCATTTGCAATGCAAACACTTGTGAAAGGTTGCTAACTTCAACTCAAGATTTTAAAAAGCCTAGCGAATTTAAGTTTGTAAATTTAACTGCCGATATCGAAAAGATTCAACAGCAATCAGTTGCAAAACCTACTTATGATTTTTCTTCTTCCGATTTAGCATATCTTATATATACCTCAGGATCAACAGGAAATCCGAAAGGTGTAATGATAGAGCACCGAAGTATAGTAGATTATTTGTTTGGTTTAAATGACAAAACGAATATTTCAAATTGCCAATCTTTTGCATTGGTTTCAACTATTGCTACAGATTTAGGGAATACTGTTATTTTTAGTTCGCTAGTTTTTGGGGGAACTTTACACATTTTTTCAAAAGACACAGTTTCCGATCCGGATAAACTGTTTCGTTATTTTAAAACAAATACAATTGATTGCTTAAAAATCGTGCCTTCGCATTGGAAAGCTTTAAGTGAAAATGAACGCTTGATTCTTCCCGAAAAACTCATAATTTTTGGGGGTGAAACTTTAAATAATTCCATTTTAACGAATATTACCAATCTTGATGCACAATGTCAGATAGTTAATCATTATGGTCCAACAGAAACTACCATTGGAAAATTACTTTATTTAGTATCACCGCATTCATTTTATCCAAAAACAGTACCAATCGGTAAACCTTTTGGCAATTCGGTGATTTATGTTTTATCTAAGTCAAAAGGTCTTTGTGCAATTGGTATTCCCGGTGAATTGTATATCGGTGGTGACGGATTGGCAAGAGGTTATCAGAATAATGATGGCCTGAGTAAAGCAAAGTTTATTAAAAATCCATTTTCAAATTATCCAGAACTCATTTATTCAACTGGCGACTTGGTTAAGTATCTAGATAGTGGTGATATAGAATATATTGGTAGAATGGATGAACAGGTAAAAATTCGTGGTTACCGAGTAGAACTTGGTGAGGTAGAAACTGTTTTGTCTAATTTTTCAGCAATAAAGCAAGCGGTTGTTGTAGCCTTAGACGATAAATCGAGTAGCAAAAAACTAATAGCTTACCTAGTTCTAGATGATAATAGTTATTACGACAAGGCTGTCTTAATGGAATATTTACATTCGAATTTACCTGAATATATGGTTCCTTCACAGTTTGTTGAAGTAAACACTATTCCTCTAACACCCAATGGGAAAATAGATAAGAAAGCATTGCCAGATCTGGAAATGGGGTTGCTTCAATTAGATAAATTTTTAGCACCACAGGATGAAACAGAGAAAAAACTTGCCAAAATCTGGGAAGATATATTAGAGATAGAAAATGTTGGGGTTCATCATGATTTTTTTGAACTAGGCGGACATTCTCTTTTAGCCATTCGTTTAATTTCGGCTATAAGAAAAACTTTTAACGTTGAGATGCCAATTGGGGATATTTTTGATTACCCAAGCATTGCTAAACTAAAATCGCGTTTAGTTTTTAAGGAAGATTTGGTTTTGCATTCAATTGAAGCTTGTAACCCTCGACCAGATTATGTTCCACTCTCATTTTCGCAGGAGCGTTTATGGTTTATTGATAAGTTGGAAGGCAGCTTGCAGTATCATATTCCGACCGTTTTAAGACTCAAAGGGGATCTCGATTTAGAGGCACTTCGTCATAGTTTTCAGCAAATAGTAAATCGTCATGAAATTTTGCGAACCGTTATTCGCGAACATGAAGGTCAGGGTTATCAATTTTTAAAAGAAATCAATCAATGGGAGCTTAGTTTCGTTGATATTAGTGGCAGTGATTCAAAAAATTTAGCAGAACGCATTAAAGAAAGTATTTACAAACCTTTTGATTTATCAGAAGATTATATGGTACGGGTTGATCTATTTGGTATATCATCCCTCGAACATGTCCTTGTGGTTACATTGCACCATATTGCCTCTGACGGTTGGTCAAACTCAATAACCGTAAAGGAACTGATTGAATATTATAGTGCATTTACAGAAAATAGAGCAGCAGTATTGCCTCAACTCAACATTCAATTTGCAGATTACGCTTTATGGCAACGAAAATATATAGAGGGTGATGTGTTGAATCAAAAACTCAAATATTGGAGTCATAAACTTGAAGATGTAAGTCCGTTGGACTTTCCAACAGATTTTATTCGGCCATCGATACAAAGTAACCGAGGTGCCAATGTTACCGCCACTTTTGATATGACCTTAGCATCGAATTTGAATGAATTGAGCAGGCAAAAAGGCACAACACTCTTTATGACCTTACTTGCAGCATTTAAAGTTCTTTTGCACAGATATACCGGTCAGAATGATATTTGCATAGGCACTCCGATTGCCGGAAGACAGTACTCTGAATTAGAAGAATTGATTGGTTTTTTTGTGAATACTTTGGCTCTGAGAAGTAATTTAAACTCCGAAAAATCATTTTTACAATTTTTGGATGAGGTTCGTTCAAGCACCCTTGAAGCCTATTCACATCAAGAGGCTCCATTCGAAAAAATTGTAGAAAATTTGGTTCATGATAGAGACATGAGTCGCAGCCCAATATTTCAAGTATTGTTCGTATTACAAAATACGCCTGATATTCCAGAATTAACATTCGGGGAATTGAAATTAATCGGCGAACAATACGATCAAACTGTTGTAAAATATGACCTTGCCTTTTTTGTAACGGAATTTTCAGAGGGATTAAATGTGTCAATGCAGTATTGCACAGATTTGTTTCGTGAAGATACGATTGTTCGGTTAGTTAATCATTATCGTCAATTGCTTCAATCCATTGTCACCACTCCTGAGCAGAGTATTGCAAAACTTTCTTTTTTAACTGAGGAAGAAGAAATTTATTTTTTAAATGAATTAAACGATACTGCAATAACCATAAATGGCAGTCAAACAATTAGTGTTCGTTTTGAAGAACAGGCCGCAAAGCATCCGGATAAAGTTGCTCTGACTTTTGAAGACAGACATTTCAGTTATAAAACATTAAATGAAAAAGCAAATCAGATAGCTCATTTTTTGAGAAGCCAAGGAGTTGCAAACGAATCTGTTGTGCCTATTTGCTTTGAACGTGGTTTAGATTTGGTTGTAAGTTTGCTCGGTGTTTTAAAGGCAGGAGCAGCTTATGTGCCTATTGATCCGGATTATCCACAAGATAGAATTTCTTATATGTTAATTGATTGCAAAGGCAAATTAGCTTTGACTCAATCAACATTCAGCAATAAATTAAATATTGGTAATCAAGGCTCTAATTCGCTGAATATAGAGGAATACAAAATTTTTGAAACCAATACACTTTCAAAAGAAATCGCAAGTTACCCAGCTTCGAACTTAGATATTTCGGTAAAGCCGAATGATTTGGCCTATATCATTTATACATCCGGATCTACCGGTGTGCCCAAAGGCGTTATGATAGAGCATGCTTCGGTTGTTAACTTGCTTTGCAGCATGGCTAAGGATGTAAGTTTCACTGTTGATTCTTGCTTTTTATCTGTTACAACTTATAGTTTTGATATTAGCTATCTCGAGATTTATTTGCCATTAGTGGAAGGTGGGTCTTTGGTATTGGTGCCAAGAGAAGTTGCTTTAGACGGTTACCGATTGGCTGATGCCTTAAAGAAATACAAGCCCTCGCACCTTCAAGCAACTCCGGCCACCTGGTTGCTTTTGCTTGATGCCGAATGGAGAAATACAGAAGGTGTAAAAATACTTATTGGTGGTGAAGCTGTAAAAGAATCGTTAAAGGATCAGCTAAGTCGATTAGGAACAGTTTATAATTTATACGGCCCTACAGAAACAACGATATGGTCGGCAATTGAACAACTTAAAACGAGTGAAAAAGTATTAATTGGGAAACCAATTTTAAATACACAGATCTATGTTTTGGGGAATGAAATGCAATTGCAACCGCTTGGTGTTGTCGGTGAAATTTGTATTGGTGGCGCAGGAGTCGGAAGAGGTTATTTAGACAGACCCGAATTGAATGAACAAAAGTTTGTACGAAATCCGTTTAGCAAGGATAAGCAGGCCAGATTATACAAAACCGGTGACTTAGGAAGATGGTTGACCAATGGAAAACTTGAATTTCTGCGCCGAATGGATGACCAAGTGAAAATTAGAGGCTACCGTATAGAACCCGGTGAAATTGAAGCCCGATTAATGCAAAATAACTTAGTAAACCAAGCCATTGTTTTGGTAAAAGAAAGCAATACAGGCAAAAATCTAATTGGTTATTACACACCAAAATGGGAGGCCATAAAAGAACGTGAACGCGACTTATACCAAGCACAAGTTGAAAGTTGGAAAGCCGTTTATGAAACAAATTATGTAGAAGAGGTTTTGGGTGATGATCCTGAATTTGATATAAATATCTGGAAAAATAGTTTTACAGGCGAATCGATACCTGTTGCTGAAATGAAACAATGGGTAAATGAAGTGGTAGAGGAGATTTTGAAAGAAAACCCGAATCATGTTCTAGAAATAGGTAGTGGAACAGGCTTGATTTTTTACCGCCTTGCTGGAAAAGTGAACCAATATACCGGAACAGATATTTCTAACGTTTCGATTCAAAAAATAAATGACCGTGTGGCCCAAGGCTTAAGAAATTATGGGAATAATACCTTTAAGGTAAGTGCTGCCCATGAAATCAAAATTGATAGTAACAATCAACAGGTAGATACTATCGTTCTTAATTCAGTCATCCAGTATTTTCCAGGTGAATCTTATATGACAGAGGCTGTTTCAAGAAGTTTGAAGATTTTGAAAGGCAAAGGACGAATTATTATTGGGGATGTGCGTGACCATCGTTTACTCGAATCATTTAAGGCAAGGCTGAATCTTGAAAAAATGAGCCGATCAGCCGGAATAAAAGCTTTCAACTGGGCAGTAGAACGAGACTATTTAAAAGAAGAAGAATTGTGTTTTTCACCTGATTATTTTAATAATTTAAAGTCACAATTTCCTGAAATAACCCATATTGAAATTAAGTGGAAAAAGGGCGATTACGTCAATGAACTTTCGCTTTATCGTTACATGGTTGTTTGTTATATTAATGATAGTCGTGGCTTCGATACACCAAATTGGTTCAATTGGGCGGCCTTGAACGACAGAAATGAATTTGTAAAAATGCTGGAAAAAGGAGTAAATTCTTTCGGTATTTTGGATGCACCCAATCCGCGACTTGTTAAAGAAAGACAGTTGCAATTGGCAAGAAGCAATAAATTATTTCAGTCAGTTGGCGATTTAAATGATGCTTTGGATATTTCGGACCCGCTGCATCAAGAGGTCAATGTGCTATTGAATGTTGCAACAAAATTCAATTATACATATAGACTACTTTTGGCATCAGATGCAATGTTTGTTAATATTGTATTTGAAAAACAGCCTTCTGAAAAGTTTACTCAAAATCCAGCGAAAAAGCTCACAGACCATACTTCACAATTTTACACGAATACGCCTTTATTTAATGATATCACTTATAATTTAAAGAGGGAAATTCGTTCAGATTTGTTGAGTCAATTACCCGAATATATGGTTCCAGTTGATTTGATTGCACTTCAAAAGCTTCCTTTAACTAATAATGGTAAAGTGGATCGCAAATTTTTAAGTGAATTGGAGGATGGAATGCTTTCATCAAACCTAAATTATATTGCCCCAATTACAGAAACCGAAATCAAACTTGCCGAAATTTGGCAAGATTTATTGGGAATTAAAAGGGTTGGTACTGAGGATGACTTTTTTGAGTTGGGCGGGCATTCTCTTTTAGCTATGCGCGTGATTTCAGCAATACGAAAAGAATTTGGAATGGAGTTGGTAATAAAGGAAATTTTTCAGTTTACAAGTATTGGTCAACTGAGCAAATTTATTGATATACAACTCAATAATTTTCAAAATGAAACTGATTCAACAGAATTTGATTTGCATTACATCTAACAATCAAGAATGGTAAAAGTGCTTTATTTTCGTTTTACTGAAGAGTTAGAGCCGAATGTATTTAAGCATTACCTACAAAAGCTTCCAATCGATTTTCAAAAAAAGGCCTTAAGATACCGACGATGGCAAGATCAATACACAAATTTGTTCGGAAAGTTACTCTTGGTTTATGGCCTTAAAGAATATGGTTTTAGGGAAGAGGATTTAAATCATTTAAAATATAATGAGTATAACAAGCCTTATTTGGAGAATGAAATTTATTTTAACCTTTCTCATTCAGGCGATATAGTTATTTGTGCAATTTCGAATGAACAGGAAATAGGTATTGACATTGAAGAAATGAAGCCTATTAATATTTGGGAATTTGATACGATTTTTACCAAAAATGAACTCGAAATCATGAATAATTCATCGCACCCTGTGTTTACTTTTTATAAATATTGGACAATAAAAGAAAGCGTAATTAAGGCTATTGGCAAAGGGTTGGCATTGCCTTTAAGTGAAGTGGTTGTTTCAGATGATGATCAATGCAGTTTTAGAAATCAACATTTCAAAATACAAATTATAGATATTGAAAAAGGATATTATTGCGCGCTTGCAAATCCGGTGAAGCAACCGTTTTCGACAAATCAAATTTTTTTGAATAATTTCTAAATTGCAAGGTTGAAAGCCTTGCAGTATATGAGTTTGGCTTTTTTTGAACATCAAAAAAATGAAGTCGGTAATAAATTTTTGATTATTTTCGCGCAATTTAAATAAGAGCTTGGATTGATGTAAGGCTTACTAGAACTGTAAGTTGGGCGTGAACAAACCTTTGCATTAAACAAGAAACTCATTAAAATAACAAGATTTAAAACGTTTATGGAAGAAGAAATTGCCTCAATAATAACTCAGATTTCAGAAAAGAAAGATGTTCAATTGGACGATAATTTAATTTTTATTTTGGGGTTTGATTCAAAAAAAGTAATGCAACTGATTATTAAGCTGGAGAATCATTTTGATATTTCGATAAAAGAAGAAGATTTGGATATTGATAATTTTACAAACTTAGGTTCCATTGTAACTCTTGTAAAAAAGTATAAAACGGCATGATTAAAAATCTTGAATCCTATCCAATCAAACAGAAGAAAATTGTAGTACTTGAATCAACTTATTGCAGTAATTTATATTTTAATTAGTAAGTAAAGAATTTATCAAAGCCAAAAATGAAAATTGATGTAAAAAATCTCAAATCGGATTTATCGAATATTTCCAAAACCATAAGATTTGTTTACGATAGTGATAAGGTGCTTTGCTTTGTAAGACTAGGGCTTATTTTAGTGCAGAGTGTTTTACCCTTGGCCTCTCTTTATTTGTTAAAACGATTAGTTGATGAAATTCAAAAGGCTGGAAATCAAGGCGAGGTTATGGATATTGCCACCACAATCACTTTGGTTTCTGTTACTTTTTTATTAATTCAAGTTTCAACGGTTGTAAACAGTGTGGTTGGTGAAATTTTAGGTCAAAAAATTATCGATTTTATTAACAGTATGTTACACAAGAAATCGTTAGAATTAGACTTAACCTATTACGACAATGCCGAGTATCACGATACTTTTCACCGCGCACAACAAGAAGCAACCTATCGCCCAATTCAAATTTTAAATAATATTTCTGAACTCATACGAAACCTTATTTCGTTTGTCGGAATAGCTATAATTCTTGCATCTCTTTCCGGATATGTTCTTATTGTGATGATTTTGGCAGGCATTCCATCCTTACTTATACGACTAAAGAGAACTAAAACTTATTACCTCTGGAGAAAAGAAAATACAAGTCTGTTTCGCCGTGTTAATTACTTCAGTATGTTAATGACGCATCGTATTTATGCCAAAGAGGTCAGGATTTTTAGCTTGGGAAACTTTTTGCAAAAAACACATGATACGATTCGTGGAAAATTGATGAAGCAAATAATAATTCTGCAAAAGAATCAAGCTGTTGGTAATGTCATATCCTCGTTGTTTGAAGTAGGTGCATTAACTATTTCAATTATTTTATTAGCAGACAAGTTTTTTACTTCAGCCATCACTTTAGGTAGTTTTGTCATGTTTTTTGCCGCTGTTCGAAATGCAAATAGTTATTTAAATGGCATTCTATCAAACGTAACAGGTATTTACAATAACAAGTTGTTTTTAAGTAACTTGTTTGAGTTTATTAATTTAAAACCACATATTCATCAGCCCGAAAATCCAATTTTCATCAAAAAGTTAAGTGAAGGTATTAAGTTTGATAACGTTTCTTTTAGATACGAAGGCGGCACTAAGCAAGTACTTGAAAATATTTCTATTGATATAAAGCCTGGCGAAACTGTTTTAATTACGGGTAAAAACGGTGCTGGAAAAACAACACTTATTAATCTCCTCTGTCGTATGTATGAATGCAGCTCGGGTTCAATAACATTTGATGGTAAAGATATTAAAGATTATGATATCGATTCGTTACATAAAAACATCGGAATAATTTTTCAAGATTATTGCAAGTACGATTTTACAGTTAATGAAAACATTAAGATTGGAGATATAGAGAATGAACACGATGTACCAAAAGTAGCAGGAATTTCGGGAGCTGATGTGTTTGTTAAGGACTTGCCGGAAAAATATAATACCTTAGTAGGTAAGTATTTTAAAGATGGTGAAGAACTAAGTATTGGTCAATGGCAAAAAATTGCCTTAGCTAGAGCCTTGTATGGCAATGCCCAAGTTATTATTTTAGACGAGCCAACGGCCTCTATTGATATGGAGACTGAAAATCACTTTTTTGAAAACTTGAAAGAACACGTTAAGGATAAAATTGTAATTATTATAGGGCATAAAATCACAGGAAAGGTAAAGGCTGATAGTTATTACAATCTTCAACGAGGAACGTTAACCAAAGTTAATAATGATTATGCATTAGCATAACAAGTTAAAAAAAATTTACCTGAAAATGAGTATAATACTTGTAGCACTTTTAGTATTTATTTTAGTATTTGCCACAGGCGAAATATTAGTAAGATGTTTTGTTACAAAGGATGAAGGACCCTATTACCGCTTTGATTCTAAAAACAAGCTTTTTAGAAGAAGACCATTTTCGGAGGGTAAATTTATTAAACGCAATGTTAAAGGTCAATATCGTTTAAACAACGAAGGTTGGAATTCAACACGTGATTATTTTACCAAGAAGGAAAAAGGTACCTGTAGAATTGCCTGCATAGGAAGTTCTGAAACCGGAGGCTATGAAGTTCAAGTAAGTGAAGCGTTTCCTAAAATAATTGAAGATACTATCAATGAAGCCGGCGTGAAATGCGAAGTTTATACTTTTGCCGAAGATCGAGCCATTGGATTAGGCCATGCCTTGCATATTACGCGTTATGCAATAAAGCATTTTAATCCAGATATTATTGTATTTAATGGTTCATTTATTGGTGATTTATTGCTGGAAACTACGGTTAAGACACATTTCACTTTGGTTAAAGTTGATTCAAACGGAAATTGTAAGTTAGTGCCACCACGAAACGAAAGTATGCCTATTCTTGGTAAAGATCTTACTTTGAAAAGTTTGATTTTCAAATCAAGACTTATTAAGTATCTCAGACCTCGATTAGCGATTAGAACTCGCTACCGAAATGCCAAGAATTTAATAATTTCTTTCATTTATAAAAAGAAGGAGGCAGTTACAAAACCAAAAAACTCGACAAAGAAATCGCTTTCAGTTAATAAGAAAACTGAACTTGCATGGCAGTTTGTTCTCGAAGAATTTCATAAACTGCAGAATATAAATTCAGCAAAGATTCTTTATGTTGTTATGCCTTTACGTGATAAGTCGTTTAACTGGCGCGATGAAAATACTGAACGGATGTTAATTCAAGAGAAAGATAGAAACGCAAAAATTGAATTGTTGAAAAAGTATACATTTCCGTACTTTAATATGGATAATGTTTTTATGGAGGATTATAAAATTAACGGCATTAAATTTGATCATTTATTAGATCCTCACCTTAACTCACATGGTCACAGAGTAGAAGGCAGGGCTATAGCAAACTTCCTTCTAAAGAATGATTATTTTATACTGTCGGAACCAAAGGAGCAAGGTTCAGTAAGCCATGAACAGCAAGTTTCGACAAACTAAGAGGTTTAATGTATTGTTAAAAATAGATAATAATAATAATATTTAAAATTTAAAAATATGCGAAAAGTATTACTCCTTGCAACGGTCGCTTTTTTGTTGCACTTACAATCAACATTTGCCCAAACAACACTGGATACTGAACCGGGTAATAATAGTGTTCCGGGCGATTCGTTAACCTTGCCTACCAATAATAATGGTACCACTACCAATTCGTCGGACAACGATTATTACAAAGTAAGAACCAATAAAATAGGTGTTTTAACAGTTGCAGTATCTGGTACTAATACCAATATGCAAACTCGAATCTATGTTATTAATGCAGACGGTTCAACTTTTGAAGGATTCCGCGATGCCGCTTTTGCAGGTGATGATATAAGTTTAGACATAGTAACCCAATATGTTGGCGTGTTTTACATACGTGTCCAGAATATTCGATCTACAACAAGTTCATCTCCTTATAATTTAAAAGTTAGTTTAGATACAACAGATGAGTATGAATTTAACAATACCATTGCTTCGGTTGCTTCAAAATCTGCTTTGAGCATTAGCAATGATGAAACAAAACCTACAGTAATTAATGGTAAAATTAAAGGGTATTACTATGTAAGCAATGGTGCTAATTATAATTTTTCGGCACTCACTTCGGATCAAGATTTTTACAAATTTACAACAGGATCAAAAATGGGTGTTTTGGTAATGCGGGTTACTAATTCACCAACCAACCTGCGTTTCAGGATTGAGATGTATAAAGACGATGGGATAACACAACTGGGTTTTCGTGACGCAACTGTAAACGGGGATACTTTGCGATTTGAACTTTTAACTCAATACGCCGGTGTATATTACCTCCGGTTGCGAAATATTAATGGTTCTGCAAACGGTAACGCGAACAATAGTAATTCGCTATATTCTTTTAATATCTCGTTAGATACCATAGGCGGTGAGTATAACGACAATATTGCTTCGGTTTCTTCTTTAAATGCAATGACATTAAGTTTGGATGAAAAAAATCCAACTGTTATCAAAGCTAAAATACGTGGATACAGCTATGTGAATAATGGTGGAATATATGATTTCGCGAGTTTAACAGCCGATCAGGACTATTATAAAGTTACTACCGGAAAAAACAAAGGCGTTATTGTAATGAAACTAGCCAATGTTCCTCCAAGTCTTAGATTTAGAATTGAAATGATTAAAGATGATGGTATAACCGTGCTTGGATTTCGTGATGCTGCGTTTAACGGCGATACTTTGCGTTTTGAGTTACTTACTCAATACGAAGGTATTTACTATATTCGTTTGAGAAATGTGAATGGGGTAGGGAATATTTCAGGTAATACGAGTGTGTTTCCTTATACGCTAAATATTAGTATTGACACGCTAGGAAGCGAATTCAATGATAATGTTTCTTCTATTTCATCCAAGGTACCTGTTAAAGTTAGTTTAGATGAATCAAACCCAAATGTTTACAAAGGGAAAATAAGAGGCTATTATTATGTAAACAATGGTGGGAATTTCGATTTTGCAAATCTTACAGCTGATCAGGATTTTTACAAAATTACAACCGCTTCAACAAACGGGGTTCTAGTTATGCGTATCACAGGAGTTCCTACAAATCTGCGATTTAGAATTGAGATGATAAAAGATGATGGAATAACATCTTTAGGATATCGCGATGCAAACATTAATGGTGACACCATTAGATTTGAATTATTGACCCAATATGCAGGTGTTTATTATGTAAGATTGCGTAATATAAATAATGCTGCAAATGGGATAAATAACAGCAGTGCTTTAACATACACTCTAAGTATTGCACAAGATACCTTGGGAACCGAATTTAACGATAATATTGCATTGGTTGTGCCATCGGTTGCCGTGCCTATTAGTTTAAGAGAATCAAGTCCTACCGTGATAAGAGACAGAATTCGTGGTTATTATTATGTGAACAATGCAGTTGGATTTGATTTTGCAAATCTTACTGCTGATCAAGATTATTACAAAGTTACGACTGGAAACAATACAGGCGCCTTAGTTATGAAACTTTCAACGGTTCCTACAAACCTTAGATTTAGAATTGAAGTTATTAAAGATGATGGAATTAGCGTTTTAGGTTACCGTGATGCCAACGTTAATGGAGATACAGTAAGATTTGAATTGCTTACCCAATATGCCGGCATATATTACATAAGATTGCGCAATATTAATACGAGCGCAAATGGTAATAGTAATTCAAGCATTGTTCCTTATGTTTTAAATATTTCACTCGATACTTTAGGGCGTGAATTTAATGATGTTGTTTCCAATGTGTCATCTTTGGTCCCACTTACTATCAGTCAAAATGAATCAAACCCAAGTATAATCACTGGCAAAATTCGTGGTTTTTATTATGTAAATAATGGAGGCAGTTTTGATTTGCCAAACTTAATGGCCGATCAAGATTTTTATAAAATTACTACTGGCAGTAATATTGGAGTTTTAGTTCTTAAAGTTAATCCAGTTCCTGCGAACCTTAAAATGCGAGTTGAATTGATAAAGGAAGATGGAATTACCTCCTTGGGTTATCGTGATGCAGTTCTAAATGGAGATTCACTGCGCTTTGAAGTACTTTTGTCAAGTCCCGGTGTTCATTATCTTCGATTGAGAAATGTAAATGGTTTGGTAAATGGTTCTTCTAACTCGGGCTCATCATCTTATACTCTCAAAATGTTTATGGAAACTGGATTCGGCGAGTTTAACGATGCAATTAATCTTGCAACTCCCTTGGCAGTAAATGATACAGTAACCTCAAAATTAAAAGGGCATTATAGAACAAATTTCGGAACGGTTGCGGGATCTGATTTCTTTGCTTTAACACCGGACGCAGATTTTTACATGATAAACAAAGGATGCTATTATATGCAGTCTGCCAGTATACTTGATGTGCCTTCAAGCATGAAACTTAGAATTACAGCCTTAGATACTCTCGGTGTTATTTTAGGTTCAAAAACAGCTACCAATAATGGAGACAAAGTAGTTCTACTTACTTCAAATCTTTCAAGAGCCAGCAGTGTTAAATATTTTAAGGTGGAAAGTGTAAATACTGCCAATGATATTAATACCAGTTCGGCATTCTATACCTTTTCCACCAATTTTATTGATACACTTTATGGCCCTTTTATAACTCCTCATATTACTAAGCCTTGTAAAGATTCTATCGTGGTGTACAGTTCCAGTTCACCCGACAACAATCGCTGGAGTACAGGTGAAACCACCCGTACAATTAGTTATAAAGTTACAAAAACCGGTGTTTTATCTTTAACCAATCAAACAGGAATCGGATGCAATACTCGAGTTGATTTTAGTTATATTCAACTAGCGGTTGCTCCATTTGCAGCATTTAGCTTTAAAGATAATTTTAACAGAGTGATTGCCTTTACCAATAATTCAATTGGTGCCACAACGTATAAATGGAATTTTGGTAATGGCAAAACATCAACCGTGGCCAACCCAACGCATACTTATGCCTTAAGCGGAACATATCAAGTAACCTTAGTTACTGGCAATACTTGTGGCTTAGATTCAGTTAAGCAAAGTGTTATCGTGTCAACGTCAGGTATTAAAAACGTCGACATGGGAATTGAAATGTTAGTTATCCCCAATCCGAATTCAGGAAACTTTCAACTAAAATTTGCTCAGGCCTTAAATGAAAAATCCGAATTAATATTATATAACTCTGTTGGGCAAATGGTTTACATAAGTGAACTTTCAATTGGTGAAAAGGAACTTAACCTAGTAACCGATTTGCCAAATGGTATTTATACCTTAGTTGTTAAGGGAAATACTTATAATATGAAACAAAGGATTGTAATAAGCCAATAAGCCAAATTAAAAATATAAAATATTATCAGATTTTCTAATGAGAAGCCGTTTCTAAATTCTTGGAAACGGCTTTTTTTATAATAGTTTTTCGCATACTTCATCGCTTAAAATCCCAAAACAATTAATATTACAACTTAAATTCGCAATTATGAATCTTGATGTGTTTTCTGTTATGATTGGTTTGGCTGGGGGAGGATTTATTGCTTGGATAGTAGCAAGTTCATTGTATAAAAATTCACTAAATTCACAAGCCACTCAACTTGCTTTAGAATCAGAAAAATTACGTGCTGCCAATGAAATGCTTCATGAAACACACAAAAGACTACTTGAAAAATCCGAGGCTTTTCAAGAAATGAACGATGAAGCTATTTCTATAAAAACCAGATTAGAAAACTCCATTGAAACCTTTCGCAAACAGGAAACGGATTCAAATTCATTAAGAAGTGAACTTGCTGAAAAGAATGAGTTAATAAGAAATTATTTTGGCGAAATACAACAAATTAGAGCTTTAAACGATGGTCTTAATGAGAAACTACTAACGCTTCGAAAAGAAATTGAAGACACCCGTAAAACCTTTGAAGCCGAGTTTAAAAATATGGCTCAAATAATTTTAGAAGAAAAGACCCAAAAGTTTACAGAACTAAATAAAACCAATCTAGATTCAATCCTTAAACCACTATCTGAAAACATTGAAAGCTTCAAGAAAAAAGTAGATGAAGCGTATGATAAAGAAAGTAAAGAACGCTTTTCTTTAGGTCAAAATGTAAAGGAGTTGATGGAGCTTAATCAAAAAATTAGCAAAGAGGCCAACGACTTAACAAAAGCACTAAAGGGCGATTCCAAAAAGCAAGGCAATTGGGGTGAAATGATTTTAGAGCGTATTCTCGAAAAGTCAGGATTGCAAAAGGATAGAGAATACAGTATTCAACCGACTTTTAAAGGTGAAGATGGTAATGCGTTAAGACCCGATGTGGTGCTAACTTATCCCGATAACAGAACCGTGGTTATTGATTCAAAAGTATCCTTAGTAGCTTATGAGCGATATTCAAGTTCTGAAGATATTGACGAGCAAAAGGCTTTTTTGAAGGAACATATTCAAAGTTTAAGAAGCCATATTAATTCTTTAAGCAGTAAAAATTACAGTGAAATTGTAAAAAGTTTAGATTTTACAATGATGTTTATTCCTATTGAACCGGCATATTTGGAAGCTGTTCGTGAAGACGAAGACCTTTGGCAGTTTGCTTACAACAAACGAATTTTATTAATCAGTCCAACCCATTTGATTAGTGCCTTGAAGATGATAGCTGATCTTTGGAAACGTGAATTCCAAAACCGCAACGCCGAAGAGATAGCTAAAAGAGGAGGATTGCTTTATGATAAGTTTGTTGGTTTTGTTGAAAATTTAAATAAAATAGGGAGGAATATTTCTCAAGCTAATTTAGCCTACGAAGAAGCCTTAAATCAATTAAAATCCGGAAAGGGAAATTTAGTGGGTCAAGCTGAACAATTAAAAAAGCTTGGTTTAAAGACAACCAAAGATATGCCTCTGAATTTGATGGATGAACTTGTCGAGGAATAAATCATACCGATTTTGATTTAAGAAAATAGCCCCTTGGAAAGCCCTTGATTAATCTTTAACCTCGATACCAGATTATTGTCAAAATCATATTTCAAAATTCAAATTTATGAAGAATTTCATTTTAACCTTAATGAAAAAGTTAGGTGTGTTTGTAATAAATGACTGTATGACGAAGTTGAACTTTGTTATACGTCGAGTCGAGAAGCGAATGCAGTGGTTCTTGTAAAATGAACTATCGAAAGAATTTATTATCGAAAAAAAATAATCTGTGCATTATTAACAAAGGTTCCTTTGAAACTTGCACATAAAAAAGAATTTGCGGTCACCTAATAAAGAAGTAACTATAATTCGTGTGTGTTTTAGGAAGGCCTAATTATTTACTACAAAATGAGCACTCATAATCCCCAAATACTTTATTCCGTTTACATTATAATCAAAATACGCATCACAATAAACCAAATCATATCCCGAAGCAGTTTGTTTAACTGAAACTTCTCCTGATTTTAAAAAATGGAACATCGGTTTGCCCCCGAACTTATTTCCACGAAGGGTAATATATACTTCACTGTTTTTTATCTCTGTAATATAACTGCTTGAAGTAATTTTATAAGTTCCGTTTTGATCAAAAATGTTTTGAAAACGAAGAGATATGCGGTTTTGGGGATTGTTTCTATCAAAGGCCACAATACTATCTCGGCTATAGGCCGTAACGTCTGTTATTTCAAAATTATAATTTAAAAAATTACAAACAATTGTATTTGGATTTAAGCGACAGTATGGATTTATATACTGATTTAAATCCGACGTTGTTAGTTTTTCAGACTTATTTAAACCGGCATCCGGCCGAGGATCTTCTCGGAACAAACATGCGGAGGCTAAAAGTAATAACATGATACTAATGCCTACTAATATTGAATTATTGCGGTATGAATTCATTATTTTAAAATTATTCCCCCTCCTAAATGAAAGCATAAGATATTGGTTAGCAAAATGCTGTTTTTCATCATATTTTCGAGATAATCCTGATAGTTGTAGAAATAAGGATAGTCTGTTTTTTTTGCATACGTAAAGCTTAATGGCACGTTAACTTGAAAGAGATATTGCAAATAGAATCGATTTTTTAAAATACGTTTTTCACCTATTTCAGCATAAAGTCCACCAATTTTTTTTGAAGAATAACTTGGCCCATTGCTTATTGTATATTGAATAGACTCATGGTTCGACGAGTTTTCGACACCCAAATTATATATTAAATGATCATCAATAATTTTAGAATCTGTAAAAAAAATACCAAGAGAGACACGTTTACCATAAGGTGCCATAGAACCATAATTTCGTGAATATTTTACGAGTCCAAAACGCATATTTAAACCTCGAAATTTTGCATCTCCAAGAATACTTTTTACTTTATAAACTTTATTTGAAGTTGCATTTTCCCCACTCATAAAATAAAGATAATTAGCTCTTTTTTCATTTACCAAATCATTGTTTGGTGAGAATTTATGCGAAAAATAACCTAAAGATGCCTCCAAGGATAAATGCCGCCTTAGCGTTTGTTCGGCCTTGACATCGAAACTCAAAAAGCGTTTATTCTTAAAAAATGGTGTTGCTTGAATATGTACACCAATCGCGTGCCTATTTCCTAAATAGCCCGGATTAGATTGACTAAATCCATGAATTTTTATAAAGCATAAACTAAGAAACAGTAGTTTTCTCATTTTTTTGGTTTTGCTTTAAGTTGATAGAATGTGCTATAAACCAGGCTTTTTAAAACTTCTGGTCTAACTTTACTTGTCAAGGTTTTGTATTCATAAAATGTTAGTTTACTCGTACTTAAATCAAATAATGCCATGTAATAGGTAAAGTTATTGTTGCTTGTGATATTAAAACCAAGTCCTCCGGTTGATCTAAATCCCGAAATTGCTAAGTAATTGGAGTTATAGGATCGGCTCAAATCTAAAACTGCGGTCTTAAAAAATAATTGCATACTTAAGGTGTCATTATTAATCCTCTCAGTCATCCATTGATTAAAAAGCATGAAAGAATTCCAAGCACTCGTATTTAAATTTTCCTTATCTAAAGTATTTAATATGGTTAAATGAAGCCGATTACTTTTTGCTAGACTCTTATAAATTTCTGCTAAATAAATTTCTTTTTCTTCCTCCTCTTTCATAACCGCTTGATTCGATTTTGAGCTCGGTCCGGTATAAGTTGGATTTAACATTATCAGAGTGTCGATGCCTAAAGCTACGCCATGATTCTTGATTTTTTCTTTTGCTTTTAATTTTTCGGCATGAGTCAATTTAACGATAGGAACTACCTCAGCCTTTGAAACCGAAGCAATCTTTAAAGCGCGTTCAAATTCATTCACTTTAAATAAATTTATAAATGCGCTTGAGGTAAAATCGCTCGAAAAGGACGTCGAGTCTTCAATACTCGTTTGTTTTTTACGCTTTTTAACTTTGTCAACCTTTGTTTCCTTTGTTGATTCGGAATCTTCAATGTTTGGCAATTTCTCAGGCTTAGTTTTGGTCAAAAAGTAAGTTCGAGATTTCTTACTTAAACCAAATACATCGTTTAATGATTCGCGGGCGAGAGTCTTCAAAAACTGATTCTGCTTGTCTTTTAGATAATATTCCCAAATTTGGCGGCATGCAATAATATTTAAATCAATGCCAGAAATTTCATTGAGTAGATAATAAACACGTTGTGATTCTCCTTCGCAATCTTTGTAATTGCCATATTTGAAATTATCAAGGGCTAGTTTGTGTTTATAAATACCATATAGGGCCATCGCTTTAATTTGGTTCGAGAAATCGTAATCTTGATATTTTTTTTCAAGAAGATAGGCATGATAAAATGCTTTTTCATAGGCTGTTAAAATGATATAATTATAAGCAATTTCAATTCTCACCTGATGTTGCATTGTCTCAAAATAACCTTCTGTAGTTAGAAATAAATTCGACGAGTTGGGTAAAGTGTCTAGGAGCTCCATCAAAGCGGTTTTTCGTTTCAAAAGATTTGGATGGGTACTATTTTCATCATTTTCGTCTTCATCGGCCGATATTTCTTTAACCTCATTTAAGTAGAATCGCTTTGGCATTAAAAAAAATGAATCTTCGAAATAGGAGGGACTCCACTCAATTTCATCGAAAGGAAGATAAGAATAAAGCAACATATCAAATGATTTAATCGCCTGAGATGGTGAGTAATTTGTTTTTGAGTATAATTCGAAGCCCCGTTTATCCGCCTCTAATTCATGTGCCTTTGAATACGAATTAAGTTTTTTGAGTGTCTGTTCAAAATTACCTCGATTATTGCCATTCAAATTACCTAAATTTTTTTCTGCCTTGAAATGTATGTACGTGTGTTTTAAGTTATAGTGTGCAATTTCATGGCAAAGTATGAAGGCTAATTGAGCCTCGTTCTCAACTTGAGCTAAAAGTCCTGTTGTAACAAAGATAATTCCTTGAGCTGTAGAAAATGCATTTGGTAAAGTGGATTTTAAGGTATAGAAACGCAATTGACTGCGCAACTCGGGGTCTTGTTTTAGTAAAATGTCTGCGAGTTTATTAATGTATTTGGTAAGTGGATCGCCATACAAAACTTGGCCACTCATAAGTATCTGGTTTATTTTGTAGTTTGATTTAAATACAAATTCGGTTTGGATTGATTTTTCCTTATCAGATAGTTTTTTAGAATTAATTTGTTCATTAGCTTTTAAGACTTTTTCGGAACTTAGTTGCAAAAAGTCTTCAGGAATAGGGCCTTCGCATTGCAAGGGGGCATAGCTAATTTCTTGAGCCTTTAAATTAATAAAGAACATTATTAGCATAAGTATCAATGATATTCTAGGTATTTTCATTAATTCGATGTTAGTCTTTAATGAGTTTTGAAGTCACTTTACCTATATCAGTTTGGCAAAATAAATAATAGATACCCTGAGGCAATTCAGAAATATCCATCTCAACTTCTTGCGAATTGATACCCGCAATTTGCAATAATTGCGTTCCCTGAATAGAATAAATAACAACATCGTAGATTTTAGCACTTCCATTTAACCAAACGTGAATTTTTGAAGTCGCTGGATTTGGAAACAGGGTTAATTGTTGGTTTTTTACTAAATCTATGGATGCCGATGCAGAGGTTGTAAATGTATACTTTACGGCCGAATTAATGGGCATCAGGCTCATTGATTGGGTGACCGATCGAACATACCAAGTATAAGTTGTAGCGGGCTTTAAATCCTTTAAAACTAAAGTGTTGTTTTCAACAATTGCCATCACTTTTGGGATGGAAGGGGCTGATAAAAAAAATTCATATTCACTTGCCTTTCCAAAAAAGTTGTCCTTCCACAAAAAGGTGACTTCTCCAGGAGCTATTTTTGTTGATTTATTTAGGGGATGAATCAAAAATGGAAGAGGTAACACATTGCTAATGACATAATTAAACAAACGAATACTCGACCATCTACTAGTATCTACTTCTGAAATGAGCCGCATACGACAATAGTAAAGCATGTTAACAACGAAATAACTTCCATCATAATAGGGGTCGCCATTGAGGTAGAAATTTTTAGGAGTTTTAAAATTTGAATTTGTATCTAACTGCCATTGATAAAGTATAATTCCTGCATATTTATCATTCCTTAAATTAAAACTAGGGTAATAATAGGTTGCCAAAGCCGGTGCACGAATTGGAACAGAATCCAATACTTTTAAGGGTATTGAGATACCCCATAACGTGGTATCACCTGTGGCATTAAAGCATTTATATCGCGCAAAGTAACGCAATCCAAATTTCAATGTTTTTATACTGTCCAAACTTGAAAGTGCGCCAGAAAATCTTAATTTTTGTGGACTATTGAACAAAACTGAAGTGTCAGTTTCAAACACAACGCCGCTTTGATCATTGAATTTTGTGAAATTAGCATGGGCAAAACAGGGTGGATTAATCGCATAAAAAGAATAAATCGGAATTAAAAAGCGTTGGTTGTTTGAGTACCAGTCGAGTTCAAAATCAGGTCCTAACATTCGGTAACGTATATACATTTTGTGATACGTTTTTATTTCAAGGTATTTTTTAATAAACGACTGCGAAAAAATTGAAGAGCTAAATGTCGTGTCCCAATTAATTTTCATGTTTGAGTTAAACAAAAGCGTGGTATCCATTTCAACAATAATTTTTGTGAATTCCGGATACAAGTTAAACTTAACATAGCCCGCACTTGAAATAAAAGTGTATTTCGGTGAATATTTTGCAGTTTTAAATTCTACAATTCCGCTGGTATTATAAAAACTATCATTTGGATATACCATTCTAACTTTTAGAAAATAGCTTCGAGCAAACTTCAGATTAAAATTAATTTGAGATCCGGAAGTATCATATTTGATTAGCAGGGGCGAGTTGAATTTTTTAGAGGTGTCGAGCCATGTGGTATAAATTACCTTCGAATCGCCATTGTAATTGCTGTTTAAAATTACAGATTTTTTTAATAAAAAACTATCTTTCAAGTAGTTGGTTTGCAATGTAAAACCTTCATAAGAATAAGCCGTTCCAGAATTGAACCAAGCAGAACGTTTTGAACCGTATCGTGAACGGTAACGCACATAATAAGTTGAGTTGGACTTTGTATATTTAAAATTGTAACTTCCTGTTGATGGACTTGCTGCAACAAATTTCATTAATCGTTTTGAGTTGAAAAGTTGTGAGGTGTCTATTTCAATTTCAAGTTTATTTACGGTGTTTATAGTCCATGAAAATCCAAGTAATGCATAACTCGGATTTGTTGATAAGCCTGGAACGGAATTAAAGGTGGTTAATTTTACAAGAGCAGACCAAGCTGATGAATCGGTTTTGCCGGCGTTCAAAATCTTTAATCGAAAATAGAAATTAGTATTGAATGGCAAAGAATCTAAAGTTATAGAATTGGAAGTAGAAGCAGAGAATTTTTTTCGATAACCGCTGTTAAATCCCGAAACCGAGTCGTATTCGTAAATATAATAATTAGTTCCCGAAAGTAAGGTTGTTGAAATTGTTACTTTATTTAAAACGTTTTTAGAATTATTTAATGGAGAACTAATGCTAGGTGTGCTGAGGATTGCAAACGAAAATTTGCCAATTAGAATTAGTAAAATGCTGAAGGAAAATCTTGTAAAAATTCTATTTATTGGCATATTTATTGAGATATAATTATAAAGCAATAATAATTATTTAATTGATATTTTTTGAAATAGAATGTATTTTTTGAATGTTTAGATTTACTTTAGACTAGTTAAGTATTTGTAAAAAAATTACATAGATAAAAAGTTAATAATCCAACCATCAAAAGATGGTTTATTTTCATGTTTCGATAAATAGGAAGATTTAAAATAAATAGCTTTCATTGTTATGTTGATAGTGAAAAATTGGGCAGATTTGTTTTTATTTGAGGATTATATGCAATCTAAAAAAAGAATCTCCAAATACCGCTAATGGAAATACAAGATACACCTGAAGACTCCCATTCTGAATCAAATCATCTGAATAAAGAATCTGTGATAAATACAAATAAACAGGATGGTAATACGGATTTAAAGTTTACCACCTATCAAAAATTTATTATTTCAATTCTATCTATTGTTCAATTTACAGTAGTTCTAGATTTTATGGTGCTTTCACCATTAGGTGCTCAATTAATGGAGGAGTTAGGCATCACCACTCGACAATTCGGAATGGTTGTTTCTTCTTATGCATTTAGTGCTGGTTTTGGGGGAATTCTGGCTGCGGGATTTGCCGATAAATTTGATCGAAAGAAATTACTCTTGTTTTTTTATTGCGGTTTTATTTTTGGAACCTTGCTTTGTGCAGCGGCTCCAGATTATGAGTTTTTATTAATGGCTCGCATTGTAACCGGCTTATTCGGTGGCGTATTAAGCTCGGTAAGTTTTGCAATTATCACAGATTTATTTAAACTACAGGTAAGAGGTAAAGTGATGGGCTTTGTTCAAATGTCCTTTTCTGCAGCGCAAGTACTCGGCATACCGGTTGGCTTGCTTTTGGCAGCTAATATCGGCTGGCATGCTCCCTTTTGGATGATAGTTATTTTTAGTCTTTTTGTGCTTCTAACCCTGGTTTGGTATGTGAAGCCAGTTACAGATCATTTGAAACTTAAAAACGATCGAAATCCATTTTACCATCTTGCAAAAACTATCTCTCATCCACCGCATATTCGCGCTTTTCTGGCCACTGTTTTGTTGGCAACAGGCGGTTGGATGTTAATGCCTTTTGGGTCTGCATTTAGTGTGCATAATTTAGAATTAAGTCTTGAAGATTTGCCTTGGCTTTATGGTATTACTGGTGTTTTTACCATTCTTTTTGGTCCAATAATTGGCCGAAGTAGCGATAAGATTGGTAAATACAATATGTTTTTAATTGGAACAGTAATAAGCGTTGTACTGGTTGCCATTTATACTCATCTTGGGAAAACACAATTAGAGTATGTTATCATTTTAAATGTGATTCTTTTTATAGGTATTTCTGCAAGAATGATTTCTTCCTCTGCATTAATTACCGCAATTCCAGAACCGCAGGATCGAGGAGCTTTTATGAGTATCAATTCCGCTATTCAACAAATTTCTGGGGGCATTGCCTCAGCACTTGCGGGAGTAATTGTTGTTAAAACGCGGTCGGGTTACTTAGAAAATTATCCAATCCTAGGTTATGTTGTAATTGCCTCAATGGTTTTTGCTTTAATTATGATGTATAGAGTAAACACTTATGTTAAAGGAAACGTAAAAACAAAAGGTCCTATTTAATCGGATACTTTTGTTTGCAGTAAGTTTAGATGATGTTCGGTATGAAATATCGTAAAAAACATCATTTCCTGTAAGGATATTTTACCTAATAATGGATGCGGTAAAATTAACGTATCAAGTTGTTTTTCGCTAAGAGCGTTTAGGTGATTAACTAATTTAGCAAGATGAAGATTAAACTGTTTTAATTTTTGCTTACGTTCCTCGAATTTTACGACAGATGGAATATAGGAACTTGAAGCAACGCCACCCTCGTTCAATTTCTCATGATATTTTTCAAAAAGCTCCTCGTACGTTCTTTCGATGCGTTTCATTTTTCCGAAAATTAAAGGATAAAGCAATCTCGGAAGCAACAGAACTTGGTTCAAAGGCCTTACACTTTTTATAAGATGTTCTAATTGTTGTCCTGCCGACCATTTTCCATTTTGGTTAGCCTCAAAACTCTTTTTATCAAGCGATTCGATAAAATTCACTAACGATTGAAAATTTATTTCAAAGGCTTCTTTTATTTCGATTTTACTTTGAATCATAATTACAACTTATTATTTTTTTACACGGTTTTTAACAGCGAACACGCTCATAATGGAACTATTGTGAACAATTATTGCGTAAATTTCTTTGGGTATTTTAGTGTCAAAACTGTCTTTGTATCTCTCGGGAAATTCAACAATATCAAAATTCTTTCTCCTGTAATTGGTTAAATAGTAGTCGGCTTCTGCTACCGTATTTACTAATTTAATTCGACCTTTATCTGCCTTGTCAATTGCATCCAGATTGATAGAGCCTGGTTCATTATCAACTAAAATATTCAAGGTATCTGTTGATTTTGGATGTTTTTCTTTAACTAAAAATTTTAATCCTTGTTTATAAGAAAGGCCCCAGTAATCCATTTCATAATGATGCCGAATACTATTTTTTTTGTGAGAGACTAGGTGGTTGAAATAGGTATTTTGATGCGGATGATAATAGATTATTTGAAAGCCAATATAAGCTAAATTGCAAGAAATTAGGATATAGAAACAATGAAGTATTAGATGATTGGTTTTTGCATTCAACCATCTAAAGGTTTCGATAAAGCCATAAACACCAACAATTAGCATGAATGGATAAATAAAAAACAAGTGTCGCCAAGCATCGTACAAAATAGAGTGTGAAAGAATAACTGAAATGACTGGAAGAAACGCCAAAAAAATCACAACATACAAATGACGAAGTTCAGGGTTCAATAAAATTAGTTTAAATCTGGAAATGAGTTTTATAAATAAGATAGACGACCCAGTTAAAAAAGCTATTAGGTATAGAACTGGTGTTGTTATTCCAATCCAAGTAAATAAGTAATGCCAAGGTAACTCGGAAGATCGAATTTTGTTGCCTCGATAAATCATATTAGCATAATAATCATAATGTTTCATGTGACTAATTACACTTATAAAATTGCGAATGGGATTTGCCCAAAGATAAGGCCAACTTAGAATTAGGGCAAAGCAAAATGTGATAGAAAAGACGAAAGCATATTTTAGAAATTGTTTAAAATTAATTCTGCCACTTGCAGTGTCGAACAATAAGTTAACAAGTGTTGCTACAACTAATAACAAACCTAGGATACGAATATTGACCATAAATGCACAAAGAATGCCGTGAAGAAGGAGAGCAGAATATTTGTAATTTTTAAAGAATCTTAAATACGTATAAAACCCGATGATAAAGGCGGATAAAAAAGCAAGATCCTTACTGTTATGAAATGAATCTGCATAAATTCGAGGACTCAAAATTAAAAGAGTGCATCCTAAAAAGGCGATAGCGTTACTTTTGAACAATTCACTATTGATTTTATAAAAACAGTAAACAGCCAGCAAAAAGAACAAGTGAACCATCAAATGTTTGAACGTGTATTGTTCTTTTAAACCTGGTAAAAACTGTTGTACAAAATACAAAGGCATGTCAAATGCCATACCATAGTCTCTGTATTTAAAGTGCAAAAACGAGGTGTCGTTATGAAATGCATAATCATAACTTCGTTTAGCCATATCTATCTGAGAAGGCTCATCCCAGCCAATTCCATAATCCTGAAAAATAAGGATTCCACATACAATTAGTAAAAAAAACGCCGTTCGAGCGGTAATTTTAAGATGTAGAAATTTAAAAAATTGAGCAAAAAGTGTTTCCGATATTTGCATACTGGATAAGGTTGGTTAGGCGTTTCCTGCAATCAAAAAATCAATGTCTTTGGCTTTTAGCCCTAGTCTTTTGCCTAAGGAGAAATTAGTAAGGTGACCTTTATAGATGTAAACACCTCGGCGAATTCCTTTTTGAGCCCAAAGTAAATCTTTAAAGCTTCCCTCTTCGCCCCATTCTAGAAGCATATGTGTAAAAACATTGCTCAAAGCATAACTGGCAGTGCGTGCAAAGCGACTTGGAATATTTGGAACACAGTAATGAATAACGCCATGTTTTTCGAAAGTTGGGTGCTTATGATTGGTAACTTCGCTGGTGTCAAAACATCCACCTTGGTCGATACTAACATCAATTACCAAGGATTTTGGATGCATTCCTCTAACCATTTCTTCACTAACCATACTTGGGCTTCGGCCTTCGTGACTTCTAATGGCACCAATAGCTACATCGCAATGAGCCAAGGCTTTTGCTAAGATTTGAGGAATAATGGTACTGCTCCAAATACGCTGACCGATATTTGATTCTAAACGACGCAACTTGTAAAGTGAATGATCAAAAACTTTAACATGCGCACCTAAACCTAATGCTGCTCTGGCTGCATATTCACCAACAGCGCCTGCACCAAGAATTACAATTTCGGTGGGTTGCAATCCTGGAATACCGCCTAAAAGTTCGCCTTTCCCAAAATTACTATTGGCCAAATATTCAGCAGCAATTAGAACCGAAGCTCTTCCAGCAATTTCGCTCATGGCCCTAATAATTGGTAATGCACCTGAATTGTCGCGTAAAAATTCATAGCCTATTGCAATGATTTTTTTATTCATCAATTGCAACAAGTATTCTTCCTTAATATTGGTTAGTTGCAGCGCAGAAACCAAAATTTGGTTAGGTTTTAAAAAATTGATTTCTTGTTCTGTTGGTGGGGCAACTTTTAAAATTATTTCAGATTTATAAGCTTCTTCAGCCGTGTAAACAATTCGAGCTCCGGCATCTGAATACTCTAAATCACTAAAATTGGCTCCAGTACCTGCATTCGATTCAATCACAACTTCATTGCCATTATGAATCAAAAGCTGAACAGATAATGGCGATAAAGGAACTCTGTTTTCTTGATAGGTTGTTTCTTTGGGGATGCCTATTTGTAATCCGTGATTTTTCTTTTGAATTGCCTGAAGCTTTTCTTGTGTTTGCAACTCCGCTTCCCTCGCTAATTCCTTAAAAGGATTATAAGATGTTTCAGCCATACTTTCTAAAGGTTATCACAATAATACTATTTTTTTGGAGTTTTAAAAACTAGACATTTACGCGGATGTGTTGATTACTTGAGATATCCAAGGCAGTCTAATCAAAAATTTTACCGTTATTTGTAAGTTAAAGTATGAGAAAATTAAATTCAATATTAATTCTAATTCTCATTATGAGTGGCTATTTGCAGGTTTTTGCTGTAAAAGACTCAAGTGATTTAGTTGTTGACTACGAGCGAATTGCCCGTATTGAAAACATGAGTGAGCAATTGTATAACAAATTGCATCCTACCCATTGCACCAAAAAAGGCGACGATATACAGGTATATTTCGAAAATAATAAAATGCCCTTAACCGAGGCTGATTTTATTATGCATTCACGTATGCTGGAATCCGAGATACCGATGCAGTACAATCCTCAGGTTTCTAAACTTATAAATTATTTTGGAACTAGCTGGCAGCCAAAATTGAAACAAATGATAGTTACCTCAAACTATTATTTCCCTATTTATGAGGAAATTTTCGACAGATATAATATGCCATTGGAAATTAAGTATTTGTCAGTAATAGAATCAGCTTTGAATCCATACGCAGTTTCCGTTTCGGGGGCAGCCGGTTTGTGGCAGTTTATGCATGCTACTGGAAAAATGTTTGATTTAAAGGTTAATAATTACGTAGATGAACGTAGAAATGTAGAAAAATCAACAGAAGCCGCTTGCCAATATTTGCAAAGCATGTATAAAGTGTATGGCGATTGGTTTTTGGTAATTGCATCTTATAATTGTGGTCCGGGAAACGTTAATAAGGCAATTGCCCGTTCAGGAGGAAAGCGTACTTTCTGGGAAATTTATCCATTTTTACCTAAAGAAACTCAAAATTATGTGCCTGCCTTCATAGCTATGACATACCTTATGAATTTCTATGATCAATATGGAATAACTCCTTCAGTAAATGTTGAGAGTAAGCCGAGATTGGTTAAGGTGATGTGCAATTCGCAATATTGTTATAATGCCATTTCTTCTACTTTAAATATGAGCGAAGGCGATTTAAAGTCGTTTAATCCTGAGTTGAAAAAGGAAGCATTGCCATCAGTGGCAAATGGTTTTAATTTAAAATTACCCTATGAAAAGGCTTTAATGTTTTGGCAGTTGGAAGACTCCATTTTGCAAGCGTCGCTTAAAGAAAAATCGAGTCGTACGCCTGTAATTGAAGAACCTGTTTATAGTAAATCTGTCAAAAATTCTAAAACTAAAACCTATAAGGTAAAACGTGGTGATTCGTTACCCGCTATTGCTAGAAATTATAATGTTAAAGTATGGCAGTTACGTTCATGGAATAATTTGAAGTCGAACACCATTTATCCGGGTCAAAAATTGAAAATCCGCGTCTAGTGAAACGCTTGGCCGTTTTTGCTTCCGGTAACGGGAGTAATGCTCTTAATTTTTTCTCTTATTTCAACAATCATAAGAAAATTGGTTTTGATCGAATTTATTGCAATAATCCTCAAGCCGGTATTATTCAGAAGGCACTTGATGTAGGGATTGATTGTCGCCTATTTAATCGTGAGGAATGGCTAAATGGAAAAATTAGCGCTGAACTTAAAGAAAGAAACACCGATTTCATTGTATTAGCAGGGTTTCTTTGGCTTGTTCCTGTCGATTTAGTTAATGAATTCCCCAACAGAATTATCAATATACATCCGGCACTTCTTCCTCTTTATGGCGGAAAAGGAATGTATGGTATGAATGTTCATCAGCAAGTGGTAGCAAATGGTGAAATAGAAACCGGCATTACCATACATTTGGTAAACGAAGAATACGATAAAGGAAAACTGCTTTTTCAGAAACGTTTTGAAATTGAACCAAACGATACTGCCGAATCTGTTGCGCAAAAAATTCATCATTTGGAATACAAGTACTTCCCAAGTGTAGTTGAAAAATACATTCTTAATTCTTAAGTTTTTAATGCCTATCTGGAGATTGTTTGATAGGAATAGCGTCAAAAGTGCAAATTGTTTACTAAATTTAGAATGTTGAAAACTTCATATAAAAGGCACGAGTTCTATCCACTTTCAACTAGTTGCTTGCAACTCACTTTTATGGTGTCGCTGCCATTTTTTTTCAAGGGCATTATGCATAGATATTTCATCATACTATTTCAAAAATCATAGACTCAAAATATAGTCTATTCTCTGCAAAATCTTAATTTTTCATGCTTTCAGTGTTTTTTCGCAAAAACTTATAGTTAGGATGAATCATCTTTAATGTCAAAAATTATAGGAAAACTTAGTAAAATACATTTTCTTTATTAGGAATAAGTTGAAGACTAAGAATGTTGTAACTCTTTGCTTTTAAGATGTAAGTTTAAGGCTAAATCATTGCATAGTTTTGTAGTCTTAAATATTTATAAACAAACATTATGAAAATACTGCGCATTATTATTATTGGCCTGATGTTATGCATGGCAGGTTCAGGTTGTAAAAGTTTAAACCGAACTAAGAAAGGTGCAGTAATAGGTGCAGTTGGAGGAGGGGTAATTGGAGCAGTAATAGGTAGAGCAGCCGGCAATACCGCCCTCGGTGCTTTAATAGGTGCTACAGTTGGTGGCACAACTGGTGTTATAATTGGAAGAAAAATGGACAAACAAGCTGAGGAAATTAAGAATACGATCCCCGGTGTGAAGGTCTATCGTGTGGGAGAAGGCATAATTATTGAATTTAGCGATAAGATACTTTTTGGTATAAATAAATCGGACTTGAATTCAGGGGCCACTGTTAGTCTCGAAAAGCTGATAACCGTGCTTAATAAATATCCTGATACAAATATAGAGGTGCAAGGACATACCGATAATACCGGTACCGATAATTACAATATGAGCTTATCTAAAAAGAGAGCATCAACTGTTTCAAAATATTTAAATGCAGGTGGCATATCGTCAAATAGACTAACAAGAAGGGGTTACGGTGAATCGGCACCTAACTACACTAATGATACGGAGGATGGAAGATCCCAAAACCGCCGCGTTGAATTTTTGGTTACTGCCAACAAAAAAATGCAGGAAGACTCTAAAAATGAAGCAAATTAATATTGCATTTAAAAGGACTATGAAAATAAAATATATATTTTATGGTTTGCTGCTTACGTCTGTAAATATGGCGTCAGCGCAAGATAAAGGAACCAGAAGTGTTGCAATAGGACAATCGTCTATTGGAATATTTGGAGGTGTTAATTTTCAAAATATTAATGGAAAAGATGCAAATGGTAACAAATTAGCGAATTCTTTAGTGCCGCGGTATCACTTTGGATTTGACGGTGAAATTGGGATAGCACCTGAGTTCTATTTACTAATAGGACTGCAATTTATTTCCAAAGGAACCAAGGGTACCGTGATATTTAACGATATTAATGGACCGCATTCAGTAAATAGGGAAATTAAAATGAATTACCTTGAAATGCCTCTACATCTTGAGTACAAACCTTTATTAGGCATGGGACATTTAATTTTGGGTTTTGGCCCTTATGTTGGATATTCAATTGGTGGTAAAGTTAAATTTACGGGAAATTCTGCTCCGGTCGATGCAGATGTAAACTTTGTAAAGACCGTACCTGAAGGTGATGCAAATAATCTTATTAATTTCAAAAGACTTGATGTTGGGTCCGATTTTTTTGTAGGATACGAATTCCAAAATGGAATTAATATTGTATTAAAATCTCAGTTAGGACTGATTAATATAAATTCGAACACGAGTTCTAAGTTAGCCAATAAAAACACAGGATTTGGATTGTCACTAGGTTATAGATTTTAATTGTTTATTTCGGATTAAAGTGTCCGCTGAAAATAAACAATCGTATAATATTCAATAAATTATCTACTATTTTACACATCTTATCTTTGCTTCCTATTTTTGAACGCAGTTTGAATTTTCATCAGGCCCTATTTTCATCGGCATTCAGCGCGAGTCTAATATCAATGTAGATCGAAGTTAGTTGGCAAGACGCATTTAAACAAACCCCAAAAACGATCAAATTAATAATCTGGTGTTAGCGCTCTTTATTCCATTAACACAAAAAACAATCCTTATGTCTTCGAATGCTCCATTCTTTTATCCGAGGAATCCGGAGATAAAATCATGGTATCCATAGACTTTGGCTCTAATTGTTTTGATATTACAAAGCTAATAGATGCCACAACCATTAAAGGAATCATCAATTTATATCCCCCTGTAATTTCGGCAATAAGAAATATCGCAGTTAAAGGAGCGTGATATATTCCGCTTAAAATACCTGCCATTCCAACGAGAGTGAAATTGCTTTCTGGCAAATTTGAAATATTTAAAATATTGATAAGTCTTGAAAAAAAGAAGCCAAGATACGCACCAACAAAAAGTGAGGGGGCAAAATTTCCGCCGTTTCCGCCACTGCCAATAGTTAAACCTGTTGCTATAGCCTTCAAAAAAATAAGTATTCCTATAAATATTAAAACAAGCAATTCATTTTTGTTAAATATGCTTAAAGGACTTGATTCAAATAATTCTTCTGGTTTATTAAGTGATAGAACTTCAACACTTTTATAACCTTCGCCAAATAAACTAGGAAAAATAAAAACAAGTAAAGATAATATAGTTCCCCCTGCGATGGCCTTTAAATAAGCATTTTTTTTGGATTGGCTAAATGCCTTTTGAATTTTGTTAAAAATCCGTGAGTGATAAACAGATAACAGCCCCGCAAAGGCACCTAAAATAACATAAAAGGGTATATTATAATAATCGAATGGTTGTTGACTCTCGAACGATAACAAAACTTCATTCTGAAGGATTATTTTTGAAATTAAAGCTCCCGAGGCTGAAGCTAAAATAATAGGGGTAAATATTGAGATACTTGCATTTACAAGCAATACTTCCAAAGCAAATAAAACACCAGCAATAGGTGCATTAAAAGCAGCGGCAATGCCTGCCGAAACACCACAGGCCAGAAGTAAAGTTCTTTCAGAAATGTCTAAATTGTAGGTTTTTGCATAATTAGAACCAAAGGCAGCACCTGTAATAACAATGGGTGCCTCCAATCCTGCCGAACCTCCAAGACCAACCGTTAATGAACTTGTAATTACCTGTTTATACATTTGCTCTTTGGGTATAGAACTTGATTCTTTTTTAATTGAATCATGAATGTTAGATAAGCCTTTATCAAATTTCCCTTTAAACAGTTTTTGAACTACAAAAACAGTTAATACTATACCAATTATTGGGAGAATAATATGTGTAAATTTGGAAACAGAGTTATTTTCCAAAGTAGCAATCATAAAAACTTCATGAGCAAATATTTTTAAAACTAAAGCAGCCAAACCTGCAGAAAGCCCTACAAGAACACATGAAATCATAATGAATTGCTTTGGAGTCAGTCTGCTTTGAAGCCAAGTTATGAGTAAATTAATTTTGACTCCTTTCATTTTCTTCATCTTGCAAAGGTAAACGATTAATAATTAGGTAACATGTAAGTCATGCCCAACAATTTTAATTGTAATGTTAATGGTTAGTTAAAATTAAATCTAGTTCAAAAGAATTGTCTAATTTTATTTTTTGAAACAACTTTTAATTTTGCAAAAAAGAGATATTATACCAATTGTAAATGCCGATTTAACGAACTAATAGTTCACAGGCCAGAATATTAAAATTGGACTATTTATTTTGCATAATCATTAAAAATTGGGGAATAAGGAACCTTGTTTTGGTTCAGGCGCTTTTAGCAGATGCAATAAATGTTGCTTTAGACGGATTAGATACTTCATTTTAACCATTATGTATATCATTAATTGGCTTTTAAAGAAGGCTTTAACCATTCTTAAATCCTGATTGGGAGGAATTCCTCTCTCAGAGTGGGGCTTGTCTATGCACACATCTTCAAGGTTCATCCCGAGCCATCTTCCATCCATCAAATATTCTATTGAAATCATTCCATCCGATGTACATGGTTTTATTTCCTGGTAGTGATTCGCTAGAATAACCTTTCCATCCTCCTAACCTTGCAATGACCCAAACCGCCCAATCAATACTTTGATTTGTGTAAGAATTTTTTTTGTTTTTCTGTTTTGCTCAGATATATTTCTAGTTCTTCTCTTACAGAAAATAGCATAAGGCTAATGTTGTATAGTTTATCCTTGGTTATTAATTCCACAGGGTAACCAGTCAGTTCACACACAGAGGAGTTCTCTTTTATCCATCTGGTAGTTTTTAATTCCGAAGCAGAATAAACCGCCCGGCTGATAATATGGGTAAGAGCAAGTTGGATTATCGAAGGACTCCAGCCCTTAGAGATTAAAAATTCACGGATCTTTAACTGCTCCAATACCTAATAACAAAGCCATTCTCCACCAACTTCCTTTACATCCTTATTTTTTAGAGTTTGTATGTCTACGACATAATAATCTTCCTTCTGCTGAGTTACAGATCGTTTTTGCTGCAATGTAGGTTAAGATTTTCATAAACCAGAAACGATATGTAGGACTATCTAACATTCTTCAATTCATCCTACAAAAAGAAAAAAAAAGGCCACCTAATCGGGTGGCCTTAATTTATAATATGAATATTAATTTATTTAAATTTAAATTTCCCTTCTCCCATCACAAACTCATCGCAATAAAGAATTGCGCGATAATCGCCGGCGCTCATACCAGGGATTTTTTCGAAGTAAATGGTCGCAGGGCTGCCAGTTGAGTTGTTAAAGGTGACGGAAGCCTTAGAAGTGTATTGCAAACTTTCTCCGTTTACTTCAAATACCCCTGAACCGGCGGTTTGATTAGCAACAGTTGAGCCATTTGGGCCAATCAAACGTAAGTAAATTACTTTCAAGCCTGCGTCTGCAATTTCATTCTTGTTAATACTGAATTGAACCTTTATTTTATCAATTTTGCTCAAACGCGTTTTTTCCTTCTCCTTGGTTCCTTTCATCATGATTCCTTCTACTTTAATGTTTGTAGCAGTTAATCGAGATGCAACTTTTACTTTATCACTAAGGTTTTTATTTTGTTCGGAAAGGGATGAGTTAATGGTTTTTTGATTTTCAACTTCTTGTTTAACTGTTGAGTTTTCGTCTGTCAATGTAGAGTTTGCTTCTCTTAAATACACATTTTCTTTTGAAAGTGAATCAATAACAAATGTTTCTCGAGTGATTAATATTTTCAATTTAGCAATTTCTGCTCTAGCGTTTTCTAACTGGGCTTTGGTTAAATTTCCGGCAGACAACATTTGGCGGATTTGAGAAATCTTCATTGAAATTTCATCATTTTTCAAGTCAATAATACTGTCCAATTGCGCATTCTTGCCTTTATATTCTAATAAATCGTTTTCGGTATCATTCAACATGTTGTCGAGTTCAAGCTTTTCCGTTTGAACTTCCTCCAATTTGTTTTCTGTAGTTACCAGAATTTTGTCTTTGCTAATTAGGTTATAAAGCAAAAAGAAATTAATTACAAACAAAACTCCAATGATTATTAGGAGGTAAACTTTTGTTTTCTTGTCTTTGTTAATTTGTTGTTCAGGATCCATACTGTTTGTTTTTGCAAATTTAATATAAATAATTTTTTATCAGTTACACATCATACCTATTAACTTACATAAATCAGTGTTTATTGTCCTTTTTAATGGATTAATTAATTTGAAACAACTTGCTTTCTAATGATATTTAGAGCTCCGCCGGCTTTAAACCATTCAATTTGTTGTTGGTTGTAAGTATGGTTACAAACAATACTGTGACTGCTTCCATCTTGGTGATTGATAATTAGTTCAAGAGATTTGCCTGATTTGAAATCTGTCAATCCAATTAAATCGAAGGTATCGTCTTCAAGAATCAAATCATAGTCAGCTTTATTATTAAATGTTAATGCTAGCATTCCTTGTTTTTTCAAGTTGGTTTCATGAATTCGTGCAAACGATTTAGTTAAAATAATTCGAACACCTAAAAACCTTGGTTCCATAGCTGCATGCTCGCGAGATGAGCCTTCTCCATAGTTTTCATCTCCAACAACAATACTTCCAATTCCTTGAGCCTTATAAGCGCGTTGTGTTGCAGGTACAGGTCCGTATTCGCCAGTTAATTGATTTTTAACAGCATCGGCTTTTTCATTAAAATAATTCATAGCACCAATTAACATGTTGTTACTAATATTGTCTAAATGACCTCTGAATTTTAACCAAGGTCCTGCCATGCTGATATGGTCGGTTGTACATTTGCCTTTAGCTTTTATTAATAATTTCAAACCTTTTAAATCAGTCCCTTCCCAGGCAGCAAAAGGATCGAGTAATTGCAATCGACTGCTATCCGATGCTACGTTAATTACCACGGAACTTCCGTCAACAGCAGGAGATTGGTATCCCGCATCTTCTACAGCAAAACCTTTTAAAGGCATTTCTATACCTAAGGGTTCAGATAATTTTACCTGTTTGCCCTCTGCATTGCTGAGGTAATCGGTAATCGGATTAAAGGTTAAATCTCCTGCAATTGCTAAAGCGGTTACAATTTCGGGAGAGGCAACAAAGGCATGGGTATTTGGGTTGCCATCGTTTCGTTTAGCAAAGTTTCTGTTAAAAGATGTTATGATAGAGTTGCGTCGAGTTGGATCGGTGGAATGTCTTGCCCATTGTCCGATACAAGGGCCACAAGCATTTGCTAATACCACACCGCCCATGTTTTCGAATATTGACAGATATCCGTCGCGTTCAACGGTATATCGAACTTGCTCGGAGCCAGGCGTTATGGTAAATTCAGATTTGGCTTTGATTCCGCTATCGGTTGCTTGTTTAGCAATAGAAGCTGCACGTGTAATATCTTCGTAAGAAGAATTTGTACAAGACCCAATCAGACCTACTTCAAGTTGGGCAGGCCAGTTATTATCTTTAACAGCTTGAGCAAATTGAGATAAAGGCCAAGCCATATCCGGCGTAAAAGGTCCGTTAATATGTGGCTCAAGTTCCGAAAGGTTAATTTCAATTACTTGGTCGAAATACATTTCAGGGTTAGCATAAACTTCAGGGTCGCCAGTAAGATACTCGGCAATTTTATCGGCTTCGGCGGCTAATTCGGCACGTCCTGTTCCTTTAAGGTATTCCGACATTTTTTGGTCATAGCCAAACACCGAGGTGGTAGCTCCAATTTCGGCACCCATATTGCAAATGGTTCCTTTTCCGGTGCATGATAGGCTATTTGCACCTTCTCCAAAATATTCAACAATGGCTCCTGTACCGCCTTTTACGGTAAGAATTCCGGCAACTTTTAATATTACATCTTTAGAGGATGTCCATCCGCTTAACTTACCGGTTAATTTTACACCAATAAGTTTTGGGAATTTAAGCTCCCAAGGTAAACCTGCCATTACATCGCAGGCATCAGCACCGCCAACACCTATGGCAATCATTCCTAATCCACCGGCATTAACCGTATGAGAATCGGTACCTATCATTAAACCGCCGGGGAAAGCGTAATTTTCTAAAACAACTTGGTGAATAATTCCGGCGCCCGGTTTCCAAAAACCAATTCCGTATTTATTCGAAACAGACGATAAAAAGTCGAATACTTCTTTATTTACTTCTTTTGAAGTTGCTAGATCTTCTTTAGCACCATCTTTTGCTAAAATTAAGTGGTCGCAGTGCACCGTAGATGGCACAGCAACTTTTGGGCGCCCCGCTTGCATAAATTGCAACAAAGCCATTTGAGCCGTGGCATCTTGCATAGCAACGCGATCGGGAGCAAAATCTACATAATCTTTTCCACGCTCAAAAGAACCCGTAGGATTTCCTTCCCAAAGATGAGTATAGAGAATTTTTTCTGTGAGTGTGAGGGGCTTTTGAATAAACTTTTTTGCTTCGGTTATTCTTAGAGGGAAGTGCGAATAAACCGCTTTTATCATTTCTGAATCAAACATGGTGCCTTATGGTTTTTAATATCGCAAATTTACAACAAATTGGTACTTTAAAAAACGGGATAATATCAACTTAACAGTAAGTAATGCACAGTCTGATACATTGAATTTATTCGATATATTTGCGAAACATTCATGTTAAAAATTTCAGATATTACTGCGGAACTTGAAAAAGTAGCACCTTCATCTCTTCAAGAAGATTATGATAATTCAGGATTAATAACCGGTGAAGCCGATACACTCATAACAAATGCTTTGGTTTGTTTAGATTGTACCGAGGCTATAATCGATGAAGCAATTCGTTCTAATTGCAATCTTGTAATTGCACATCATCCCATTGTTTTTAAAGGATTAAAACGATTAAACGGAAACAATTATGTTGAACGAACCATCATTAAAGCCATTCGAAATCACATTGCTATTTACGCCATTCATACCAATTTAGATAATGTATTTTATCAAGGCGTTAATACGAAAATTGCTGAAAAATTAGGACTTCAGAGTTGCAAAATTTTGAACACAAAGGAAGGTAAGTTGGCAAAGTTGGTAACTTTTGTGCCGGTGGCGTATGCCGATTTAGTTCGAAATGCCTTGTTTGAAGCAGGTACAGGACAAATAGGTAACTACGATGCCTGTTCGTTTAATACCGAAGGAATTGGCACCTTTAGAGGCAATGAACAAAGCAATGCATTTGTAGGAAAAAAAGGTGAATTGCATTCTGAATCAGAAACACGTATTGAAACTATTTTTCCCTTGTATTTAAAATCTAAAATATTAACAGCGTTATCAACTGCGCATCCTTATGAAGAGGTGGCCTATGATATTACACTACTTCAAAATAGCTGGCAAGTGGCTGGCTCGGGTATGATTGGAGAATTGCCAATGGCATTGCCTAGCGAAGAATTTTTAGAGTTATTAAAACGTAACATGCAAACCGGAGTTATAAAGTATACACCCTTTGCCAATGTTATAAAACGCATAGCCATTTGCGGTGGTTCTGGCAGTTTTTTGTTACGAAAAGCTATTCAAGCAGGTGCAGATGCATTTGTGACATCGGATTTTAAATATCACGATTTTTTTGATGCAGAAAGCAAACTGATGATCTGTGATATTGGGCATTACGAATCAGAACAATTTACACCCGAATTAATAATTGAAATTTTAAGAAAAAAATTTGTTACTTTTGCACCCGTTTTGACAAAAACCAACACCAATCCGGTTAATTATTATTCTTAATGGCAATACAAAAAAGTTTTTCAGTAGAAGACAAATTAAAAGCGTTATTCAGTGTTCAGGCACTTGACAGCAAATTAGACAAACTTCGTGCAGTAAGAGGCGAACTTCCAATGGAAGTTTCGGATCTTGAAGACGAATTGGCCGGTTTGCAAACTCGTATCACCAATATCTCAAATGAGATTGTTGAAATTGATGATAAAATCAAAGGCAATTCCGAGAGAATTAAAGATTCTCAAGCTCTGATAAAAAAGTATACTGAGCAATTAAACAATGTAAAAAACAACCGCGAGTTTGATGCCCTGAACAAGGAAATTGAACTTCAAGGCTTAGAAATACTTGCTGCCGAAAAACGAATTAACGACCTTAACCGTCAGGTTGAAGAAAAGAATTCGATGACAATAGACGTTAGTAGCAGTCTTGAAGGCCGAGTTTTGGATCTTGAGCACAAAAAATCTGAGCTTACCGAAATCGTTGCTGAAACTGAAAAAGAAGAATCGCATCTATTAGCCGAGCGTATGGAGGTTGAAATGCATGTGGAAGAAAAATTATTGAAAGCTTACGACAGAATCCGTATAAATGTTAAAAATGGTATTGCAGTTGCTCCAATTTTAAGATCTTCATGTGGTGGATGTTTTGCAAAAATGCCTCCACAATTAGAAGCTGATATCAAGTCATACAAAAAAATTGTGATTTGCGAACATTGCGGTCGTGTATTGGTTGATGCAAAACTTGCCGGAATCGAAGAAGAAGTTATCGACGAAACTGAAAAACCAAAAGCGCGCCGACGTTTGGGAAGTTCAATATTAGCTAAAAAGGAAGACGAAGAATCATCCTCATAAGTATTAGAGGTTAATACGCTCTTCGCCACAATATATATTAAAGCGCTTATCGCGTAAGAATCCAATAAGCGTTATTCCAAATTCTTTTGCGGTTTCTACGGCTAAGCTCGAAGGGGCACCAACTGCCGCAACTATTTTTATGTTCGCCATAGCTGCCTTTTGAATTAGTTCAAAACTAGCTCTTCCGCTCAACAACAAGAGGTAATTGCTTAAAGGAATCTTATTTTGAAGAAGGCTCCAACCAATAAGTTTGTCTAGTGCATTGTGCCTGCCAACATCTTCGCGACTGTTTACCAACTGCCCCTCAGTATCAAATAATGCGGAAGCATGTAAACCGCCAGTTGAACCAAATACGTCTTGATTTTGACGCAACCTATCCGGTAATGTAAAAATTAAGTCTTTATTGATGCGAAGTGAATCTTGCGTTAAGCTTAAGTTTCCGGTAGTTTTAACAGCTTCTATGGATGCTTTACCACATACACCACAGCTGGAGGTGGTATAAAAATTGCGCTCAAGCTTAAGCATATCAGGCATTACATTTTCGTCGAGCTCAACTATTAAAATATTCTCGGGATTTAAAAAGGAGTTGACATAGGTTATAGACAAAATTTCTTTCTTATTTTTAACAATACCTTCTGTAAATAGAAATCCGGCTGCGAGTTCAAAATCATTGCCGGGTGTGCGCATAGTTATAGAAATACTTTTGCTTTTTCGGTCTAGGTTTGACCCATAGGAAACTCGAATCTCAAGCGGCTCTTCAACTGCAAGAAAATCCGATACTTTGTTTGATTGAGGATTGAGTGATTCGTTAGACGGAGATATTTTTAGTATTTCAACTTCAGAAATGGCCAGATTACTCATATTTCAAATTTACAACCTTTATAATATTGGAAGGTAATTTTTAGATGAATTTCAACAGACCAAAAGTAATAAGATAAATTTTTCTATTTGGGTCAAAATGCCTCATTAACGCAATCGGTTGATAATTTCATTTCAATTAATTCCGAGCCATTTTTTGAAGATATGGCAGTATATATAAACCCTTAGTGTTGAACCATTAATTTACCGTGTATCGAAGCTGGGTTGCCTGTTGCCGATATTGAAAAAAAGTATAAACCGGAAGGCCAATCTGCAGTGTTAATTATAAAATAGTCATCTCTACCTGTTGTGTTTAAAACTGCTTCTCCTTTTTCATTAAAAATAAAAAGTTGAGTTTCTTGCTTGGTTTTGTTAGAAAAATGAATATTAATCTGAGTGTTTGCTGGATTCGGATAGAGTAGGTAACCGCTGTAGTCTGTATCTATTAACATTAGAGATACAATCTGAGAAAAATTACCTGTGCCAAACTCCAGACGGTAATAATTTACTTTATTTTTAATCGGGTTTATATCCGTAAAATCATAGTTCTGAGGCTCGGCCATATTTCCACAAACACCGAAAATTTTCCCTATTTCAATAAAGTCTGTACCATTCCCTGAACGGTAAATTTTTATACCGTCGCAAGTGCTACCTTGAACAATTGTCCATGTGATGTATACTTTTATTTGAAATTTTGAAACAGAAAATCTTTCCAGCATCGGATTCGATTGGCCAAAGACTCTTGCTGTTGCTAGAAACAACAATAAACAAAGAAACAAAAGTGTATTTCTGAAATTTGTCATTGTATGGATTTTATTCTCAATAACTTAATTGCAAGAAATGCGGTTGAATTTACTGAGGGTCAATTCTGATTAATTCGTTAGTAATAGCATTCACGTACCAAATTTTATGGTCCGGTCCGATTTTTATACCCATAATCCCTTTTTTACCGGTGTTTATTCTTCCAATTTCCTTAGATTTTGATACATCAAAACATATAATTTCGCCGGTTTCGTAATCTGAAACAAATAATCGATTATCTTTTAAATCTATTCCACATGGTTTGCTTAAACCAAAAGAAGGTGCTAAAAATTCTTGCCAAACTGAATTTTCCATTTCCCAATATTCAGCAAGTTCCTCGTTTATTAAATTGAGATCTCTTGCTTTAGAACCTGAATGGATATCTAGCCTTAAAATTCGCTGATTACCACCATCCACCATATATAACCATGTTTTTTCTTTATCCAAAACCAAGTGTGACGGCACGTCAGGCAATCTTTTTAATTTAACTTCAGTGTAGCGATGGATTTTTCCGTCGCCGTGATAATGTTGCCCGGGGCCATGATCCGAAGAAAAATCGTATCTGGCAATATTGCCATTATATCCATCAAACACCCAATATAAATTTTCCCTCTCTGATTCAATACCCATGGAAAAGGGGCTGGCATGAAGCATGTCCAAATGACTTCCATTGGTGCCAGGTCCGGCATATTTTGCATAAATATCCAAATCACCTGCCCATAATGTTGGGCCGGTAAAAATGCCACCTTGATGATTGGCATCTAAAACATTGGCTGAGGTGGCCCAGTTACCTGTATGGCTAAAGGAAATAGCCGATGGTAATGACATAAAATGCCAAGCATTACCATCTTGTCTGTAATCTGCATATTGTTCATCTAAGCCAGCATTTCCAAACATAACAGTAGAGCCTCCCGTGGCTTCCGTACCCTTATTAATTACCCAAAGTTCATGAAATCTTGTTGGATTAAAATCTAAGTCTTGGGGTTCATTAATTTTGTCTGCAGTGCCGGCAATTTTAGTTAATAATGGAGTAAGGTGTAACTCACTGAGAAAAAATTCAGGAATGGAAGATTGTTGACTCGGCTCCGGTTCGTCCGAATCTTTTTTACATGCATCAAATAAGAGCGCAGTCAGTAAGAAAATTATCGATAATTTAATTTTTTTCATAGTACGCGTTCTGTTTTAATTAATTGTTAAAGAGTGGAGAATTTTGCTAAACGATTAATGTTTAAAGCAACTTCTCCACTTGTTTATACATCTAAACCATCCTATTTGTTTTTAATAGTGAAAAATTTATTTTGAAAAAGTGAAATCTTTTGCAGAAGCACCGCCATGACAATTGTTACACATGCCGCCTAACATTGTTGCCCCACCACGCATTGGTATTCCTGAACCATCTTTTGCGATAGTGCCATCAGGCATTAGCATAAACCATTCCCAATCACCAGTTGTTGGGTTAAAACCATTTCCACGTTTCACCATTCCTGTAATTTCATTTACAGTACCTGCAGGGTTTGTAGAATGTTTTACAATGACTGTCCCAATTGGATACGTTCCGTTTACTCTAGCTTGCCCATTTTTAAAATAGACTTTTCTGGTCACAGTGCTGTCGTTGCCTACGTGGGCCATTCCTAATGAAGGACTTGGTCCTTTATTAGTTGCATCCAATGACCAAGAATTAAAATTCGCAAACGTTGTATTGTCTGCAACAAATTCTGATGGTGTAGGAGTGATTTTTTCATCCTCTTTACAAGATTGAATCAATGCCATTGTTGTAATGGCGAAAGTTACTAAAGCGATAATAGATGTTTTTCTCATAATTTATTTTTTATTTGAATTGTTTGTTTGGTGGTAGTCGTGGTAAATACATAATCCTGACAACTAATTTCAACTAATTTTAAACGAAAGTTTACCTTTTAATAAATTTCTGTGAGAAATTACCTTGATCCGTTTTAATATGTATCAAGTAGGTTTCGCTAGGCAAGGATGAAACGTCAATTTGGAATTTACTATTTAATTCAGATTTGTTTTGAATTAGTAATTTACCATCCAAAGAATTAATTGAAATGCTTGCTAAGGCCGGATTTCCTAATTGAACTGAAATAAATTTTGAAGTGGGATTTGGAAAAATAGTCGCTTGAATAATTTTTTTGTTTTCAGGGATTCCTGCGGTTACAAAACCTGTTGAAGCTGAAACTGCTTCTGCTTGCACCAAACTTTTTGATGTTGTTTCTTGTAAAATGGCCATTGTGTAAATCCTTGAAAAATTCCAAATGGCATTAGAAGGTGAAGAAAAGGTAAATGTTACTGAATCACCTACTGTTGCAGGTAAGGTAACTGCATTGCCAATTGCATTTGATAATGATTTGCGAAAAACATCAAAGTGTGTAGGCTCATTATTAGTTCCTTTGTAAAAAACGGTGTCTTCTGCAAGTGCTACAAACAAAGATAGCGCTCCTAAAGTGTGGGAAGCTTCTGTTTTGATAATTATTGTTGCGCGAATTGAATCGTTTGCAAATTTTTGTTGAACAATACGAATGCTTGCTGGAGAAGTTAAACTTAAATATGATGAAAAAATAGAACTACTTGAGTAGTTTGGGGATGAAATAACAGTTCCGTTGATAACTAAACGAGGAGTACTTCCATAAATAGAGTAGTAGTTTGTTCGGGCATCATTGGATGTGGTGTTTTGTTTATAAAGCAAACAAGAACTGTAAGGTGCGCTTGGATGTACGGCTAAATGCAATACATTGATTTGAGCATTGAGGTTGGTGTAAAACCCTGGATTGCGTGAAGCGCAAACACTACAATTTGTATTTGTGAAATGCTCGACAATGGTTTTTTTTGGCACTTGCGAAAAAGCAATTTGAGAGGAGAGTAGTATGAATGCTGCTAAAATTGGGTTTTGTTTTCTCATCATTTATAATTTAAAAGTTTGATTATATTTTGTACTTAGTCGCACCAAGTTTGGAAACCTGACAACTAAATTGAAAATATTTTTTTATAGAGTTACCAATCACTTTATATTGAATTGACAATACAAGGCAATACTATTCATCCAACCTTGACCTACCCCATGACCTCTAGTTACTATATTTATTTCTCTACCAAATCCTGTGGTTAGGCCGGCCTTAAGAGGAAGCTTTTTGACGGGGAACATATATCCAACCTCCAACCAGGGTTGAAGAACCAAGGTATAAGTGCGGCCTGTGGTTTGGTTGATAGTACCCCTATTGTTTTCCCAATGAATCCACATATTCCACAAGTCTACGTTAAAACCAGCCACCAGAAAACCATTAAACAATTCGATGTTTCGCCGATAGCCCAATGTACTGCCAAGTCCACTTCCTTTTTCAAAATCATTATAAGCACTGTAGTTTCGTCGATTTGTAAAATTACCGCCCAACCTTAAATTCAATTCATTATGGTTATTTATTTTTTGAATTACCGATAAGGAACTAATAATACCTGCAGGATATATCTGAGCATTGATTCCTATTGCCCGACTATGCGATATTTTTGACTGGGAAAAGGATTTAATACAAGAAAAACTTAAACATATAAAAATCAAAATCTGTTTTAACTTCATGTGTCAAAGTACCGAAAATTTTAAGAGTTAATTGAGGATACTTTATAGGATAAAGATTTTATTTTAAGTCTTCATATACAGAATTTGTCGTTATCTCTATGGTTTTAGCAACATTGGTTGAAGGTTTTCCTTTTGAAAAAGTGATTTTGTAATCGGAAAGTGTTAAATTCATTTTTGAATTGAGACTAACTTTTCCTCCCGTTACTGTTATCGTTCCTTTTGCTTTTACAGGCTTTGTGATTTCTTTTATAGTCATTTCTCCCGTGGCTGTTGCATAGTAAGTTCCATCTTTTGAAAAGTTTATATCACTCAGATTGTCAATTTTTCCGGTAAACTTAGATTTAGGATATTTCTTTGTATCTAAAAAATCTTTACTATTAAAATGTTTTTGCATTAGGGCCTTTTCAAATTCAAAACTTTGCATGGGAACCGAAAATACAAGTTCTCCAGATTCTGGATTTAGGGTTGAAACGACCTTGTAATTGTCGGAGGATATATCCTCAAGGGAGGTGTGCGAAAAGAAATGAATATGGGCATCTCTGCTAACTAATTTCGAGGGAATCGGTTTGAAAGCCAAGGTTGCTAATGTTGCGATGGCAAATAATACTACTGCTGATTTTTTCATTTTTTATTTAATTCTTATTTGTTTAATTGATAATGTCACATTTTTCCATAATTACATTTTCATATAAGTCAAGGTCTTCATCGTAACCAGCCCCAGACCTGATTACCCCTTTTATGGTTACTGTTTGGCCGGGCAATAAACTCGCGGTATGAGCATTGGTTTCTGCTGTGAAAGTGCAGCTCACGCCGGCTTTATCCGATGAATCTTTCAACAGAATTACTTTTTGGTGATTGAGGTCTTCTGTTATGGAAAATAGTTTTCCCTTAACTGCAAGAATTTTTGAATCGCCATCTTCCTGCAGATATTTTTCGTTAGCTGAATCGGCATTTTTTAGATATTCGTTTACTATCGTTGATGCTGCTAAACTAAAATCTGTTTTGGTTGCCTGTACATCGCGCTTTGGCATATTAAATAAATAAAAAGCGATTGCCAATGCTACCACAACTCCTATAATAACTACAATTACAAAAGTTTTTTTGAATGATTTTTTCATTAATTTGAATTGTTTAAAGTGTAAGTCGTGCCATGTATTAAAACCTGACAAGAAAATAAATTTAAATGTCGCACTTGAACCTTTAAGATTACAAGTGCGACAAATTTTAATTTGATGCTACAGCCAACATAGCTTTACATTCAGCCGCACATTTGTTGCAAGCCTCTGCACATTCTTCGCAATGTTGCATGTCGCTATGTTTTTCGCATTCCGTTGCACAAGCAATGCAAGCGTCTTCGCATTTTTTGCAAAGTTCATTTAAATTTTTTGCATTGTTTTTACTTGCGTTAATTAGTTCGTTGCAAGCGTCTTTGCAGGCAATGCAAAGTTTTACTGAAATTTCCATACCTGCTTTTCCGTTGTTTTCCTTAGAACAAGTTTCACACGTGTCAACACAAACTTCACAAGCCGCAATGCAGCTTTCAATTTTTTTATTTTCCATTTGTTTTAAATTCGGTTTGTAACTGAATTGTTACACGTGTAAAGGTGAGAATTAGAATGAGTTCAAGTATTACTTGATTTTGAAAATAATTTACATAACTCACACATAGACTTTTGGATTATCTCAACTTGATTGAGGATAATTCGTTGATGGAATGATAATGTAAATTGTTAGGCGAACTGAAAATACTTTCACCAGATATATATATATATATATTCGGAATTTACAACTTAGACTTTATTTTTTCCTTCAATTCTTCATTTTGTGACTGAGGGATGCTGGCATCGTCGGTTTTATGGATATGCTTTTTTAGGAAATTATCAATAAATTTACTCTGCTTTTCATATTCAGCGCAAGCACCACAAATTCTTTTATGAATAATCAATTGTACCTTTTCTTTTAAAGACAAACTTGATAAGGCCTTTTTTTCTATAAGTTCAGTGGTTTTTAAGCACGATAACATTAAAAATTTCATTTACTATTTACTAAACCAACCTAATTCTATACATTTTCTTAACATCAATTTTGCTCTTTGAATAATCTTCCAATAGTTAGTAGGACTTATGTTTAGTTCCTGACAAATTATTTCACCTTTTTTTTCATGCAAATATCGCAACTGAATTGCTGAAATCCAATTAGGCGGTAAATGTTGCATACAATCTTGAAACACTTTAATAAAATTAGGGTTGTCTAAAAGATGTTCTGTAGATTCTTGCCATTTGGCCGGAAATTGCTCACTATTCCAAACGCCATTTTCATTAAAAAAGGAAGTATAAATACTTGAATCCATTAAGGTAGGGTTTTTGAAATTTTTTCGATGGTAATCATTTATTTTATTGCTAAGTATTGCCATTAGCCATGTTTTGGGATTACTTCTACCTTCATAATTATTGAAGGATTGTAAGGTGGCCAAAAATGTTTCTTGTACCAAATCTTCGGCAATCTCTTTAGAAGAGGTTTTGCATAGTGCAAAGGAGTAAAGGGCGTCGGAGTATGTTTGAACCCAAGATTTAATCGTATCGTGAATATTTGATTCGTCAACTGCATTTGGCATGTGGCAAAACTAATTATAAGATTGAATGGGGCAAGAAGAAGGGGATTGTATTTTAGCAACACCCATTTTGAATTGATAAACGTATAATTTATTAAAAATTGGACAGGACCCTTTTCAACCCAAAATCTGCAATAGGAAATGGCAGATTCGATTAAGAATTTGATAATTAATTTATGTTTGTTTTTTAAGGGCATTATCGAATCTCTGATTTGTAAATCTATTCTTTCACTAATTGATAACAATTTCTAGAGCGTAATTGGTCGGGTGTTTATTGGCGTAGCGGGCTTGAACCTCAAGCTACAACTCAGAATCAAAAATAAAATCAGTAAAAACAACAAGGAGATTGCGGGTCAAGCCTACAATGACAGTTTTAGTTAAGGCTTAGTGAGTGCGAGCACAATGCACGATGTTTTTAAAGCAATGCTATGCGACAATTAAAACCCGCGAAAGGGATAGACGTGGAAATCCTTTTTGAGAGGCACGAGCAAAAAGATTGGAACAGATAGCCCGACCTGAAAGGATTCGCCCAAATAATAAAATCTATAAGGCCAGATTCCAATGTAAATTATGTGTTGGATGGTTTTGGACAATCAAAGTTCTGTTTTTAAAATAAAAACCTGAATCAAAGACGTAAGCAAAGTGTTTTAAATTTCTTTGAACATGGCCTTATGCGGAATTCCAACTTCCATAAAAGTTTCGCCAATAATTGAATAGCCTAATGAAAGATAAAATGGAACTGCTGTTTCTCTGGCGTGAAGTTTCATGCTTTCGAATCCTTTATCTTTAGCAAAATCCTCGGCAAATTGAACCATACTTTTTCCTATACCTTTATTTTGGAAGTCGAAATTGACTGCAACCTGACGCATTTTAATGACGAGAGAATTATTTATGGGTAAAAGCAACAAAATACCGATAACCTGCTGATTGAGAAAGGCTGCAATATGAAAATCGGCAAATTCTTTTTCAAGATCTTCATCTGTAAATTGAAGGGCTAAAGGCTGCCGCAAAACCCGATATCGAAGGTTAATCGACTCTTTTTGTTCGGGCGAATTAAAGGAAATTTCGCGAATTATGGTTCCCACAAGTTTTAAATAAAGTCGTTAAGATTACCTTTTTGAGAAGCACGAACTCCTTTGTCTGTTAGCTCTACTGTGGCACATTCAATTGAATTATCATGTTCGAAAAATAAAACATACTCCTCTACGGCCGCTTGCTTTAAAAATAGTTCTTTTTCGGCCATTACCTCCAAAGGACGGATATCATAACTCATCAAAAAGTTTACTGGAATATGCGCGGTTGAAGGAATCATATCAGCCATATAAACCAAGGTGTTCTTGCCTGTATTTATCTTCGGACACATCATTTTTTCGGTATGTCCGTTGGCGAGGATAACGGATATATTCTCGGATATTTTTAGGTCTTCACCTACAAATTTTAGTTGTCCGGATTGTTTAATAGGCAAAATATTTTCTTCAAGGAAAGATGGTTTTTCACGGAGATTAGGATTAATGGCGTGATTCCAATGCCCTTGGTGGCTCCAATAAACGGCCTTTGAAAAAGTTGGTTCATAGCCATCGCGAGCATTGTTCCATTTGGCAGCCCCACCGCAATGATCAAAATGCAAATGGGTTAATACTACATCGGTAATATCGTTAAGACCAACCCCGCAAGTATTTAAAGATTTTTCAAGACTGTCGGTGCCGTTTAAATAATAGTAGCCAAAAAATTTATCGCTTTGCTTTTGGCCTATGCCGGTATCAATTAAAATAAGTCGATTTCCATCTTCCACCAGCAAACAACGCATAGCCCAATTGCATAGGTTATTTTCATCGGCGGGATTAAGTTTGTTCCAGATTACTTTTGGTACCACACCAAACATGGCACCGCCGTCCAGTTTGAAATTTCCGGTATTAATAACCTTTAAATTCATAAGATAATTAGTTTTTGGGCTTTGTATAAATTTCCACTTATTACCGAAACAACGTATAATCCAGGCCTAAATCCGCTGACTGAGATAACATCGTCGTAGCGTTGCACTTGCGATTTATTTGTTAAAAACATCAGCTTGCCATAAGTGTCAAAAATTTGAATAGAAATATTGCCTCGATCAAAAAATTCTACCGCAAAATTGATGAATTCGGTGGTTGGATTTGGATAAAAGTCAAAGACAAAAACATCCTGTTGGCAGACCCCATTAGAGAGAATTAGATTAATTCCGTACATTTGGTAAGAAACGCATTGATTGCGATACGTTTTTTGGTTGCAGCCACAAACGGGACTTAGCCGTGGTTCATAGCATTGAAAAAATCGATTTTTACGAACAGAATCTTCACAAGGTGGTTGCCATTGAGCGTTTACTTTAGCCACGAAGAATAAACCAATTACAAAAAGAAAAACGCTTCTGTATCGAACCGAAATATTTAATTTACCTTGATTTTGCTTCATATTTTATTTAAAAGTACGCTTAAAACGAATAATCAGTTTTCAATGGTATTAAAACCAAGATAAGGTCTTAAAACTTCCGGCATATTTATTCCATCGGCTGTTTGATTATTTTCCAGCAAAGCAGCAACAATTCTGGGTAATGCTAGCGCACTTCCGTTTAAAGTATGTGCAAGTTTTGTTTTTCCGCTTCCATCTTTAAATCGCAGTTTAAGACGATTGCTTTGAAAGGTTTCGAAATTAGACACAGAGCTAACCTCCAACCATTTTTGTTGAGCGGCACTATAAACCTCCAAATCGTAGGTAAGGGCAGACGTAAAACCCATATCGCCGCCACATAAGCGCAAAACACGATACTGTAAGCCAAGTTTTTGCAAAAGACTTTGAACGTAAGTTTGCATTTCTTCCAAGGTGTTGTAAGAATTGTCGGGGTGGGTTATTTGAACAATTTCTACCTTGTCGAATTGATGTAAACGATTTAAACCGCGAACATCTTTTCCATAACTTCCGGCTTCACGTCTAAAGCAAGGTGTGTAACCAACATTTTTTAACGGCAAATCGGTGTCTTTCAAAATTACATCGCGGTAAATATTTGTGATGGGAACCTCTGCAGTAGGTATTAGAAAGAAATTGTCTACGGTGGCGTGATACATTTGACCTTCCTTATCGGGCAATTGTCCGGTGGCAAAGGCCGAATCTTCATTGATTAAAATAGGGGGTTGAATTTCAAAATAGCCTTTGGCTAAGGCTTGGTCGAGAAAAAAATTAATGAGGGCCCTTTGTAAGCGAGCACCTTTTCCTTTGTAAACCGGAAAACCTGCGCCGGTTACCTTAACGCCAAGTTCAAAATCGATGAGGTCGTATTTTTTTGCAAGATCCCAGTGGGGTAGTGGCTCAAAGCTAAATTCTGGTGCTATGCCGTGTTCAAATATGGTTTCGTTGTCTTCGGGAGTCTTACCCTTTTTTACAGTTGCCGAAGGGGTGTTTGGCAAGGTAAGCAACAAGTTTTTAAGTGTTTCTTCGGTTTGTGCAATTTTTTCTTCAAGTGCTTTGGTAAGTTCTTTGATTTCGATAGTTCTTGACTTTAAACTATCGGTTTGATTACGCTTGCCGGATTTAAAAAGTTCGCCTATTTCTTTAGAAATAGTGTTGGTTTCGGCAAATAAATTATCAAGTTCTGCTTGGCTTCCACGGCGAGTATCGTCTAGGGCTAAAATTTCGAGAATGATGGTTTTAGAATCCAGGTTTCTTTTGGCCAAACGGTCAATGGCTTCTTGGGTATTTTCCCTTAAATAAGCAACTTGTAACATGGTGCAAAAATAAGGTTTTGGGTTTGATTTATCAGGAAGTGATAAGAGATTGACATCGGCATCTTTGAATTTACCTATGAATTACTCCGAATTAAAGGAATGCTTTTTTGGTAAATACAATATTTAAATATCGAGTCAATGGTTACCTATTTAACAACCGTAACCACACCTGATTTATTTATTACCTTTTTCGAATTTTCGGTTAAAAATAGCTGATAAAAATAAACGCCATCCATCACCGGTTGTTCTTTAAAAGTACCGTCCCAAGCTTCTGTTCCGCTGTAAAGTGTTTGGCCCCAGCGGTTGTAAATATTTAGTGTGTAGGATTCTATGCCGTAGGTAATAGGGCCAAATTTATCGTTTAAGCCATTGGCATTGGGACTAAATATATTTGATAAAAATTATGGGAACATAATCTAAACAAAAATTATTGCTGTACATTTCTTGATTATTAAATTGAGATAACAAGTGATAACATTTTCTTAAATAATCTTTTTGGGCAAAATTTAGGTCGGCAAACGGATTGGAAGGGTCGGCTTGTAGTAGATTAAACGGAAATTTAGTATTAAAGCTGCCTAACAAATTTGCACTTATCGGCAAACCGAATCCTTGTTGTAAACTTTGATGGATGATTGCCGATTCATTGCCGTTTTGAGTAATGCCGGCTATATAGGAAGGCGCAACCTTGTTTTGGGATGAAGAAAAAGACCCGCAACTATCCATAGCTTTAACCTGGTAAAACACTTGGCTTTTTGGCATGGAAACATCCGTTAAAAACGTATCTTTTGTTTGATTAAGCGGTGAAAAATTAACCCCGTTAAGCGATTTTAAAACTTGATAGTTGACAGAGGCAGAATGCGGTAACCAATGTAAATGCAGAATATTGTCGATATCGTAGGAGGCACGGTTAATATGGATGCTATCGGAAATTGATACACCTTTGGAAACAAACAATTGAATAGAATCGGTTCTAATTACGCAACCAGTATAGCCGTATAATTTTTGTACGGCCCAATAATGTCCGGGTTTATTAAATATGTAATTAAACTTCGGAGTTGAAACGATTTTCCAACTTGTAGAATCGCTGAACAGATATTCTTTTTTGGTTACATTTAAACTTACGGTATCGGTAAATTGAGCTAAAAAAGGGGCACATCCTCTTTGGCTGGCAACGCTAAAGCCGAGTTTTGGAGCATCCACCACACGAATATATTGATTTTTGACCAAGGTGCTATCGCAGTAGTCGTTATTATAAAATAAACTAACGGTATAGCGGCCAGGATTTAAATATGTATGGGCAGGTTCTAAGGCATTAGAAGTGCTTCCGTCCCCAAAGGTCCATACATACACGGGGTTAAATCCGGGTTTTTTAGCGATAGCGTAACTAAAATTTGTTGAACTGCGAGGGCAGGTATATGCAAATTATGGAATCGGTGGCTAAAAATTGGGCTACTGGTTTTTGGGGAATGTTTACATACAAGGTATCTTCGTACCATTCGCCATAAACTGCGGCAGTACTATAACCATAAACTTTATAAGGGTATTTGCCACTTTTGGCATAAGTTAGCATGGGTTCCAAAGCAATAACGGTATCTTCGAAATTTCCAGCTTGGGTGCGGCTAAAATACCACTTAAATTTATCTATTTTCAAACTCAGGTAAGAGGCATTTTTAAGGGTTACCTTGGCATCGCAACCGTAATCTATTTGGGGGCGTGGTTTTACGTAATCGTACCAACGGTTGGAAATAAACCCAAACGATTGTCCGTTGCCCCCGAAAATATCCTTTAACGGATAAAGATTCATTTTGAAATCCGAATATCCTAACTGATTTGGGAATGTTTTGCAATGCACAAAGGTGTGATACTTAAAAGAAGCGTCTCTGTAACTTTCAATAAAATAAAGCTTTCCGTCGGGCATTAATTTCAGGAGGGGATTTAATTGGCGACTTTTTCCAAATTGCTTTGGCAATTTATTGATATCGTTCAGTTTATTCAAATGAAACTGATATGTTGAAGTGTCTTCGTATCTGATTTTATTAGAACTCCCGTAATAATGTCTAGTGTTGCGTAAATAAACAAAACTATTGTCTGGACTAAATTCAACATAAAATAATGTTGAACCTAAGTTATTTAATACTGAATCAGTTTTGTAATTAAAAGAATCTCTGAATATCACCTTTTCCTTGTCAAATTTGAGTATTTGTTTATCAATTCTTATGGTAGATAAAGTCAAATACCTTTGAATTAAGGTATCGAACCATGGTTTTAAAATATTATGTTTTCTTAAGTCAAATGAATTCTGGATTAGCAAGGTGTTTCCTGAATGAGAAAACCCTTGAGTAAATCCAGCTTTATAGAAGGTGTAAAATTTTTCTAACCCAATTGGAATAGTAGGTAACTTGAAGTGGTCCCTAATATCAAGGGTGTTGCAGTAAGTGATTGGCAATCCAAACTCATACTTTACGAGTATTAATTGTTTAGAATTCTCCAAAATAAAAATAAATTTGCCATCATAGAGTCTTCTTACTTAACATTGGAAAGATTTTAAGGAGTTACAATAAAGAGTTTATGCCAGCCGGGAATGCCTCCCTTGCCTCCATTTAGCCGTTTATCGTACTCACTAAAATAAATTTTAGAAATGCTGTCGTTTAACCCATTTTATGAATATAAAATACCGTAGCGATAGTTGTCCACTTTCATAAAGCCATTCGACCTAAATGAATTTGCCGTGTTAATCCCTACCCATCCAACAACAGGTGACCCAGAAGCGTAGAACAATTGATGGTAACTGGAATATAAATCTAACTTACCTGTAAAGGTGCAAATGGCAGATCCGTGGTGAACAGGATTTACAAGATTTATATTTACAACATTTCCACTACTAAAGCTAAAACCCTCATTTCTGGCAAGACTCCAAACAGCATGGGTTTGCCCCCGTGCGGTTATGTTGCCTGTTAAAACCAATACAATGAAAAAAAATATCTTTTTCATAAGATGTAATCTTACTCAATTAATACGCGGCCTGATATAGCGTATTTAGCAGTAACAACTTTTACCAAATAAAGACCCGTTTTTAGTCCTTGCAAATCAATGAAATTATTATTCCCTAAATCTTTGATTAAAATTTCTTTTACTAATTTGCCACCCAAGCTTATCATTTGTACCGAATAATTCATGTCGGCTGCACTAAACTGCAAATTGATAAATAATTTGGTATGTGCCAGATTGGGATATATTTTTAAAATATTGGATTCGAAGGATTTAGTATAGGTAGTTATAATGCACGGAGTAGGATCATGCAATTCAATCGCGGTCTCTGTGCATAATACATCACAATTTGCTTCATTATTTGTTGGTAAAATAGGTATAACAAAACCATTGTTATCAATGGGCGCTTCTGATACTATAGCTTTCCAAAAACATTTTGGTAAAGAACTCATCACCGTACTTGTGTTGTTTACTTGTATTCGATTTAGAAGTGGTATATCTGAAAACTCGTTCATAGAAGCTAAGTCATTTCCAGCCCCATCATTAGCAAAATCAAGTACCTCACCCGATGACCCTATAAAAATATCGTTACCAAAATTATGAAAAGTGTTACAGGTCACATTTAGGTTTTCACAACTTTCATTGAGTACAACAGCCTTTACATCATCTGCAGAAACTGCCGTACCCGAACTAAAGGTATTCGTAAACGTATTTGCTTTAACAAATGATTTAAAATTCGAATTTACATCAGAATGTGCAATGTCAATGTGATGCACATTTTTATCATCGAATTGAAACGTATTATTGACAATTCTGATGCCACCTGCTTGATTTGTAAAAATGTCGACGATTGTACTCGTAGGATAATAACCATTTCCACAACTAAATCCAGTAAATATTAAATCTAATCCTAATGAACGTTCATTCGTAAAATTGCAATTATTTACAATCAAAGCCTCTGTATTAATGGCAGCAATACTATTGAGGGTATTGGTAAAATCAGAGTATCGGACTGAAGAAAAACTCAAATGTCCGCTAGACCCTGGTGCAGACGATGAAATGTCGATTACCGTTGATAATTGTTGAAAAGTGTTTCCCCTGCTTGTTAATCCCGAAGGGCTAACGTAAGTATTGTCTAAACAACCGAACTCGTCAAATGTAAAAGCATTGCCGGAATGTGCCGTAGAAAAATCTTAGTTCACACAACGAATTCCTGTACCACGTCCATCTGCACAAAAGGTTGCGGCAATACTATTTATAAAATTACAACCGCCATTTTAACCCCACGCACACCGTCTAAACTTATTCTGGTAAGACTAGTAGGCGTAAAGTTAGTCGTGTTATTGTAATTCCATATAAAATCAGAATGCATAATGTAACAAGCGTTTACCGTTGGACAGTTAAGTGAACTATATGGGTTGATTTTACCCCTACCACATAATTCAAAAATACGGCATTACAAGTTGGATTGTGATCTTGAACTCTTAAAATACCTCCGTCTATTGATTCAATACCATTTTTTGCATTAATAATTGTGGAGGAATTTAGATATAATACACCTTGACCTGAAAAGTTTAAGCTGCCTTCCCAATCTGCATTGTTTGAGGTACTCGACAAAGGTAAAATGGGGGTTGCAAGATATTGTTCAGATCTGTCATGCCCAAATACAACAATTCCATCCCAAACATCATACAGATTTGATGAATTTTGTTCTAAAACAGAACTACTAATTTGTAACAAACCACCTTTTTGTACCACAATTTCTGCACCTGAATTAAACTTAAGTGTTGAGCCGGCACTTCCATCTCTGCAACAAATAATTAAATCTGCCCCAGTTTCAACAATAATTCCATCTTCAATTCCAGTTGGCAACGGGGAACTGCCATTAATAAAATGAGGTGAACCTAAGGCAGTAAAGTGTACCAGAGTCTGCGCTAAACACGAGATACTGAAAGAGAAAAAAAACACTAACGGTAAAAAGGCTTTTTTAAAATTAGATAACGAATTTGAAATTTCCCAACCTAAAACAATGTTTACACGACGTGGATGGTGGTAATTAGCTGAATACTAGGTAATTGAAATTTAATGGTTTGTTTTTTTTTAAGTGTGAATGAAAAGATTAATACAAAATTATTCAAATATTTGTCATTTGTAAGTTTATTTGTAAATATTTATTAGCCTCAAAATGCTTGTTTAGAACAGGTTTTGAAGTCCAATTCATCGGTTTGAGGAAATAGAATTTTGTTTGACAACATTTAGGAGTGAAGGGCGAGGCTATGTTATTCGATTAATCCGAGTTTCATCCAAGCATCCAATCGAAAGTTTTGAATCCAGGGCTGCTTTTTGATTCTCAAAGACAAGCAGCTATTCCGTTTTTATAGATGCTTGACGGATTAATGAAAATGCAGATAAATGGTCTGCGGGGCGGCTTTTTAAGGGCTTTTATAAGAGGACTATTATCTGATTTATGGAATTGCTTATTGCCTTGCATTTTCAAGTTGTAATTAGCCCCTATCGGTTGGTTTACCCACCCACTAAAACAAAATCTCAACAAGGAAGTCTTAACCTGAAAGTTTAATTTTCTAATCACTTGCTTGCTTTAGGCCATAGTGTGCACCGAAAGATAGTATGAAATTTTAAAAATTCCTTCATTTTCCTTATCTTCTAGATTCCTTAAGCGTTAACTAAATTGAACTTTTGCAACAAGGCTAAATATTTTATTTAAAATACACCAGTACCAATAAAAATATTAACTTACAAGTACTTTAAAGTTATGAGTTTAGCCATAAAATAAGACTTAAATGTATTAATACCTTGAATTTTTGCGGTGCTACATAAATCTTCCTCTTGGTTTTTCAAGCACCCTGACGATTAAATTGGGTTAAATTATATATTTTTGCGGGAGTATAAAATATGGCTGAATTAATTCGTTTACCTAAAATGAGCGACACCATGGAAGAAGGTGTTATTGTTAAGTGGAACGTTAAAGTGGGCGACACCCTTAAATCGGGCGCAATACTTGCGGATGTTGAAACTGACAAGGCTACCATGGAATTAGAGAATTTTGTAAAAGGAACCATTCTTCAGTTGATTGCTAAAGAAGGAGAAGCCGTTCCTGTGGATTCTGTAATTGCAGTTATTGGTCAGCCGGGTGAAGATTTTTCAGCACTTTTAAATAGCAGCACTAAAGCAACTTCGAACGATGCAAAGCCAGTTGAATCAGCTAAACAGGATGCAACTCCGGTAGCTTCTAAAGCCGTTGAAACTGTTGAACCTGTTGTTTCTAAATCCGATGACGAACGCGTTAAAGCAAGTCCCTTAGCCAAAAAACTCGCCAAAGACAAAGGCGTAAATATTAATGATATTTCAGGAAGCGGAGAATTTGGACGTATTGTAAAACGTGATATCGAGAATTTTACCCCTACAGCTAAAACACAAGCTGCTGCAAATACAGGTTGGGTTGAAAGCTACGATGAGGTTTCGGTTTCACAAATGCGAAAGACCATTGCTGGACGCCTTGCCGAAAGTAAATTTACGGCTCCGCATTTTTACCTTACCATGGAAATTAACATGGACAATGCCGTGACTGCTCGTGAAAAAATGAATGAGATTTCGGACGTTAAAATTTCCATGAACGATATTGTAGTTAAAGCTTCTGCTATGGCTTTGCAAAAACATCCAGCCGTAAATTCGTCGTGGTTAGGTACTAAAATTCGTTTCAACCATCATATACATATTGGCGTTGCTATGGCTATAGAAGATGGTTTGTTGGTTCCCGTTGTTCGATTTGCAGACAAAAAAAATCTAACAACCATTAGTTCCGAAGTTAAAGAATACAGCGTAAAAGCCAAAAGTAAAAAACTTCAACCAACCGATTGGCAAGGAAACACATTTACTATCAGTAATTTAGGCATGTTTGGTATTGAAGAGTTTACTGCTATTATTAATCCTCCCGATGCTTGTATTTTGGCTGTTGGTGGCGTAAAAGACACGGTAGGTATTGTAAAGGGTGAAATTAAACCGGTCAAAACCATGAAAGTAACTCTTAGTTGTGATCATCGCGTGGTGGATGGCGTAGTAGGTTCCAAGTTTTTAAACACTTTGAAAGAACTTTTGGAAGAGCCTATTAAACTTCTGGTTTAAAGTGTTAGTGCAAGCGTTACCAAGTATAGCCGCATCATGATAAGCATTTTACCATCGGAGGTTTCGGTTCCAAAATTACATCACTATTTATTAGGTGCCGTTGGTCCAAGGCCCATTGCGTTTGCCAGTACGCTTGATAAGGACGGTAACCGAAATCTGGCGCCGTTTAGTTTCTTCAATGTATTTAGTTCAAAACCGCCCTTACTCATATTTTCGCCAAATCGAAGCAGTCGAAGCGGTGAAACCAAGCATACCCACGAAAACGTTAAGGAAATTCCTGAGGTGGTTATAAATATCGTTAACTACAACATGGTTCATCAAATGAGTTTGGCCAGCAGCCCATATCCCAAAGGAACCGATGAATTTATAAAATCAGGTTTCACACCCATCGCTTCGCATACCGTAAAACCTTGGCGGGTAAAGGAAAGTCCGGTTCAACTTGAGTGTAAAGTTTTGGAAGTAAAGGAACTCGGTCAAAGCGGTGGCGCCGGAAATTTAATTATTTGCGAAGTAACTTGCATACATATTAACGAAGCCGTTTTAAACGCCGAAGGCGATATTGATCAAACCAAGATAGATTTAGTAGCGCGCATGGGAGGTAATTGGTACTGCCGCGCACATGGTGAGGCCCTTTTCGAAGTGCAAAAACCCTTAACTACCATAGGAATTGGCATTGATGCCTTGCCCGAGCATATTAGAAATAGTAAAAATTTGAGCGGTAATGATTTGGGCCGAATGGGTAATTTGGAACATTTTCCGGAGCCTTTAGAAATAGATGCTGTGAAACACCAATTTGCCAATGTTATCGACCCTGAAAAAAAAGCAACGGAGCTAATAGAAACTGGACAAGTTAAAGAAGCCTTGTGCTTGCTTTGGTAATTTTTTTATTTCTAGGGCGTATCCCTTTGGGGTCAGGCCATTCGCTTGTAGTCCTCATTCCGCTACGCTGCATTGTGGGCTATCGCTTCTGTCCTTTACGCGGCCTCGCGCATGGTAAATATTTCCCTGTTTTTTTTAATGAATCTCTCAAGGGGTTTGGGTCAAGCTCCGAAAGCCCCTAATTCGAAACAAAAAAAGTAGTATTGAAACAATCTATTTCAGTTCCCTTCAGTGAACTGAAAAACTTCATTAAACTGTAAAATATTGCTACTTTTAATTTTTTACCAGGTTCTAAGTTAACCCACAAAGAATGATTAAGCCTTTTAAAAATTAAGTCCTACCAATCATCATCGTCAACAAATATTGGCTCTTTGCAATATTTCCTGAGATCCTTCAACATGCTGTTAATCTTTTTATCGGCATTCATTAAAATAATGTCGTTACCTCTAGGATTAATCGTTGACTTACGGTAAAACTCAAAATAGGTACGGGTTTCTTTTTCTTCACCGGGTGGTGGCGGTACTACGTGCACCAAGTTGTTTATTTTGTAGCGGTAACGGCCTTCCTTAAATTTAATTTCCATATCAAAAACCACTTTGCCATTTTGTGTTTTGGCAAACTTATTGGCTTCAATATATAATGGAAACTCACCTTCCATCACTATTTTGAAATCTTTTTTGTCGTCTTTTTTTATCAACTTCTTTTGGTTCTTTTTACCAAATTCATGATTAATCCAGCGCTTCGCTCTCCAATACAAAGAGTCGGTTCCAGCTTCCTCTTCATTAATGATTTCGGTGTAGGTAACCAATTCGGTGATAGAATCAAAAGGAGCCACAAAACGAATGTATGGTTTTTTAACCACTACCGGAGCTTCAGCTTCTGAATAGGGTGCAGTGGGGTCTACAGCGTAAGGATCGTAAGCTGTAGAATCGGGTGGCGTATCGTATTGCGCCATAGAAACAGATGATCCTAAAAAGAGAGTTGCTATTAGGATAATTGTTTTCGAAATATAATTCATGTATAAATTTCTGGTTTTGCTTAAACGTGCAAAGGTAAAATTTTGGTTTCTAATTTTCACAGGCAAAATTGTCATATTTATCCACCGCAATATTATTGGGAATGTGTAGAATCCCGTACTATTTTTGCTTCCCCTCAATTTGTTATTCAGTAAGCCGTATGTTTCAGAAAAAGAGTTCATTATACAGTTTGTTTTTTTTGGTATTAATCTTGTTTATAACGTGCCAAAATCAAAAAAAATATGTCGATGCCGAAAATAATTTAAAAAATTTTCCGGTCATCGATAATCATTCCTTTGCCAATATCAATCAGATCCGAATTAAACACATTTATCTGAACCTTGAAATTGAATGGGAGTCTCATATATTAAAAGGGCAAGCAACTTTAGATTTCGAAAAATTAAGCGTTGTCGACACACTTATATTAGATTCTAGACTTCTCAATATTTCAAGTATTATTAATGCCAAAGGTAAAGCCTTAATATATTGGTTTGGCAAAAACGATGCCATTTTTGGAGCTCCACTTTACATAAAACTCGATGGTGAAGAAAGTTCAATAATTGTTTCGTATCAAACTCAACCACAATCGGCTGCCTTGCAATGGTTGAGTCCTCAACAAACACATGATAAGAAGTATCCGTTTCTTTATAGTCAAAGTCAGGCCATTCTCGCAAGAAGCTGGGTGCCTTGCCAAGATGCTCCTTCGGTAAAATTTACGTATTCGGCTCGAATAAAAACGAAACCGGGATTTTTGGCATTAATGAGTGCAACCAATCCTCAACAAACTAATGATTCGGGGATTTATCGATTTGAAATGGATCAACCGGTTTCGAGCTACCTGTTAGCTTTAAGTTCAGGGAAAGTTATTTTTAAATCATTAGGAAAAATTTGTGGCATCTACGCAGAACCCGGTATGCTTGAGAAAGCAGCTTGGGAGTTTGCCGATATGGAAAAGATGATTATCGAAGCAGGCAAGTTGTACGGTGAATACATCTGGAAACGCTACGATGTATTGGTTTTGCCTCCAAGTTTTCCGTTTGGTGGTATGGAAAACCCACGTCTTACCTTTGCAACACCAACGGTAATTACCGGCGACCGCAGTCAAGTTTCTTTAGTTGCCCACGAATTGGCCCATTCCTGGAGTGGAAACTTAGTAACCAATGCTACCTGGAACGACTTTTGGCTCAACGAAGGTTTTACAAATTATTTTGAGCAGCGCATTATGGAGCAATTGTACGGCGAATCCTATGATCAAATGCGTCAAGTGCTGGCCTGGAATGATTTAGAAAACACCATGGCGGTCATGTTTGCTGAAGGTTTTGGTGCGGATACTCGACTTAAACTAGATTTGAAAAGTCGTGATCCAGATGAAGGTTTGAGTGATGTGGCTTATGATAAAGGCCGTTTCTTCCTTTGTTATTTGGAAAGAATTGTTGGCAAAAAAAACTGGGACGATTTCTTGAAAAATTACTTTAGTGCCCATGCATTTTCGTACATGAACACCGAACTGTTTATTGAATATTTGAACACGCAATTACTCGATAAGAAACAGGAGTGGAAACAAAAGGCAAATATAAAAGCATGGATTTATGGAGAAGGCATGCCGAAGGATGCCATTAAACCGGTTTCAAAAGAGTTGAATAAGGTAGATATCTTGTTAGCGGAATTTTTTAAAGGCAGTTTAAAACCCGAATCCTTTGATACGAGTAAATACACAAGCTTTCATTGGCAATATTTAATTCGTGAGTTTGGCAAAAAGGCGAATTTAGAACAAGTGAAAAACTTCGATAGGGTTTTTCGTTTTTCAAATAGAAGCAATGCTGAGATTGGTTGCGATTGGTTTGTTTTGTCGGTGAAAGTAGGCTATACCCAAAATAGACCACAAATTGAGAATTTTTTAATAAGTGTAGGACGAAGAAAGTTCTTGATGCCAATTTATGGTGCATTGGTCAAAACTGCAGAGGGAAAAACTTGGGCCAAGTTGGTTTTTGATAAGGCGAAGACTGGTTATCACTCAGTTTCTGCCAACTCGGTTAATGAACTTTTGAGGTAAATTTGTCTTTTGCAGGGACCTCTTAAAACATTAAACTCACAAATAATAGTTCCAACTATCTCGTCCTAAAAATAGCTTACACTTTAAAATTATTCCTAAATAACTTTTACATTTGTTGAACTAGATGTAGGTTCTGATGAGGAGCAAATCATTTTTAATGATGCGGTCACAGGATAGAATTGAACAAATATTGATTTTTTTAGCAAGCCTTTTTCAGCTCCAAATACCCTTGCAGAAAATAATTTGTCTCAATAAAAGGAATTGATTAATGGCACCGTTTTAGGTTTGGCTGCGAGTTTTAATACTCTTACCTTTGTTTTAATATTTACAGATTTCAAAATAGCGATTTAAAAATCTGCCCGACGAAGTTAATTTTTCCTTCTGTTTTCCTTTAAGAGATAAGTTTGAAATTAAAATACATTGCTTTTTTAGTTTTTATAATTGGCTTGGTTTTGTTTCGGAATCCCTTGCTTAGTTTTGGTAGCTCCGGGTATCAAAAAACCGAAGACTTGAAGGTGGGCAAAGTTGAGCCTGCAAAAACTAAAACCTACCCTACTCGTTTTTTCGCATGGCCAGTAAAAGGGGAAATTGATCTTACAGGAAATTTTGGAGAAATTAGAACGAATCATTTTCACTCCGGATTAGATATTAGGACAAACAGGGGGCAAGTTGGGGTTCCTGTTTATGCTTCGGGTGAAGGTTATATTACAAGAATAAATGTGTCAACCACCGGTTATGGCAAGGCTGTTTATATTTGTCATCCCAATGGGTACACCACAGTATATGGACATTTGATGTTGTTTGCAGGCGAAATACAAGCCTACACGCTTCAACAGCATTATGCTCAAAAGCGAGCTCAATTTGAACTTTACCCTGATACGAATTTATTGAAAGTGAAACGCGGCGATTTAATTGCCTATTCTGGAAATACAGGAGGTTCGGCAGGTCCGCATTTGCATTTTGAAATTAGAGATACCAAAACGTCGGATGCTCTAAATCCGCTATTATTCGGTTTAAAACTGAAGGATTATGCAAAACCATTTATCAAAGAAATTACCTTGTTTGGATTGGATGCTTCGAATCGAATATTAACCGGAACTTATCGTCAAAGTCATTTTTTGCGAAAAGGAAAAAATATTAGTAAACATAATCTCGTCGTTTCACCGGGGAATTATGCGTTTGGTGCCGATTGGGCGGATTACTTGCACGAAGGTGGATTTAGAATGGGAATTCCTTATGCCGAGTTATGGGTCAATAATCAAAAAATATTTACACAAAAAATAGAACGACTTGCATTTAACGATTGGCGTATGGTTAATTGTCACTTAGATTATCCCATGCAAGAAATTAAGAACAAACGCATTATTAAGCTTTTTAGAGATGATGGTAACACGCTTGATTTTTACCCTGAAACAATAAACAAGGGTAAATTAAGGATAGAAGCCGGCAAAACTTATCAGGTAAAACTTAGAATCAAGGATTTTGCAGAGCATCAAGATAGCATAGAATTTGCGGTTCTCGGTAAAATAGGCAACAGTCCAGATGATCCAAAAGAAGCGGTATTGAGTATGCAAACAGAAAACGGTGTTCACAACAAGTTTTACCCAAATAAAAATAATGAGATCGAATTGAAAGGAGAACTAGAAGGTTTGAAAGTGATAATTCCAAAAGGTGTTTTGTATGATACGATTCACTTTTATATGGCAAAATCGAAACAAACACAAAACGAAAAAACCATTTGGGAAGTTATGAACAGCAGTATACCAGTACATGATTCGTTGACATTAATTTATACCCCAAAACAGGCTATTAATATTCCACATCATTATGTAATGGTGCGATTAAGTAGTTCGGGAGCTAAGAAGCCTGAGCCGGGAAAATGGAATGGAGAAAGCTATATCGCCAAAGCAAAAATGTTGGGTCAATTTTATATCGACGTAGACATGGAGGCACCAATAATGACAAATTTTTCGGGCAAAGGTGTCAAATTTCAAGCAATGGTTTCTGATAATTTAAGTGGACTTAAAGAAATTAGAGTATTTTTGGATGACCAATGGATTTTAACAGAATATGATCCGAAAACTAACATAATGAGTGGACTAATTCCGGATGTTTATCTTAAAGAAGACAATACCATTCGAATAATATTAACCGATAATTGTGGAAACAGTTCGGTATTTAATCAAACAATTCAGCGTTGAAAGTGTTTCAGTATTTATAATTGGAGTTGGCGGTTAAGTGGAATCTTAAGATAGATTTTGATTTACTTTGACTTTGATTTTTTAACAAGTAACTGTCTAATAATCTAAAACAAATAAAAATGACTTTAAAAATTGGCGACAAATTACCAGCCTTCAGAACCGATAACCAGAAAGGGATTCAAATAGATTCGAACGATTTGGTAGGAAAAAAAGTAGTGCTCTATTTTTATCCAAAAGACGATACGCCAGGATGCACTGCAGAAGCATGCAACCTTCGTGATAATTATGACATGTTTCTTTCCAAAGGCTTTACAATATATGGAATAAGTCCTGATGGCGTAAAAAAACACCAAAAGTTTGTAGATAAATATGAGTTGCCATTTGATTTGTTAACCGATGAAGATCATAGCATTTGCGAAGCCTTTGGCACGTGGATTGAAAAAAGTATGTATGGCCGAAAATATATGGGCGTAGCGCGTATTACTTTTATTGTGGATCAGGGAATTGTTACTGACATAATAGAAAAGGTTGATACAAAGAACCACGCTGCACAAATTATTTAGGTCTAAACTCAATTTCGAAATAGATAATTCGAATTTTATTAAGTGGTAAAATTGGTTCCAATTTATTATTGGTAACTTTGGTTATCTGAGTAAATATTACTTAGATACAAAAAAAAATTAAATACTGCTTATAAAGATTGTGAAATAAAATAACGGCAAAAAGAATCCAAGTGCTTTAATTAAATCAATTCTGAAATGGAACTTCTATAAGTATCAATAAAATAAGGATAATCAATTGTTTCGATATTCCGGCAACAAAATAAATTCAGGTATCCTAGCTTCAAATTCTGAACCATCCAATTGGCGACGAAAGGTGTAGAATCCTTTCATACTTCCGGCATCTGTTTTTAATTGACAAAACGATTCATATCTAAAAAGTTCTCCGGGAGCCAATACAGGTTGTTCTCCAACTACACCGTCACCTTCTACAATTCGTCTTTCCATCGTTGCATCAAAAATGTTCCAAAACCTACTCAATAATTGAACAGTAAAATCACCTTCATTTTTAATAGTAATTTGATAAGAAAATAGATAGTAATCAAGCTCTGGTTTGGATTGCAAAGCTTGATAGGAGGTTTCAACAGAAATGTCAATGTTGTTAGTTATCGCACTTACCATGGTTTTAAAATCATCACAAAATAAAATCCTTTTAGTCAAATCACCATGCATTTATTCTAAGCATGCTGTAAAAGTTTTTTAAACTAAGTATTCCAAAAATGATATTGTATTAATTTTACTTTAAAAGATTTGTAATACTTATATCTAACGGGTTAACTCGGCTTCCAAAATAACCGATAAGTTGTCCGTTCTCATCCAACAAAAACTTATTAAAATTCCATCCAACGGTATAATCGTCAACTTCATTCTCAGATTTTTTTGTCAGCCATTTATAAATAGGATGTTGATTGCTCCCTTTTACCTCAATTTTGGTAGTGATTGGAAATGTTACGCTGTATTTAGAACTGCAAAACTGAAGAATTTCTTCTTCCGTGCCAGATTCCTGACCACCAAATTGATTGCAGGGGAAACCGATGATGACAAGTTTGTCTTTGTAGGTTTGGTAAAGCGTTTCTAAATCAGAATATTGTTTCGTAAAGCCGCATTGTGAGGCCACATTTACCAATAGAATCTTTTTTCCCTTGAATGAATTTAAACAAAGGGAGTCCTTAGAATTTATTTTAAGGATACACTGATTTAAAACCGTTGAAGGCGTGGTGCTAATAGCGGGATTGGTTTGTACCGGTTTAAATGCCATTAAAAGTTTGAAGGCTCCAAAAATGCCAATGACGGTGAGAATGAGTGTTAATGCTAATTTCATGTGGGGTTGAATAATATTTAATTTAGCTTAGAATAAAAAAATGAATGTTATAAAAAGTTGTTCTTCATTAAGTAACAAATTTCACTCCAAATGGTTCTAATGTCATGGAAAAAGGAATCATCATGGTTACAATAAATTATTTCTCGTCGTAAATCAACAATCAACGCACATTTCATTCTAATTTTGCCCTCGATGCACTTGTATTTTAAAAAGTATGGCGATGCCGGTTTGCCAATTATAATTTTGCATGGCTTATTTGGGATGTCAGACAATTGGCATAACATAGCCCGAAAACTCTCAGAAACCTATACCGTTTATACCTTTGATCAAAGAAATCACGGTCAGTCACCACATTCAGCAAAAATGAATTTTGGCTTAATGGCAGACGATGTTTGGGAAACCTTGGTAACAGAAAATATAGATTCAGCCATTTTAATAGGTCATTCGATGGGCGGCAAAACTGCTATGAAATTTGCTGATAAGTATCCATTAAAAACGCGAAAATTAGTTGTGGTTGATATTGCTCCAAAGGCTTACCCAGCAGGACATCAAAAATACTTTGATGCCCTCAAATCAATAAATTTGAATTCAGAAAGTCGCAAAGAAATTGAAGAACAGTTAGCATCTAAAATTGAGAATCAGGGAGAACTTTTATTTTTGTTAAAAAATTTATACCGCAAGGAGGAAGGTGGTTTTGGCTTAAAAGTAAACGTGGAAGCCATAGAAAATAATTATCCAGAAATAATAGCTCCATTAGTCTTTGATAAGCCCATTGCCATTCCCACTTGTTTTATCAAGGGTGCTTTATCCAATTATATTCGATTAGAGGATGAAGTTGACATCAAAAAGCAATGTTCAGAAGTAAGCTTTCGAACTATTCCAAATGCCGGTCACTGGGTTCATGCTGATAATCCGACAGAGTTTTTGAACCAACTTCTTAGTTTTTTAAATCAGCAATAATTTTTTTAAGATTTCTAATGTTTTTAAACTTTAATATTGCTACCGCGAAGATGGAGCTCATTAAAAATACAGTTTTGTGCGCAGCAATGGCATTCTTATCCCTTGCTTCTTTCTCACAAACCATTATAAAAGGAAAAATTTCAGATGCCGAAACAGGAGAGGCCTTACCTTTTATTACTGTTTTTCTGAATGGAACTACGGCTGGAACTTCAACCGACTTTGAAGGATTTTATGAGTTAAAAAGCACTCAAAAATCAGATAGTATTGTTGCAAAATCGGTTGGATACAAGAGAATTGCCAAGGCGATAAAAGTTGGAGTAACGCAAGAAATTAATTTTGCACTCGAATCCAATACCAATGCCCTTAACGAAGTGGTTGTTAGACCTGGGGTGAATAAAGCATTGCGGATTATTCGCCTTGCGCAAGACAATCGTAAAAAATACAATACCGAAAAATTAGAGCAATATGAGTACGAGAGTTTTACAAAGGTTCAAATTGCTGTAGATAATATTACAGATAAATTTAAAAAGCGTAAACTTTACAAGTCTATGGAATCCTTGTTCGACACCATAAGTAGTTTAAAGGCAGATTCAAATGCGTTGCCTGTGTTGCCCGTTTTTGTTTCTGAAACACTCAGTGATTTTTATTACAACAAAAATCCTTATCGTACCAAGGAAGTTATAAAGGCCACTCGAATAAAGGGTGTGGGACTGGATGAAGATAGCTATATAGCCCAACTTCTGGGTTCTTCGTTTCAGAATTATAATTTTTACCAGAATAATTTATACATCTTTGACAAGGATTTTATATCGCCAATTTCAGGGCTTTCCTTAAACTATTATCACTACGCTTTGATTGATAGTTTGGATATTGATAATCATAAAACGTATAAAATTCGTGTTTGGCCAAAAAATAAAAAGGATCTTGTGTTTAACGGATTAATCTGGATTCAAGATACAACATTTGCTTTAAAGCAAGTTTCGCTAGAAATAACGAAGGAAGCCAATATTAACTTTATTGAAAAGATCAAAATTCAACAAGAAATGGCTGAAATTGAAAAGAATTCTTGGTTGCCGGTTAAAACACGTGTTATGATTGACGTGGCAGAGCTCACCGATAATACACTCGGCATGATAGGTACCTATTATTCCAGTACAAAAAATCAGAATGTTACGACCAAACATGATACCAAATTTTTTGAACAAAAAATCGATGTTAAATCAGACGCTTATAGCAAAGATGATCAGTTTTGGGATACTGCACGACACGAAAAGTTGTCAAGTTCAGATATTAAAATTTTTAATTTAGTCGATTCCTTCAGAAATCAACCGCTTGTAAAAACGTATGTTGATATTGTTGAAATAATAGCAGAAGGCTTCAAGCCTTTTGCCAAAGGAAAGCTAGAAGTAGGGCCTTATGTTACGCTTGTTTCGAACAATCCACTTGAAGGATGGCGTGTAAGAGCCGGCATAAGAACCACCGAATCTCTCTTAAAAAATTCACAATTGGAAGGATTTGTGGCCTATGGATTTCACGATGAAAAGTTTAAGTACGGGTTTAATGCCACCAAAGTTTTAGATCGTAAACATTGGACACGAGCCGGATTAGGTTTTAAAAATGATGTTGATTTGCTGGGGGTTACCGACAATCCTTTTATAACCAGCAGTTTATTTAAAACCTTGAATACCATTGGTTCGTATCGTTTAAATTATACCCTTGAGTACAAGGCTTGGGCCGAACGTGAGATAGTTAAAGGCATTACGTTAAGAGCCAATTTTCGGCACAACGACTACAAGTTTGTAACTAAAGATGGTTACGATCGCTACAATTTTGCATTCTATAAAAATCCATACACCAACGAAATTTCCAATAAATTTAGCATTACAACTTTTAACATAGAAACTCATATTTCGTTGAAACAGCAATTTGTCTTTAGACATGTGGATCGCTATAATTTTGGTAACTTAAAGCAACCCGTTTTTACTATAAATTATACCAGAGGGTTTAAAGAAATGCTTGGTGGGCAATACAATTTCGACAAAGTGATGTTTAAAATGTGGCAATATAGCAGTTGGGGGAATTATGGAAATTTTGAATATACCATTCAAGCTGGAAAAACGTTTGGAACGATACCCTATCCAATTTTAGAGGTAGCCAGAGGTAACCAAGCTTACGTTTCAACATATTACGCTTACAACCTGATGCGCATTTTTGAATTTGTGAGTGATCAATACGTCTCTTTACACTATGAGCACAATGATAATGGTTTGATTTTTAACCGGGTACCTTTGGTTAAAAAATTAAAATGGCGCTTTTTTTATAATGCTAGATCGGTTTATGGAAGTTTGCATAGTAAAAATTTGCGGTTGGTTCCTCCTACCGATGAATCCGGTAAAGCAGTAACACCAATTGGCGAATACAAACAAGGTATTCCGTATACAGAATTAGGTTATGGTATTGAAAATATATTTAAGTTCATTCGAGTCGATTTTATTCATCGTTTAAATTATCTCGATCATGAAGGCGCACAGCCATTTGGTGTAAAGGCAAATTTTGTATTTAAGTTCTAAATTTTTAGTTGGCTTTTATACTATATAAATGATTAAAACAAGTTATTGAATTTATATTCATAAATATCTACTTTTGCCCTCTTTTAAAAATCGCAAGGTAGTACCATTTTAAAATTGATAATTAAGCAATCTGAGTAATCAGCAATAAATTTTTTAAACAGACACTAACAAAACAATAACTATAAATTACATATGAAAAATAAAGGTTTTATTCAAACTTTTACCATCCTCTTAACTTTAGCCTGTATTTACCAACTGTCATTTACATGGAAAGCACGCAGCGTTGAAAGAGATGCTGTAGAATGGTCAAAAAAAACAGGCAAACCCGAATCTAACTTTTTAGATTCTGTTGGTCCACTTCCAGTATTTAATATGCTTGGCATGATTAAATATACCTATTTAGAATGTAAGGAAAAGGAAATTAGCCTTGGACTTGACTTAAAAGGAGGAATGAACCTAACCATGGAAGTTTCGGTTCCGGATATCATTAAAGGGTTATGTAATAATCCAAAAGATGCCAATTTCGCCAAAGCTTTAGAAAATGCTCAGAAGAAATTTAATGGTCAGCAGGATTTCGTAGAATTATTTAAAGAAGAATGGGAAAAAGTTAATTCTGGAAGAAAACTCGCTCCTTTATTTACCAATAAGGATTTAAAAGAAGAATTGCCTTATGAGTCAACAAACGATAAGGTATATACTTGGTTGACAGCTCAGGCTAAGCAAGCGGTTTCAAGAGCTTACCAGATTATAAATCAACGTATTGATCAATTTGGTGTTGTTCAGCCTAACGTTCAAGAATTAGGTAATGGACGTATTTTGGTTGAATTACCAGGGGTAGATGATCCAAAACGTGTAAGAAATATTATACAAAGTTCTGCTAAATTAGAGTTTTGGGAAACTTATCATAACTACGAAGCAATCAAATATTTGGATGCAGCTAACACTATTGTAAAAAATAAATTAGCCTTAGAAGAAGAATTAAAAACAGGTGGCAAAACAGATACTACTAAGTTAAAAGGCACAACGCTTACTGCAACTGATGATTCTACAAAAACTACTGGAGATACTTCAAAACTTGGCACCTTAGCTAAGGGCAAGCAAGACACCGCAAAAAAATCGCGTGAGCAAATCATTAAAGAGAATCCAATTCTTTCACGCATCATACAAAATACTTACGAAGACCAAGAAGCCAAGCAGCAAAAATGGGCTGATGGAGCCGGTATAGGTTATGTGCCAACCAAAGAAATGGAAACGCTTCAAAAGTATCTTGATCTTCCGGAAGTTAGAGAAGCAATGCCTCCAAACTTATTTTTTAAGTGGAGTTTCAAGGCAACTGATGCAAATCGTTCGTTCTTCATGTTGTATGGCATAAAGTCTGATCGCAATGGTAATCCTGCATTACCAGGTGATGTTGTAACTAGTGCGCGTAAGCAAGTTAGTCCAAATAACGAAATCGGTGTTTCCATGACTATGAATCCTGAGGGAGCCAATGACTGGAGAAGAATTACTGCTCAAGCAGCGCGTACAAATGATGCAGTAGCGATTGTGTTGGATGATAAAGTGTATTCAGCTCCGACAGTGCGAAACGAAATTTCTACAGGGATGTCTGAAATTTCAGGTGGATTTGATGATCGTGAAGCAGAAGATTTATCAAATATTTTAAAGGCGGGTAAATTACCTGCCCCAACTCGTATTGTTGAAGAAAGTGTAGTAGGACCAACTTTGGGAGAAGCAGCCAGAAAAGCTGGATTACTTTCACTTGTTATAGGTTTCTTAGCAGTAATAGTTTTTGTTATTGCCTACTATGGACGTGGAGGTTGGTATGCTATCATCGCCTTGTTAGTTAACTTGTTTTTCTTGATTGCTATTATGGCAGGATTTGGATCTGCCCTAACACTTCCAGGCTTAGCAGGTTTAGTATTAACAATGGGTATGGCTATTGACACCAACGTTTTGATTAATGAAAGGATAAAAGAGGAACTCGAAAATGGTAAGAACTACGCCAATGCCGTTACTGTTGGCTATAAACAAGCCTTCTCAGCGATTATAGATTCGAATTTAACCACATTAATCGGTGGTTTGATTATGGCCTATTTTGGATCGGGACCAGTAAAAGGGTTTGCAGTGGTGTTAATTATAGGTATTTTTACTTCCTTATTTACTGGTATTTTGATATCTCGTTTAATCAACGAATGGGATATGCACCGTGGAAACGAAGCGAAATTTACAACCGGTTTCTCAAAAAATCTTTTCAAGAATACAACTTTTAATTTTGTTGGAAAGCGGAAATTATTTTACGCTATCTCGGCCATATTTATCTTAGGCGGTGTTTTTAGCATGCTTACCAAAGGGTTTAGCACCGGTGTGGATTTTAAAGGAGGTTGGACATACACAATTCAATTTAAAGGTGATGTAGGTTCTAGCGATATTAAGACGGCCTTGAATGGTGTTATAAAAGAAAACGTCGAAGTAAAAACCTATGGAACAGGCAATCAGTTTCGTATTACAACAGCCTACAAAATTGATGATCAAAGTGCTACAGCGTCAGAAGATGTGGAAGCAACGGTTTTAAAAGGACTTGATAAATTTAAAGTTACCAAAGATGATATTCTTTCAACCAGTAAAATTGGTCCAACAATAGCGGCCGATGTTAGAACAGAATCTACCTGGGCCATTATATTAGCGGTGGTTGGTATTTTCCTTTACATCGTGATACGTTTCCGAAAACTAGCATACGGCATGGGTGGAGCGGTTGCTTTGTTGCATGATGTACTGGCAGTATTGGCTTTGTTTTCATTCTTCTGGGGAATACTTCCTTTCCCAATGGATATTGATCAAGCATTTATAGGCGCATTATTAACAGTTTTAGGATACTCCATTAACGACACGGTGGTTGTATTTGACCGTATTCGTGAATTTATTGGTATCAATAAATACGATGATCAGAAGGTAGTTGTTAATGACGCGATTAATCAAACATTAAGTAGAACCGTTGTTACGGCCTCAACATCCATTATTACCCTTTTAATTATGTTTATATGGGGTGGTGAAGGTTTGAAAGGATTTACATTTGCGCTTTTAGCAGGTATCTTAATTGGAACCTATTCCTCTATTTTTATTGCATCTCCGGTTGTAATAGATTTAGACCGATCTAAGAAAATAGAATCCTAGATTTAAATAAAATAAATAAAAAGGCCCCTTTTTAGGGGCTTTTTTATTTATTTCAATGTCATAAAGATGAGTTTTATCATACCATTTATCTTGAAGTTATACCATTGTATATGCCGATATGACAAAATAAGGGTTCATAGGCCATAAAATTAAAAATGACCTATAAATTTTGCATAATCGGTATAACTGGTTTTTGAACAAAAACTGCATAACAGATTTTAGATTTAAATTAAAGTTTTGTCATTATTAAGGTAATTAAGTAAAATTTACATTGTAATGCCTCTTGAATTCTTAATTTTGCATTGAACTTACTTTAAATGTCAAAACTCAAATTCCTTTTTTTATTATTAATATTGGTTCCATTTGGCACTTTTGCTCAGGAGCATTTTTATGATTTTTTTAAGTATGGTAAGGATTTTGGAACTCGAAATGCTGCCCATTATTCAAATGGAAATTATATGTTGCTTCAAGGTAATCACCATAAATACGGTCGTGAACTTTGGGTTTCGGATGGTACCAAACAAGGAACTACTTTACTTAAAGATTGTTCAAATGATCCAACCGCTATCTTCAGTGACTTTGCTTCTTCCGGCAAGTTAACATCCTTTAACATTTATGCCAAATCATCAACGCAATTATGGTGCACTGATGGAACGACTTCTGGTACTAGAAAAATAACCGAAACATCTTATCGATATGCTGGTCCAACAGCTTTTTTTCAAGGCTGGCTGTTTTATCTAAAAGTTTTAAGTAATGATACTTTTCAAATTCGAAGGATAGACACTACCTTTTCAAAGGATACACTAGTAGGCAATTTCGCAGCTGCTTATAATACACGCAAATCTGACTTTCTGGTGAGCGACAGTTTTTTTTACTTTAATTATGGATCAAGTCTATTTCGAATGGATAAAACATTAGGGGTCCCTAAACTGTTTTGGAAAGCGAGTTCCACCCAAGTCCGAGATATTTATTCACTAAAGATCTATAAGAATGTCTTGGTATGGTGTTTAAATAATTCTTTGGCTTCCGAAACCCAAGTTTATACTTCAACTGAAAATTCAGGAACCGTGAAACAAGTTCTCACCTTAAGTAAAAACCGCAGTATTTTCAAGTTAACAGGTATTGGCAATGTTCTTTTCTTCACCATAGGTGCTTATAATTCGAGTATTTCTTTTTATAAAATAGAAACCGGCACGATGTCGACAGCCTTGGTTACATCTTCGGTAGCATTCTATATGCAAAATTCAGAGTTAGAAGTTTATAACAACAAAGTGTATTTTCATGCAAGAAATGGAAGCACTTTTAATTTGGAGATATGGAGTACCAATGGCACCACTGCAGGAACATCTCTAGTAAAAATTATTGCAACGGATACCAGTGATGTTGTTTCAAATTTTCATGCTGCAAATGGTGTTTTGTTTTTTACAGCCATAACGCGAAAAAGTGGAAGAGAACTCTGGACAAGTAAAGGAACTTCTGCAACTACATTTATTTTAAAGGAGATTGTTGCCGGTGAAGGTTCCGGAATCATCAGTAGCAATGCTTCGAGTGATAATTACACAGCTTCTTCTATGGTATTTAATAATCGACTGATCATTAACGCTTATTCCGATTCTTGTGGAGTTGAACCTTGGATTAGTGATGGAACTATAGCGGGTACCACAATGCTGAAGGATATTAACGATGATTATCGATTTGGAGATCAAGAAGTGAGTAATTTAATGGTAGCCGGCGACTATCTATTTATGGGTGCCGCAGATAGTACGAATGGCGCAGAATTATGGCGAACCAATGGCACGATCTCAGGAACATCACTCGCTCATAATATTTCTATCGCCTATTTGCCTACAGGTTTCGAGGAATTTGTAGAATATAAGAACAAACTTTTTGTTACAGCTAGTTCGTTAATAGAGGGAAACGAACTTTATACAAGCAATGGGAATCCGGGAGCTGCAAATTCATTTTATGTTACTCCAAGCAATATTTTTAACAGTTCGTCGCCTCGTGATTATGCCGTAAAAGAGCCCTATCTGTATTATATTGGCTATGATTCTTTAATCAATTCGGATAATGTTTTTAGAACGGACGGAACACGAGCAGGAACGGCACCTTTAAACAAAGGATTGAGTAATTCCTATAGTCAAGTTACTCAACTGCGTAAAGTTGGTAATTATCTCTATTTCTGTGCTCAGGTGCCCGGGAAAGGAAGGGAACCTATGGTGAGCAAGGGAAGTATGGGTGACGCCATTTTGCTCAAGGATTTATATTCAGGAACGGCATCTTCAAACCCGATTTACTTTTGCGGAAACGATTCGATGGCGTTTTTTTCGGCAACCGATCAAGCAGGTAATTTTAGCATTTACAAATCAAAAGGAACCGAAAACGGGACCAGTAAACTTTTTGATTTCTCTAAAAAGTCACTTCTGAATGCTAAACCCGATACGATGTTTTACCATCAAGGACTAATTTATTTAAGACATAGTTATAATGGAGGTCAATTTGCAAAAACATCCATGGTTGTAGCCTGGGATTTAGCCGGAGATTCTTTGCGAATACTGCAACCAATTAGCGGAGATTCTTATAATGAACCTACCCGTTTGCAGGTATTAGGTGATAAGATTATTTTTAAAGGCAATAGTTCTAAATCAGGAATTGAACCTTGGATTACCAATGGAACAAGAGCCGGCACTTTTTTACTTTCGGATATTTTAACCGGCACCCAATCCTCGTCTGCATCTTCATTTAGTATTTACAATGGTAAGGCATTTTTTAGCGCTTCAAATGCAGCAACCGGTCGTGAATTATGGATGTCGGATGGAACAGTTGCTGGAACTCGTTTACTTTGGGACATTGAGTTAGGTGCAGCAAGCAGTAATCCTGGTTCAATAGCAGGGTATAAGGGATATATTTATTTGTCAGCAAGTCAAGGAAAAAGTATAAATAGTTTGTTTCGAATTCAAGCAGATTCTTGTAATGCCGGAGCTTTACGGTTACGCACCACAAGTAGTATAAGCACCATTTGCGAAAAAAACAGCACGAAATTATTTGCTGAATCAGGCAATAAATTAACAAATTTAGCTTGGTACAGAAATGATACGCTCTTAAACAATACACTAGATACCTTAAAAACAGGAATAGCCGGTAGTTATTTTGTGGTTTCAAATCAGTACGGATGTGTCAATTCATCAAATCGTTTCCGATTAGTTATTCAGCCTAATCCTGTTGTGAATATTAAGTATGAAAAGGACAGTTTGTTTTGTGAAGGTAACACCATTGGTTTGAAGCAAGATAACGCTGATTTGCTCACGCGCTGGTTTGTGAACAATGTTTATGTGAATACAGGAAATACCTTTAAAACAACCGTAGCGGGTAGTATTTATGCTACAGGAATTGATGGATTTGGCTGCGCGAAAATTTCAGGAACCTTAAAAACTTACAAATTTTCAAAACCTTTACCTGTAGTAGTATTTAAAAGTGATTCGCTTTTTTGCACCATTGCGGCCGATAGTTTTCAGTGGTTTTTTAATAATGTGATGATAATAGGGGGTAATTCTAAATTTTACAGACCATTTTTATACGGTAATTATTATGTTGAGGCTTTTTCCAAGCAAGGTTGCCGGGGCGTATCTTCCAATTATACCTTTAAAAATGCCTCGGCAACACAATTGCAAAATCAATTATTAGCTTTTTACCCAAATCCAGTGCATGATTTTCTTATCCTAGACCAAAGCGATGTTGAATCCGTATCCGTTATTGATGGTATGGGGAAATTATGTTGGTTTAAAACAGGAAATCAAAAACAATTGGATTTGTCACATCTAGAAACTGGGATTTATACTATCTTAATAAAAACGGATAAAGCCTTAATTTCTGGTAGGGTGATGAAAAAATAATGCTCTATACTTAAGGCCTGCAGGAAATTACACAATAGTATAATAATCAATAAATTAATTTTTAAATTATACCGATTATGCAAAGTATATAGTCCAATTTTTATTTTCTGGCCTGTGAACTATTTTTTGTTATTTCGGCATTAACCATTAAAAATTTAATAAATAGGTTTGGGCTATTTATTAAATACAATTGGTATAGGTTGGGTATCGTGATTGTTTATTCTTCCCTTTATTTGCCTTAATTGTTCATTAAAATTGCTCTGCAAGAGCAAAGTCTTTCTAACGTCTACAAAAGCCCGCATGATTGCCATGTTAATATTGGTAGCCTTATAGTTACGCAAAACCCCTCTCAAAATGGCGACACCTTGTTTGGTAAAAGCATTTGTTAAATATTTCAGGTTACTTCCTCTAGCATTCTTCAAGGCCACAAATTGTGACCTTGAAGAATGACAGTTCATTTCAAAAAGAATATCTAATTCAGAAAGGTTGAGGAATTTTGGATTTAACAATATAATGTTTCCCTTGTTTTCAATTTTAAACTTGATAAGTTCAAATTCAATCTTTGTGAGTTGAAACATAAAATCAAAGGGGAACCTTTTCATATTTCATTTTTCAGCCTGATTCAATACTTTAGTTTCAACCTCGTAAAGCGACGCCAAATCCTTGTCGATCATGACCCTTTGGCCCCTTACCGCAAAAATCTTACTTTGAATATTAAGTATCCTATTTACCATAAGTCACTAAAAAAGTGCATCCGGTTTGGAATAAAAAGGAAATAAATATTTGGGGTTGTTCAAAATTGAGGATGGTATTGGGTTTTACTTTCCGATACAAAACCGACTAAAAATATTTGCTAATAAGTCTTCGCTACTTACCTCGCCTGTAATTTCCCCTAAATGAAATAGAGCTTTGCGAATATCCAAGGCTATAAAATCTCCGCTCAAGCCTTCTTGCAATCCTTTCATTACATCTTGTAAAGCTATCGCAGATTTGTACAATGCTTCATAATGCCTACTATTGCTTACCAATGTTTGAGACGATTGATTGAGTTCGGCGGCTTTACTTTGCAGAACCGAAAGTAATTCAGAAATTTCTCCCTGTTTTCCCGATACAAAAACGGTTTGTGGTAAAGATTTAAACTTGGACTTAAGTTCGTTTATATTCATCAAATCTGTTTTGTTGGCTACCGCAATAACCAGTTTATTGCCGGTTTTGAGACTTTCTAGCTCAAGTTTAAGATCTTCTGGACTGGTGATTTCCGCATCAAATATGTAGAAAATCAAATCGGCTTTGTTAAGTTTCTCGAAAGTTTTGTTTATACCAATTTCTTCTATTTCATCGGCATGCTGTCGGATGCCAGCCGTATCTATAAAGCGATATAAAACACCTCCAATAGCAATAGCCTCTTCGATTGTGTCGCGTGTGGTACCTGCAATACTGCTAACAATTGCACGTTCTTCTTGCAACAAGGCGTTTAATACCGTACTTTTTCCTGCATTAGGTTTGCCTGCAATAACTGTTGCTATCCCTTGTTTTAAAACATTACCAAGTGTAAAACTTTCCTTTAGAGTATTCACAAAATTGAAGATTTCTAAAACTAAAGCATATAGATGATCGCGATTTGCAAATTCTACATCTTCCTCTCCAAAATCAAGTTCCAACTCAATCAACGATGCAAAATCAATCAGTTGTTGGCGTAATTCTTTAATTTTATTCGAAAAACCTCCGCGCATTTGACTCATGGCGATGCGATGTGCCATTTCACTATCGGATGCAATTAAGTCTGCAACTGCCTCGGCTTGCGCCAAATCGAGCTTTCTGTTTAGGTAGGCGCGCAATGTAAACTCGCCCGCTTTAGCATTTCTACATCCTTTTTCAATTAATAATTCAATTATTTTTTGCTGAATATATGGCGAACCATGGCACGAAATTTCTATAATGTTTTCGCCGGTATATGAATGAGGTTCTCTAAAAATTGACAATACAACTTCATCTAAAACAACCTCTTGCTCAAAGTTTTTGTGATTGCGTATTTTGCCAAAATGTAAAGTATGACTAGGTTGTTCAGCGATATTTTTTGAAAAAACAGACTGCGCAATATTTATAGCATCCATGCCCGAGAGCCGGATAACGCCGATTGCCCCTATTCCTATTGGTGTAGCCAATGCAACAATCGTATCTTTCATGGTTTATTATTTTCCTACTTTTTGTATGTCTGTCCTTTTTGGGACCAAATTTAAATGATTCACAGTGATTAATTTTGCAAATTAGAAATTTGGACCCATGGCATATTTACTGTAAAAGTCGAAAATTTCATCTACCGCTTCTTGAGCTGTTTCAACCAATTTAAACAAGAACATATCTTCAGGATTGATGTTTTTTTCTTTTTCCAATAATACTTTTTGTATCCAATCAACGAGTCCCGACCAATAATCTACGCCAACAAGCACTATAGGAAACTTACCTACTTTCATGGTTTGCACGAGGGTTAATGCTTCAAAAAGTTCATCCAAGGTGCCAAATCCACCAGGTAAAACAATAAATCCTTGAGCATATTTCATAAACATTACTTTGCGAACGAAGAAAAACTTAAAGTTCATCAATTTATCATAATCAATGTAGTCATTTGGATACTGTTCAAAAGGTAGGTTAATATTTAGTCCAACCGATTTTCCGCCTGCTTCCTTGGCGCCTTTATTAGCAGCCTCCATAATGCCGGGACCACCACCAGTAATTACCCCATAACCAACTTCACTAAGTTTAGTAGCAATTTCTTGAGCCATTTTGTAATATTTATTGTTAGCATCGGTTCTTGCCGAGCCAAAAATCGAAACACAGGGTCCTATTCGGGCCAGCGTATCATACCCTTCAACGAATTCACTCATCACCTTAAAAATATTCCAACTGTCGGAACTCTTTATTTCAGGCCATTGTTTCAGTTCAAATGCTTTTTTAACCTTTTCGTGATGTTCTTTAATTTGTTTTTTTGCCATAAATGGTTTGTTGTGCAAAGCACGTTAATATGTTTTGTATTAAAAAGCCAATTTTCCTTGGCAATGTCTCCAAATAGTTTGGAATTAAGGTAATTCTGCTACAAAATTCACTGAATCCGAGGCGTATTAAGTGCGATTATTTAAAAAAACAAAAGCTCCACAAATGCAATCTTTAAAACTAAGTTTAGCGTTTGATAAAACTAAAATCAAGTGTAAGTTTAGAAACCCTTCGTGAAAATAGAACACTTTAAAACAAATGCTCGAAGTTAGACACTGAGAATAGAATTTTTCACTTGGTTAATTCGTTTGTAATATTGTAATTCCATCCTTGCAAGCAAAGGCAATTCGCATATCAACTTCATTTTCTGCAATTTTAACAGTTGTAAGTTGCCTGTTTACTTTTTTTTGCCAAAGTCAAACACTTACCAATCTGCGAAAAGTAACTGTTTTGCCGGGACAAAAAGTTATTCAAACGGATTCAAATTATGTTATTGATCCATTGAGTGTAAAATTTGTTTTGAAAAACGGTTTGCCAATTTCGTTATCCTATAAACATAATTTTAACCGTTCTATTATAACCTTAGATTCTTTGCAGTTGGATACCTTGATTTTGCAGTTCCGAGTTTTTCCTACTCTGTTTTCCATTCCTTTTTTCAAAAAGCCTGAAAGTTCGATTGAGCCTAGTATGCGAAAAGATCCTTTTGCCTATGATGCTGCGCGAGATGGTATATTTAATAATTCAGATAATGGTTTAAAAACGGATGGAAATATTTCAAGAGGGATTAGTGTTGGCAACAGTCAGGATTTGGTGGTTAACTCGAATCTCAATTTGCGTTTGGGAGGAAAAATTGCCGAGGATGTTTCAATAACTGGTGTTATTTCGGACGATAATAACCCTATTCAACCGGAAGGTAATACGCAGCAGTTGCAAGATTTTGACAAGGTTTTTATTCAGCTAACCAAAGACAGTAGTAATCTTATTATCGGTGACTTTGAAATGCGTCAACCGGGTGGATATTTTATGAATTATTACAAAAAATCCAGAGGATTACACCTTGATATGTCGACAAATCATAAGAATTCGATAATCTATTCCAATTTGGATGCGGCCATTTCTAGAGGACGATTTGCCAGAAATACCATTCAGGGAATTGAAGGAAATCAAGGGCCTTACCGACTAAGTGGAATCAATGGTGAAACATTTATCATCATTATTTCAGGCACTGAAGTGGTTTATTTGGATGGAAGACGACTAAGTCGCGGTGAATCGCGCGATTATGTGATTAATTATAACTCGGGTGAAATAACGTTTATGCCTGCGCAAATGATCTCTAAGTTTTCGAGAATTGTGATCGAATTTCAGTATTCCGACCGAAATTATCAACGAACGGTTTTCAAAAGTGGAGTTGGTATGAAAAGTAAAAATTCACTGTTTGAAATTAATTATTTTACGGAACAAGACAATAAAAATCAAAACTTCCAACAGTCATTGGATGGCTATGATTCTCTCAGGATGTTGTCGGCAAAACAAATTCTCGCATTTTCAGGCGATAGTGTTCAAAACGCCTTCATTCCTCGAGTAAAAACGATTAAACCATTCGATAATTCGAAATTATTGTACCGCAAAATTGATACATTAGGTTTTCAAAATGTTTATGCGTTTACCCAAAATCCAAATTCGGACACTGTTTTTTATGACGTTGTTTTTAGTTTGGTTGGAGCAGGAAAAGGAAATTATCTTCAAAAATCAACAACAGCAAATGGTCGCGTTTATCGGTGGGTTGCGCCGATAAATGGCATACCACAAGGCGATTATGAACCTATAGAATTACTGGTAGCTCCAAAACGATTTCAAATGATGACGGCAATGTTTAAACGAAAATTTGGCAATACCGAAACCTTTGTAGAAGGAGTTTATACCAAAAATGATATCAATACGTTTTCAAAACTGGAAAAAAAGAATGATGATGGATTTGGACTCTCAGCCGGAGTTAAAAATGCTTTCGATGTTGTTCGAGGAGGCAAGAAATATGTGGTAACAAATCAGTTTAAAACAGAATTAGTGAACCGAAATTTCAGGTATTTAGAGCGCTACCGTCCTGTTGAATTTGAGCGAAATTGGAACAAGCAATTAGTAATACCGGTTTTGTCCACAAATAGTTTGCCCGAAATTCTCGCGAATTATGATGTGGCTTTGGATAGAAGTGATTTATTAAAATTGAATTATAAAGCAGCTGTTTATTACCGTTCAAAAGAAATAAATGGGTTAAGCAATCATTTATTGGGTAAGGTTAAATTTAAAAACACACAAATTCAAACCTCTGCCGAGCGCATGACCAATACCTTGCTTATAGACAGCAAAACCAGCGAAAATTCGTTTTGGAATTATGATGGAGATTTAAATCAGCGCTTTAAAGCAGGGGTAATTGGTACTGGTTATCATGCGGAACAAAGTACCTTTAAATCAAAAACAGACAGTGTTACCATAGGTTCCTTTGCGTATCAGGCTGCACGTATTTATTTCGAAAGTCAGGATACCAACATGTTTGTTTATGGAGTTTCTGGCGAACGCAGGGCCGATAAGCTTCCTTTTGAGGGTAGCTTAAAAACTTCTACACAAGCCGATGAACTTAAATGGCATAGTGGTTATACAGGTAAAAAGGGAAGTCGGCTTAGTTTAAATGGAAGTTTTAGATCGCTTCAGTATTTAGATACGCAAGTGCTTAAGGGTTTGCCTGAGAAAAATGCCCTTGGCAGATTAGAAGCCGATATTCCTTTGCTAAAGAAGGCTATAAAGTGGAATACATTTTATCAAATTGGAACAGGGCAGGAACAAAAGCGAGAGTTTACCTATCTGAAAGTAGCGGATGGCAATGGAGTTTATATTTGGAAAGATTACGATAGCAATCAAATAGAGTCTCTTAATGAATTTGAAATTGCTAGTGAATACGACCGAAAGCGAGCCAATTACATTCGAACATTTTTGCCTGTTCAGGGATTTATAAAGAGTCGCAATATTCAGTTTAATCAAACACTTAATCTGAGTTCTCCGGTGGCATGGAACAAATCAAAAGGTATTAAACATTTTTTGACACGTTTTTCAGTTTTATTGGTATATCGAACCGATCGCAGAACGACTTCCAATAAAGCGGAATTATACCTTAATCCATTAATTTTTACTGTTAACGACAGTCAGCTATTGTCGAGCAATTCTAATTGGCGAACCACCATGTATGTCAATAGGAATAATCCAGTTTGGTCGGCCGACTTAACGCGTATTAATGGTCAGTCCAAGAGTTTATTGGTAACAGGTTTTGAAACCCGAAAAAATACCGAAAGCACTTTAAACTTTAGAGTGAATTATTCTCGAAACTGGGGAACTGTTCTTCAATTAGTAGAAGGAACTAAAACGTATTATTCTCAATTACTTGCTTCAAGAAATTACGGATATAATTTTTACTCTGCCGAACCTCAATTGCAGTTTACGTCTTCAAGTAACAACTTGGGCGCTGCGTTAATCGCAAAATATTATCATGCAAATACCGACACATTGAGTAATCGTAATTTAGAAGCCGGCTTTGAACTGAGATTGAGCAAGGCAGCTAAAGGAAGTTTTACAGGCAATTTTAGACTCGTTAATATTGATTTTAACGGAGATGCTTCTAGTCCTATTGGTTATGAATTGATGAAAGGCTTATTACCTGGAAAAAATTATACATGGAACATCATTTACCAACAGCGCATTTCTGCGAATATCCAAATGGATATTTCTTATGATGGCCGAAAATCGGAACAAAGCAAGGTTATTCATATTGGAAGGGTAATGGCTAGGTATTTATTTTGATAGAAGCTTGCAAAAACTAATTCAACACAATACTATTGAAAATTATAAGAAATAATTTTTGGAAAAGTTAAAAAACATCGTTTATGATCCAGAATTTTGGTTTGTCCTGATTTTTAACGCATTTCTTGCTTGGGGCTATACGGATCGCTTATTTAGTTTTGATACAATCGTATGGATCTATTTTTTTCAAAGTGTTTTACTTGGCATTGGGAATGCGGTTAGAATGGCATTTTTGCGTGATTTTACGGCTGAAAATTTTACCATCAATGGACAGCAAGCCGTTTCTAAATCTAAAACCAAATGGGCGAGTATAGTTTTTTTTTTAGTTCATTATGGCTTTTTTCATTTTGTTTATCTTATTTTTTTAATCGTGGGAAGTATCAATAACGGCAGCAAACTAGACTTTAAAGTGGTGATGGTAAATTTAATTGTTATTGCAGGAAATACTTTGATATCCGTATGGTCAAATATATTACGCGACCGTGAAAATCCGCCATCAATATCGTTTCTGTTTTTTGTGCCTTATTTACGTGTTGTTCCGATGCATGTCTTTATTATTTTGGGATTCAGTATGAAGAATAAAGTTTTACTAACCCTCCCTTATTTTGGGTTGATTGATTTATTTTGGCTCTTTTTACTTTTAAAAACATTTTTTGATTTATTGATGCATATTATAGTTCAAAAAAGTTGGCGCAAACAAAGACCCAAGCCTATCGGAGGTTATATTTAAGATTTGCTTAAAACCAACGCAATTCGCTTAATTACTTTTCTCCTTACTTGAAACTCTTGATTGTCTAAAATCATTAAAGGGAATTTCGTCAAAAACGGAAATTGTTGCCTATTCCACGATTTTTTTTTTTGGTCAATCTATCACAGATATACAATTGCCTTGGCAAAAACATGAAGTGCGATGTTAAACTCGCTTCCATGTTTTGCAGACAGACTGCAATTTTCCTCAGGCAATAATTTAATTAGCGAGAACCTTTTCAGCATTTAGATGGATTTTCTTTAACTTAAATTGATACCACCTATCCGGGATAATAGTTTTTAAAATGGTATCAATACTTCGCATGCCAAAGAGATTCCAAATGCCTGCCAATTTTTTAGAGAGTTGGGGTTGTAAGGCTCTTAAACTAACAGCAAAGCCACTTTCTAAATATTCCATGTGATGCCAATAACCGGCTGGCATATATAAAGTGTCCCCGTGCTCTAAAACTGCGTGAAATCCTTTGGCATATCGTAGGGCAGGAAACTTATCAGCTTTCAGTTTAAATGCTTCTGAATCAAAATTTGTAAAATCAATCAAACTCAATACCTCATAAGGTTTTCGATACAACTTATGTTGTTCTTCAAAAGGAAATAGTAATATTTTCTTTTTTCCTACAAATTGTGTGTGAAGGATGTTTGATAAATCGATATCAAAGTGCAAATGAGTAATGGAGGTAGCGCCTCCGGTAAAAAGCATAGGGTACTTTTTTGCAAAACCTTTCAAGTAGGTTTCCGGCCAAGTGAAATCCTTGGTTAGTTCTGGACAATGTTCAAAAATATTAAACAGAAATATGCGCCATTCTACCGGTCCACTTTTAATTTTATCAATGTATTCACCAAACAGTATAAAATCATCTGCTTTGTTTATAGGCGTGCGCGAGTTACTTTTGATATTGTTGTAAATACCAACTCTTTTATCACCGATTTTTTGTTTAAAATAGTTCCAGTCCCATTTGGTGTATGCCGGCCAGCTTGTCGCAATATCTTTAATAATAACCGGTCTTTTTTTTAAATAGTAGTTCTGCTTAAAGGTCTCAGGATCTAAGCTGTCAAATCTGTCAATAGCCTGCAATTCCATAAATTACTCTGTTTTAAGGTTAGTTATTTTTTGTCATTTCGATAACAACTTGCAAAAGACATAGGGTTTAATTCAAATAATGTAGGTAAAAGGTTTAAAACCAAAAAAAGTTACATCAAGAATCGAGTTGAATTAAGTTTCAATACAAATTTGGTGTAAAAAATATTAATTCTCAACGGCTTAAAACCAAGGTGAGAAATGTTTTCTTTGAGTCTTTTACCTTTCATTCTAGATAAACAAACTGAATGAATAAGCTATCATTAGACAATAGCCAACTCAAAAATCTAGAATCCTTGAATGAAATTACAAGGATAAAATTTTCAAGAATAAACTACGCTAACAATGCCTTGGCAATTTTTTTAACTAAGGACGGTCCTTCGTAAATAAAGCCTGTATAAAGTTGAATAGCACTGGCACCTGCCTTTATCTTATCCTTTGCATCTTCCGCAGAGTGAATGCCTCCAACTCCAATTACTGGAACTTTGCCATTCAAGTTTTTTATTAAATAATGGAGTACATCATCAGAAGATTTTTTGAGTGGCTTTCCACTCAGTCCGCCAGCTCCAACACTTGCAAGTTCCTCGTCACTTGTTTTTAGATTGCTTCGGTCAATTGTGGTATTGGTGGCAACTAAGCCATCTAATCCTATTTCTAGTGATAATTCAATAATATCATCTAGCTGACCAAGTGTAAGGTCGGGTGCTATTTTTAAAAAAATGGGTTTATAAATTTCTCCTTTCACAACAAAATTGTTTCGAAGGGTTTGTAAACCTGTTAATATTTTTTTTAGAGCTGGTTTCTCTTGTAATTCTCGCAATTTTGGAGTGTTTGGCGAGCTAACATTAACAACAAAATAATGAACGTGTTTGTATAATTTTTCAAAACAATAGGCATAGTCATTGTAGGCATCCTCATTTGGAGTTACTTTGTTTTTCCCAATATTTCCCCCTACAATTACATTTGATTTAATTAGTTTTAAACGTTCAACAGCCGCATCGACTCCTTCGTTGTTAAAACCCATACGGTTTATCAAGGCTTCATCTTTGGTTATTCTGAATAAGCGAGGTTTGTCGTTGCCCGATTGCGCTTTAGGTGTTAAAGTCCCTATTTCAATAAATCCAAATCCTAAACTCGCTAAAACGTCGATATACTTGGCATCCTTGTCAAATCCTGCTGCTAATCCCACGCCATTTTTGAATGTCACTCCCGAAATTGTTACCTTACTTCGGGAGTTTATGTCGCAAAAAAGCTTCTCTAAGATTTGTTTGCCCCCCGGCATTACATAAACAAATTTTAAAAGGTTCATGGTAAGTTGATGTGCCTTTTCAGGTGACAAAAGGAAAAGAAGGCTCTTAATAACGTGATACATGGGTTATGCAAAAATAGTTGATATTTCTGGTTTGAATGGTTGTAGAAATTGTTTTGCAATCTACATTAGATATAAATGCCTAGATGATCCTTCGTTAATAGGACCAACTGTAAAAGTTGAATGTTTAATGTGGAATCAACTTAAATTCCAGAACGATTTATAAAAAATAAATGAAAGTTTTTTTTGACATGGATACTATTAAAGAATTTGACTGTAGAATAATCTCCATTAACAAATTAAGAATCGCGTTAATTGAGGTGTTTTCAGGTAGGCTTTATTTAGAATTATTCTATCTAGCATTTTCTTCCAGTCAAAATCAAACCAAAAATGTAGATTCGCGGTTTATATATAAAACGATTTTCAATTAAATGAGCGCATTTTCTTTTCTGCAAAAATCCTCCATCGGTAAAAAAATTGTGATGGGCTTAACGGGTTTATTTCTAATAACTTTTTTAGTAGTACACTGTGGTATAAATTCTTTAATTTTTGTGAACGATGGCGGAGTATTGTTCGAGGAAGCTGCTGAATTTATGGGTACAAACATACTCATTCGCACCATGGAAATTGGTCTTTTTGTTGGCTTGTTGCTCCATATTTTTCAAGGACTTAGCCTTGTTAACAATAATAGTAAGGCGCGTCCTGTTGCTTACGCTATGGCCGATGGCAAGGCTAATAGCTCTTGGTATTCGCGTTCTATGGGTTTATTGGGAACCATTTTATTGGTTTTTTTAATTATTCACTTACGCCATTTTTGGTTTGTAAGTCGATTAACAGATGAAATTACGAGTGGAGAATCAACCCTTTTTGAAGAAATGCTTGAAGTGTTTCAAAATCTTTGGGTAGTAGTTCTTTATACAATAGGAATGATTTCACTTTCTTACCATCTACTCCACGGATTTCAATCTGCTTTTCAAACGATGGGTTGGAACCATCGAAAATACTCACCACTAATAAAACATATTGGTTTTTGGTTTAGCATCATCATTCCAGCTCTTTTTGCGGCAATGCCAATAAGCATGTATATGGGTTGGATAAAATAGTTTCTAAAAAACATACCAAAAAGTTCAATATCAATTCATCGAAATAATTCAAAACGAAGGTCTGAAAAAACATAAAACTTTAAAAATGTCTCTCAATTCAAACATACCAGAAGGTCCATTAGAAACCAAATGGACAAAATACAAAAGCACGATTCCTCTTGTTAATCCTTCTAATAAAAGAAACTTGGAAGTTTTAGTGGTCGGAAGTGGGCTTGCAGGAGCATCAGCTGCCGCGTCTTTGGCAGAAATGGGTTATAAAGTAAAATGTTTTTGCTTTCAGGATAGCCCGCGACGAGCGCATTCAATTGCCGCTCAAGGTGGCATAAATGCTGCGAAAAATTACCAAAATGATGGGGATAGTGTTTACCGATTATTTTATGATACAATAAAAGGTGGTGATTACCGGTCACGGGAGGCCAATGTTTATCGTTTAGCAGAAATTAGTCCAAATATTATTGACCAATGTGTGGCTCAAGGCGTTCCATTTGCTCGCGAATACGGCGGAATGTTAAGCAATCGTTCGTTTGGTGGAACTCAAGTTCAGCGCACGTTTTATGCAGCCGGCCAAACTGGACAACAGCTTTTATTGGGGGCTTATAGTGCCTTAGAACGTCAAATAGGAATGGGAACCGTTCAAATGCTAAATCGTCACGAAATGTTAGATGTTGTAGTGATTGATGGTAAGGCACGTGGTGTAATTGCCCGAAATTTAATTACTGGTGAATTAGAGCGTCACTTTGGACATGCAGTTTTATTGTGTACTGGTGGTTATGGCAATGTTTTTTACCTAAGTACAAATGCCATGGGAAGCAATGTTACTGCTACTTGGAAGGCGCATAAACGCGGAGCTTATTTTGGGAATCCTTGCTTCACTCAAATCCATCCTACCTGCATTCCTTTCAGTGGCCACCATCAAGGCAAACTAACCCTTATGAGCGAATCCTTAAGAAATGACGGAAGAATTTGGGTGCCAAAAAAGGTTGGCGATGACCGCAAAGCCAGTGAAATTCCGGAAGAAGAGCGAGACTATTATCTCGAGCGAAGATATCCTGCTTTTGGAAACCTCGTTCCCCGCGACGTGGCAAGTCGCGCTGCAAAGGAGCGTTGTGATGCAGGCTACGGTGTCGGTACTTCTAAAATGGCTGTTTATTTAGATTTTAAATTCAATATGATGCGTTATGGTCGTATTGAAGCCACAAAAAATAATTTACACAATGCTGATGATGCTACGATCTTAAAATTGGGTAAGGACGTTGTAAAAGAGAAGTATGGTAACTTGTTTGATATGTACCAGCAAATTACTGGAGAAAATCCATACGAAGTGCCTATGCGAATATACCCCGCAGTGCACTATACAATGGGAGGTTTATGGGTTGATTATAACTTAATGACAACCGTTCCGGGTATGTATTGTTTGGGTGAAGCCAACTTTTCTGACCATGGGGCTAACCGACTTGGAGCTTCGGCTTTAATGCAAGGATTAGCGGATGGATACTTTGTGATTCCTTATACCATTGGAGCGTACCTTTCGAAAGAGATTGCCACCAAAGCTATTTCAATCGATCATCCTGCATTTGTTGAAGCAGAAAATGAAGTTAAAGAACGTATCAATAAATTGCTTTCGATAAATGGTAATCAAGCGGTTGATCATTTTCACAGAAGGTTAGGCCGAGTGATGTGGGATAAATGTGGCATGGCAAGAACAAAAGAAGGACTTTTGGAAGCTATTGAGGAAATCAAAGAAATAAAGCGTGATTTCTGGCAAAATGTTAGGGTTCCTGGAACCGCTGATGAGCTAAATTCTGAATTAGAAAAGGCTGGTAGAGTAGCCGATTTTATCGAACTCGGTGAGTTGATGTGTAAAGATGCCTTGGAACGAAACGAAAGTTGTGGAGGCCATTTCCGTGAAGAGTTTCAAACTGAAGAAGGAGAAGCTATGCGCGATGATGACAATTACGCTTATACTGCCGCTTGGGAGTATGGTCAAAATAATTGGAATCTTCACAAGGAAGAATTGAAATTTGAAAATATAAAAATCGCACAACGCAGTTATAAATAATATCAAAATGAGTGACTCAATGAATCTGAAGCTAAAAATTTGGCGTCAGAAAGACAACAAAACCAAAGGTAATTTAGTAGATTACACCATCAGCGGAGTTTCTCCGGATATGTCGTTTTTAGATACAATTGATATGCTCAACGAGCAATTGATTGTGAGCGGGGGCGAACCCGTTGCATTCGATCACGATTGTAGAGAAGGGATTTGTGGTATGTGCAGCATGCACATCAATGGTCGGCCACACGGGCCTAAAGATGCCATCACTACCTGTCAACTTCACATGCGCAGTTTTAAAAACGGCGATACTATCGTTGTTGAACCTTGGAGAGCCACTGCTTTTCCTGTGATTAAAGATTTGGTTGTTGATCGGTCTGCCTTTGATCGAATTATCGCTGCTGGAGGATTTGTTTCAGTAAATACAGGAACCGCACAAGATGGAAATTCAATTCCAATTCCTAAAACGGATGCAGATATCGCATTTGCAGCAGCAGCTTGTATTGGCTGTGGCGCTTGCGTTGCAGCTTGTAAAAACGCTTCAGCCATGTTGTTTGTTTCTGCTAAAGTAAATCAATTGGCACATTTACCTCAGGGTCAACCTGAAAGAATGTCGCGAGTTAGAGCCATGGTTGCGCAAATGGATGAGGAAGGATTCGGGGCCTGCACCAATACTGGAGCATGCAGTGCCGAATGTCCAAAAGAAATATCACTAACTAATATTGCAGCGCTTAACCGCGATTATTTGCGAGCAAACTTATTGGATGCCGAAGGCTAGGAAATTATTTTAAGCCTTTCGACTTATTCTTTTAAGGATAACTTATAGATAACCCGTTTTCCACCGAAAAACCCGAAGGAGTCAATGGCCTCTTGATGGTATGCTACGAATTTAACTTCTCGCTTGACCTTGTTTAATAAATTACCTCGGTTCAAAGTTTCTTTCATATCCAGAAAATCTGTGTAAATTAGATTTTTAGCTTCTTCCCGATCAGGAATATTTCGCAGCATAATTTGTTGTTTTTTAGAATTTGGTCCAAAATTGAATTCAAACATGTTTTCAAGTTTTTGAGGCTCACGCAAAAGCCACTCTGAATTTGGATACTTTTGGATAATGGAATATAGGGGTTTGCTGCCATCTAAATCGAGAAAGTGAGCGGGTGCAAGGCCAAATATCATATTGTAAATTAGAAGGATGAAGGCTAAGTGTAATACAGGTTTTACGGGAATTGCGAACTTGGTGACGAGATAAAGTGCAGCAATCATAGGCAACATCACCATAAATTCGGCATTGCCAACAGAATAAAACGCAAAACTCAATTGAAAAATAAAAGCAGTGAGCAACGCATTTGAAATTATGGTCATCTTTGGTTCTCTTCTATAACCGTTTTTAAGTATTGATTTAATGCTGACCAAAGCAATAATGATAAGGCCTAGCGGAATAAGTAAGAGTATTTTATAATCTTCAATTAAAGGTTTCATATAGCCATGAACTTGAATAAAAGATCGAATAAAGCTAATCGGGGTCATTATAATATTATTTAACCCAATCTGAGTATTTACCTGTCCTGAATAAACATCCCGGAAAATGAATTCTACAAATTCTTTTTCTCCTATAAGTTGATTTTTAATTAAACTAACATAAATCGTTAAGTAAGTAATAGTAATTAATAAAGCACCCGGAACAATGAAAATGGCGCCTTTTTTTAGTTTTTGACTACTAGAATTAAACAACAGAATTAAGCCAAAGGCGGCATACCAAAATCCATGAATTTGGTGAAATAGAACACCTATGGCAAAGCAGATGCCTGCAAATAAGAGCCGAACAAGTTTTTGAGTCTTTCCATAAAGAATGAAAAGAAGAGTGCCTGTTAACGAACAAAATAGAGGTAAAATGTAAGTCTCGTTTTCAGTGGCAAAACGCATAAAGCCAAAGCAACTTCCACAAAAAATGACAAAGTAATTTGATTTGTAAATTTCAAGCGCTTTCATGCAACTGCGTAAAACAAGCAAGCAAAAACCAGCCGAAACAGAATTCACTACTTTCATCATCGAAAGAACATCTGGATAGAATCCGAACAGGTTTAAAAAACTGTTAACGCTAACCCCAACAGGACAATACAATAGATGGTGAGGCCAAAAAATATCGTGAAACCATTTTACAGAACTTGCATAGGCGTAGCCATCAATTCCTGAATTGCTTGTTGGAAGCAAAGCGTAAAGCAAAGTAAAAAGAAAAGGCACTAAATAGTTTTGACCTATTTTTCGCATGGACTCAAAAGGACTAGAAGATAAAAGCATCAAAAAAAACTAATTCCCTGTTTTTAGCCCAAGCATATATTCTCTTCTGAGGTTGCTTTATTGAGTTAATGATCCTTTTTGTCATGACATAAACATAAAAACACTTTCTTTTTAAACCGCTAAAATACAGCAATAAACAAAGCCGTTACTCATGCTATACACTATTTTTATATATTCGCGGACTATTTAACTATGCCTCAATCAAAAGACTTACTGCAGATTAGATTCACAGATTTGCTTGCCTATGCCATAAAGTGGCGCAAACATTTAATTATTCTGGCTGTAGCAACCATTGTTCTTACTGCCTTGTTTACAGCACCTTTCATTATTACTCCAAAATATAAAGCTGAAGTTATTTTTTACCCCACAACTATTAATTCTATCGGAAACGCCCTATTTACCGATCTTAATAAGCGGGAAGCAGATCCTTTGGCATTTGGAGAGGAGATGGAAGCTGAAAATGCACTTCAATTGCTTTCGTCTTCCTCTATGACTGGTCGAATTATTAAAGACTTTAGCTTAATGGAACATTATGGAATTGATCCAAAAGGTAGTCAGGCTAAGACCAAGCTAGCTAATACCTTTAACAGCAATATTGAATTTAGACGCACTCGATATTTATCAATAGGAATTACAGTTTTGGACAAAGACCCTGTAATGGCAGCAAAAATTGCAAATGGAATTGCAGAAATTTACGATACTGTAAAAACCGAAATCCAAATGCAATTGGCGAAGGAGGCCTTTGTAATTATTGAAGATGAATTTCATAAAAAGGAAAAGGCAATTATTGAAATTCGCGATAACTTAAAGAAACTTGCTCAAAATGGGGTTACAAACTACGAAGAACAATCGCGTGCTTTGGCAGAAGAAATTGCAAAATTGCAAGCCAAAGGAGGAAGCCCCGGACAATTGCAACAACTCCGCGATCAGCAAGCACTTTTGTCAAACTATGCTGGCGATTTCCTTTATTACACTGAAAATTTAAAATTGGAATTGGACGCCTTGGACAAAATGCGAACGCGTTACGAAAAGGCTAAGGTAGATGTTGATAAAACAATCACACATAAATTTCTATTAACTGTGGCCGAAACACCCGAAATAAAAGCTTATCCAATTCGAAAAACAATCTTAATTATCAGTTTGCTCGCAACCCTATTTATGGGCTTTTTAATAGTTATTATCATTGAAAAATACCGAGAGTATAAAGCTGATTCGAATATCGTTTAATGATTGAAACACTAAATATAAAGTGGTTTTACACCATTGGTTTAGCTTTTTTGGCCATTTTTCTTGCGGGCGTTTATTTTGATAATTTATACATCGCGGCTATACCAGTCGCAATGCTTGGTTTATGGCTTATTCTGTCGGAAACTAAACTCATGTTGTATTTTACGGTATTTGCTGTTCCATTAAGCATTCCGGTAACTAATGTAGGTGGTGGTTTTGGAATGAGTTTTCCCGATGAACCTATCATCATTTTGGTTTTCTTTGGCTTAATTTTTAAGTTGATTAATGGTGCCACTTTCGATCGAAAACTTTTGATAAACGGTTTAACGATTATTATTTGTGTTGACCTTCTTTGGAATTTGGTTACTTCTGTTTCAAGTTCTATGCCTTTCGTGTCCTTCAAATTTTTGTTATCACGCTTATGGTATGTGCTTGTTTTTTATTTTTTGTTTGCAACCTTTTTTAAAGAAACCAAGGCAATTCGTAAATTTATCTGGGTCTTGGGAATTTCAGTTTGCCTCCTAGCTACCTATACAATTTTTGAGCATTCAAAAGGTTCTTTTTCGCGCGGTTTTGCCTATGCTGCCATGCAACCTTTCTTGCCCGACCATGGAATGTATGCGGCATTGGTGGCCTTTTTTATTCCTCCTTTCTTCGTTTTAGCTGTTTGGGGTTTTTATCTCAAGCAATCCGTCTTTGCCAGATTAGTCGCTTTTTTTATTGTGGCTTTTTTAACTCTTGCGGTCATATTATCTTTTACTCGGGCAGCTTGGTTAAGTATTGTGGCTTCAGCTTTATTAGTATTGGCCATGTTGGTTGGAATACGATTCAGAACCGTTTTATTAGGGATTTTAGCGGTACCTGCTTTGTATTTTTATATGCAAACAGATATTCAAACGCAATTATCTCGAAATAAGCAAGGTTCCGACGATGATATTGAAGAGCATGTGAGCTCTATTTCTAACGTTTCAACAGATCCATCAAACCTAGAACGGTTAAATCGCTGGCGTTGCGCTTACCGTATGTTTTTAGAGCGTCCGATATTTGGTTGGGGTCCAGGAACTTATGTTTTTCAATACGCTCCCTTTCAAGTGTCGAGTGAACTAACAATTATTAGTACGCATGCCGGAGATTTAGGCAATGTTCACAGCGAGTATTTAAGACCACTTTGTGAAGAAGGATTGCCAGGCGCTTTAATCTGGATTGTATTGGTGTTGTATTCAACATATTTGGGATTTAAAGCATTTAGAAATAAAAACAAAGAAATTAAGTTTCTATCCTTAACCCTCGTCTCGGGTCTGGTGACTTATTTTGTGCATGCATTTTTAAACAATTACAGTGAATTTGATAAATTAGCAGTACCAATGTGGGGTTTTTTGGCAGCATTGGCGGCACTTAACAGTTATAGTTATCAGGATGATTTGGAATCGGTTCAAGCGCAATAAACTTGCTTTAGGTGGTTTGATTTTTATGAGCCTTTGCATTTTGGTATCCATTTTCGGTTATCTAATTGTGCCGGATCATTCTTCGGATGTAAATACAATGTACCCCGAAATTGTTAAGAAAAAACCTGGTTTTACTTGTAATTATTTAAAAGTTAAAACGATACAACTTGAACAAGAACCAAGCACCTTAACTAAAATTACTTCTGGGTGGAATGCCCCATTCGCTTTGATACCTATCGATTCAAGCTGGAAATCAGGTGATTCTGTTTATTATAAAACACTCGGATCTGTTTTGATACAGGTGATATCCACACATTCTTTGTTTAATAAGGAAAATTATACTCTTTCAAAAACCTCACTTTTAGGAACCGACCGCTATGGACGGGATTTGTTTAGTAGATTAATTATCGGTGCTAGAGTTTCAATCGCAGTTGGTTTAGTTGCAGTTTTTATTTCGGTAATTATTGGGTTGATTTTAGGCATGCTCGCCGGCTTTTACAGAGGTTGGATGGATAATTTAATCATGTGGCTTATTAATATTATTTGGTCGCTGCCAACACTCATGTTTATAATTGCTCTTACGTTTGCTATTGGTAAGGGGTTTTGGCAAATTTTTGTAGCAGTAGGATTAACCACGTGGGTTGAACTGGCCCGTATCGTCCGCGGACAAGTTTTTTCCATTCGTGAAATGGAGTATATTCAAGCTGCACGAGTACTTGGTTTTAGTGATTTGAGAATCATGATAAAGCATATTTTGCCAAATATTTGGGGAACTGTGATAATTATGTCGGTTGCTAATTTTGCTGCTGCAATTTTGCTCGAAGCAGGCTTGAGTTTTTTAGGACAAGGTTTGCAGCCGCCAAGTCCCAGTCTTGGACAAATGATCAAAGAAAACTATGCCTTTATTGTTACCGATGCCTTTCATTTGGCTTTGTATCCTGGAATTCTAATTGCCTTGTTGGTTATGAGTGTAAATTTCATAGGCAATGGACTGCGCGATGCATTTGATGTAAATGAATAGGTGATTCTCAAGAAATTCGCTTAGCATTCAAGTGCAAAACGTTTTGGGTATGTAAAAAGGAGCAGAAAAAGTAAAGTGTTTAAGAAATGCAAAGTTCTTAGATAAAGATTTAACTGGTCAGAACTCTAAACGCCCTTGATTCTTTTGAATAAACAAAACAGTAAGAAAGGTTTAAATAAAGAAAGTAAGATAAATTTTTAAAATAGCTTAAAAAATTGATTTTAGATACATATCAATTTGCCACCACCAAATTTAAGTATGAGCGCAATGCAAGTTTTTGCAGCAAGCCCTACCTGAAATTTAATCATTCATTCATTTCAACTTTTAAACCGCTATTTGATTTATAATCAGGTTAAAAATTTGAGTTAGGAGATAAAGAATTCAAGAAATCTAGTAAATATTTATTGAATTCATCAGGTTTTTCAAGATTAGAAACATGTCCGGCATGTTCAATAATCTTTAAGATAGATCCTTTAATATGTTCATGCATAAATTGAGATTGTTCAAGCGGAGTTACTTCATCTTGTCTGCCACAAATAATGAGTGTTGGAATGCGAATAGTATCTAAAATAGAACAGGTTTCTGAACGCTCTGCCAATGCAATTAAGCCTGCGGTAATTATTTCTTTAGAATTTGCACACACTACACTTCGTAAAGTTTCAACTAATTCTATTTTATTCGTTAAAGATTCAGGGTGAAAAACGCTATTAATAAATTTTTCATTAAATTTATCTGTACCATCAATTTTAATTTGTTCAATAGTCGTATATCGGTTATCCTTTATTTCAACAGTATCGGCAATACATTGTGTATCGCATAAAATCAGTGCCTCAAATCTGTTGGGATTTTTTTTCATTAAATTAAGTGCAATAAAACCACCCATCGATAATCCGCAAATAATTGCCTTCTCAATGACTAATTTATCCATAAGGGCAATCAAATCTTCCCCAAACAAGTCAATACTCAAAATTGACTTTTCATCGATTGTTTTGCCAAACCCACGTATGTCAATAGCAATTACACGATTTGAAGTTTTTAGACTATCAAGTTGACCTTTCCACATTGATTTATCGAAAGGATATCCGTGAAGAAATAGTATTGGGATGCTGCCTTCTCCTGCCTCATTGTATGAAATTGTAATATTGTTGACTTCCGTCAGTAAATTTTGATATGAATTATCTTGTTCCATTTTTATAATTTCTGTTATGGGTAAATTTAAAACGTTTTCTTTTTGTTTTTTTTTGATTTTATTATCTTCATTTTCCTGAATCAAAGTCACAAGTGAATTGTAATAGGACGATAAGGTTTTAACGGTAAGGGTAGGATTTTCTTCATACGGAATGGTTAAAGGCATTTCATTAAGGTATTGAAGTAATTCAGGATGTTCTTCTCTAATATTATTAGTTTTAACTAATATCATTTCGTTCAATTCCAATTCTGTTTTCATAGTTTTATTCTAAAATATTTTTTTGATAATTAATTTCTTGTCTACCAATGCGTTGATGAAAATATTTTCAATATCAATAATCTTTGGAGGAGCCCCCCTCTATTATAAAACTGATGATTGAAATTAGGAGTCTTTTCCTTGATGAATTTTTCGTTAATTATACCAAAGGAGCAACTATTGCATTGTTGAGGGGGCAATATATTAATAAATGTTTCGCCCAATTTAGCTTCGAATTCTTTTTCAAAATTTATATCTGCTTTGCTTTTGTTGGCAAATATTAGGTTGCTATAGCAAATTTCATTTTTCGCTTTTAACTTTTTTAAGTTTGCAATAAAAGGAGTAATTTTATCTCCTACAAAGATTAAAGCACCTTCTTTTTTGTAAGTAATTGTTCCATAAGTTTTGTTGAACGGCAACTTTGCATTCTTTTTTAACTCTACCGGTTCATTCGTATAACTTGCATTTAAGGGATTTATGTTAATGAAGAGCTGCAAATTGTTCTTAACAGATAGATTGATTATTGTAAATGATTTTTTTTTAAATAACCAACGACTTTTATTTACACATGTTTTTGTTTCTTTTCCAAGCACCAAAAAAGAGCCTACAGGTTTCTTAGTAACAAACTGGACCGCTTTAGGTACCGAATTAAGGTTTTCCATTTTTTAACTTTATTAACGATTTGTGTTGTAAACTATTTCTTATAATCAACTTATACCTAATGTTTCAGAAAGTAAAATTATGCATTTGAATTTAGAAGAACCTTGCATAAATCGGTTTGATGTGTACATAATTCACAGGTTTAAAGAAAAGAGGATTTTGAAATTTGGTTTCCACGGATAACAAAAAATAACATCATCAATTAAAAACAATTATATTTTGTCTTTGAAAAGTTTGAACTGCTAAATATATTTTTCGTGAACATATATTCAAAAGTTTAGAATCCTCTAACTCCCATGCCAGCTGCTCTTTGATTGAATTTGTTTTTCACCATGAAAAGTTTTGCTTATTTCTCTTTGTATTTTTGCATGCGCTTTACGTAATTCCTATTGTAATTTTTAAATTTAAAAATAATTATGAAGATACGGTGGCTCGCGGTAGAATCTTGCCAACTATTAAAGAGAGTTTTCAAATGCTGGGTACTTTTGGTCTGTTTGTTTTTGCATTAACTATTTTCAGATCTGCCGATATGAGTCAAGCTGTACAATATTTAGGTGAGATTTTTTCAATATCGCTTTTTTCATATCCTCAAGTTTTACCGTTTGAATTATTGGTGCTTTTATTGGTTTTTATGAGTATGGAATCGGTGGGTCGTGAACAATATTTCGCAATTGAAACCTTCTATTTAAAATGGCCTAGACTGCTTCGTTGGACTTTTTATTACGCTGTTGTTATAAGTATTTTTTATTTTCATGGTAAAGATCAACAATTCATATATTTTCAATTTTAATACCAGAAATGCAGGTAAATTTAATAGAATTAAGTATAAGCCATCTTTCAAATATCATTTGTTTGATGGTTCTATTACAACCAATGGATTCTGTATTTTATTTCAGGCAACGGAAAAAAGAAATGATCTGCGAGAGTATGAGTTCGCATTGTATTGATGATATTTATAACTTGAAATCTGAGATATAAAATGAAGCCATTTCTGTTTAAAGTATTTCTGTTTTGTTGCCCAATTTTGATTCCTGTAATCTTGTATCTTGTGATAGATCCGTTTAAGGTTTTATATACCTACCAAAGTGCAAATGAATACAAATAAAAATTATCAGGTATTCTTAAACCGCTATTTTCAAAGTACACAACTGTATTTACGCAATTTTAAGAAGTATAACTATGATGCCTTTATTTTGGGAGTTCGCGAAGTTTTTTTTATAATGTGGATACTTGGAGCAGATATACAAATGCTTCTTGCTATCATTTTAACGCAGCTTCCGAGAGTCTGTTTGGAGAATATGCTAAACTTGTTTTTTTGGACAAACGTCAAGTTGCAATTAAGCATGTCTTCTTAGTAATTGATTATCAGCTACTTTCCTTTTGCCACAAACAAAACCGGACATTTACTTATAAAACATCCTGCAACGTCCAAGGAGTCTTGGCTCGCCTTTCATTATGAAATGTTTAAAGGATTTTTTCCTAAATCAGTGATTCCTTTAACCGACCTATACCTTACAAATAAAAAGAAGTTATATATGATTGAGTATGGGGTAAAGAACAATATTTGGAAGCATAGTATGATTGCAAATCAATTGCTTTTAAAGGTAAATGCGGATTCAAAATTTATAGATGAACAAAAAGTCTTTTACAAACGACGTTTGACGCATAAATATGCTAAACCAATTATCGGCCGTGAATAAAAGAAGATGCTTGAAGGAATTCAAAAGATTTTAACTAAGAACAATGCATCCTTTAAAATTGTTATGAGTCAAAATTATGATCAGGAAAAGTTAGACCCCTTTGATCAAGCGTATTTAAATAAATTATATGGAACTGCCAATGTTTTTGATTTTTCGGGAATTAACTCCTTTACCAATAACGTAGATAATTACTATGAAACAGCGCATTAAAAGCCACAAGTTTGTGATAGTATAATGGCAATTGTTTACCGCAAAAGCAGATGGAATGGATTTTCTAATCCTAAAAAATAGTTATTGAGAGCTTATTTTAAACGATCTTTAATATCAAGCCGAAACTTTCTAGCTGCATCAATGGCAATATCATAACCGGCATCTGCATGGCGAATTACACCCATTGCCGGATCATTATGCAGAACACGCTTTAAACGCACTTCAGCTTCCTCTGTCCCATCAGCCACAATCACCATCCCTGCATGGATACTGTAACCTATTCCTACGCCACCTCCATGATGAAGGCTAACCCAACTTGCTCCACCGGCAGTATTTATTAATGCATTTAAAATTGGCCAATCAGCAATTGCGTCACTGCCATCCTTCATCGCTTCGGTTTCTCGATTTGGACTGGCAACCGAACCCGTATCCAAATGGTCACGTCCTATCACAATAGGAGCTTTAACTTTACCTTCTTTAACTAAATTATTAAATAAAACGCCTGCCTTTTCGCGATCGCCCTGGCCAAGCCAACATATTCGGCAAGGCAAACCTTGAAACGCGATTTTTTTTCGGGCCAAAGTAATCCAACGTTTTAATCCTTCGTCTTCTGGAAATAATTTTAAAAGTTCGCGATCGGTTGTGTAAATATCTTCCGGGTCGCCACTAAGTGCTGCCCAGCGAAACGGACCTTTGCCTTCACAAAACAAGGGGCGAATAAACGCAGGTACAAAACCGGGATAATCAAAAGCTTTTTCAAAACCCATTTCGGCTGCACGACCTCTTAAATTATTTCCGTAATCAAAGGTTATTGAGCCTTTCGATTGAAATTCAACCATAAGTTTAACATGTTCGAGCATGGTGTTATAACTCAATTTCATATATTTCTCAGGATTCAAGGCACGCAGTCTATCTGCCGCTTCCACATCCAAACCTACCGGAAAATAACCCACCAAAGGATCGTGAGCACTGGTTTGGTCTGTTAATAAATCTGGAACAATTCCTCTTTCTTTTATTCTATTCAGTAAATCAACCGCGTTTCCTGGCCAGCCTATAGAAACTGCTGCTTTTTTTTCTTTTGCAATTAATGCTTTGTCAATGGCCTCATCCAAGTTACGCACCATCACATCTAAATAGCGGGTTTCTAAACGCTTGCGAATGCGCCATTCTTCCATTTCTGCAGCAAGACAAACGCCTTCATTCATAGTAACTGCCAATGTTTGGGCGCCGCCCATTCCACCCAAACCTGCTGTTACCGTTAGAGTGCCTTTAAGTGTTCCGCCAAAGTGCTGTTTAGCAGCTTCACCAAAGGTTTCGTAGGTGCCTTGCACAATGCCTTGAGAACCAATATATATCCATGAACCTGCAGTCATTTGCCCATACATGGTTAATCCTTTTGCTTCTAATTCTCTAAATTTTTCCCAAGTAGCCCAATGTGGTACTAAGTTTGAGTTTGCAATAATGACCCTCGGGGCATCTTTGTGGGTAGGCAAAATACCTACCGGTTTGCCTGATTGAACAATGAGAGTTTCATCATCATTTAGGTCTTGTAGTGCCTTTACAATTAAATCAAAACTTTCCCAATTTCTGGCAGCCTTACCGGTACCCCCGTAAACAATTAAATCTTCAGGTTTTTCAGCAACTTCAGGATCCAAATTGTTACACAACATGCGCAGTGCAGCTTCTTGAATCCATCCTTTACACGATATTATTGAACCTGTATCTGCTTTTATTATTCGTCTGTTTCCTGCAAGAGCCATATTTTAGATTTGTTTTGTATTAGGATAGAATGATTGATTTTTTATAGTTTACCAGCTTACTTGGCACAGATATATGGAATGTTATAGGTTTAGTAAGAAAGTAAAAGTTCAATAGTAACTTTAGGTTAAACTAATTTAAAAAACGCAAAATTAAGCACTTCGCAAATAGTTTAAAACCGAAAAATAAATAAAAAGAAATAATTGTGATTTCTTGTAAAACTAACGAATAAGATGTACAGGAATTCCTTTCGTCATACGTTTAGTCGAATTTCCATCCTGCATTATATATTCAAAAACAATGCAATAAACACCATCTAAACACAAATCTTTAGACATGCTGTAACCATCCCAAATCGGACTTTCATCTGAAAAGTAAACGCGTTCGCCCCATCGGTTGAATATGTTCATTTGAATAAATTCGTATTTTCCAAAAGGTTGCCAAGCATCGTTAAGCAAGTCGGCATTTGGAGTAAATGCATTTGGGAAAAATACAACACAAGCCGTTTCTTCTACTTTTAAATTAAAGCTATCACTAACAGTTCCGCATTTATTGGATAAAACAACTTTGTAAAATCCAGTTTTTGTTATATTTCGATCCTTTAAATTACTGCCATCACTCCAAATAGCTGTTCCCAAATCAGCCTTTAAATTAAATTTTAAGAAACTTCCTCCACAAAGCGTGGTATCATTTGTATTCGAAATTTTGGGTGCATTTATAACTCTAACATAAACACTTGCTGTGTCGGCACAATTTCCTTCTTTACTAATAACAGTATAGGTACTTGTGGCAGTAACTGAAATAACAGAACCTGAAACATTGGATGGCGTCCAATAGGAATTATATTTAGAATCAACACTTAATTGAAAAGGAACGCCGGCGCAAATAATGGTATCATTTCCTAAAGAAACACTTGGTCTTGTTACAACGTTTGTCGAATCCCAGGCAGTGTCTCTGCAATTTCCAACGGTATAAACGTAACCAATATAATTTTTCCCAAGTGTTTTTGGTGACCATGTGCTGTCATTTGCATTAACATTATTTCCGAAAAATAAACCACGACCGGGTTTGGGAAGAAGCACTGAACCTTTTGTGTTTAAGCAATATTCTTTGAGCAGGCCGGCAAAGGAAACAGGGGTGTTTGCTACCACTTCCAAACTATCGCGATATACGTCCAAGCAATTATTGTTATCGTATGATTTTAAGGTAATATAATATTTGCCAATTTTTGAATAGCTGTGTTTAACAGGATTTCCATTTAAAGAATCAGCACCTCCATCTCCAAATCGCCAAAGACTCGAGATGCAAAGAGGACTATTATTGGTGAATGTAAAGACATTATTCGTTAAGCACATAGACTTAGGATTAAAAATTACTTTACTTGGATCAATAGCCCGAGGTAATATATTAAAATATTTGGAGATAGAATCCTTGCAGTTTTGATCCGAAAAGGTGACTAGTTTTATTTTGAATTTTCCTGAAAAAGGTATCGCTTTATCTGATTTAAAGCCATTACTAAAAAGAGTTGTATCGTTCAAATACCATTCGTAACGTGTGCTTGAAATAGTTCCACCCAAAGGTGGTAAAATTGTGTTATTTCTGAACGTATAACGATTGCCGTAGAAGCACTGCCCAGAATCGTTTTTTGTTTTTGAAGGGTCCAAATCAAAATAAG
>Ga0209181_10000229_pt1 | contig 104044 bp, 103 predicted proteins | sample MAT05_FD_187208 | JGI IMG/M metagenome (GOLD analysis project Ga0209181, IMG submission 187208) | Freshwater microbial communities from Lake Fryxell liftoff mats and glacier meltwater in Antarctica - MAT-05 (SPAdes) (version 2) | ecosystem: Environmental > Aquatic > Freshwater > Ice > Liftoff...
CGACGCCCGCCTTCAGCGACTTCACCTTCGGCTCGTTGATGTCGAAGCCGACAGTTCCCGGGAACTTCTTCGCGAAGCTCAGCGCGACCGGAAGCCCCACGTATCCCAACCCCACCACTGCAATGCGTTCGCTCATTTTCCTTTACCGTCCGAACGACGACTCACGCGGGCGTGGTCTTCTTCGGGTCAGACTCGCCGTAGTAGTAGCCGTACTTCGAGTAGTAGTAGTAGCCGCCCGCATGGCGGTCTTCGAGGTTGATGTCGTTGAGAATGGCCCCGAAGATCCGCGCGTTCACGTCGCGCAGCATTCGAACAGCCCGGCGCGCCATGTCGCGAGACGTCACCTGGTTCTTCACGACCAACAGCGTTCCGTCGACGAGCGTGCTGATCACGACGGCGTCGGCCACCGCACCCACCGGCGGGGAGTCGATGATCACGCGGTCGAACTGCTCGGTCATTTGGCTCAGCAGCTTCTTGAAAGCATCGGTGTGAAGCAGCTCAGCCGGGTTCGGGGGAATCGGGCCGCACGTCAGCAGCGACAGGTTCGGCACGCCCGAGCTCTTGCAGGTGTCCTTCAGCTGCCCCTCTCCGAGAATCAGCGACGACAAGCCCGCCCCGTTCGCGGTCTTAAAGGCGCTGTGAACGCGTGGCCGGCGGAGGTCGGCGTCGACGAGGAGAACGCGATTGCCACTCTCCGCCATCGTGATCGCCATCGACGTGGCGGTGGTCGTCTTGCCGTCCCGCGGGCCGGCCGAGGTCACCAGGATCGACTTCAGCGGCCGTTCGGGAGACATGAAAAGAAGATTGGTGCGAATGGCGCGGCAGCACTCGGCGACGGCGCTCTTTGGTTGTTCGTAGACGACCAGGTCGCTCTGCGTGGCGCCGCGATCCTTGCTGCCCATGCTGGGGACGATGCCGAGGAAGGCGAGGCCGAGGCGCTCTTCGATCTGTTCCTGGGTGGTGATCGTGTTGTCGAGCAGCTCGAGCGCAAAAGCCAGACCGAGGCTCAGCACAAGCGCTAGCGCGAAACCGACCATCAGGTTGTAAGTGACGCGCGGCTTGCTCGGAGACATCACGGGCCGGGCCGCATCGAGGATGTTGACGTTGTTGAGCCGGGTCGTCGACGAGAGGTCCGTTTCCTTGAGGCTCTTCAGCGCCACTTCATACAAGCGAAGGTTGGTGTCGTTGTTGCGGCGCAGCTTCATGTACGCCGGCTCGTACCCTGCGAGCTCTTCGGCCTCGACCTTCGCGTCATTGAGTTCGTCTGACAGGTTCTTTTCATTCTGCAGTGCGTTCACGTACTCGGCCTGGGCACGGCTGAGCACGGTCTCTATCTCGGCGGTGTAGGCCTTCTCGACGTTGGCGAGCTTCACCTTGCACTCGATCATCTTTGGGTGATCGGCCAGCAAGCGGATCTCAAGAAGCTCGCACTCACTTCGCACATCGAGGAGCTTCGTCTTCATTGATTGGGAAGTTGCAGCCAGCGAGTCTGGCACCAACGCGGCCTTGGCAACTTCGTCCTTCGGGTCCGTCTTGCGCAGCGCGCTAATCGCATCCGAACGCGCCTTGAGGCTCGCCTTCTTGATGCGCAGCAACATCAGCTCTTCGCTCATACGCATCACTCGAGTTGCCGTCAGCCGAACCCGTTCTTCCAGCGACGCGCCGATCTTGTTCTTCTTCTTGAAGTCAGCAACCGCCTGGGTCGATTCCTGAACCTTCTCGTCGAGCTCGGGCAGCCGCAGCTCCAGCGACTCGGTGGCTTCGACGCTCGTCACCGACTTCGAGGCGAGGCTTTGATCCATGTACGCGGCGGCGAAGACGTTCGCGAGCGCAGCGGCCAGCACGGGATCCGCGTCTTCGACTGTAAGCTTGGTGACGCGCGATTCCTTCACCGGCTCGACCTGAACGCGTCCCAAAACCGTCAGCGCCGGATCCGTTCGGGCCTGCATCGACTCGCGCAGCTTCTGCAGCGCCTTCAACCCCTTCTCGCGGGCCTCGGCAGAGTCGATGTTGTCGAGTTGCAGCAGCTTGTCGTCCCGCCCGACCCGAATCTTCTGAACCACGCGCTCGGCAACAGCCCGGCTGCGGAGAATGTTGTACTGGGTCTCGTAGTACTCCTTGCTGACCCAGAAAGGCTGGTTGCTGTCCGCGACGTCCTGCACCTGCCCATTGAGGATCTTCGGGGCCGAGGTCTCGATGATGAGGCTGGTCGTGGCCGAATAGATCTTCGGCAATCTCATCGTGTAGACGACGGAGATCGCGGTCACGACGGCGAACGTGATCAACACCAGCCAGCGGCGCTTCGAGACGATCCGCCAGTACGATCGCAGATCGATCGACTGTTCCTCAGCGGGAGTCTGCTCAGGGCTGGGGTCGACGTTTGCCATCTGGGGAGAATCCTTGGAAACCCGGGGCTATACGCAACTGTGCCCGCGAAGTCGAGCCACCCCCTGTACGTGCCAGGTCGTGGCCTCCGGATTCATCCCACTGCGTCGCCGGGCGTCCACTTCCCGACCAGCGCCTGCAGGGTCAGCACCCTCCGGACCTCGTCGTGCAGGGGCTTCTTCGCCTTCCACTTCTCTTCGCCGAGCACGTTGTCGAGGTCCAGCCGGTCGCCCCAGGTAACGCCGAGAAAAAACATCCCCGCTGCGGGCACGAGGCAGCCCAGCACCCACGGCTGCCAGAAGATCAGGGCCCGGGCGACGAACCAGACGGACAACAGCAGCATCATCAGCGACACCACCTTCATCGTCAGCGCCCACTCCTTCGCCGGAGCCGGCCAGACGTAGAACAGCGGGTGCTGCTTCGCCCACGCAATCGCTTCCGGCGACACCGACTTCGACAGCTCAGCTTCGTGCGCCGCCAACATCTTCCCCGCCGCCCGCTGCTTCGACTTCACCGTCAACAACAGCAGCCCATACACCGCGACAAAACCCAGGCCGCCCCAGTACGGGAAGAGGCCCCAGCCGAGGGCCGCTCCGAAGAGGAGCAGCCGCAGGTTCCCAATCGTCAAACTTTCTTGATGAACGACATCGGAGGCTTGGTGTTCTTCCCCTTGCCCGCCGGGTTGATGCCCGCAATCTCGAGCGCCGTCGCGTACACGTTGCCCGCGTCACTGATGGAGCTCGCCGCGTTCTTCGTCATCCCCGCCTTCAGCAACCCCGTGTTCGCGTCGTACGCCGGGTCCAGGTCGCCCGTCGGCATCATCGGAATCCCTTCCAGCGAGCTCGAGCCGACCTTGCCCCACTGCGTGTCCCCCTTCACGTTGCCGCCCATGAACACCGTCGAGCTCACCTTCCAGTGCTGGCAGCAGTCCTGCTCCATGATGTTCTGGAACTTCGTCGCGTCGCTGTCGGCCGAAGCCAGGATGCTCGAGACGTCGCCCTGAATCGTCCGCCCCATCTCGCTCGCCAGCACGATCGTCGTCAGCTCCCAGTACTTCTTGCCGCTGGGCACGTGCGTCGTGTTCTTGAGCAGGTTCACCAACGCCTTCAGCGGCGTCCAGAGGTTGCTCTTCATGATCGCCAGCTGATCCGTCTGCCCCTTGTTGTTGAAGATGTTGCCGCGGTCACGGTGGGTGTCGAAGCCGCGAATCTGCCGGCTCTCGATCCAGAACGCGCACGACAGGCCTTTCGTCATCATCTCGAAAGTCATCATCGCCTGCACGTTCGTCGACGGAGCGTCCTTCGACCTCGCCGGGTTGCCGTTCACGCTCGTCGCCGTCGTCTGCTCGTCCGACGTCGTCACTCCGAACGTCGAACGCAACGTCGGGTCGGTGAACATCGTCGCCGGGTTGATCACCACGCCCGTGCCGCCCGTCAGCTGCTTGTGAATCTTCACCGCCGAGTCGAACGCCTTCACCGACTCGCTGTTCTTGTCCTTCACGAAGTTCGTGTGGAGGTTGTCCACGAACGTGCGGATCCGCGCCTGCCGCGCTCCCGCTGTCACCCCGCCCAGGCTCGCGAGCCGGTTCCGCATGTCCATCGGCGTCTTGCCGTACGTCGTGTGCGCATACGCCGGGCCCAGCTTCTCGTAGTACCCCGTGCCTTCCGGGTAGTTGAGCTCGGTCAGCTCGCCGTCTGACAGCCAGCGGTGCCAGCTGATGTTCGCCAGCGGCAGGTTCGTGCCGTGCACTTCCGAGAACGCCTGCATCACGGTGCGCTCAGTCGGCCCCCGCTGCGCCGACATCGAGTTGCTGTACTTGCCGTAGTGGTAGTCGAACCGGCCACCCGAGTGAAACGTGTTGCCCGCATGCGAGCTCACCACCGCCATGTCCGGCATCAGCTCGAGGCCGTCGTTGGCGAGGAAGCCGTGCTGGATGTTGCCCGTCAGCTTCGCGTTGTAGTGCGCCACATCGAGGCCATAGCCCTTCGCCCGGTAGAACTGGTTGCTCCAGGCCGGCGACGGGTTCAGCTGGCCGTTGGTGTACTGCAGCGTCGCCGCGTCATTCGCGCTCACCAGCGGGCTGAACATCGAATAGCTGTCCCAGCCGCCTTCCTGGAACCAGTAGATCAAAAACTTCGGATTCGCTGCCGCCTGCGCGTGCGCCGAGGCAAGCCCGAGCTCCTTCGCCGTCCCCGGCACCCCGAACGCCCGGAAGTACCCAAGCCAGTCGAGGGTGCTGATGACGCCACCGGCTGCAGCCCCTGCGAGAAATGATCGGCGTTTCATGGAGTCCTCTGGTAGCGGTTCGACATCGCGATCGCCTTGATCACGGACTTCAGCTTTTCGTTCGAGCTCAACGACACGTCCCACAGCTGCTTGTAGACGACCCGCTCATCCTCGGCGTGGCGCATCTCGCGGCCCATCAGCAGGCGGTACTGCGAGTTCAACACCCGCCGCTTGAAGGTCTCTTTCTTCACCGCCTGCGTCGCAAACGCTTCCATGCCCTTGCCCTTGAACGCGTACGACGGCACCAGGCCGCGGTCGGTGTCGTTGATGGCCACGCCCTTGTCGTCGACCGTGCGGAAGTCGCCGTTGTCGTCCCACGCGAGGCGCTGCGTCGCCAGCGGGGTGAGGTTCTGATGACAATTGAAGCACACGCTCGTCGGGTCGACCGTCGAGGCCGCCGTCGCCGTGCCGCGCTGGTCGAACACCTCTTGCGGCACCTCGAACACGTAGCCCATGAAGTCGGTGAAGACCCGCGCCGCGTAGTTGTAGTGCGGCAGCCCCGGCTTGTTGCTGATGAACCCCTTCATCGTCAGCATCCCCGTCTTGCCGTGGTACGCCGGCCGGCCCTGCCTGGTCCACGTCGCGTCGACGAAATAGTCACCCGCCAGCAGGTCGCTGTACGGCAGCCCGTTCATGGTGATGTACGTCCACAGCCGCGCCGGCTCGTCGGTGACTGCCGTCGCCTGGCTCTCGGTGCGCAGCTGAATGCGCGAGAAGTAGTAGTCGCGGAACTCGGTGGTGTTGAGCCACGAATCCAGCTGCTGCTCGAAGTTCTTCCCGTTCGCGAGCTCGGCCGCCGTCGGCGTGCGGCCGAGCAGGTCGAGCGCCAGCTTCACCTGCATCAGCGTCGCTCTATCGGCAGCGCTCACCGTCTCGTAGCTCGGCTCGAGCGTGAACAGGAAGTCGGGGTGACGCACCAGCGCTTCACACACCCCCGCCCACGCGTCCGGCAGCGGGCCGAAGGCGCTCAAGTCCTTCAGCAGCGTGTACGTCGCGTCGAGCTCGGTCGGGCTCGCGTTGCGGTACAGCATCTTCTTGTAGAGGGTGTTGAGGCTGTTGCGTGCCGCCGTCACCCGCGCCGTGCCCGAGCCGCCGCCCGTCGGGCCCGCGATGACGACGTTGTCGACCCAGAGGTTGCGGTCGACACCGCCGACGTTGCCGTCGTTGGTGAAACCAATCGACACCGCGTGCATGCCGCCAGCGAGGTTCGTGATCGTGAACGAAGGCTGCGCCGCGTACGGAGCGGCGTTCATCACCTGCCAGGTCTTCAGCACCTGGCCGTCGACGGTGAGATCCATGTCCGCTCCGACGCCGCCCGCGACGCTGGCGTACGCCTTCACCGTCACCGTGTAGCTGCCGGTGCCCAGCGCGTTGAACGACGTCGTCAACGTGCCGTTCGTGTAGAGCAGGTAGCCGCCCGTCGCTGGCTGACCCGAGCCTGCGCTGGGCATCATCGCCTCGGCTTCCACCGTCGCCGTGGTGCCCGCCGGGACGTCGACGATGGTGGCCGCGGTGTCGAGGCCGGTGAAGGGCCCCGTCTTCGCCGTCTGCGCCCTGCCGCAGAGGTCGGGCGCGAGCGCGTCGAGCCCGAGCAGGAACTCAGGGGTCGCGACCCGCGCTTCGACGAACTGCGCCACGAAATCGACGCCGCCGAACAGCCCGATGTTCTTCGTGAACTGGTTCACCGCCGGCGTGCCGCGAATCCAGTCATCGGCGAACACCTGCTTCACCTTGCCCTTCAGCTGGGGGAAGTTGAGGAACGTGTTGTCGTAGATGGTGCTGGCCGCGCCCGTGTACGGGGTGAGCAGGTTGGGAGGAAAGATCTCGTCGGCCGCCGCTCCGCCGCCCATCTCGAACGCCTTCAGCTGGCAGCCAATCTTCACCACCGCTTCGATGTCCGCGCGCGCCCACGAGGTGGGGCCCTTCGGCATCTTCGCCATCGGGTCGGCGCTGATCAGGCGATCCACCAGCGAGCCCGGCTTGTCTTCGAAGTACCGCTGCGTGCGCGCGTCGTAGAACGTCTGCAGCTCCGAGCCGGCCATCGCCGTCCACACCTTGAACTGCCGACCTGAGTTCGTCTGGTGGCACGAGATGCAGCCCGTCTGCTGCTGCGTAAGCTTCGGGTAGACGTTCGCCGCGAAGTCCGCCTCGATCGTCGCCAGCGAGATGCCCAGGTATTTCGTCGGGTCGCACGACTTGTCGATCACCACGCCGACGCTGCCGCCGCCCGTGCCGCCGATCGTGCCGCCGCCGCCTCCGACGCCGCCGATGTTTCCACCGGTGCCCCCGAGGTTGCCGCCCGTGCCCGTGTTCCCGATAGGCCCATTGGGCCCGACCTCGATGCGACCGTCACAGGCCGAGACGGCCGTGAGCAAAAGCAAGCATGGGGCGCGAAGACGCATGGTCGAACTCCCGTTCAAAAAACTGAAAGTGGCAGGGGCGTAATTGTTTACGGTGCAAAACACCCCGTCAATGTAGTTTTTGGTAATTATTTCAAGGTGTTAACTGTGGTTGTCACACCTGAAAGGTCGTTTACGTGATTGGCCAGAAAGCCACGCGGCTTGCGCACCCTTCGGCACCTTTTTTGACCCAAAGGGCTGACGAATCGGGGCCAATTGAAGGGGGTGGGCCAGCCCAAAGGTGGGGAACCCGCGCCGAGCGCGGCTTAGGCGAGCAGACCGCGGGTCAGCGCGACGAGGGCGTCGAGGCGGCGAAGCGCTCTGGGCCCGATGCCCGAATCAGGCAAGGCGCCAGGGCGGCGATGCAGCTGCTGCGCGAGGACAGCGCGAAGATCCATCGGCCCTTCAGGAGCGACGCCTTCTCCTCGCAGCAGATCGATCGGGTACCGACCCCAGGTGCAGACGACGTCGTCCGGGCGGAGGAACCCCTTCCAGCGCGCGATCGCGAGAGGGCGATCTTCGCCGTGCAGCAGCGCTTCGGCAGTGACGCCGAGGTGAACCGGCGCGGCGGGAGACAGCGAAGAGATGGGCTTCATCAGCGCTTCGAAGCGCGCGCCGTCGCTCAGGCGCAAGGCGACCAGCTGCAAGAGCTCGGCGTAGCCACCGGGCGGCGCGTCGTCGCGGGGCCAGGCGTTGGCCTCGGCGAAGGTGACGACGAGGCGCGAGGCGACCTCGCGCAAACGGACCAGCGGCGATCGCCCGGTGACGTTGCGGCGGCGCGGGTGCTCGTACCGGCTCTTGCCGTCGTGCTGCTCGATGAAGCCCAGCTGCAGATCCACCATCCGATTGAAGGCGCCGAGCATCGGAGCGAAGCGCCCTGGCGCCTGCTCGAGCCGCTCGAGCACCTGGGCCACCGCTTCGATCGTCGACAGGCAGTGCAGGGCCGGCTCTTTGCGAATGCGGTAGTTACCGGGCGCGGGCGGCACGAAGCCGATGCGCGGCAGTGACTTCAGCAGCGGCGATCGCAAGAAGAGCTTCTTCGCGTTGTCCCAGGTGCCGTCGACGACGACGAGCGTGGTCGGCTTCTCGATCAGCGCGTCGACATCGGTCGCGTCGCTGGCAGGGAAGAGCAGCGCGGTGCCGGGCTTCGACAGCGTCTGGGCGAGGCCGGGCACGGTGTCCGCGTCGAGCGCGACGTGAAGCTCGCTGTTCGGCAGCGACAGGTGCGCCATCCGGCAGGTGCTGATCGCGACGCGCGCTTCGAGCGGGTGCTGGATGAAGACGACGTGGGTGCGGCTGTCGATCTGGGTCAGCCGATCGCAGAAGCAGACGCGCGTGGGGCGGCGACAGCGGCGGCAGATTTCACGCGGTGCGTCGGGGGAAATAGTCTGGCCCACAGCCTCGACGCCTACCAGAAATGGCGATATCTGACCCGCTTCCTTCAAGGGGGCAACACCCAAAATGGCGCCGACGCTCAAGACCAAAGTCACCGGAATCGAGTTCGAGAATCCCTACCTGCTGGGCTCAGGCCCTCCGGGCACCAACGCCAAGGTGATCGCGAAGAGCTTCGACCTCGGCTGGGGCGGCGTCGTCGGCAAGACGATCAGCCTCGATGCGAGCAAGGTGGTGAACACCGCTCCGCGGTACGGGAAGCTCAAAGATCCGAACCACCCTGACGTCATCGTCGGCTTCGAGAACATCGAGCTCATCTCTGACCGGCCCTACGCCACGTGGCTCGAAGAATTTCGCGCGCTGAAGAAGCAGTACAAGAACCGCGTCCTGATCGCCTCGGTGATGGAGGAGTACCGCAAGGAAGCGTGGCAGCAGATCATCCGCGAAGTGCAGGAGACCGGCGTCGACGGCTTCGAGCTCAACCTCTCGTGCCCGCACGGCCTGCCCGAAAGAAAGATGGGCATGGCGATGGGTGAAGACCCGAGCATCGTTCGCGAGGTGTGTGGCTGGGTGAAGGAGGTCGCGAAGATCCCGGTGTGGGCGAAGATGACCCCGAACGTCGGCGACCCGAAGGTGCCCGCGAAGGCCGCGATCGAAGCCGGCGCTGACGGCATCAGCACCATCAACACCATCCTCTCGGTGATTGGCATCGACCTGCGCACGCTGCGCCCGATGCCGACGGTCGAAGGCTACAGCGTGCCGGGCGGCTACTCGGGCCAGGCGGTGCGGCCGATTGCGCTGCGCCACGTGATGGAGATCGCGCGCTCGATTCCCGGCGTGCCGATCTCGGGCATGGGCGGCATCGAGACGGGCTTCGACGCGGCGCAGTTCGTCGCGCTCGGCTCGCACACGCTGCAGGTCTGCACCGGCGCGATGCTGCAGGGCTACGAGGTGATCTCCAAGCTCAACGACGAGCTCTTGAAGGTGCTCACCGATCACAAGATGGACAACCTCGAGCAGCTGCGCGGCAAGTCCCTGCCCTACTTCACGACCCACTACGATCTCGTCCAGCGCCAGGCCGCAGCGAAGGCCGCCAAGACCGGAGCGAACCGCGACGCCGAGACCTGGAAGGGCGAGATCAAGCGCGAAACGGACTCGCTGACGACCAACCAGTAACCGTTGAACCACTTCGTCCTCGAGCCCGCCGAGCTGGTCGACGGCACGGTGAGAATCGTCGGGCGGCGGCTGCTCCACGCGCGCGAGGTACTTCACGCCCGCGCCGGAGCGACCGTGAAGGTCGGGCTGCTCGGCGGCCAGCGCGGGCACGCCGAGGTGATCGAAGCGACGAAGGAAGTGCTGGTGCTGAAGGTGGTGCTCGACGAGCCGCCTCCGCCGCGCGCGAACGTCGACCTGGTGCTGGCGATGCCGCGGCCGAAGCAGCTCAAGCGCGTGCTCGCCGCCGCCGCGTCGCTGGGCGTCAATCGCGTGGTGCTGCTCAACGCGGCCAAGGTCGAGAAGAGCTACTTCGATTCGAAGGTGCTCGACCCGGGCTTCCTCGGTCACCTCATTCGCCTCGGCCTCGAGCAGGGGCGCGACACGATTCCTCCCGAGCTGCTCGTGCGCGAGCGCTTCAAGCCGTTCGTGGAAGACGAGCTGGACGCTTTCTGCGGCGCCGCGCGGCGGCTGCTCGCGCACGGCGAAGCGGCCGAAGAGCTGCCGCGGCGGGCCAGGGGCGAGCGCGCGGTGATCGCCGTCGGCCCCGAAGGTGGGTGGACGGAGTTCGAGCTTGCCCTGCTGCAGGCCCAGAAGTTCGTCCCCGTCTCCCTCGGCGCCCGGCCCTTGAGGGTCGAGGTCGCTGTGCCTGCCCTGATCGGCGCACTCGGCCCGTAACCCAGGCCCGTTCATCCCGAAGAGCAGTCGAGGGATCAGCCGCTGTCCGCCCCGCCCGTCGCCCGATGCCGTGGCCGCGGCGTCTCGTCGTCCGCGCTTACACGGACCAAGGCTCCTCGCTCGCGCAAGACGGCCCGCCCGCGTGTTCCCGCTTCGTCGCCGGCGGGCCGGAACAACTTTGCCGCGGAGACCCGCGACAGAAATCGGATCCTCCGCGGGTTCTCTCGCCACTTCCTCGGGCATTGACGGGGAAAGTGGTCCGTTTCTGGTCGGCGAAGGCGAGCGGGGGAGCCTCACCCCCGCTGCCTGGCTTGCCCTCGAGCGCCTGGGTCCGGCGCAGACCTTCGAAGCGCATCGGGATGAATGGCCAGGCGGTAGCCGTTAAGCTTGCCGCATGGTGTGGCTCCTCGCGTTTCTGGCGGCAGCTCCGGTGACGCCGCCGCCGAACGAGTCGGCGCGCACCCCGCTGAAGATCACGCGCTCGGCCGCGCCCCCCAAGCTCCAGAAGATCAACGCGCCGTATTGCCAGGGCGACTACAGCAACGACTTCGCCGCGCTCACCCGGAGCGCCGTCGAGCTGACCAGCAAGGCCGAGACGAGCTTCACCTACTGCGTCCGCGTCACCGCCACCTACGAGTGCCTGTCGTACGCACCCGATGGCTCGATGAAGCGCTCGAAGCGGAGCGTGACTGCCCATGGCACCGCCTTCGCGTACCGCAAGCAGGGCTCCGACACGCTGCTCGTCACGAACCAGCACGTCACCGAGTTCCCCGCGGTGTCCGACGAAGAACACCCGGTCGAGGGCGTGCCGCTGGGCTGCAAGCGGGTCAGCGACTCCCTGAAGATCGTCGACTCGGACAAAGACGCCTTCGAGACCGACGACATCAACTTGAGCCGCGTGGTCACCGACTCCGCGCTCGACATCGCGATCATCAGGGCGAAGGCGCCGCTGGCCATGCTGCCCTGGAAGATCGGCAAGAGCGCCTCGCTGAAAGAACGCAATGTGGTCGACGTGCGCGGCTTCCCCCTGGGCGCCTTCAAGGCCACCAGCCTCGGCAAGGTGATCTCGACCTATGACCGCGACGACTTCAAAGACTGGGACCACGACGACTTCGTGATCGACGCCGCGCTGTCGCCCGGAAACTCAGGCTCACCGGTGCTCGCCGTCAGCTGCTTCACCGGTGAGTACGAGCTCGTCGGCGTCTTCCACGCCGACTACTCGCGCGGCAACTCGCTGAACGTCGTCATCCACATCGACGCGGTGCGCGACCTGATGACCACCCTGAAGAAGACCAACGTCTCTCGGGCTGATTCGGCGCCGCTGGATCTCGCGTCGCGCCGGCGCCTCGTCGACGACGCGTCGAATGGCATCGGGCTCTTCTTCCCGTTCGGCCCGTTCACTGCTTCGGCCCAGACGCGCTCGGATGGAGCGATTCTCTTTCAGGTCTTCTCGCGCGAGTTCCCGATCAAGACCTGGCCGGTGCTGACGCTGGAAGACGGGCGGCCCGAGACGCCAGCTGACTTCGGCGCGCTGGGCAAGGTGTGGTTCGGCAGCGCGCGCGGCGTCAACGAGCTGAAGAGCGCCGAGCTCGACCCCGAGAACCGCGCCCAGCTCGAACGTGCGCTCGACGCGATGCGGCGGTCGGCGTTGTTGTCGGCCGCGCACCGCCGCGCGAGCGCAGGCCAGGACGCGTCGCGAGAAGCGCACGACCTCGCGGCCCGGCTCGATCGGAACATTCGCCGCAACAGCGCGATGGACAAAGACCTCGCCAACTTCGTCTCGGATCTCGCCGAGAAGGAAGCCCCCCGCGGCACCGGCCTCGTGCATCCGTCTTCGCGGCCCTGGTCGCCCGAGCCTGCCTCCGCTTCGTCGCCGTAGACGCGATGGGCGAGAACGCCCACAAGAAGTAGCCTGCCGCCGCATGACGTACCTCCAGGACAAGCCCGCGAAGGCGGGCCACGACACCAAGCCGCCGCAGAAGCTCGCCGATTTCATGATGACCCAGTGGCGGCCGCAGACGCGCCCCCTGCCGAAGCCGCTGGGTCAAGCCGCGGCCCATGCGCGGCGCCGTGCGGCCCTGGGCGCCCTGTTCCCCGGCGAAGCGCTGGTGATTCCCACCGGCCACGAGCAGCTGCGATCGAACGACACGTACTACCGCTTCCGCCCGGGCTCCGACTTCTTCTGGCTCACCGGCAACCTCGAGCCCGACTGCGTGCTCGTGCTCAAGCCCGACGAAGACGGCTTCCACCACGCGATCCTCTTCGTCGAGCCCAACCCCGGGCGCTCCAACATCACCTTCTTCACCGACCGCAAGAAGGGCGAGCTCTGGGTCGGCCCACGCCTGGGCGTCGAGCAGAGCCAGGCGCGCTTCGGAGTCGACGAGGTCCGCGCGCTCGACACCCTGCCCGCATTCCTGAAGCAGCTGCCCCGCGCCCGCGTCGTTCGCGGCCTGTCACCCGCTGTCGATGTCGCGCTTCCGGCCATCGACGACGGCACGCGCGACAAGGGCCTGCCCCAGGCGGTTTCTGAGCTGCGGCTGATCAAAGACGCCGAAGAGATTCGCGAGCTGCAGAAGGTGATCGCCTCGACGAAGCGCGGCTTCGAAGACGTGATTCGCGCGATGAAGCCTGGCCAGTCGGAAAGGCAGATCGAAGGCGTGTTCAACCTTCGCGCGCGCGTCGAGGGCAACGACGTCGGCTACGGAACCATCGCCGCCTCGGGCGCGAACGCGTGCATCCTCCACTGGACGCGCAACGACGCCGCGATGAAGAAAGGCCAGCTGCTGCTGGTCGACGCCGGCGTCGAAGGGCACCAGCTCTACACCGCCGACATCACCCGCACGATTCCCGTCTCGGGGAAGTTCAGTGCGGCGCAGAAGGAAATCTATTCGCTCGTCTGCCGCGCGCAGTCAGCCGCCTTCACCGGGGTGAAGCCCGGCAACGACTTCATGGAGCCCAACCGCCGCGCGATGCGCGTGCTCGCCGAAGGGCTGCGAGCGCTCGGCATCTTGAAGGCCCCGCTGGAAGAAGCGCTGAAGGAAGACGCGCAGCTCTACAAGCGGTGGACCCTTCACAACGTCAGCCACATGCTCGGCCTCGACGTGCACGACTGCGCAAGGGCCCGCGAGCAGAGCTACCGGCACGGCCCGCTGAAGCCCGGCATGGTGCTCACCGTCGAGCCCGGCCTCTACTTCCAGCCCGACGACTTGACGGTTCCGGCGAAGTACCGCGGCATCGGGGTGCGCATCGAAGACGACGTGCTCGTCACCGCGAAGGGCATGAAGAACCTGTCGGCCTCGATTCCGCGCGAGCCGGACGACGTCGAGCAGTGGGTTCGCGCGGCGCGCCGGGCTACTTGACCGCTTCTTCGAAGGTCCGTTCTTCCGTCGAGGCGTCGGCGACGACCTCGAAGGACTTGCGGCCGATTTCGCGCCCGTCGAGCGTCAGCACCCGCACCCGGTAGTCGCCGGCCCGGGTGACGCGCGTGTTTCCGAAGGTGCGCCAGCCGTGCTCATTGCCGCCGCTGATCTTCGTGAAGTACGGCTCGCCGAGGTCGACCCAGCCGCGCTTCGGGTCGTCGTACTCCCACGCGAACCCAATCTTGTCGTCGAAGCCGGTGGGCGAAAAGAGACGAATGAACGCCCAGGCGCGATCATCGGGGCGGGCGAAGAAGCTCGAGCCGTCGTAGTCGAAGATCTTCGGCAGCGACGAGGGCGCGTGCACGTAGGCGAGGTTGTAGTCACCGACGTGCTCGCCCTCTTTGATCTTCGTCACCCCGTGAAAGATGCCGATGTACTTGAGGCTCAGCGGCACCGGCGGCACCACCCGCGCGACGTAGAGCAGCAGCAGCGCCGCCTGAATCGTCAGGCCCGGCACCACCGCGCGGCGAAAGGTCCAGGTCGGGTCGTGCGTCACGCGACGGAAGACCTTCCACAGGCCCACGGTGACCGCCGAGCCGATCACGATCGCCAGGTAGAAGTGCCAGCTGCGCAGCGAGCCCCAGACCACGGGGAACAGGTACGCGCAGAACCCCGAGACGACGAAGGACAGCAGCGCCACGCGCAGCACCGGCCCCAGTGAACGGAACCGCGGCAGCTCGTTGATGACGAGCACCACCGCGAGCGCGACCAGGAAGAGGAACGAGAAGATCCCGCTGCTCGCCTTGAAATAGAAGATCATGAACGCGTTGAGCAGCGTCCCGAGGAAGAAGTGGATCACCCAGTGGCGGAAAGAGAGGACCTTTCCCCAGAAGCCGCCCGGCTCTTTCCCGCTGACGTGAAGGCGGTGGTCGAGCGCCAGCAGGCCCGTGAGCAGCACGATGTACGTGCCCTGGTGGATCAGCAGCGGAATGCTGTCGATGCGGTGCAGCAGAATCGCGTCGAACAGAAAGCCGGCGAAGAAGAACGCGACCTCGAAGGCGAGGTGGTGCTTCTTGCGCAGCTCCCGAAACCGGCCCCAGGGCCCCGTCGTCTCAGGAGTACCGATCGTCGCGCCAGGGGTGGGCGGAGTTGCTGTAGCCACGGAGCTCCCAGAAGCCTTGTCGATCGCGTTTGAGAAACTCGATGCGGTTGATCCACTTCGCCCCTTTCCACGCGTACAGCTGGGGGGTGATCATCCGCACCGGGCCGCCGTGATCCTTCGGCAGCGGTTTGCCATTCCACGCGTGCACCAGCAGCACGTCGTCCTTCAATGCCTCTTCCAGTGGAAGGTTCGTGGTGTAGCCGTCAGACGCGTAAGTCATCAGGTGCGTCGCGTCGGGCAGCGGGCGCACCAGCGCGGCCAGCGTCGAGAACTGCACCCCCGACCAGACAGAGTCCATCAGGCTCCAGGTGGTGACGCAGTGGAAGTCGCTGGTGTCGTCGACCTGCGGCAGCGCCTGGAAGGCGGCCCAGTCGAGGGTGACGGGCTCTTCCACGGATCCATCGAGGCGCAGCGCCCACTGCGACAACGGCACGTCGGGCTTCACGCCCAGGTCGAGCACCGGCCACGACTTCGTGTGGTGCTGACCCACCGGCAGCTGCGGCATGCCGTGCCGGTTCTTCGGACCCGTGCCCAAAGGCTTCGGGTCCGACTGCGCTGCAGACGCCTCAATCTTTGCCTGGTACCGGGCGCGCAGCTTCAGCCGCGCTTCGACGATGCGGTGAAGCTTTTCGTCGTCCGACATCAGCGCGCGGCGACCAGCGCCTCGAGCTCGCCGCGTTCAGCCAGCTCGCCCAGAATGTCGCTGCCGCCGACGAACTTTCCGTTGATGTAGATCTGCGGAATCGTCGGCCAGTTCGAGTACGCCTTGATGCCGTCGCGCACGCCTGGCTCGGTGAGCACGTCGACGGTGTGCACCGGCCCCAGCGGCTGCAGCAGTTGAAGGGCGCGGGCCGAGAAGCCGCACTGGGGAAACAGCGCGTTGCCCTTCATGTAGACAACGACCTTGTTGCCCTGAATCTCTTTGTCGAATCGCGCCTTCAGCTCGTCGGGAATCATTTGGGGCTCCGGGTCCGTTCGATCCACTTCTGCCACTGCTCGGGGGAATACGTCTTTAACGCCAGCGCGTGCAGCTCGCCCGTCGCGAGCTCGGGCTGCAGCGGCGCGTAGACGGCCTGGTGCTGGTCGACCATCGACTTGCCGACGAAGGCGGGGCTCACCACCCGCGCCTCGAAGTGGTCGCCGGTGCCGGTGGTGTCGAGCACCTCGACCTCCGAGCCGGGCAAAGCAGAGAGGATTCGATCGCGGATCAGTTCAGGTTTCATTTTCAGTGCACCCCGCCCCCGACTACCAGCATCGCGGGATCCACGCCCATGCCTTTCAGCGTCTCGCCCCAAAGGGCGTCGGGCTCACCTTCCAGCGTCGAGCCGGCGTTCGCCTCGGTGAAGAGCCACGAGCCCTGGCTCATTTCCTTCTCGAGCTGCTTCGGCCCCCACCCCGAGTAGCCGAGGCAGAACCGCATCCGCACGTCGTCCATCGCCAGCAGGGGCTTCAGCGCGTCCGACGTCACCGACAGGTAGAGGCCAGGCATCACCACCACCTTCTCTTCGATCAGCTCGGAGTCGTGCAGCACGAAGCCGCGGTACGGCTCGACCGGGCCACCGACGAACACCGCCTGCTCGGCGCGGCCGGTGGCCACCGTCAGCTTCTGGCCCCTGCCGAGCTCGGCCATCGTGATTGGCGCGGCGTGGTTGAGCACCAGCCCCATCGACCCTTCGGCGTTGTGCTCGATCATCAGCACCACCGAACGGTGAAAGTTCGGGTCGCCGAGCTGCGGCATGGCGATCAGAAAGCCGGGCGCGAGGCTCTTCACGGGCGCGCAGCATCGATGCGATGCGGGTTCTGTGGCAACCCTCAAGGCGACCACCTAAGTAGGCGACGTGCGCGCACTCACGATTACCCGGTACGGCGACCCCGACGTCCTCAAAGTCCTCGACAAGCCCGACCCGGTGCCGGCCGCCGGCGAGCTGCGGATCAAGGTGAACCGCGCCGGCCTCAACTTCGCCGAGATCTCGGCGCGGGTGGGCCTGTACCCCGACGCGCCGAAGCCCCCTTTCTGTGCGGGCTACGAAGTGGCTGGCGTGGTCGATGCGCTGGGCCCCGGAGTCACCGGCTGGACGGTGGGCGAACGCGCGCTGGGTATGTGCCGCTTCGGTGGGCACGCGAGCCACGCGGTGCTGAAGGTCGAACAGGTGCAGCGGATCCCTTCGGGAATGACGGACGACGAAGCGGCGGCCCTGCCCGTCAACTACCTCACCGCCTTCCACATGCTCTTCCGCGTCGGCAACCTGCAGCCGGGCCAGCGCGTGCTGGTGCACATGGCGGCGGGTGGGGTGGGCCTCGCGGTGATTCAGCTGTGCAAGCTGGTCGAGGGGGTCGAGATCTTCGGCACCTCGTCGGCGAGCAAGCACCCGCTGCTGCGCGAGATGGGGGTGCAGCACCCGATCGACTACCGCACCAAAGACTACGTGGCAGAGGTGAAGGCGCTGACGAACGGCAAGGGCGTCGACCTGGTGCTCGACGCGCTGGGCGGGGCCGACTGGTCGAAGGGCTACGGCCTGCTGCGCCCGGCGGGGCACCTGGTAGCCTTCGGCTGGGCGAACATGGTCGAAGACGGCAAGCGGAACCTGTTCCACGTCGTGCGCGAGTTCTTCAGCCAGAAGAAATACGCCCCGATGTCGATGATGGACCAGAACAAGTCCGTCTCAGGCGTGAACCTCGGCCACCTGTGGGACGAGATCGAGATGATGAGCGGCCACTTGAAGAAGCTGCTCGCCCTCGTCGAAGCCGGCAAGGTGAAGCCGCGCGTCGACAAGGTCTTCAAGCTCGCGCAGGGGCCCGACGCGCACCGCTACGTTCAGGAAAGAAAGAACGTCGGCAAAGTCATCTTCGACTGCACGTGAATCAGCGCACGCAGACGCGCTCGCCGGGTGACAGCCCGACCTTCACCGGCACCAGCTGCTCGTCGCCCTTCGCGGTGACGGCGCAGCGCAGGCCGGAGCCGCACTGGGCGTCGTCCAGACAGGGCTCGACGCACTTGCCGAAGTTGGCGAACGGGTCGTCTTTCGGCAGCGCGTAGCAGCGCAGCGACTTCGCGCAGTCGACGTGGGTGAGGCAGTCGAAGCCTGAGCCACCCTTGACCTTCGACTTCCCGCCGTTCAACGCGAGCGCGCCGATGACGGCCGCGCCGGCGAGCAGAAAGAGCCAGCGCCTCGGATCCTTCGTCACTTTCTTCAGCTCGCGACGGGGCCCACGGCCGGCTTGGGCTCGATCAACGCGCCGGTGGCCGAACGAATGAACTCATCGGGCTTCTCGAGCAGCAGCGCCTCGCGCAGCACCTCGTCGACGAACTCGCAGGGCACCAGCCGCATCGCGTCACGCACCTTGCGGGGGATCTCACGCAGATCCTTTCGGTTCTCTTCGGGGAAGAGCACCGTCTTCATCCCCGCGCGGTGGGCGGCGAGCACCTTCTCTTTGAGGCCGCCAATCGGCAGCACCCGGCCGCGCAGCGTCACCTCGCCGGTCATCGCGACGTCGCGGCGCACGGGGATGCGGGTCAGCGCCGAGACGATGGCGGTCACGATGGTGACGCCCGCGCTGGGCCCGTCTTTTGGAATCGCGCCTTCGGGCACGTGCACGTGGATGTCGAGGGTCTCGGCGAACTTCTCGTCGATGCCGAAGCGCTTGGCGCGCGAACGCACGAAGCTCATCGCGGCCTGCGCGGACTCCTGCATCACCTCGCCCAGCTTTCCGGTGATGATCAGCTTGCCCTTGCCGGGCATCACGGTGGCTTCGGTGGTCAGCGTGTCGCCGCCGGTGTCCATCACCGCAAGTCCGGTGACGATGCCGACCTGGTCTTCGTGCTCCTTCATCCCGTGCTTGTACCGGGTGATGCCGAGCAGCTTCATCGCGCGCTTGCGATCGACGGCCACGTCCTTCTTGCCGTGCTTGACGACGTCGCGGGCGAGCTTGCGGAAGATGCTGGCCAGCTCGCGCTCGAGGCTTCGCACGCCGGCTTCGCGCGTGTAGCGGTTGATGACGGTGCGCACGGCCGACGAAGAGATCTCGATGCCGACGTCGGCGAGGCCGTTGGCCTCTTTCTGCTTCGGGATCAGGTACTTCCGGGCGATCGACATCTTTTCTGCTTCCGTGTACCCGGCGATGCGAATCACCTCGAGCCGGTCTTGCAGCGGCGCGGGGATGTTGTGCAGCTGGTTGGCGGTGCAGATGAAGAGGACCTTCGACAGGTCGTAGTCGAGGTCGAGGTAGTGATCGTTGAAGGTGCTGTTCTGCTCGGGGTCGAGCACCTCGAGCAGCGCCGCCGACGGGTCGCCGCGGAAGTCGGTCGACATCTTGTCGACCTCGTCGAGCAGCATCACCGGGTTGGCCGACTCGGCCTTCTTCAGCGACTGAATGATCTTGCCCGGCATCGCGCCGATGTACGTGCGGCGGTGGCCCCGAATCTCGGCCTCATCGCGCACGCCGCCCAGCGAGAGGCGCACGAACTTGCGGCCCAGCGCGCGGGCGATCGAGCGGGCCAGCGACGTCTTGCCGACGCCCGGAGGACCCACGAAGCACAGAATCGGCCCCTTGATCTTCCCGACCAGGGCCTGCACCGCCAGGTACTCGAGGATCCGTTCTTTCGCCTTCTTGAGGCCGAAGTGATCTTCCTCGAGCACGCGCTCGGCCTCGGTGAGGTCGAGCTTGTCTTTGGTCTCGTCGGCCCAGGGCAGCGAGAGCACCCAGTCGATGTAGTTGCGGACCACGGTCGCTTCCGCGGACATCGGGCCCATCATCTTCAGCTTCTTGAGCTCCTTCTTGACCTTGATCGTGGCCTCTTTGCTCATCCGCTTCGTCTTGAGCTTGTCCTCGATCTCCTGCAGCTCGTTCTTGCTGTCGTCGCGGTCGCCCAGCTCGCGCTGAATCGCCTGCATCTGCTCGTTGAGGTAGTACTCCTTCTGGGTCTTCTCCATCTGCTTCTTGACCCGCGAACGGATCTTCTTCTCGACCTTGAGGATCTCGATCTCGCCCTGCATCAGCTCGTAGAGCTTCTCGAGCCGCTTCACGGGTGACTCGGTCTCGAGCAGGTTCTGCTTGTCGTTCAGCTTCAGCGACAGGTGGCTGACGATCGTGTCCGACAGCCGCGACGGGTCGTCGATCGCCGAGACCTGCTGGGGCAGCTCGGGGGGCAGGCGCTTGTTGAGCTCGACGAAGGCCTTGAACGTCTCACGCACGGCCCGCAGCAGCGCCTCGAGCTCGACGTTGCGCTCGGTGTCTTCTTCGGCCTCTTCGACGCGCACCATGAAGTGCGTCTCGTTCGGGAGGAACTCGAGAATGCGGGCGCGCTTCACGCCCTCGACCAGCACCTTCATCGTGCCGTCGGGCAGCGGCAACAGCTGGATGATGTGACCCAGCGTCGCGTAGTGAAAGACGTCTTCGGACGACGGGTCGTTGGTCTTCGCCTTCTTCTGCGCCGACAGGACGATGTACGCCTTGTCGTCGCCACCGAGCTTCACTGCGGCGTCGCGGCGGGCGGCAGCGTCCTTCAGCGCGGCGATCGACTTCTCGCGGCCCACGAACAGCGGCACCACCATGTGGGGAAACACGACGATGTCGCGCAGGGGCAGCAGCGGCATCGCCACCTGCTTCGGGTCTTTCTTGTCGTCTCGGCCAAAGAACATCGTCGTCACCCCACGCTTTGTAATGTCGCTACAGGCTTATAGCAGCGGCGCGATCGCCACCCTCATTTCTGGCCAGTCGGGGCCAAGACCCCCAGGGTCTTGAAGAGGAAGGCTAACTGGTCAGCCGAAGACTCCAGCGCCTTGGCGACCTGGTCTGAGCCGCCGTGGCCCGAGTGCATCTCGATGCGCAGCCACGTCAGCCCCTGCCCCTTCTGCGCCGTCTGGACCTGGGCGATGAACTTGCGGGCGTGCATCGGGTCGACGCGATCGTCGTGGTCCGCTGACATCATCAACAGCGGCGGGTACTTCGCGTTCTCTTTGACGTGGTGGTACGGCGAGTAGGCCTCGAGCACCTTGAAGTCGTCGGCCTGGTCGGGGTCGCCATACTCAGGCACCCAGGTCTTCCCGCTGCCAAACAGGTGGTAGCGCACCATGTCGAGCAGGGGCACGGCGCAGATGACGGCGCCGAAGAGCTCGGGCCGCTGGGTCATCAGCGCCCCAGTCAAAAGCCCGCCGTTGCTGCCGCCGCGAATCGCCAGCTTTTGAGGCTTGGTGTAGCCCTCTTTGATCAGGAACTCGGCCGCCGCCGCGAAGTCGTCGAACACGTTCTGCTTCTTCGCCTGCTTCCCGGCGTCATGCCACGCCTTGCCGTACTCGCCGCCGCCGCGCAGGTTGGGCACCGCGTAGATGCCGCCGGCCTCGAGCCAGGGGTAGATGAAGCTGGTGAAGGCGCTGGTGAGGCTGACGTCGAACCCGCCGTAGCCGTAGAGCAGCACCGGGTTGTTGCCGTCTTTCTTCACGTCGGTGCGGTGCACCAGGAACATCGACACCCTGGTGCCGTCTTTCGACGGGTAGAAGACCTGGGTCACCGTGTAGGGGGTGGGGTCGATCGGGACTTCGACCTTTGCCCAGAGCTCGCTCTTGCCGGTCTTCACCGAGCCCTTGAAGATCTGCTGGGGCATCGTGAAGCTCGAGAACGCGTAGTACGCCTCGTCGTCGTCCTCGAGGCCGATGAGGTTGCTCGCGGTGCCGATGCCGGGCAGCTCGAGGGTGCGCACGGGCTTGCCGTCGAGGCCGAACACCTTCACCTCGCTGATGGCTTTGCGAAGGCCGCTGGCGCACAGGTGGCCGCCGACGACGTTGACGCCTTCGAGGCTGAGCTCCTTGTCTTCGGCGATGAGCTCCTTCCAGTCGGCGCGGGCGGGCTTCTTCGGGTCGACCTTGAACACCCGCTTGTTCGGAGCGCCCTCGTCCGTCGTCACGTAGAAGACGTCCTTCCAGACGTCGACCTGGTACTTGGCGTCGGTGCCCTTGACGAGCAGGGTCCACGGCACGGAGGTCGCGCCTTTGGCTGGCTTGGCGCTGGTCGAACGGAAGTAGACGTCGTTCTCGTTCCACCCGCGCATCACGTAGACGAAGAGGTACTTGCCGTCGCGGTTGACGCCGCCGCCGAGGAAGGTCTTCGGGTCGCCGGTGCGGGGGTGGATGATCGCGTCGGCCTTCGGGTCGGCGCCCAGCACGTGGAAGCGCAGCTCGGTGTAGCCGGGCCTCTCGCTGGTGGGGATCGCGGGGTCGACGGGCAGCCACTCGTAATAGAAGGACTTCGAGTCGGGCGTCCACGACGGGCCGGCGTACTTGGCGCCGGGGATCACGTCGATCTCCGAACGGGTGCCCTTGTCGACGTCGAGCACGTACAGCGTCGCCTCGTCGGCGGCGTTCGGCTTCTCGGCGAACACCACCTTCTTGCCGTCCCACGACGGCACCCAGGTGCCCAGCGAGACGGTGTTGTCGTTGCTCCAGGTGTTCGGGTCGAAGAGCACCTTCTCGACGCCCTTCTCGCCGTCGCGCCAGTAGACGATGGCCTTCTCTTTGTCCTTATGGCGGCGGGAGTAGAAGTAGCGGCCGCCGCGCTTGATCGGCGCGCTGACTGCGTCGAGGTAATAGAGGTCGTGGTACCGCTTGAGCAGCGCGTCGCGGCCCGGCAGCGCCTTCAGCCTCTCTCTGGCGAAGTCGTCTTGCGCCTTCATCCACGCGACGACCTCGGGGGCCTTCTCGTCTTCGAGCCAGCGGAAGGGATCCTTCACCTTCGTGCCGTGAAGAAACTCGTCAATCACCTGGGTGCGGGTCGGGGGAGTCATCGGGCCATTGCTCGCAACGGGAGCTCTCGCAACGGCCGGGGCAGGCGCCGCTTGCTCGGGTTGAACCACTTGCGGGGCGGACGCGCAGCCGGCGGCGAGCGCGAGGAGGGTGAGAGACAGTCGACGCATAGAAGCGCCCAGATAACACGCGCTCAGCGCGGCAGCTGCCCCACCAGCGCAGGGTCGACAATCCACCCCCGGCAGGTGGCGGCGCCGCAGTGGCAGGGCTCGGCGAGCGCGAGCGGAAACGCGTAGTCGAAGAAGAGCTCGTCGCCCGGGCGCAGCGTGCGCAGCGCCTGCAGCTGGGCCCACCCGTTGCCGCGCGCAGTGACGCCGGCCTCGACCACGATGTTGGGCTCGCACGCGTGGTTCACCCAGCGCGTCTGATCGACCATGTCGAAGAAGATGCCGTCTTCGAGCACCAGCGAGTGGCGATCGTCGCTGCGTTCGCCCGCACGCCACACCACGCCCTCGACGTCGGCCACCACGCTGCCCTTGCGGAAGAGGCGGGTAGCGACGACGCCGTAGCCTTCGATTGAAGAGCGCACCACCCGGAGGCCAGAGAGTCGAGGCACGAAGCGCTACGCCAACTTCTCTTTGGGCGGCTCTTCGGTGGCGTACAGAATCACCGGCTCGGTCTTCTTCAGCACGACGTCTTCCGAGACCACGACCTCGCGCGCCGTCTTGCGCGAAGGAAGCTCGAACATCACGTCGAGCATCGCGTTCTCGAGAATGGCGCGGAGGCCGCGGGCGCCCGTCTTGCGGCGAATGGCTTCACTGGCGATGGCGCGCATCGCCCCGTCGGTGAACTTCAGCGTCACGCCGTCGAGCTCGAAGAGGCGCCGGTACTGCTTGGTGAGCGCGTTGCGCGGCGTCTGGAGGATGTTGATCAGGGTCGGTTCGTCGAGCTCCTCCAATGCGGTGACCACCGGCAGGCGGCCGATGAACTCGGGGATCATGCCGAACTTGAGCAGGTCTTCGGGCTCGACGTGGGCGAGCAGCTCGGACAGCGAGCGGTCTTTCTTCTTCTTGATGTCGGCGCCGAAGCCCAGGCTCCTGCCACCCAGCCGGCGTTCGACCACCTGGTCGAGGCCACCAAAGGCGCCGCCGCAGATGAAGAGGATGTTGGTGGTGTCGACCTGAAGGAATTCCTGCTGCGGGTGCTTGCGGCCACCCTTGGGCGGGACGTTGGCGATCGTGCCTTCGATGATCTTGAGCAGCGCCTGCTGCACGCCTTCGCCCGACACGTCGCGGGTGATGCTGGGGTTCTCGGACTTGCGCGCGATCTTGTCGATCTCATCGATGTAGACGATGCCGCGCTGGGCGCGTTCGATGTCGTGATCGGCGGCCTGCAGCAGGTTGACGATGATGTTCTCGACGTCCTCGCCCACGTAGCCGGCCTCAGTGAGGCAGGTGGCGTCGGCGATGGTGAAGGGGACGTTGAGGATGCGGGCCAGCGTCTGCGCGAGCAGGGTCTTGCCCGAGCCGGTGGGGCCGAGCAGCAGGATGTTCGACTTCTGCAGCTCGACATCGTCCATCGCGACTTTGGACTCGATGCGCTTGTAATGGTTGTGCACCGCGACCGAGAGGACCTTCTTCGCCCTTTCCTGCCCGATCACGTACTCGTCGAGAATCGTCTTGATCTCAGACGGGCGCGGGATGCGCAGCCGGGTGTCCTTCTGCTCTTCGCGATCGATCTCTTCGGCGATGATGTCGTTGCACAGCCCGATGCACTCGTCGCAGATGTAGACGGTCGGGCCGGCGATCAGCTTCTTCACTTCCTTCTGCGACTTGCCGCAGAAGGAACAGCAAAGGGTCTGGTTCGCGTCCTTGCCGCTGCCACCACCGCTGCCGCCGCCTAAGGTCTTCGTCGCCATCGTGGGGTCAGCCTAACGGTGTGCAGCGCCGGTTGCGAATGGCTTACTTCTTGTCGTTGCCGGTCGACGGCTTCTTCTGGGTGACCACTTCGTCGATGAGGCCGTACGCGCGCGCTTCGCCAGCGCCCATGAAAAAGTCGCGATCGGTGTCCTTCTCGATGCGCTCGATCGGCTGGCCGGTGTGCTTCTGGAGGATCTCGTTGAGGCGCTGCTTGAGGCGAATGATTTCCCTGACCTGGATTTCCATGTCGGTCGCCTGACCGCGCGAGCCACCCAGGGGCTGGTGAATCATGATCCGGGAGTTGGGGAGCGCGAAGCGCTTGCCCTTCGCTCCGGCGGCGAGCAGCACCGCGCCCATCGACGCTGCCTGCCCGATGCAGATCGTCGACACCTGGGGCTTCACGTACTGAATGGTGTCGTAGATCGCCAGGCCGGCCGTCACCGAGCCGCCCGGCGAGTTGATGTAGATGTTGATGTCCTTGTCCGCGTCTTCCGACTCGAGGAAGAGCAGCTGCGCGACGATGACGTTGGCCACGTCGTCGTCGATCTCCGTACCCAGCATCACGATCCGGTCTTTCAGCAGCCGGCTGTAGATGTCGTACGACCGTTCACCGCGGTGGGTCTGCTCGACGACGTAGGGCACGGGCATATAGGGCATGGCTCGCTTTGCTCAGTGGGAGTTACGAATAGGTAGCCTGCGACTTCAGGAATTCAATCGTCTTTTGCTCGCGCACGCGGCCGACCAGGCCCTGGCGTTCTTCCTCGTCCTTGTAGTGCTTGCGAACGACGGCCAGCGTCTGGCCACTTTCCTCGGCGACCTCTTCGAGGCGCTTCTCGAGCTCGGCATCAGTGACTTCGATCTTTTCCTGCTTGCCGATGGCTTCCACGATCAGCTGGCCGCGCACTTCGAGCTCGGCCTTCGGGCGGAAGTCTTCGCGCAGCCGGTTGAAGTCGAGGCCCAGCTGGCGCGGGTCGACGCCGCCACGGTGAATCGCGCGCAGGGCACCGTCGAGCATCAAGTCGATGCCGCGCTCGGTCATCGCCTGGGGCAGCTCGAACGCGTTCTTCTCGACCAGCGCGCGGAACAACGCGTCGCGTTCGTCATTGCGGTTGCGAACGGTGGAGGCCTTCTCGAGATCCTTGCGAACCTTGTCCTTGAGCTCGGCGAAGGTCTTGGTGCCGAGCTTCTCGGCCAGCGCGTCGTCCAGCGGCGGAACCTTCTTTTCTTTCAGTTCCTTCAACGTGACGTTGAACACCGCCGTCTTTCCCTTCACTTCGTCGACGCGGTAGTCCTCGGGGAACTTGTAGTCGATGGCCTTCGTCTCGCTGACCTTCATCCCTTCGATGCCTTGAAGGTTCGCGTCGATCAGCTCGCCCGGAGCGACCTCGACCGTGATGTCGGCGCCCTTGTTCCCCGGAAACTCTTTGCCGTCGAGGGTGGCGTTGAAGTCAATCACCGCCATGTCGTTGAGCTTCGCGGTGTCGCGGCCTTCGACCTTCTCGAGGGTGGTGAAGTTCTGCTGCATCTTCGTGATCTGCTCGTCGACCAGCTCGTCCTTCACGGCCGTGTCGAGCTTGGCGAGCGCGAGGCCCTTGTAGTCCTTCGCGTCGATCACCGGCTTGACCTCGACGCGCGCGGTGAAGCTGTACGGCGCGTTCGGGTTCAGCGTGGATGACGAGATGTGCGGCTCGGCGACGGCCTCGAGCTTGTGTTCCTTGATCGCGTCGATGAAGGCGCGGGCTTCGACCCGGCGGATGACGTCGTTCTCGACGTCGGCCTTGAACTTCTGCTCGAGGATGCGGCGGGGAACCTTGCCCGGCCGGAACCCCGGAATCTTCACTTCACGCGCGAGCCGCCCGTACGCGTTGGTCAGCTCGGCCGCGACCATGGGGGCATCGACCTCGATGGAGAGCCGGCGTTCGATGGGTGAAACCTCCTCGACCTTCACCTTCATTTGCTTCCTCGCTTTTGAAGAAATCTTCAGCTGCGAGGCTTTAGGCAATGGAGTTTGACGGGTCAATGTCTGAACGGCATCGCCCGAACGGGCAGGTCAACGGAAGAGCCGCTACGGTGCGCGGCCATGCTGACATTGCTTGCGCTCCTGCTGACGGCGGCGCCCGACGCGGGCAGGCCGACACCCTACTCGTTCGATCGGGCGATCACTTCGGCGGATCTCGAAGGGAAGACGCTGCGAGAGCTGTCGCTGACGCGCAACGTGGTCTTCGCGCGCGCAGGCCAGGTGTTCCGCAAGTCGTGGGTGCGCGAGTACTTCAGCCGGTTCGATTGGTACGAGCCGACGGGCCTCGACCCAAGGAAGCTGAGCGCGCTCGACAAGGCGAACGCGGCGACGGTGGCGAAGTTCGAGATCGCGATTCCAGTGGCCGAGCTGACGAAGCGGCGCGATGTGCTGTCGAAGAAGGTCGAGGCGGCGAAGGCGCCGGACAAGGACGACGTGGTCGAGCTGTTCCTCTTGTCCGAGGCGTTGGGCGTGTCGCCGCCGGCCTTTTTGTCGTCGCTGGCGCCGTCGCACGATCGCGATCCCCTGGCGCGGCCCGAGATGCTCGACGCGCTGCTCACGGTGACGCAGCTGAAGGATCTGTCGAAGCGCGACCTGCGGATTCTTCGCAACACGGTGCTCGCCCGCCGCGGGCGCGAGTTCAAGACCGACCCGATGCGCGACTACTTCGAGAAGAAGGAGTGGTACCGCGTCGACCCGAAATACACCGACAAGCGGCTGACCAAGGTCGACCTCGTCAACATCAAGCTCATCCGCAGCGTCGAAGAGTCGCTGGGTGGACCCGAAGTCGAGCCGGGCTCGGAGAACGGGCCGCCCGACGGGTTCATGATGCAGGCCTGATAGGCCTTCTCAGACGCGCCCCGGGCGGGCGTCCCCACTTCTAATTTAGAACTCCAACCGGTCGCTGAGGCGGCGCGTGGGCTTTGCGCCCAGCGATCTCAGCAGGTCCATCGTCAGGCCCGGATCCTTCGCGAGGGTCGCGTTGAGGCCGTGAAGGCCTGCGTCGATTGGCACCGCCTGCGCGCGCGCGACCGAGCCGTCTGCGGCGAAGTCGACTTTCAGCACCAGCCCGTCTGACTCGGCGGTGCACGCGCACTCGAAGGTGAGGTTGCCCAGCCCCCAGGCGATCACCGCCCTGCCCCGCCTTTCCACACTTCCGATCGCGTGCGTCCCGTGCGCGGCGACGACGACGGCCCCCGCCTCGAGCGCGAGTTCGGCCGCCTCGACCAGCTCGAGGCGCGGCAGGTAGGAGGCGGGGCCGGTGACGTGAAAGGTCGCGACCAGCGCGTCACCTCGAGCGCGGGCGGTGGCCAGCTCGGCGCTCAAGTCTCTGGGCACGCCGTGTTCCAGATCGTGGGCGGTCAGCACCACCTTCAGCCCGCCGACGTCGATCACCGTCACACCGAAGGTCGCGACGCCGGCCAACGCGGCGCGCTTCGTCGCGTCGCGGCCAGCGTCGTCTTCGCGATCGTTGGCGTGGGTCAACGCCGCGCCGGCCAGGTCGGACGCGTGGTTGTTCGCGATGCCGGCCGCGACAACGCCGGCGCGATTCAGCGCGGCGCCCGTCTGAGGTCCGTTCACCAGTCGCGCCGCCGTCGCCGCCTGCGCGTCTGCCGCGGATCCAACCGGGCCTTCGAGGTTCACCACGCCCTTCGCCGGCGCCATCGCGGCGCTGACCGCGGCGAGCCGTTCGGATCCGCCGTTGCCCAGCTGCACGTCGCCGCCGAGCCAGATCGATCGCGGCGTGGCGCAGCCTGCGAGCAACAGAACGAGCGCGACCCTCACGGCTACCGAACGTAGCTCTGTTCTCGTCATCCAGACGCCACGGTGGTGGGCCGAGGTTTCGGATCCACCGCGGCGGCGGCTTGACGCCGACAGTGCCGGGCGTCTCTCCGAGACCGCCGCAACTGGATCAGGGCCGAGACCTCATCACCGAGGCTCCGTCGCGCGGAGCTTCGTCGTCGTCCCCAAAAGTCAGCGGAGCTCTGAGATCGCGGGGACGTACCGCTGAGGGCGTGACGTTCGGGGCCGGCCGCTCGAGGCAACGATGGCTCGGATGCCGATCGCCCCGGGGGTTCGTCAGCCCTGGGCGGATGCGCGAGCCCGGGAGTCTGCGGTTGGCTCGAGCGAGGCGGAGCACCCCACCACCGCCGGCGGTGGTCTGGTGCTCCAGCAACGGGTTCGCCTCGCGGGTCGAGACCCCCTATCTCCATCAATGCCCGGGGAAGGGGCGAGAGAACCCGCGGGGCTTCCGATTTCTCGTAGGTGTTCCGCGGCAACGATCTCCCGAGTGCCATGCGGCTCCGTCTCGGCGCTGAGGTGATCGGCGCCCGGCGAAGCGCCGAAGCCACGTGAGCAGGTGCTTGCGAGTGCGCGCGGTCGTCGATGTCACCGGGGAACACCTGGAGCTTGCGGACACCCGGTGCGGCTGCTCTTCCGGATGAACGGCGACCGTACTTGACACTGTCTTGTTCTACTTGACACCGTCAAGTCGGGCCGGCATCTTGGCCGCGTGCCTGCTGACGCGACTGCGTTGCTCAGAGACCGCGTGCTGACCGCGAGCGTGAAGCTGATCGAGTCAGAAGGCCTGGCCGCGTTGTCGCTGCGGGAAGTCGCGCGCCGCGCGGGAGTCAGCCACCAGGCGCCGTACCACCACTTCGGCGACAAGGAATCGATTCTGGCCGCGCTGGTGATCCACGGCTTCGACGCGTTGAGCGCGCGGCTGGATGCGGCGATCGCAGCGGCCAGGACGCTTCAGGACAAGGTGGCGGCGGTCGGCGAGACGTACGTCGCGTTCGCGCTCGAAAAGCCTGCGCACTTCCAGGTGATGTTCCGCCCTGAGCTGGTGGACCTGGGCCGTTTCCCCGAGGCGGCAGCAGCGGGCCGGAAGGCGTTCGGCAAAGCGACGGCGATCTTCGCGGCTCTTCCGGGCGACCCGAAGGTGATGTCGGCGCTGCTGTGGTCGACGGGGCACGGCCTCGCGTCGTTGATGCTCGACAAGAGCCTGCCGCGCCGCAGCGCCACCGGGGCCGAACGCCGCGCGCTGGCCCGCGACGTGATGCGCACGCTCGCCGTCCTCGCCACATCCTCGAAACGGAGAACCAGGTGATCGAAACACCGATGAAGAGCACGGGCGGAAGCTGGGCAGTGCCTGATGGCTGGGGCCAGGGAAAAGGTGTCTACGGCGGCCTGATCGCCGGAGCGCTGGTGAACGCCGCGACCGAGAGGCTCATCGACAAGACGCGGGCGCTGCGGGCGCTGACGATGCACTTCCTGGCTCCACCGGATGCGGCGCCCTCGACGATTTCGGTGGAGACGATTCGCGAAGGCGGCGCCTCTTCCACCCTCGAGGCCCGCCTGCTTCAGGGCAGCCTCAAGGCGCACGCGATGATGGTGTTCAGCAAGCCGCGGCCGGGAGCGCCGTACGTCCACGAAACGCCGGCGTTCGACCCGGCGTGGGAGAAGGTCGACATCGTGCCGGTCGAGCCGCCGATGGCGCCGATCTTCGCGCAGCACTTCGAGTACCGCCCGGTGGGGGCGTGGCCGTTCAGCGGCGGTGAGAAGGCCGAGAGCAGCGGCTGGGTGCGGCCGCGCGAGTTCAGCGGCAAGTACGACGCGACGCTGATCGTCGCGATCGCCGACGCCTTCTGGCACAGCGTTCATGTGCGGGCGCAGAGCATTCGCCCGTCGCTGACGGTCACCTTCTCGGTCGAGCTCTACGGAGATCCGGGGGCGGTGCCGCTGCACGCTCCGCTGTTCCACCACGGGGTCACCTGGGTGTCAGAAGCAGGCTACGCGTCCGAACGACGGACGTTGTGGTCGCCTGATGGGAAGCTGCTGGCGGTCAACAACCAGGCGATCGCTGTGCTCTAAAGCGCCGCGATGCCCTGGCTCGAAGATCGTTTCGCCGACCTCCCCTCGCGGGTGCAGCTGCCTGCGGACTACGCGCCGAACAAGCGGTGGCCGCTGGTGGTCTTTCTGCACGGCAGCGGCGAGCGCGGAGGCGACAACACCTCGCAGCTGACGCATGGCGTGCAGCACTTCGCGGGGCTGGATGCGATCGTGGTCGCGCCGCAATGCCCGCGCGACGACACGTGGGGCGGCACGTGGTTCGGCGGCCCGACGCGCAGCCAGGCGGCGGTGATTTCGCTCGTCGCCCTTCTTCGCAGCCGCCAGACGGTGGACCCCGCGCGCGTGGTGCTGATCGGCGCCTCGATGGGAGCGATCGGCGGCTGGGAAATTCTTGCGAAGCACAAAGGCGTCTTCACCGCGGCCGCGCTGCTGTGCGGAGAGCCGGACCTCGCGTGGGAGCCGCTGCTTCGCGGGCAGAGGATCTGGTCTTTTCACGGCGAGTCCGACGACCTGGTGCCCATTGGCCCGGCGCGGGCGCTGCACCAGATGCTCCCGTCGCCCGCGCGCTTCACCGCGATTCCGGGCCGAGGCCATGACATCTGGGCGCCGGTGCTCGGGGACCCGGGCCTCTACCAGTGGTTATTCGAGCGCTGACAGACCTCACTGGCTCCAATGTTGGCGATCGAGCAAGCGACCCCAGCTGGGGTCGAAGGGGTGGACGCGGGTCACCGCCCCCCGCTCGTCAACCAGGCTTCGCCCTTCGTTGGCCCACTGAAAGATGGAGCCGCGCAAGTTGAACACCTGGGTCTTCCCGAGCGCCCTGAGCCGCTCGACCGCCACGCCTGAGCGCCACCCGACCGAGCAGTAGAGCACGACGGTTCGACCCGGCCCCGCGCGCTCGATGGCACGCAGCTGGTCTGCCTGCGTCTCTGCCCAGAGCGCGCCAGGCAGGTGACTCACGTCGTATTCAACGCGGGCGCGCACGTCGAGCACGAGCGGGTGGGCAGCCCCGGCAGCGAGCAGGCTCGACAGCTCGGCCGTCGTCAATGACGCAACCCCGCCCACGCGCGCATCGATGCGGCGGCGCAGCGCGTCCAGCGAGTCGGCGGCGAAGATCGTTTTCGCGCGCAAGAGGAGACCCGTCAGCATGAACGTCAGCAGGGCGACCGCCATCGCGCGCCGGGCGGAGTAACGCTTCGTTGCTCTGGCAGACTGTGACGCAATGAGCGGCGCGTGCCTCATACCCACCCTGTCTCCAGACGGGCGAAACCGTTACAGCCGATGAGCAGGCCGCGGCTGGTGCTGGTGGGTCCGGGGCTGGCCAACCTCCAGGCGCTGGCGCGGCTGGGGGAGCGCGCCGAGGTCACGCTCGTCAGTGAGGGCGACCACCACACCTACAGCGGCATGCTGCCAGGAGTCCTGGTCGGGCAGCGCGACGCCGAGGCCGCCTCCATCGACCTGGCGGCGCTCTGCGCTCGCAGCGGAGCGCGCCTCGAGCCCAGCGGGGCGCAGCGGCTCGACCTCGAAGGTCGGATCGTCGAGCTGCGCGATGGCCGGCGGGTGCCGTTCGACGTCCTGAGCGTCAACATCGGTGCGGGCCAACGCGGCGATGGGCTGCCGGGGGTTCGGCAACACGCCATCTCGCTCAAGCCGATGTTCCCCGCCTCCCACCTGCTCCTCGCCGCCGAAGGTCCCCTGGTCATCGCCGGCGGGGGGGTCGCCGCCGTGGAGCTCGCGCTCGTTCTCAAGCACCGAACGAAGGCGCCGACGACGCTCGTCACCAGCGCCGACGTGCTGCCCCGAGCCGGGCCTGCGCTGGCGGCCGCTGCGCTACGGGAGCTCGAGCAGGCCGGCGTCACGGTGCTGACCCAGCGACGCGTCGTCGGCGCCGAGCCCAACACGGCGCTGCTCGACGACGGCTCGAGGCTGGCGTTCGGCACGCTGGTCTGGGCAACGGGCCCGAAGGCAGCCGCGATCCTTCGCGGGTCGAGCGCGGCCGTCGATGAGGCCGGCTACCTGCGCGTGGCGTCGACGCTCCAGAGCACCTCCCACCCCGCTGTGTTCGGTGCTGGCGACTGCGTCTCGATCGACCACCACGAGGGGCTTGAGAAGGCAGGCGTGTTCTCTATTCGCCAGGGGCCGACGCTGGTCGAGAACCTGACCGCCGCGCTGGCGGGTCGACCACCTTCGCAGCGGTACGAACCGACGTTGAGGCCGCTGCAGCTCCTGAACCTCGGCGACGGGCGAGCGCTGGGGACCTGGCACGGGCACGTCTTTTCCGGACGCGCGGCGTTCTGGCTGAAGGAGTTCATCGACCGACGGTGGATCCGCCAGTACCGCGCAGTCGAGCGCCGCTGAGCCTTTAGCGCTGCCAGGAAAGCAGACGCTCGAAGAGCCGCTTGACGAAGGGCGTGAGGCGGGCGCGGCCGTGCAGGTCGCCGATGCGCTTCCACGCCTCGGCCCGCGTTGGGTAGGGGTGCACGGTCGAGGCGAGCTGGCCAAGCGTGAGCTTGTTGGTGACCGCCAACGCCATCTCGCCGATGAGGTCGCCGGCGTCGCGCCCGACCAGCGTGGCGCCGAGGATCCGGCCGCTCTTCCGGTCGGCGTGCACGCGCGCAAACCCCTCTTCGTCAGACTCGAGGATCGCCCGGTCAACGTCGGTGAGGTGCACCGTGTAGGTGACGACCTCCTCGCCGCGCTGGGCGGCCTCGGTGTGCAAGAGCCCGACGTGGGCGATCTCAGGGTCGGTGTACGTGGCCCAGGGGATCGTCAGCGTCGTGACCTTCTTCCGCCCCCAGAAGAGCGCGTTCTGCAGGACGATGCGGCTCATCGCGTCGGCGGCGTGGGTGAACTGCCAGCGGCCAGCCACGTCACCCGAAGCGTAGATGCGCGGGTTCGAGCTGCGCAGCGAGTCGTCGACCGTGACCCCGCGTTTGTCGAACGCGACGCCGGCCTTCTCGAGCCCGAGGTCCTCGAGGTTGGGCGCGCGGCCGGTCGCGACGAGAATGGCGTCGACCTCGACTGTCTGGCTCTGGCCGTCGCGCTCGAAGAGCACCCGCCGCACCTCCCCCGTGCGCTCGACCCGCAGCGGCTTCACGCCCAGCTCGGCGCGAATTCCTTCTTGCGCGAAGCGCGCGGCGAGCACGGCCGAGGCGTCGGGATCCTCGCGAGGCAGCAGCTTTTCATCGAGCGCCAGGACGGTGACCTCCGCGCCGAAGCGCCGGAAGCTCTGCGCGAGCTCGCAGCCGATCGGACCCGCACCGAGCACCAGCCAGCGCTTCGGCAGCGACGTCAGGTTGAAGACCGTCTCGTTGGTGAAGAAGCCGGCGTCGGCCAGGCCAGGAATTGGGGGCACCGCCGCGCGCGCGCCAGTCGAAATCAGCGCCTTCGAGAAGTCGAGCGCCGTGCCGTTGACCTCGACGCGCGTTCCCGAGACGAACTTCGCCTCGCCCAGGTACATGTCCACGCCCAGCCCCGAGAAACGCTCGAACGAATCGTTGGGAGCGATGCGCGCGCGCAGCCGACGCATCCGCGCCATCACCGCGCCGAAGTCGACCGTCGGTGCCGAGGCGGTCTGCACCCCAAAACGACCGGCGTGGACGGCGTCGTAGGCCGCGCGTGCAGCCCGAATGACGGCCTTCGAAGGGACGCAGCCGGTATTCAAACAATCGCCACCGCTCTGATGTCGCTCGATCAGCGCGACCCGCGCGCCCAAGGCCGCCGCGCCCGCCGCAGCGACCAGGCCCGCCGTGCCCGCCCCGACGATCACGAGGTTGTAGCGACCCTTCGGGACGGGGCTGCGCCAGTCGGGTGGGTGGGTGAGCTTCGCGAGGGCGCGGTTGGGCCCGTCGTCGGGCGTGAGGGCCAGGGGGCTCGACGGTGTCATGGGGTGGCGTCCTTTTCCTCTTTGAGGGTCTTCGACAGGGTTGCCCGGGCGGCGCGGGTGATCCACACCGTGACGACGAGGGTGGCGACCAGCCCGGCGACATAGAGCGCGGTGCCCAGCGGGCCAGCCGAAGGCCGCTCGCCCGAGAGCAGCCCACTCGCGCTCGTCACCAGCGAGCCGAGGTAGAGGTAGAGGAAGGTCCCCGGCGCCATCCCGATGACCGAGCCGAAGACGTAGTCGCGGGTCGAGACCCGGGTGAGGCCGAGCATGTAGTTGAGCAGGTTGAAGGGAACCAGCGGCGAGAGGCGCAGCAGCAGCACGAGCCGGAAGCCACCGCTGGCGACCGCCTCGTCGATGGCGCGAAATCGCGGGCTGCTCTTCACGCGGCCCTCGACCCAGCGACGCGCGACGGTGCGACCAAGGAGGAAGGCCGCCGTCGCCGCGACGGTGGCCGACGGGAGGACGATTGCAAAGCCAACGAACGGGCCCCAGATGAAGCCGGCGCCGAGGGTGAGGACGGACGCCGGCAACAACAGCACCGCCGCGCCCACGTAGACGCCTGCAAACGCGAGCGCGCCCCCCCACCCCGCCTGCCGCACCCACTCGACGAAGTTGAGCAGGTGCCGGGGCGCGTCGACGGCGCGCAGGCCCACGAGCAGCGCCGCCACCCCGCCGACCACCGCGGTCGGCTTGAGCCACGCGTGCTTCTTCTTCGGTGCGGGGGAAGTCATCACGGCACTGTCTCGGGCCGCCCCCGTTCGTTACGCCAGGACGACGAGCCGTTCGGGGGGCAGGTGAATCGTCACCCGCGCTCCGACGCGCAGCTCAGCCCAGCGAGGCACGACCAGCTCGAGCGTCAGGCCCCTGGCTGCGACCCATGCGCGCTGCTCGGCGCCGTTGAAGACGAGGCTGCCCACTTCGGCCTCGAGGGCATTCGGCCCGGGCCCAAGTCCAATGTCCTGCGGCCAGATGCACAGCCGCGAAGGCCCATCGGGGCCCGCACTTGCGAGCGCGAAGTTACCCAGCTCCGTTCGTGCCGACGCGCCGGCGACCACGGCGTCGAGAAAGTTCGTCGCGCCGAGAAACCGGGCCACGGCCTCACTCGAAGGCGCCTGGTAGAGGCGCGCCGGTGTGTCGGTCTGCAGAATGCGGCCAGCGTCCATCACCGAGATCCGGTGGGCCAGCGACGACGCCTCCCGCTGATCGTGGGTCACCACCACCATCGTCAGCTGGGCCGCCACCTGGAGCTCGAGAATGAGCGCCCGCATCTCATCGCGCAGCGTCGCGTCGAGGGCGCTCAGGGGCTCATCGAGCAGCAGCACCCGCGGCTTCGCCATCAGTGCGCGAGCCAGCGCGACCCGCTGGCGCTCCCCGCCCGAGAGCTCGTGGGGCAGGCGCGTCTCGTAGCGCTCGAGCCGCACCTGGGCCAACGCGGCGCGCGCCCCGCGCTGGGCTGCGTCCCGCGCTTCGCCACGCGCTCTCGCCGGAAAGCCGACGTTCGCGAGCACCGACATCTGCGGGAACAACAGGTGCTCCTGGTACACGAGCACCACGCCGCGCTGGTCGGTTGGCAGGTGGGTGACGTCGAGGCCGTCGATTCGCACCTCACCGCTCGAGGGCGTCACCAGCCCGGCGAGGCATCGCAGCAGCGTCGTCTTCCCGCATCCGCTCGGGCCCAGCAGCGCGTGAATGCGCCCCGGCTCGGGCTCGAGGCTGACGCGCTCGAGCGCGCGGGTGCCGCCAAAGGTGACGCTGACACCGTCGACCACCACGCGCGCGCTGGTCATCCCCGGCCCCCGAGCACCGAGCCGGTGAGCGCCCGGCCCGTCACCGGCAACAACAGGAACACCGGCGCCAGAAACGCGACACAGGCGGCCGCGGTGAGGTGCAGGTCGCCGCCCGACGCCAGCCCGAAGAGCAGCACCGGCAGCGTAATCACCACGCCCCCCCCGACCACCAGCGTCAGCGCGACCTGCGACCACGACACCAGAAATGCGAAGAGCGCGGCGATCAGCAGCCCGGGCCACACCAACGGCAACGTGACGGTGGCGAGGATGCGCAGGCGGCCTGCGCCAAGGTTGCGCGCCACGTCTTCGTAGCGCGCGTCAAAGCCCGAGAAGGTCGCCGCGATGGCGCTCACCGTGTAGGGCAACGCCGGCACGAGGTGAGACAAGACGACGCCGAGCTGGGTGTCTGCGAGGCCCAGATGAATGAAGCCCGCGTGCAGCCCCAGCGCGGCCGCCGTGGGTGGGAGCAGCGCTGGCGCCACCAGCCAGGTGCGCAGCGCGGCGCGGCCGCGGAAAGTTGAAAGGCCGAGCGCCCGACCTGCTGGGTAGGCGAGGACGACGGACAGCGCGGCAACGGCCGAGGCGATGAGCACGCTCGCCATCGTCGCGGACACCGCGCCTGAGCGCGCCACCTCGCGAAAGCCGCGCAGCCCGAAGGACTGGGGCAGGAGCGCGGGGGGGAACCACTGCTGCGCGACCGACCAGAGCGCGAGCGGCAGGAGCACGGCAGCGATCGCCAGGCAGCCCAGCAGCGCGAGCCCCAACCCACGGCCCCTCATCGGACCCTGCCTCTCACGCCATTGAGCGCGAGCGCGGCCGCCACCACGGAAGCGAAGATCAGCAGCGCGACCGCCATGCCCTCGGGGCGCCGCGCGAGGTCGACGTCGGTGTACAGGCGAAAGCTCCAGACCCCGAGCATCGACGGCCGGGTCTGCCCCAGCAGCCGCGGCACCTCGAACGCCCCGAAGGCATAGGCGAAGACGAGCGTCGAGCCGGTGCGCAGGGCCGGCAGCGCCGCGGGCAGCGTGACCTCGCGCAGGACGCGCCACCGCGACGCGCCGAGGTTCTGCGCGACCTCCTCGAGCTTCAGCGTCTCACCCCGCAGCGCCGAGAGGACGAGCACCGCGATGAAAGGTGCCTCTTTCCACACGTAGGTGAAGACGATGCCGACGCCGAAGCGATCGTTCACGAGCGGGGGCAGTGCGGCGCCGCCGAGCAGGCGATTGAGGAGGCCGCTCTGCGACAGCAACATCAGCGCAGCGATGGCGACGACCAGGTGCGGCATCGGCAGCGGCACCTGCAGCAGCACCCGCGTCACCCGCCCTCCGAAGGTCTGGAACACCCGACGCACGAGCAGCGCGATCAGCAGGCCGAGCGCAGCAGCGAGGATGGTGCTCGTCAGCGCGACACGCCACGTCAGCGCGAGCGAGGCGACCAGCTCATCGCTGCCCAGGAGCCTTCTCCAGGCGCCCAGCCCGTCGTCGAGGCTCACCGACACCGCCTCGACCAGCGCGCCGCCGAACAACAACAGCAGCACGAAGGCCGCCGGCACCGTGCCCCACCCGGCCCAGGACCTACCGGGGCGCATGGGCGAGCTGGCGAACCCACTCTGCCTCGAGGCGCTCGAGCCAGCTCGGGTCGAGCTCTGGCACCGCGTGCGCTTCCAGCAGGTCGGCAGGCAGCGTCGCGACGCCCGGCTTCTGCGCCTCGAAGCGGGCCTTCCATTCTTCGGTGAGCCGGCCGCGATCGAGCACCGAGAGCGTGCCCCACACCGACGGATCCTGCTTCTTCAGCTGCGCCTCGGGCGACAACAAGAAGTCAGCGACCACCATCGCCGCGGCCTTGTGCTGGCTGTTGTACGGAATCGCGACGAAGTTGGTGTTCGCGAGGGTGCCTTGCTCCAGCACGAAGGTCCGCGTCGTCGCGGGAAACTGGCCTTCCTGGATTCTGGAGCTCGCCGTCTCTGGGCCGTAGCTCATCGACAGCCACACCTCGCCCTGGGCATAGAGCTGGTGAAGCCGACTGGACGACTCGGGGTACGTCTGACCGCCGCGCCAGAGGTTCGGGCGCCACTTCGCCAACAGCGCGAACAGCTTCGCAGACACCTGCGCCCACTTCGCCTCGTCGAACGGGCCGGCGAGGGCCTCAGGGCCGCCTGCCACGGCGTAGAGCACGTGCCGCAAGAAGGCTGAGCCGGTGAAGTCGGGCGGCGCGGGGTAGGTGAAGCGCCCGGGGTGCTGCTCGATGAACTCGGTGAGCGCCTCGATGGACGCGGGCGGCACGGCGAGATGCGCGGTGTCGTGAATGAAGACGAACTGCGCGCGGTTCCAGGGCGACTCGAAGCCTTCGGTGGGGGTGCCAAAGTCGGTCGCGATGGCCGGGCTGTCGAGATCGACGAACTTCGAGCTCGGCAGGCTCGACGAGAAGGGGCCGAAGAAGAGCCCCGCTGCTTTCCCGGTTCGAAAGTTCTCGCCGTTGATCCACACCAGGTCGACCTGCCCTGCAGCCTGGCCTGCCTTCTTTTCTGTCAGCAGCCGGTTGATGGCGAGCGCCGGATCATCGACGGGCACCCGCTCGAGCCGAATGCCGTAGCGCGAGGCGACCGTCGGGGTGACAAAGTCGTCGACGTACCTGTTGATGGTGCCGTCTCCGCTCCAGAAGAACCAGCGCACCGACTGGCCGCGCGCGGCGGCTGTGACCTTCTCGAACGGAACGCGGGTGAGGTCGGCATCGTCGAGGCCCGCGGCAGGCGTGCTGCGCTTGCAGCCGCCGAGGCCCATGAGCAACACGACGAAGAGGACCCGAGTCATTCGAACGCGGCTTACCTCAGAACGCGTACTGAAGCTGAACCTGCAGGTTGCGCGGCATGCCCGACGAGCGCTGGACGAAAGGCCCGCCACCCCCCAGCTGAAGCTGGTTCGAGCTGGTGAAGTTCACCGGGTAGCCGCTGGTGGTGTTGCTGTTCAGCACGTTGAAGAGGTCGACCCGGACGCGCAACGTGCCCCCCGGGGTGAGCAGCGCGTACGACGCGCCGAGGTCGAAGGTCGTCGACCAGGGCAGTCGACCCTGGTTGCGCGTGGTGCCGGGGTACCGGTCGGGGTTCCCCGTGTATTGGTCAGCGAATGACAGGCCGTCGCCGTTGAGGTCCGTGGTGCCAAACACGCGCGCGTCAGGCACGTAGTTGACGGGCGAGCCCGACTGCACCAGCCCCGCGAAGGTCAGCGTCAGGCCCTTTACCGGGTACACGTTCACGATCGCCGAGAACGTGTGGGTCCGGTCATTGAGCGATGGGCCCCAGTCGGCCCCGAAGTCGTTCGAGTCAGCCGCGCGGAAGTTGAGGTCGTCGGTGTTGTTCTCGAGGCGCGAGAGCGTGTAGTGAAACCGCAGGTCATAGAATTCGGTCGACCGAGATCGCACCACGCCCACGTTGAGCGCGAGGTAGCGCGATCGACCGCGCGTGTCGGACATGATGATCGAGCGCGCTCCTCCCCCGGGGACGACGCCGTTGTCGAGCGCCGGCCGGGTCAGGTTCGCGGCCGCCGAAGGCCTGACGAGGCCCAGCTGCTCGCGCTCTGCGGGCGACAGGGCCGCCACCCCGTCAGGGCCGAGGCGATCAAAAGCCTGCTGGTTGAAGGTGAAGGGCGCAGGCGCGTTCAGGTCGAGCAGGCGCACGAGGCTGAAGCTCTCGGTGTAGATGCCGTCGACCGACAACAGCCAGTCTTCGAAGAGCTTTCGCTGCGCGCCCACCGTCGACTGAACGGCGAAAGGGTTCTGGTAGCCGTTGGGGTTGAGGATTCGCAGCTCGGTCGAGCTGAGGGTGTCGCGGCGCGCCGTCAGCTCGGCGCCGGACGGACACCGGGTGCCGTTGCACAGGTCGGTCGCGTCGACCGAGAGGTTGCCCTGGCTGGTGATCCGCTCGAGGTCGGTGTTCGCCGGCAAGCGCCCCGCATCCTTCAGCGCCTGCAGCTGGCGCTTGAAGCCTTCTGCCTTCGACGACTGCGCCATCGCGTCCGACACGACCGTGTAGGGCAGCTTCTCGTAATAGACGCCGCTGCCGCCGCGCACCACCCAGTTGCTGCCGATGGACCAGTTGAAGCCGACCCGGGGCCCGAAGTTCTTGAAGCTGCCGTTCGCCGCGCCGCCCTTCGACAGGCTGTCGTAGTCCCACCGCAGCCCGCCGGTGAGGTTCAAGCTCGGCTTCACCTGCCAGAGGTCCTCGACGAAGAACGACACCAGCGCCTGGGTGGTGCCAATCGCGCGCGGCGCCGTCTCGAAGTTCGCCGACAGCAGCTTCGCGTCCGTCGGGATGTTCGAAGCGCGAAGCGCCGAGGTGGGGTTGGTCGCGCGCAGCGCCGCGAGCTGGGCGTCGCTGAGCTGCACCGTCAGGTTGCCGTCGGGGTTTCCGCCGCCGAGCAACGAGAAAGCCGAGACCTGCACGTCGCCGCCAAAGGTGAGGCGGTGGCTGTCGACTTGCTTCACGAAGCGGTGCTTCGTCTGCACCAGATTCTCGACGTCGTGAAACCGGTAGCCGGGGTGCCCCAGCACGGCCATCGTCTGGCCCGAGGGGTCCCGCACCGTGACTTGAGGCCCGGCGCCACCCAGCGGGCGCGCGTAGTCCCAGTCGAACTGGCCGAACTGCAGCGCCCCCGTGTAAGTGAGCGCGTCCCCCGCCCAGGTCGTCGTCAGGGCCACGTTGGTCGACAGCCGATCTTGCACGCTGCCCGCGCTGGGGAAGGTGACGCCGCCGCTCAGGCCCCCGCCCGGCCGCTCGATGCTCGCCCGCCCGTGATTCACGCGGAGCGTCGACGTCCAACGCTCATTCCAGTGGTGGTCGAGCCGCGCCGTCAGCAGCAGCGTCGCGCTGTTGCCGGGCACTGTTGTTTCGAGGCCCAGCTGCGGCACCGCCAGCTGGTTGCGCGACGCGTCCGACGTGTACTCGACGTCGGCGAGGAAGAAGGTCTTGTCCTTCACGATTGGGCCGCTGACCAGGGCGCCACCAGCCAGGCGCATGAAGTTGTCGGCGATGGGGTTGCCGTAAAGCCCCACCGCAGGCGTCGCCTGCTTCGCCGCGAAGACGCCGCCCGGGCGCGTCAAGAAGAAGGCCTCGGTGTGAAGGGTGTTGCCGCCGCTCTTCGTGGTGACGTTGACCACCCCGTTCGCCGTGCGGCCGTACTCGACCGAGTAGCCGGCGGCGAGCACGCTGACGTCCTGCACGATGCTGATCGGCACCGGGAACCGCTGCCCGCCGAGGAAGTTCTCGTTGTTGTCGAGCCCGTCGATCAAGTAGCTCGTGAAGAGGCTGTTCGCCCCGTTGATGGCCACCACCGGCGCCTCGGGGAAAAACCCGGTCGAGAGGCTCACGTTCGGCAGCCGAAAGAGCGCCCGGTCGAGCGAGCGGGCCTCGGTCGGCAGGCGCTCGAGCTGTCGCGCCGTCAGGGTCGACGACACCTCGGCGTTGGTCGCGTTGAGCAGCGCCGCGCCTGCCCGCACCACGGTCTCTCGAGGCGCCGTGCCCTCGACCCGCGTCAGCGGCAGCTGCACCGTGAGCTCGAAGTTCGAGCGCACCTCGACGGGCTCGGAGGCCGCCGCGAGGAAGGTCGCGTCGCCGTCGAAGGTGGCCTGCCACTGTCCGGCCGACGACAGGCCGCGGAAGTGCGTCAGCCCCTGGGCATCGGTGCGCGCGGCGCGAACCTCGCTCGTCTCGAGGTTGCGAAGGTGCACGTCGATTCCGGGCGCGCCCGCGTTCGAGGCGGGGTCGAGCACGCGAACCGTGACCATCTCTTGCGCGGAGGCGCTGCCCCCGACGAGAAGGAGGCCAACGAAGACTGAGGTCAGGGCCAGGCTGAAAGCGCGCATCGGGGCTGCAGTCTTCTGGGCTACCCCGGCGTTACAAACGTCCGACGCGGCGGCTGCTTGAAAATCGACGGGCTGGCGCTTTGGATGCGGCCATGCCCCCGCGGGCCCGCCATCCCGAACGTCGGCCGGCTACGTCGCCCGCAAAAGGTAGGGCCGCCCGGCTGCCGCTTAAAGAACGTCAACCACCTGCGCGGGTCAGCGGATCCAGCACTGCCACGGCCCCGGGCTGCCGCAGCGCGGCGAGGGCCGACGAGGTTGCGCGAGCGCGGTCGATCTCGTGAAGCCCGGCCGACGCCCTGAAGGGACCCCAGGCCCGCGCGAGCAGCTCGCACCCGAGGTGGATGCCTGCGTCGCGGTGCACCCCCTCGTCCCAGAGCGCGCAAGAGCGCGGGCCCAGGCCGGCCCGGTAAGCGGTGAGGAAGACGTCGCTGGCCCGCGGCGCGCGTTCATCGGTCAGCCCCAGCAGCATCAGGTGCGCGACGAGGTGTCCGACGTCTTGCGCGGGGCTGCCATACGTCGCGAACTCCCAGTCGATCAGACGCACGCCGCTCGCCCGGGGAAGCACCGAGGCGGGCCAAAGATCGCCCATCACCAGGCATCGGCCGGGCTCGACGAGACGGCGGCCCAGGTCGAGCGCGACGGCCCCCAGGGCCGCTGCGTCTGACGCGCCAGCGCGCCCGGCGAACGCCCCCACCTGGCCGTACTGGCTCGCCAGCCGGGCCTGCTGAATGTCGACGTTCGCGAACTGGCGCCGAAACAGCGGGACCCCTTCCGTCTCGCGGTGCAGCCCGGCGATGAAGGCGCCCAGCCGGGAGAAGACGGTCAGGTCCCTCAAGGAATGCGACAGGTCTGGCCCTTCGCCCACGTCCTCTTCGAGCAACAGCCACGCCCGGCGCGAGAAGCCGAGCAGGCGCGGTGGGCGAACGCCGTCGGTGGTGAGGCGGTCCAGCGGCCCGTGCTCGAACTGGCGCAGCGCGCGGGCCTCGAGCAGCAGCCGCCTCGGCGACAGCGACAGCTCGGGGGCCGAGGCGGCAAAGGGCGGCGCACGCTTGACGATGACGGAGCCGCTGGCTGCGGTGACCCGCCAGACGAAGTTCAAGAAGCCGCCCGAGACGAACACCGGGCTCGAGAACGGCGCCCGGTGGGGAAACGCCGCGTCGAGCGTCTGCGCGGACAGCTGCCCGTTCACGCCCCGCTTCCGAAGTGGAACAGCGAGTTGCGTGCCGGCACGGCGCTGCCCTGCTCGAGGAAAGCGAGGACGAGGGCCTCGAGCGCTGCGCGGGCCTTCACCAGCGACTGGGCCACGCCATCGCCCGCGGTCTGCTGCGGCGTCGGCAGCGAATACTTGTGCCCGACCACCAGGCCAGCGCACGGAATGCCCAGCTCGTTGGCGAGCACCAGCTCGGGGCCCAGCGTCATCGAGTTCACCTGCGCGCCAAGCCGGGCCCACGCCGCGTTCTCGGCGCGGGTCTTGGTGCGGGGCCCGGGCGCGTACCCGAACACCACGTCGCCTGCGATGGGGTGGCCGATTTCCTGTGCCAGCTGCCGCAGCTGCGCTTGGAGCGCCGCGCTGACGAGGCCTTCTTCGAGCACGAGGTGCGCCTGGTCGGGGCCGGGCCGCTGGAACACCGTGCACTGGCTGCCGTCGGGCAGCCGGTTCTCGAGCATCAGCAGATCTGCGACGAGCAGCGGCTGGTACAGGGGTACGGCTGCATCGAGGACGCCGACCGAGCTCGTCACCAACAGCCCACCGACGCCGACCTGCTGGAGCGCCCACGCGTTCGCCCGCCAGGCGATCTGGTTGGGCAACAGCCGGTGGGGCAGCCCGTGGCGAAACAGGCAGTAGGCCGGGCGGCCGTGCCGGGTTCGATGCAGGGTCACCGGGCCCTCGGGCGTGACGATGGTCTCTTCGGCCAGCCCCTGCTGGGCGGCGAAGCCGAGCGAGAACGAGCTGCCGAGGATGACGCCGACGGGTTGGCTGATCACGGGTTTGGCGCCTCCAGCTTGCGAAGTGGGCCCAGCAGGTCGACGAGCGCCGCAACGGCCAGCGCGGCGAAAGATACCCACAGCGGCCAGAGCGCCGGCGTGAATTCCCCAGAGCGTTGGTAGGTGCCGACGACCTCGTAGGTGAGCGGCGCGAGGGCGACCCACGTCAGCGACAAGGCAGTCGGGCCCGTCGCCGTGGTCGCGGCCAGGGGTGCGAGGTACCAGGGGAAGGCGACTGGGCTCGCGACCAGCGGCGCGGCGAGCGCGAACGCCAGGCCCGCCTCGGCCCCCGCGCGACGCGCGCGCACGAAGCTCCAGGCGCAGAGCGCGGTGAAGAGCACTGCCGAGGTCAGCAGCGCGGGGCCAGCGCCAGCGAGGCGATCGACGAGCGCGACCGGCGTCCCGAAGCGCCATTGACCCATGAACTGCGCGAGTGAGCCCAGCGGAGCCAGGCCGAAGCCCAGCGCCAGCGCGTAGCCACCGGCGAGCGTCGCCAACGCCCCAAGCGCGGCCCTGGAGCCGGCGCGAAGCCCGAAGGCGGCGGCCACCGGCAAGAGCGCGGCGAGCGGCAGCAGCTTCAACAGGCCCCCCGTGCCCAGGAACACACCGGCCGTCACGAAGGCCCCCCGACGCAGCGCCCGCAGCGCCAGCACCAGAGACAGCGCAGAGAGGACATCGAGGTGGGCGCCCACCCCTGCCTCGATCACGAGCAGCGGGCAGAGCGCCACGAGGGGCAGCCAGCGCGCCTGGGCGGTGCCGCGCAGCTGTTGCGACACCAGGAACACGACCGCCAGGGCGGCGCCGAGGACGATGAGCTTCCACACCCAGAGGCCGAGGCTCGGCCCGGCCAGCGCCGCGAGCGCGAACACCGCCATCGCGCCCGGCGGGTACAGCGAGGCGATTCCGCGGTTGTCCGGGGGGGCCGGCCAGTCGGTGATTGACGACGCGAGCGGGCGCGTCTTCCACGGGTCGACACCGCTGAGCACCGAATGGCCGTCCCACAGGTATCGGTACACGTCGTTCGAGGTGAATGGGGGCGAGAGCGCCGCCGCGCAATAGGCCACGGCGGCGGCCCCGAGCACCCATCGCGTCGCCTTTGGGGTCGGGGTGTAGCCCACCGTCGCGACGACGGAAGCAGCCAGCAGCGCGAAGTGGAGCGCGATGATCGCGCTTCCCCACGCCTCCCCGGGCAGCAACGCAACGTACGGCGCCAGTGCGCTGAGCAGCGCGAACGCGATGCAGGCGCCGGTTAGCCTCTTCATCGGCGGCGTCTGGGTTCAATGAAGTCATACCAGGCGAGCAGCGACAGGATCTTCGCGGTGGCGCCCATGGTCCCCCTGAGCGTGCCAGAGATCTTCGAGTGCCCGACACGACGGCGGTAGGCCACCACCTGCTCCTCGTAGCGCAGCCCTGCGCGGGCGGCGCGGATCTGCATCTCGACGGTCCACCCGTAGGTGCGGTCGCGCAGGTTCAGCCGGGTGAGCGCCTCGAGTCGAATCGCGCGAAAGGGCCCGAGGTCGGTCGCCGCCAGCCCGTACCGGTGCCGCAGCCACCCGGCGGCGACCGCGTTGCCGACGCGCTGCTGCACGGTGAGGGCGCCCGCCTCGATGGGCCGACGCGCCCCGACGACCAGATCCGCGCGGCCGGCGAAGATGGGCTCGAGGATGCGGCCCAGGTCAGCGGGCTCGTCGCTGCCGTCGGCGTCGAGAAAGGCCACCACGTCACAGCCGGCCGTCAGCGCGGCCGTGCCCGCGAGGCACGCCTGGCCATAGCCGCGCCGAGGCTCGAAGACGACCCGGGCGCCTGCTTCGGCGGCGCGCGCAGCGGTGGCGTCCCGGCTTCCGTTGTCCACGACGATCACCTCGCGCACCAGGCGGCGATCAATGCAGGCCACGACCCTTCCGACGGCCCCTTCTTCGTCGAGCGCGGGGATGATGACGTCGACGCGCATCGTTAACGGCCGTTGAGCGACCAGTCGTAGTCGAGGAACTCGAGCTGAGGGCTCGAGGCCTGGTCGATGCGCCCCGGCGCGAGGCGCTTGAGGAACGTGACCAGGCCAGGCCCGTCGCGTTCGAAGTCGTCTCGGTACCACTTGAAGATGGAAGACACCTTCCACGTCGGGCCGTCGAGCTGGTTCTTGCTCCGGTCGGCGAGGAAGCGGCGGCCCGCCTCGTCGAACTGCGCCGAGAGGCTGTCGACCCGGTACGCCTCGGAGCGCAGCTCTGGGCACGACTTCGACGCGCAGACGAGGACGAAGTGCAGGCGCGCGTCCGGGAAGCCCTTGCGGAGGATCTCGTGCTCGAGGTCATTGAGCGACAGCTTCGCGTCCTTCCCGACCAGGTGGCCCAGGGGGATGAAGGCGTCGCGCCACGCCGCTCCGGGGAGCAGGCCGATGCTGCGAATGCTCTTCACCGGGTAGTGGTCGAGAATCGTGCGCAGGGTGAAGGCGTTGTACGCGTTCACCCAGAAGGCCACCTTCTGCTCACGGCTCCAGGTCTCGAAGTCGGCCCGGCAGACCGCCGCGAGCCCGCCGAGGTACGCCTCGAGGCGGGCGGGCGCTGCGTGCAGCGCTGCGTAGTCAACGACTCCCTCTTTCACGCTCGCCTGCAGCACCGCGTTCCAGCTCGAATGAAGGGGATCAAACGGGGGGCACCTGGCGGGCGAGGCAGCAACCACCATCGAGAGGAGCATCAGGGGCGTCATGCCCTACGGTCTTCCCAGGTGCGTCGCTGTTACAGCGGCTCAGCGAACGTGGGCGTAGAGGCGGGCGAGCGCTTCGGGCGCGGCGCCCAGCCGATAGAGCGCCGGGAAGACGTTGACCATGACGGTGAAGAAGATGGGGCGCGCGATGAAGCGCCGCCCTGAGACGGTGACTCGAGCCGGCACCCGGGCCAACGTCCCGCGACGGCGCAACCGAATCGACAGCTCGAGGTCTTCCATCAGCGGCTGGTCGGGGAAGCCACCGACTGCCTCGAAGTCAGCCCGCCGCACGAACGGCGCCTGGTCTCCATAGGGCAACCCGGTGTACCGGCTGCGCAGGTCAGCCAGGTGGAGCAGCGGCCCCAACCAGGTCGGTCGGTCTGCGACGGTCCAGGTCCTGAACGCGCCGCCCACCGCCCGCGCGTCAACGAGCGCGGCCTCAACCCGGGCTGCAGCGTCAGCGGGCAGCCGGACGTCCGCATGCAGGAAGAGCAGCACGTCGCCGCTGGCGAGCTTCGCGCCCGCGTTCAGCTGCGCCGCGCGCCCCCTGGGCGCCGCCAGGGTGCGCACGTTCGGCAGCCGAGGGATGCGCTGCAGCGTTTCGTCGGTGCTGCCCCCGTCGGAGATCACCACCTCGTGCACCCCGGCGAGGCCCGCGGTTCGGCGAACTTGCTCGCCGATCAGCTGCGCCTCATTGAGGGTCGGGATGATGACAGACAGGCGCACGGGCGATCACCGTAGCCCGAGCGCCGCCAGGGCCTCGGCAGTTCGGGGCGCGGAAAGCTCGCCAGCCCCGAGCGCCCGCGCCAGGCGCTCGAGGTCCGCAGCCTCGTCGACATCGAACCACCGCTGAACCGTTGCCACCGAGAACCCGCGGCTCGCCAGGCGGTCGCGCGTTGCGTCGAAGGTGGTCGGCGAGCTCCACGGGAGGCCGTCGAGCAGGCCCAACTCGGTACGGCGAAGGCCCAGCAGGTAGTACCCACCATCCTCGGCGGGACCCAGCACGGCGTCGTGGTCGACGAGCGCTGCGCGCGCGGCCTCGAACACTGACCTCGGCAGGCCCGGGCTGTCTGAACCAATCGCCAGCACAAACGGAGCGCTCGCCAGCGCGCGCGCGGCGATTCGCGCCTGCCGTGCGCCCAGGTCTCCTTCGCCCTGCAGCCACACCTCGACCTGCGCGAGCCCGAAGAGCGAGAGATCATGGGTCGTCGAGGCGAGGACGCGGCGCGCCCACGAAAGCTCTCCGACCGCGCGCCAGGTATCGTCGAAGAATGCGCGCGCCAGCATCGCCGCCGACGCGGCCCCCACCGAAGAGGCCAGACGGGTCTTCACCTCGCCGGGCCGCGGCGGCTTCGCGAAGACAGCGATGACCCCGGGGTGTTCCTGCATGGCGCCCCTCCATCGTCTTCGAACCCAGGCTTTGGTTACACTTCAAGTTGGGCCACGCGTGTTAGGTGCGTGCGATGGCCGGTGAAGACGAGCTCGTCGAACAGCTCCTCGCCAGGGACGAGAGCGCGTTTGTTGCGCTTGTCGAGCGACACCACGACGGGCTGAAGCGGGTCGCCCTCACCTTCATTCGCTCGCCGTCGATTGCAGAAGAGGTCGCACAGGAGACGTGGCGCGCGTTCCTCGAGGGGCTCAAGACCTTCGAGAGACGGTCCTCGGTGAAGACCTTCCTGTACCGCATTCTCGCGAACATCGCGCGCACCCGAGCGGTCCGCGAGCAGCGCACCACGAACGAGTCGGAGCTCGAGTCGGAAGGTGACGACTCGCCGCTGGGCGATCGCTTCGGAGAGGCAGGCAATTGGCTCGCGCCACCGACGGCGTGGTCGGCCCAGACGGCGGACGCCATCCTCGAGAGGAAACAGGCGATGGCGCACCTTCAGCGGGCGCTCGAGCAGCTGCCCGAGCGCCAGCGCGCCGTCGTTCAGCTTCGGGACGTCGAGGGGCTGTCGTCCGAAGAGGTCTGTGCGGTGCTCGACCTGAGCGAAGTGCACCAGCGCGTGCTTCTTCACCGCGCCCGCACGAAGCTCCGTGCCGCGCTGGAGGATCACTTCGGTCGGTGAGCCATGCTGTAACGAAAGGCCGTCTGGGGCGACAGAGAAGCCATGCACCCCGAGGTCCGCGCCTACTTCGAAGTCGAGCGGGTCGTTCGCCGTCGGCGCGTCGTGCTCCAGGGCCTGGCGGTCTTTCCGGGGCTGGTCGCCGCGGTGGAGCTCCGCGCACTGACCCATTTTGCCCTTGGCCCGGGGTTCGAGGGCCACGTGCCGGTGATCGCAGCGGTGGCGATGATGCGCGCGTGGCTCTCGAGGTGGGCCGCTGGCCCGGGGCTCCAGCTGGCAGCGCAGATTGCTGCTCGTCACGGAAGTCCCTTCTGCGGCGCTGCGCGAGGCGGTTCGCGCACGGTAGGAAGCACAGCTTGGTAGCTGTAACGTCTGGCGCAGTCGAGAGACCAATGCGGGAGCGCTGTCGAGGCTCGAGAAGGTACGTGATGCTGAGCTGCCGAGAAATTACCGAGCTGGCGACGGCGTACGCCGAGGGCGCGCTCCCATTCAGGGACAGGGTCCGGTTCCTGATGCACCTGTCAATGTGCAGCAACTGTCGCCGGTACGTGAAGCAGCTGCGCCTCACCGTCGATGCCGTCGGCCGCGTCGCACAGCCCGTGCTGAAACCAACGCCCGAAGCGACAGAGGCGCTGCTGCGAACCTTCCGAAACTGGAAGAAGGACTCCAACGCTTAGGGTGGCGCCCGGAAGGTGCCGGGCTTCAGTTGTGGGCAAGAAGGGACTCGAACCCTTACGTCTTTCGACACGAGCTCCTAAGGCTCGCGCGTCTACCAATTTCGCCACCTGCCCCTGAAGCAACCTTACCCGGGAGTCCGCTGGGAAACGCCGTTGGTTCTGCGCGGCGGGTGTGCTCATAAACCGACCCATGTCCTGGGTCACCGTGTTGCTGCTGCTGTTCGCGATCTCCACCGGGGTGGCGCTGATCGCCCGCCGAATCAAGGCGCCGTACACCGTGGCGCTCGTCTTCGCGGGGATCTTCATCGGCTCGTCCCACGCGTTCGAGCCGCCGCACCTCACCAAAGAGCTTCTTTACTCGCTGTTTCTTCCCGGGCTGGTGTTCGAGGCCGCCTTCCACCTCGACGCGGCGAGCTTCTTTCGAAACAAGTGGGCCATCGTCTCGCTCGCGTTGCCCGGCGTCGCGGCGTCGATGTTGATCACCGCGACAGTGCTCGCGCCGGGCGCGGCTGCCCTCGGGTTCGCCGCGCTCACCTTTGGCCCCGCGCTGCTCTTCGCCGGGTTGATCGCCGCGACTGACCCGATTGCCGTGGTCGCCCTGTTCAAGAGCCTCGGCGCTCCCAAGCGCCTCGGGGTGCTGGTCGAAGGCGAGAGCCTGCTCAATGACGGCACGGCCGTCGTCTTCTTCACCATGGTGTCGACGTCGCTCTTCGGCGGCGAGGTCACCGCGATTGGCGGCGTGATCGAGTTCGTGAAGGTCGTCGGCATGGGCGCGTTGATCGGCGCCACGCTCGGGCTGGCCGTGTCTGCGGTGATTGCCCGTGTCGACGCGGCGATGATCGAGATCACCCTCACCACGATCGCCGCCTATGGCGCCTTCGAGGCCGCCGAGCACTTTCACTTCTCGGGCGTCATCGCCACCGTCGTGTCGGGGATGATCCTCGGGAACTACGCCCGCCAGAAGGGCATGAGCCCCACGACCCGTGTCGCGGTCGAGACCTTCTGGGAATACGTCGCCTTTGCGCTCAACTCGCTCGTCTTCCTGTTGATTGGCTTTGAGGTTCACCTCGAAGCGCTGCTGGCCTCGTGGCCCATCATCGTCCTCGCCTACCTCGCCGTGACGCTGGGCCGGACGCTGGTCGTCGGGCTCGTCACCGCTGCCCTGAGCCGGACCCGCGAGAAGATCTCTTTCAGGTGGAGCCTCGTGCTCGTCTGGGGTGGCCTGCGTGGCGCCTTGTCGATGGTGCTCGTGCTCGCCCTGCCTTCAGACTTCGCCCAGCGCGAGCTGCTGGTCACGATGACGTTCGGCGTCGTGCTGCTGTCCCTCGTCGGGCAGGGCCTCACGATGGGTCCCCTGCTGCGCGCGCTCAAGGTCATCGACGCCAACGCAAAGAGGCATGGCTACGAACGGCTGCGCGGCGGCCTGCGGGCTTCGCGCGCCGCGCTCGAGGCGTTGCAGAAGCTGCTCGATCGGGGTGTCGTTCATGCGTCGGTCGGGGCGGCGCTGAAGAAGGACTACGAAGCTTCGGCACACGCCGCCGAAGAGGCCATCGCCGGCCTTCACCTCGACTCCACCGAGCTCGAGCAGGAAGAACGCTTGTCGACCCAGAGATCGCTGCTCGCCGTCGAGAAGGCCGCTGTGCTCGAGGCCCAGCGCGATGGGCTGCTTGCCGAGCACGCCTTTTCAGAATTGATGGCCGACATCGACGCAAGAACCGTCGAGCTCGACGGCGCCGGGCACGACTGAAGACACAAACAAGCGCCTCCAGCTGCGGTTTGCGAGCGGGGCGGACGCGAGCGGATCTTCAGCGGCGGTCGAGCGCATCCCACGCATCGAGGATGACCTGCGCTGCCGGCCGCACCGGATAGGTCTCGGCGAGCGACCGCCAACGAATCTCGCCGCTCTGGGCAATGATGAAGATGGCCGGCCAGGCGATGTCGTTCTCGGCGTCGTAGACGCCGAAGGCGCGGGTCACGCTGCGATCGACGTCCAAGCCCAGCGGGAAGGGAAGCGTGAGCCGATCGATCAGCGCCTGGCTCTTGTCGAGTGGGTCGACCGAGACGGGCAGCACCCGAAGCCCGCGGGCCTCGAACTGCAAGAGACTGCTGCGCAGCTCACCGAGCTGCGTGCGGCAATAGGGTCACCAATGGCCCCGGTAGAAGACGAGCACCGTCGCCCTGTCGTTCGGCCCGGTACGGCTGCCATCGGTGAGGGCCAGCTGCAACTGCGGCGCGGTGGCCCCCACGGCCAGCGCATCGGCCACTGCGGCGGGCGCCTCTTTTCGAAGCGCCTGCGGCGGCAGGCCCCGGGCCCTGAGCACGGGCGCACAGTGAGCAAGGCTCAAAGCGGCGAGAAGGAAGATGGCTCGGCTGTGCATGGCGGGGCCTATTCTCTCAGGCGCGACGAAGCCTGACCAGCTGTTGCTGCTGCAGGTAGACCAGGAGCACCAGCCCAGCAGACCTGGCAGGGATGCAGGAATTGATTGCTATGACAACTAATAACGCAGACAGTCGAGGCGCAGTCAGACAGAGCCATGATCCGACGCGTCACGCGACTCCTCACCGAGGCTTCAGATGCAGTTCGGGCCAAGGGCAGGCAGCTGCTGGTCGCGTACGTCCCCTCTGAGTCGCAGTACATTTTTGCGCTGACGCTGGTGATTGGTGCCGTGTGCGGCCTGGTCGCGGTCGGCTTCCACCTCGCGATCGGGCTGGCCGAGCACCTGCTGATCGATCGCGCGATGCATGCAGTGGGCTGGACGTGGGTGGCGTGGACGGTGGTGACCCCTGCGCTGGGGGGCCTGCTGGCGGGCATCGCGCTGGTCTGGCTGCCCGAAGCGCGGGGCTCAGGAATTCCCCAGGTGAAGAAGTCGTTCGCGCTCAACCACGGCCACATTCGGTTTCGCGACGCGGTCGGAAAGTTCGCGATCTCGGTCGTGCAGATCGGCTCAGGCGCCTCGCTGGGCCGCGAGGGGCCGACCGTGTTCCTGACCGCGGGGACGGCGAGCCTTCTTTCTTCCTTCACGCCGCTGCCTCCGAAGAGCAAGCGGCGGCTGATGCCCGTCGGGGTCGCTGCCGGCATCGCGGCCGCCTTCAACGCCCCCATCGCCGCTGTCACCTTCACGATCGAAGAGATCGTCGGCACGCTGGACCAGACCGTGCTGTCGGGCGTCGTCGTGGCCGCCGCGGTGGCCGCGGTGATCGAGCGCAGCGTGCTGGGGGTTCACCCGGTCATCGAGGTCGCGCAGGGCTTCAGCCTCGAGCACGCCTCGTCGTTGCCGTTCTACGCGCTGCTGGGCGTGTGCGCGGCCTTCGTCTCTGTGCTCTTCACTGATTCGATTCTTCAGGTGCGCACGGGCTTCAGGAACCTTCAGTCGGTGCCGCTGTGGGCGCAGCCGGCCGTCGGTGGCCTCTTCACCGGTTGCCTCGCCGCAGCGGTGCTCTGGTTCATGAAGACCGAAGGTGTGACGGGCGGCGGCTACGAGACGCTGGGGCGCGCGCTCGCAGGGCGCCTCGCCGTCGACGTGCTGGTCGTGCTCTGCCTTGCCAAGGTGGCCGCCACGGTCGTCTCGTACTCCAGCGGAGGTGCAGGCGGCATCTTTGCGCCGTCGCTCTTCGTCGGCGCGATGCTGGGCGGTGTCCTGGGCTACCTCGACATGGCGCTGCTCGATCACAATGGCCACGAGCTCGGCGCGTTTGCGCTGGTCGGCATGGGCGCCGCCTTCGCTGGAATCGTTCGAGCCCCCATCACCTCGGTGTTGATCATCTTCGAGATGACTGGGAGCTACGGCCTCGTGCTGCCGCTGATGATCGCGAACATGACGTCCTACGGTCTGGCGCGGCACTTCCGGCCGACGCCGCTCTACGACGCGCTGCTTGAGCAAGACGGGGTGCACCTGCCTTCGCGCACCGACCACCCCCGCTCGGTTGACTCCCTGCTCTCGACCCGCGTAGCGCTGGTGGCGATCAAGGCGGAGCCAGTGCCGGCCTCGGTGGCGCTGGAGCCCCTGCTGACCCTGCTGGTCGCAGCGAAGGGCGGAGCGTTGCCGCTGGAAGCGTCGGGCACCACCCACGCCCTCTTGCTGGTCGAAACCGTTCGCGCGCGGCTGCTCGAGGGAAAGGCACTGCTGGCGGCCGACGTCGCGCGGAAGGCACCCGCGATTTCCGCGGCAGCTGATCTGCTGGAGGCCTTGCGGCTGATGGAGCTGCACCAGATCGACGCGCTGCCCGTCATCGACGCCCCCGACAGCCTCCAGGCGCACGCCGTTCTCACCCGATCAGACGTCGGGCACTTTCTCTCGAGCCACTACGCCCGCAACAAGCCCACCCCCGCTTGACCGCTGCGGGGCCGCCTCGATCGTGCGGTGCAACACCGCAGGCGGCCGAATGCCGTGGGCCGCAAACGCCTCGAGCACGCGGAAATGCACGTCGGTCTCGAAAGGCTTCTCGTACTTCGCGTCGAAGACGTATGGCCGGGCTTTGAGTTCAATGGCGACGTAGTTCTCGAGAATCACCTGCTTGCCCAGCAGAGGCACCGGCTGCGCCAGATAGATGTACGGGCTGGTGAGGCAGGCTTCCTGAATCAGCTGGCAGGCAAGCTTCGGGTCTTGATCGATGCCGATGTAGAAATCGAGCGGCACCTGCATCTCGAGCTCGCCGTAGTTGCCGCTAGAGGTGACGTCGGTGAGCACCTTGTTGTTGGGGATGGTGACGATGTTGTGATCGAGGGTGTTCATCCGAACGCTGCGAAGGCCGATCTGAATGATGTCGCCATACTGACCGGCGTACTCGACGCGGTCGCCGACCTGAAAGGGGCGATCGAACATGATCGTGATGCCGGCGATGAAGGCCGCGACCAGGTCGCGCATCGCGAACCCGACCGCGAAGGCCAGCGCGCCGCCGATGACGGTCAGCGCAGTCGACTCGAGCCGGATGCTGAGCCCGGCGCAGACCGCGACCGTCAGCACGTAGACGACGAACCGGGTGATCGACTCGAACTTCTGAATCGTGGGCCGACGATTGGCGAACCGCGCGCTCAGCCTCACCGACAGGTTCTCGATGATGCGAAGCACAATGACCGCGGCAACGAAGACAGGAACCGAGAGCACCACCCCGCCCCAGCGAATCACCTCGGCGAGCTTGCCCACGTCGGGCACGTCCTGCGCGAGCGCGGGCGTCGCGCTGCAGATCAGGCCACCGGCGAGCACGCGCCACGAAGGGAATCGCATCGAAGACCTCATCGGTTGGCCACCAGCAGATGACGGCGTTGAAGAAAGCGGGTGAGCACCCGGAACCACGCCCAGCTGACGCGGTAGGCGCCGTCGACCTTCTCCACGTACCCACGGGCGAGCGCGTACCGAAGCGCGTCGGCCACCTCGGCGGGCCTCACCATCGTAGAACGCGCGATCTCTTCGGGCATCGCCGGTGCCAGCTGAAGCACCGCGCGCAGCACGAAGATCGCCGCGTCCGGCAGCTGCTCGAGGTCGGTGGAGTCACGCCCCTGGAAGGCACGCACAAAGGTCGTGCCTGCCCGATCGACGCCGAGCGCTGAGCTCCACATGTGCATCGCCACGCCGGGGTTGCCCGTCGAGTAGTCCCACAGCAACCGGTAGAAGCTCGCGGCGCGTTCTTCGACCGCTTCGCGCTTGTCGATCTCGTCGGCAGTCAGCGGCATGCGATCGAGCAGACGTTCGAAGCTGGCTGAGACTCCCGCCTGGGCCGAACGCACTTTGATCAGCTCGACGATCTCGTCTTCGCGCCAGGGTGTGAGCATCACCACCTCGTCGAACAGCGGGCGGGCGCCCCTGGCGCGCTGCAGAAAGTCCCAGATCACCTGGTCAAGCGAGAACACCCATGCGCAGCGGCCGCTGTGGCTGCGCGCCAGCGAGATCAGCTGATCGAACGGCGCCAGGCCTCCCATCACCGGCTGCACCAGCCGCTGCGCATCATCGAGGAGCACCGCCTTCAGCGGCCCCTGCTGGTCGAAGTGGCGCGCGATCGCTTCAATCGAAGCGCCTGCCGGTTGGTTCGCTGCCTTCGCGAGCGCGTCACGCAACGAAGGCAGGCCCTTCGTGGCCTCGACGGTGACCGTCGGGCCGATCAATGAAGTCAGGTGACGCAGGGCGCTGGACTTGCCCGAGCCCTTCTCTCCGACCAGGGCGTACAGCCCGCCACCACGCTCGCGGATGCGCGTGGCTGTTGCCACCAGCGCCGCGTCGAGCGCGATCGGAACCCAGGCGACGGACTCTGTCACCGGCGCCAGCGCCTCGATCGTCGCCGCTGGCAGTGGACCCAGTGGCGCCCGCGCGTCTTCGGCCTCCAGCTTGTCGAGCTCACGGCGAAACAAGTAGGCGAGCAGACGGCGGCTGGTGTCGAACCGGCCGACCCAGTTGGCAACCAGCTTCCAGGTCTGCAGCGCCAGCAGCTGGGCGCCACCCAATGCCGCCGCGATGAAGCTCTGCCAGCCAACCCGCCTGGACAAGATCCACTGCTGCAGTGGGCTCTTCTTGCGCAGCAGCTCGGTGCGGGCGAAGACGGCCGGGCGCCACCAGCGGATCAACACCAGCAGCACCGGCACCGTCGCGATCCAGCACATCGACAGCACCCACTGGTAGATGGTGCCTTTGCCGACCAGGCGCGCGCTGATCACCAGCACGAGGCCCAGCACGACGACCACCCGACCGATCAACCGCAGCGAACGCAGCCGCAGGTCGGCGACATCGGGCAGCGCCGCTGCCCGCGCCCCGCGCGGTTTGACGGACAACGCATTGAGCGTGTCGACGGCCAGGGCTCCGCTCAGAATCCAGATCAAGGTCGTGGCGAGCAGCTCGATCTCGAGCAACTGGGTGACGGTCTCGGGCAACACCGCGAGCAGCACCAGCACGACCAACAGCCACTCCAGCGGCCTGCGAATCTGAATGAAGAAGCCCAGCAGGCGATCGAGCCGGCCCGGCTGGGTTGCGCGGGCGAGCCGATCGGCCACCCGGATTCTGCGCTGAACAACAAGCAGCAGCGGGGTGGCACGCCGACGCCACAAGAGAAACAGCCCCAGCACCAGCCCCCACTGCACCAGGACGACCAGGGTGCGCCCCAGAGCGACCGTCAGGGTCTGCCCGGGATCCCGCATCGACCGCAGCCAACGGGCGGTGGCGTGGCGGTGGTAGCGAAGAATCAGCGCAAGGTGCGTGAGCTCCGAAGCGCTCTGTTCGATGGCGGCTGGCGTCGGGCCAGTGATGGCGCGCGCCTGGCCCGCGCATCGATGGGCAGCGCGTAGAAGCGGAGGCGCGCGAGGTCGAGCTCACGTCGCGCAGCAAAGAACTCGAGCTCGAGGCCGCTCGCATCGGCGGGCGACTTGCCCGCATCCTTCTTCGGCGCGACGGGCTCGAGCCCGCGGGCCAGCGCCTTCAGACGAGAGACCTCGACCGCGATTGCCGTCGCGTCTTCGAGAGCCACGTCGAAGAGCGCCGCCGGGCGTACCCCGGCCTCAAGGGAACCTTCGAGCAGCGCGTTGACGTGCGCAGTCTTTCGCTGCAGCGCCTCGAGGGGGCCGCCATCGGGGGCCGTGGCCGCCTGGGCCGCGGCTTTGCCAGTCGCGAGGCTGGCGATGGCCAGCAGCAACGCGCCTGAACGGAATGGGATCCTCACCCCGATGCTCTAGCCGCTGGTGGCTGATCAGTCGACAACAGAGCGCCCCCGCCCGACTCGAGGCCTTCAGCGTTTCGCTCGACCAGAACCGCGGCGCCAGACGGCAGCGGCCCGCCTCAGTGTTCCGTCGATGACTCGGCCTCGGCATCAGAAGCGGCGCCCACCGCCGGGGCGGGCCCCTTGAGCACGAACCTGGCGCCGACAAAGGCGAGCAGCGCCGCCAGCGCCGAGCCGACGAGAATCGCAAGCTTCGCCGTCTCGAGCGTCGGCCCCGCGGGGAAGGCGAGCTGGGCGATGAAGAGCGCCATCGTGAACCCGATGCCTGCGACCATGCCGACCAGCCCGACGTGCGGCCAGCGCACACCCGTCGGCAGCGCGACGAGGCCGGCCTGCGCCAGCGCCCACGAGAGACCAAGAATTCCCAGCGGCTTTCCGACCGCGAGGCCGACCACGATGCCAAGGAACACGCGCAGCCCATCGCCATCGAAGGACGCGTTGCCGACCTCGACCCCGGAATTCGCGAGCGCGAACAGCGGCATGATCCCGTAGGCGACCCAGCTGTGCAGCAGATGAAGCAGTCGTTCAAGCGGCGAGACCGCTTCCCGTCGCGCGGTGTTCAGCGCATCCAGGTGCGGCAGCAGCGCCTGCGCCCCGTCATTGGTTTTTGCCCGCGACTCTTCGACGCTGGCGGTGGCCTGGTCGAGAAAGCCCTCGACCCCGAACCAGGCGCGTACCGGGGTCATCAGCCCGACCATCACCCCGGCGAGGGTCGGGTGAATGCCGCTGGCGTAGAAGCCAGCCCAGATCACCACTGAGGGCGCGATGTACGCCGCGACGTTTCGGACCCCGAGCTTCTGCATCGTCACGATCGCCGCGACCCCGAGCGCGACCACCAGGAAGCCGACGGGCGCCAGGCCAGAGGAATAGAAGACCGCGATCACCCCGATCGCGCCGACGTCGTCGATGACGGCCAGCGCCAACAGCAGAATTCGCATCGCCGGCGAGACGCGGTTGCCCAGCAGCGCGAGGACGCCGATGGCAAAGGCGATGTCGGTCGCCATCGGCACGCCCCAACCCGAGGCCGACGGGTGGCCTGCGTTGAAGGCCAGGTACAGCGCTGCCGGCACCAGCATGCCTCCGAGCGCAGCCACCAGCGGCAGCGCCGCGCGCCGCGCCTGGCTCAGCTCGCCCTGGTAGATTTCCCGCCGGATCTCGAGGCCGACGACGAAGAAGAAGACCGTCATCAGCCCGTCGTTGATCCAGAAGTGCAGGTCGCGCTCGAAGGCCCAGGGCCCGAGCCTCAGCCCGACCGGCGTGTGCCACAGCGCATCGTACGCGTCGCGCCACGGGGAGTTCGCCCAGACCAGCGCGACGACGGCCATCACCAACAGCACGACCCCGCTGGAGGCCTCGATCTGGAGGAAGTGTTCGATCGGCGCGAGCGCCTTGCGCGCAAGCCTGCGAGCCGCGGGCGACGCACCGGGAGGATTTCGATTCGAGTCGGGGACGTGCACGGTGACTCCGCGGTGCGCTGCACCGGAAAATGGCTGGCGGCCCGACCAACCAAGGAGCCTATGGCGGCAACGCCACACCCGTCGTTTTGGCGGCTCGTACCACTGATTTCCTGCCGGACGCAGGCAGAAACGGGAATCCGCGCCGGTGCGAGTCCCTTGGACTAGCTTCCCGCCCTTGAAACGGGCCTGGCATTTTTTGACTGTGTTGGTGCGGCGCACGCTGGCGGCCTCGCTGACCCGAAGCGCAGCCCAGCTGGCGTACTACTCGCTGTTCGCGCTCTTCCCATTCTTGATGATGCTGGTGAGCCTCGCGCGGTACCTGCCGATCGAAGGGGGGGTCGACGCGATCCTCGCCCGGGCGAGCGCGGTGCTGCCGCCGGCCGGCTACCAGGTGATCGAGAAGCAGCTTCACGGCGTCGTCGGCGAGGCCCACCCGAGCCTGTTGTCGACCGGCTTTCTGCTGACGATGTGGGCGTCGTCCCGCGCCGTCGATGCGCTGCGGGTCGCGCTCAACCGCGCCAATGGCGTCACCGAGACCCGTTCATTCCTTCGGCGAGAGGCGATCGCCTTCGGCTTCACGATCGCGGCTGCCATCTCGCTGCTGCTGGGCTTTGCGCTGCTGGTGCTGGGCAGCCACGCCGGCGTCGCGGTCGTCGAACGCCTCGGCTTCGGCCCCGGGGTTCAGCAGGCGATGGCGCTCACTCGCTGGCCGCTGACGATCGCCCTCGTGGTGCTGCTGGCCTCGTGCAGCTACAGCTTCTTGCCAGACAGCAAGCGGGGCTTCCGGCTCGGAAGCCTCGGCGCGCTCGCCGCGACTGGCGCGTGGTGGGTGGCCACCTGGGGCTTCAGCAGGTACGTCGAGAACTTCGGCAGCTTCAACCTCGCCTACGGCTCGCTGGGCGGCGTGATGTTGCTGCTGACGTGGATCTACTTCTCGGGCTTCGTCTTCCTCGTCGGCGCCGAGATCGATGCGATTCGAGCGGGCCTGGTGCAGCCCCAATCTGCGCCCTGAGGCGATCCGTGCAGCTTTTGCGCGCGCGCACGGCGCCCACATCGAGCAACTCTGGGTGGCGCGCGGGTTGCTCAAGCGGTTGCCATGACCATCGTCTGCGCCACGCGCTTTACCGAAGAGTCGTCATTCGCCGTCTGGGTCGCCGCCGAGCTGGCCCGCAAGCAGAAGCAGGCCTTGTGGCTGGTTCACGCGCTGCCCGGGCGGGTGCTGCGCGCGTCGAACGATCGCTTCGAGTCCGCGGCGGCGGCAGCGCTCGAGGCCGAGGCCCAGCCACTGCGCCAGGCAGGGCTCGACGTTCAGACCGCGGTGCTGTTCGGCCGGCTCGAGCAGGCGATCGGCCAATTCTGCGAGGCGAAGTCGGCGGCGCTGCTGGTGGTTGGCGACACGACCCGCAGCACGAGCACCGTGACGGGGGGCACCCTGGACAAGCTGGCGTACGGGGTTGAAACGCCGCTGCTGGTCGTGCGCGATCCGCGCCCGTTCCAGGCCTGGGCCACCGGCAAGGCGCCGCTGAAGGTGATGCTGGCGATGGATCAGACCGCCAGCTCGGCGGTCGCCCGCGACTGGATTCTGCGCCTGGCGAAGTTCGGAGATCTCGACCTGGTGGCCTGCCAGATCTGGTGGCCGCGTGAGGAGTACGAGCGGCGGGGGCTGCCCTTCCCTGATGCGGAAGAAGGGCATCGGGCCCTGGCGGCGACGATGGGAAAGGAGACCGCGCAGGCGCTGAGCGCCCTGCCCCAGAACGTGAAGGTCCGCACCCACCTCGAGATGGGCGTGCAGAACATCGGCGAACAGCTGCTCGCCCTCGCCAACGACGAGCAGGTCGACATCGTCGTGCTCGGCACCCATCGCCGTCGGGCCCTGGGACGGCTGTGGTCGGTGTCGCACCGCATCCTGTCACTCGCTCCGATGTCGGTGGCGTGCATTCCCGGCTCGACTGCAGTGCCCGACTTGTCGTCGGTTCCGGCGTTTCGCACCGCGCTCGCGGCAACGGACTTCAGCGAGGCGGGCAACCGGGCGATCACGTGCGGGCTTGGCGTCGTCGGCGGCGGCACGCTGCACGTGGTGCACGTGAGCGTCGAGCCCTTCAGCCCCGAGCTCGAGACGGCGCTGCTGAAGAAGATGGTGGCGGTGCTTCCGCCCGAGGCCGAGCGCAGGGCCCGGGTGCTGGTGCATGTGCTGCACGGCGACGTCGGGCAGCAGATCGCCACCGCGGCGCAGAAGCTGGGCGCGGACGTGGTGTGCCTTGGCTTGAAGGTCGCCGCGCTGGCCACCAGCGATGTGGTGACGAACGTGTTGGCGATGGCGGGTCGTCCCGTGATGTTTGCTCCGCCCGTCAGGCCGTGACCGCGTGAACGAACACGTGCCCCTCCAAGGATTAAACCCATGATGACCCTGACGACCCTGAGCCTCTTGTTCCTCGCAGCGACCCCCGTCGAGCCCGACGGCAAAGCCCTCTTCGCCTCGAAGAAGTGCACCCTGTGCCACAGCGTCACGAGCGAAGGAATCAAGGCGCCCGACGGTACCAAGATGCAGATCGTCGACCTCTCGGCCCAGCCGAAACGCAAGGCCGACTGGGTGAAGGCCTACCTCGAGAAGAAAGAGACCGTGGAAGGCAAGCCGCACCCGGCGCGCTTCAAGGGCACGCCGGAAGAGCTCGACGCGCTCTCGAAGTGGCTGGCAACCCTCAAGCCTGGCGCTTGATCAACGCGAGGGCGTCGCGGCGGCTCAAGATGCCCACCAGCGCGCCCGCTCGCACCACCGGGAACTGCCGGTAGGGTCGCTTCAGGAAGAGGTCGATGGCCGTCATCACGTCTGCCTCGGCGTCGAGCGTCTCGGGGGCCTTCGTCATCGCCTCGGCCACGGTGCGGCCTGGCCCCTGGTAGTAGTCGTTCTGGAAGGCGAAGCGCAGGCAATCCTGCTCGGTGACGATGCCCACCAGCGCGCCAGTGGCGTCCACCACCGGCAGCCCCGAGATGTGGTGGTCCAGCAGCAGGCCCGCGGCCTGGTGCACGCCCATCTCCGGGCGCGCCAGCACCAGCGAGGTGGTCATCAACTCCTGCACCTGCACGCGCGGGGTCATCGCTCGCAACCTCCCGGGCGGTTCTTCTCAGCACAAGTCGGGGCGAGCGCGCAGGCGCCGCAGCCGGTGGAGTTCCGCAGCGCGAACGCCAGCCCGGCGGCGGCCACGCCGAACACCACCGCGCTCGAGAGGATGAGGGTCACCATGGTCAGGCTCCGAAGTCGTCGTAGAAGATCGAGCTGCGCGGCACCTTGAACTGCTCGAGCGTGGCCACCACCGCGCGGATCATCAGCGGCGGGCCACACAGGTAGTACTCGCAGTCGGCCGGGTGGGGGTGCTTGGCCAGGAAGGCCGCGCGCAGGTGCTCATGCACGAAGCCTCTGGCTCCGGCCCAGGGCTGCTGGGGGTCGGGTTCGGACACTGCGACGGACCAGGTGAAGTTCGGGTGCTCGGCGGCGAGGCGGTCGAAGCTCTCGGCGCAGAGGATCTCTCCCGGGGTTCGCGCCCCGTACCACAGGCTCAACCTGCGCTTCGTGTGCAGCCCCTCGAGCTGCTCGAAGACGTGGGCCCGGAGCGGCGCCATGCCCACGCCACCGCCCACCAGCACCATCTCTTTGTCCGTGTCCGTCGCCATGAAGTGGCCGAACGGGCCGCTCAGGCGCACTGCGTCCCGGGGCTTGAGCGAGAAGAGGTAGCTCGAGGCGATGCCCGGTGGCGTGCCCGGGGGCGCTCCCGGCGGCGGCAGCGCCAGCCGTATGTACAAAAGCGCCACCCGCCCCTCGCCAGGGTGGTTGGCCAACGAATAGGCCCGGGTGGTGGGCACGTCGCAGGCCACGGCCAGGTCCTGTACGCCGAGCGCAGCCCAGCGCTGCTGGTAGGCCTCGTCGACGGGCAGCTGGCCCAGCACGGTGCGGTGCGGCGGGCATTCCAGCTGAACGAAGCTGCCCGCGCGGAACGAGAAGGGCGCGCCTTCAGGCAGCTCCAGCACCAGCTCCTTGATCAGCAAGGTGAGGTTCTTGTTCGAGCGGACGCGCACGTCCAGGGTCTGCGGGCTGGGGAGCCCGTCGGCCAGGCCCACCTGCAGATCGCCCCGCACGGTGACCTGGCAGGCCAGGCGCACGTTGCGGGAGAGCGCGTGGGCATCGAGCACCGCCAGCTCAGTGGCCAGCGGGGCGTCGAGCGCGCCGGTGACGCGCACCCGGCACGCGCCACACGTGCCCTTGCCTCCGCACGCTGCGGGAATGGGGAGCCCCGCGTCGAGCAGCGCGCTGAGCAGCTTGCGCCCCCGCTCTACCCGCAGCGGCTCGTCGCGCCCGTCGATGACCACGGTCACCTCGCCGCCCGGCGTCACGACCGCCTTTGCCGCGAGGATGAGCCCCGTGAGGGTCATGATCATCCCCGTGATCACCGCCACCGTCATCAGCAGCTCGGTCATGGCAGCCGCACCCCCGAGAAGGCGAGGTAGGCGGTCGACATGATGCCGACGATCATGAAGAGCTCGGCCTGGCCCACCGATTCGGCTGCCGGCTCGTCGCCGTCCATCTTCTCGCGAATGGCCGCCAGCGCCACGACCGCCACCGCCCAGCCCAGGCCGCTGCCCAGGGCGTACACCCCGCTCTGCGCGAACGTGTAGCTGCGGCTCACCATGAAGAGCGAACCGCCGAGGATGGCGCAGTTCACCGTGATCAGCGGGAGGAAGACGCCCAGCGCCTTTGACAGCGGCGGGAAGAAGCGGTCGAGCACCATCTCGAGCAGCTGCACCGACGCGGCGATCAACCCGATGAAGCAGATGAGCGAGAGGTGGCTCAGGTCGAGCTGCCCCAGCCCCGCCCAGGCCCACGCGCCCGGCGCGAGGAGGAAGCGGTACACCAGGTGGTTGAGCGGCACCGTCACGCCCATCACCACCACGATCGCCACGCCCAGGCCCACCGCGGTCGACATTCGCCGCGAGCCGCCGAGCAGCGTGCAGATGCCGAGGAAGAAGGCCAGCGCCAGGTTCTCGACGAAGACAGCGTTCAAGAAGAGGTTGATCACCGCTGCGCCTCGGCCCGCGGCGCCGCCGGGGTGCGCCGCACGCGGACCCGACGTGAAATCCAGATGAAGAGCGCGATCAGAAAGAACCCCGCCGGCGGCAGCCCGACCAACTGCAGCGGCTCGAACCAGCCACCGTCCTTCGCCAACGGGAGCAGCGGGTAGTCGAGCAGCGAGCCCCGCGCGAAGAGCTCGCGCACCGCGCCCACCACCGCCAACACGAGGCCATACCCCAGGCCGTTGCCGACCGCGTCGGCCACGCTCTCGCCCACCGGGTGGGTCATCGCAAAGGCCTCTGCTCTGCCGAGGATGATGCAGTTGGTGATGATCAAGCTGACGAAGATGGAAAGCTGATCGCTCATTGCCGGGGCGAAGGCGGCCAGCACCTGATCGGCGACGATCACCAGCGAGGCGATGATGGTGATCTGCAGCACCAGCCGCGTGGCGTGGGGGATGACCCGCCGCAACAAGCTGATCAACGCGTTGCTGGCGATCAGCACGCAGGTGAGCGAGGCCCCCATCGCCAGTGAAGCCCCCAGGGTCTTGGTGACCGCCAGCGCCGAGCAGATGCCGAGCAGCTGCACCGAGACGGGGTTGTCGTTGAGCAGCGGGCGGGTGAGCGCAGTGGTCCAGCGGTTCATCGCAGCGCTCCTTCTCGCACCCGGGCGAGGAATGGCCCGAAGCCGTCGTCGCCCAGCCAGAAACGCACCATCTGCCCCACCCCTTCCGTGCTGCGGGTCGCCCCGCTGATGCAGTCGACGTGGAAGGCCTCGTCGTCGGGCGGCGGCGTGGCCTCCTCGGCCACCACGTGGATCCGCAGCCGGCCGTCCGCGTCGCGCACCTTCTTCCCCGGCCAGAGGGCGCCCCACTCTTCCTCGGTGATCTCACTCCCGATGCCGGGCGTCTCGCCGTGCTCGCTGATCAAGAGCCCGATGATTGTGTTCCCGTCGGCCGCCAGCGCGATGGAGCCCCGGATGATGGACGCGTACCCCTGCCCGTAGAAGGGCAGGATGATGGCCTGCGGCGCGCCGTCCCGCCGCACGAGCGTCACCACGCCACGCAGCGCCTGACGCTGGATGCGCGCGAGGTCGCGCTCGGCAGAAATTGCCTGGCTCGTCGCCGGCACCGCGGCGGCCACCACCGGGTCGAAGCCCGCGGGGTCCACCTCGGGCGCGAAGGCGCCGGTGCGCAGGTCCACCACGCGCTCCTCCAGGGTGGCGGTCGCCAGGTCGCCCAACAGCTCGACCAGACCCGGCTGCCGCCCGAGAATTTCGGCCAGCCGGGCGTTGCGCGCCACCCGCCTGTGCTCGTCACGAATGGGGCGCAGCCACACGGTGGCCGCCGAGACCAGCAGCGAGCACCCCAGGCAGATCGCCAGCGAGACCCCCAGGGTCCGCAAGGTGGAGCCCTTCCGCGCTGAGGTCTCAACCATGGAACACCTGGTCGCGGCGGCGGCGGCCCGCAGCCATCGCCCTGTCCACCAGCGGCGCAAAGATGGAGGCGAGGAGAATGGCGGCGAGCGTGCCTTCGGGACGCGCCGGGTTCGAGAGCCGCAGCACGATGACCACGAACCCGATGGTCGCGCCGTGCCACCAGCGGCCCCCGTTGCTCGAAGGCGACGAGGCGGGGTCGGTGGCCAGAAACACGGCCCCGAAGGTGACCGCTCCGAGGAGGAGGTGCGTGCTGAGGCTGTACCCTGAGCCCGGCACGCCGGCCCACCCCAGCACGCCCAGCGCCACTGCCATGCCCAGGGGCACCGAGAAGACCACCCGCCAGGGTAGCTGGCGCAGGGCGATCAGCACCACCGCCGCCAGCGCGCACACCAGGGCCGACGCGCCGCCCAACGCTCCACCGGGCCCCCGCAAGAAGAACCAATCGGCCCCGCTCACCACCTGCCCTTCCGGTGGCAGCCACAGCGACGCGGCGCCCATCGCTTGCGGCCAGGTCAGCCCCAGGAAGACATGCGCCAGCACCGCGGGGTGCACGAAGCTGCGCTGCACCGTTCGGAAGACCTCGCGCGCAGCGATCCACCCGAACACCATCGCGCCGGTCGCCGGCAGCACGGCAGTGCCCGCGGGCAGCGTCAGCACGAAGAGCAGCCCCGCGGTGAGCGCCCCGGGGATCCGCGCGCGGTGGCCCAGCTTCGAAGCCACGAGCGCGGTGAGCACCGCGGCCCCGGTGGTGCACGCCGCGAGGAGCAGCACCTGCCCGGCGCGCTCGACGCCGTTCGCGGCGACCCCCGCCGCCAGGCACGCGGCCAGGGCAACCACGAAGGGCACCGAGTCCCGCCCCGGCACCAGCGGCAGCTTGTTGTCGCGGGCTTTCATGCGGGCAGCTCCCCCTTACGTGCTCGCCGCAAAAGCAGCTTGCTGAGTGTCGAGCCCACTACGGCAAATCCGACAGCCCATCAACGACCCCGAAGCCAGAGGGCTGCCGGAGCTCCAGTTGTCCTTCGAGCTCGGGTGAGAAGTGAACGCCTCCATCGGCATCCACGAGCACGAGCTGGGCCTTCCAGGCGGCGGCGAGCTCCTTTCCCTCGGGCCAGCCGAGAATGAAGGCGGCCTTGGTGAGGATCTCGGCGTCGACGCCGCTTTGGGCGAGCACGGTCGCCGAGGAGGACTTGCGGGCGGGCTGACAGGTCGAGGGGTCGATGAGGTGGTGGTAGCGGACGCCGTCCTTGATGAAGAAGTGCTCGTAGTCCCCGCTGGTCGAGAACGTCGCGTCCGAGACTTCGGTGCGGGCGAACGTCTTGTCCTCGGCGCTGCGCGGATCCCGGATGCCGACCTTCCACGATCGATCGCCGACTTTTCCGGCGAGGTAGAGATCACCGCCAGCCTGAACGAAGAAGTTCTTGTAGCCGACCCCGCGCAGCAGCTTGACCGCCTGGTCGACCCCCCAGCCCTTCACGATCCCACCCAGGCCCAGCTTCATCCCCGGCTTCTTGAAGCGCACGGTGCACGCCGCCTCAGAGGTGGGGCTGGTCAACGGCTTCACCTCGACGTCCTTCCAGGACACCAGCTTGCACTGGGCCTCGAGCGTGCGCGCGTCTGGGATCTCGCCCGGGAATTTCCACACCTCGCGCAGCGCGGCCCAGGTCGGGTCGAAGAGGCCCCGGGTCTTGCGGGCGCCGTCGAGAGACAGCGTGATCACCTCACACAGATCCGCCGGAGCGGTCACCGGCTTCGCCGCCGCCTGGGCGTTGATCAGCGCGAGCGAAGAAGTCTGCTTCCACTCGTTCATCACCAGATCGATGTGGCTGAAGATCGCGAAGGCGGCGTCGAAGTCGAGCTGGTGGCTGGCGCGAGCTGCGCGGGGCGGGTCGACGATCGCGATCGTCACCCGGGTGTGCATCAGCTCGCGCGTCTGCCGCGCGATGCGCGCCCCCGAACCCTGGACGGGAGGAGGCGCCGCCAACGCCAACGCCATGAGCACGCCAAGCATGGGTGGTCTCGTACGACAGCCGGCGCGCTGCGTCACGCCTGCCGGCGGCTGAGCACCGAGCGGCTCAAGCTCGAGGCAATGCGCAGCGCCGCGAGCGCGCTGTTCAATAGCAACAGCAGCCCCACGCCGAGCAGCGCAGGCATCACAGCCCAGTGTTCGGTGGGACTGAACACCACCGCGTTGCGGTAATGGGGCAGCGCGCCGCCGTGCCAGAGCGACGGAACGTCGGCCGTCTTCCCGATGCGCCAACCCATTCCGTACGAGAAGCCCTCGGCCTCGGCGCCGGGCGCCAGCAGCTGTGCGCGCGACGACGGCGTGAGCAGGCGTTCGGACGCGGGGTGATCTCCCATCAGCGCGGCGAGGAACTTCGACAGATCTTCCGCGCTCGAGATCCGCGCCGCGGTCGGCAGGCGGCCCGCCTCTTCCGCGAGCCCGGCCTCGACCGGCACGCCCGCCCAGAGCCGATGTCCGGGGATGAGCCCGTGCGCTCTGGCCGCTTCGATCGAGGTGAAGCTGTTCGCCATCTCGAGCGGCTCGAAGATGTGGCGCTGCACGTAGTCGCCGAAGGTCTCGTTCGACACCTTCTCAACCAGCAGGCCGAGGATCAGATAGTTCGCGCTCGAATAGCGGTGCTTCGTCCCCGCCTTCTCGAGCGGCGCGACCGTGCGCAGCGCCCGCACGGGCTCCTCGAGGGTGAAGAAAGTCATTGCCGCACCAACTGGCGAACGGTGAGGCTGTCGGCGAGCTGGAACCACGGCAGGTAGCGGCGAACCGGAGCGTCCAGCGCGAGCCGCTTTGCCTCCACCTGCTGGAGCACCGCGACGGCGGTGAACGACTTGCTGAGCGAGCCGAGCAGGAAGGGCGTCGCGGCGGTCGCATGGGAACCGAACGCGTGGGCGAGCCTTCCGTGCTGGACGATCACCAGGCAGAGGCCCGGAATCCCGTGGGCCGAGATCTGGCTCTGAACGAAGGCGTCGAACGCCGGCTCGGCGCCGCGCGCGTCGACCGCCACGAGCCACAACACCCGCCACGCTCCGCGCGAGATCATCGCGCTGCGCTATCAGGTCATCGCGACCAGCACGGTCTGCGCACCTGAGCTCGAAGCGGCAGCTCTCGTGCTGAGGCCCCCGCGGTTCCTGAGAAGACTCTCATCGCACTCTCAAGCGGCGGATCCTCGCGGTTCGTAGCTTGGCCGGATGGTGTGGCTAACGACCCTCTTTCTCGCAGCGGCCCCCGTCGGCTTCGACGCGGCGCTGGCGCGGGTCGAGTCCTCGCCCGAGCTCACCGGCGTCACGGCCGCGCTCGCCACCCGCCAGGGCGCGCTGCCGACGCTCAGCCGCTTCACCTCCAACCCGCAGGTGACGCTGGAGCCAGGGCTGCGCCACGAGAACGGGGCGCTCGGGGCCGACGTGCGGGTCGGGGTCAGCCAGGCGTTCAACCTCGGAGGGCTTTCGGCTGCGCGTCGAGGCCTGGCGAGCGAGGAGGCCCGCGAGGCCGCCGTGCTTCGGCTCTCGTTGTTGCAGCAGCGGCGGCTCGAAGTCGCGCGCGCGTGGCTCGACACCTGGGTGGCGCAGCAGGCGGCGCGGGCCGCGCATGACGAGCAGGCCTCGGCCCAGCAGCTGCTGATCCGCCTCGCGCGCGCGGTCACCACCGGAGCGGTCACCAAGGTCGACGTCGCCACTGCCCGGGCCTTTGCCGCCGAGCTCGCCGCCGTGCACCTCGACTGGGAGGGCCGGCGGATCGAGGCCGGCGCAGCCCTCTCGACGCTGCTGGGCTTCACCGAGCTCGCGACCGCCGAAGGGCCACTGCCGCAGCTGTCGCTCGAAGCGCTCGCGGTGGCGCCGGACGCGCTGCTCGAGGTGCGGGCGGCGGACGCGGCGCTGCGGGCCGAAGCGCAACGCGCGGAAGAGACGAAGGCGCTGTGGGCGCCGCAGCTGCTGGTGACGGTGCTGGGCGGCCACGAGGCGCCGCGGCTGTACTTCGGGGCAGTCGCGCTGGGCTTCACGCTGCCGCTGCTCGAGCGCGGCAACCGCGAGCGCTCGGTGCACACGGCGACGCAGCAGCGGCTCGAGGGCCAGCGGCAGCAGGCGCTGCAGGGCTCGAGCGTCGCGCTGCAGGTGGCGCAGCACGACCTGGAACACTCGCAAGAGACCTTCGAGGTGGTGCACGGAACCCAGTGGCCGGCCGCTGAAGAAGCGGCGCGGCTGGAGACGCTGCGCTACCAGCAGGGTGAGACGACGCTGCTCGAGCTGACCCTGATGCGACGCCAGGCGTTCGCGGCGCATCTCGCCGCCCTGGCGGCCGAGGCGAGCGTGGTCGCGGCGCGCGTCCGGGCACGGGAACTCACGAACAACTCCAGGAGCACCCCATGAGACGTGCAGACCTCAACGAAGCAGCGATCGCGCTCGGCGCAGTGGCGCTGTTGCTCGCGGGCTGCAGCCGCCCACCGGCGCCCGCCGCTTCGCCTGCGCCCCCGGTCGAGCTGTGGGCCCGCGTCGAAGCCGCGGCCGATGCGACGACGCTCGATGCCCCGGCGCGCGTGCTGCCTGACCCGGCGTCCACCACGGTCATCACTCCCCCGCTGCGGGCGACCCTCGTGCGGATCCACGCCCGGGCCGGCGACGCGGTCGAGGCCGGCGCGCCGCTGGTCGAGGTCGTGATGCCCGAGCTGCTCGAGGCCGCCGGCCGGCTGGAGGGTGCGCGGGTGCGGCTCGAGGCGTGGACCTCGCGGCACGCCCAGCTGATCGCGCTGCGCGCCGATGGGCTCGCCCGCAGCCTCGAGGTCTCTGAGGCCTTCGCCCGGGTCGCCGAGGCCAAAGCCGACCTTCAGGCCGCGCGCGCAGTGCTGCTCGGGGCGGGGATCCGCGAGGGCGACGCTGCCACTGGGCTGCAGCGGGGCGGAGTGCTCACCCTCAGGGCCCCGGTCGCTGGCGTCGTCACCCGGGTGTCGGCCGTCGTCGGCGAGCGGCGAGAGCCCTCGGCCGGGGCGCTGGTCGAGCTGGCCAGCCCCGGCGCGGTGCGGATTGAGGCCCGCTTCAACCAGCCTCCTGCGCCCGGCAGCTTCGAGTTCGAGGCCAACGACGCCCGGGTGCCGCTGCGGCTGTTGAGCAGCTCGCCCGCGGCCGACCCGAAGGACGGCACCTTCCTCGTCTGGTTCGAGCCGATTGGGGTGGTGCCGCTCTCGGCGGGGCGCCTTGGGCGCGTGCTTCGGCTGGGCGCGCAGGGTGGCGGAGCAATGCGGGTGCCGGCGCTGGCCCTCTACCGCGTCGCGGGTGTGGCCCAGGTCGAGACGCGCCGCGGCGCCGTCACCGTCGAGGTGCTGCGCTGTGAGGCGAAGACCTGCCTGGTGCAGGGCGCGCTCGAGGTGGCCGACGAGGTGCGGATCACCGCCCCGAAAGAGAAGGGCGAGACATGATTCGCCGCCTCGTCGAAGCCTCGGTCGATCACGCTCGGGCGGTGGTGATCAGCGTGCTCGTGCTGGCCCTGGGCGCGGGGCTCCTCGCGGTGCGGCTGGAGCTCGACGCGCTGCCCGACCTGACCACCAACCAGGTGCTCGTCCTCGCCAACGCGCCTGGCCTGACCCCCGAGGAGATGGAGCGTCTGGTCGCCCGCCCGCTCGAGGTCGCGACCGGCGGAGCGCCCGGCCTGCGCGAGCAGCGCAGCATCTCGCGCTACGGCATCGCCGCCGTCACCCTCGTCTTCGGCGACGAGGTGCCGATCTACCTGGCGCGGCAGCTGGTCAACGAGCGGCTGTCGTCGGTGCCGCTGCCTCCTTCGGTGCGCTCGGTCGAGCTGGGGCCAGTCACCGGTGGCCTGGGCGAGGTGTTCCACTTCACGCTCAGCTCGGAGGCGCGCTCGCTCGCCGAGCTTCAAGAGCTCGTGCAGCTGCAGGTCGCGCCGCTGCTCAAGTCGGTCGCCGGAGTGGTGGAGGTCAACCCGTGGGGTGGCAGCCAACGCACCTTCGACGTCCTCGCGGATCCTCAGAAGCTCTCGCAGCGGGGGCTGTCGCTGCGTGAGCTCGGCACGGCGCTCGAGAACAGCACCGGCACCGCCGCCGGCGCGGCGCTGCCCTCAGGAGAAGGCCAGGTGCTCCTGCGAGGTCAGGCGCTGCCCGACGACACGAAGAGCCTGGGCCTGGCGATTGTCGGCCGCGAGCGCAGCCCCGACGGCACTGCGCGGCTCACCCGCCTCAGCGACGTCGCCGAGGTGGTCGAGGGCGAGCGGGTGCGGCTGGGCGCGGCAACCCTCGATGGAAAGGGAGAGGTCGTCTACGTGATGGTGCAGATGCTCCGCGGCGCCAACGCGCTCGAGGTGGTGCAGCAGCTGAAGCAGGCGATGGTGCGCGTGCGCGCCGGGCTGCCGGCCGACGTGAAGGTCGACGTCATCTACGACCGCAGCATCCTGGTCGAAGGGACGCTGCGCACGGTCGCCCGCAATCTGATCGAGGGCGGGCTGCTGGTGATGGCGGTGCTCTTCTTGATGCTCGGCAGCTGGCGGGCGGGGCTGCTGGTCGCGGTCGCGATTCCGCTCTCGATGCTTTTCGCGACCGCGATGATGGCGGTCTTCGGCATCCCGGGGAACCTGATGTCGCTGGGCGCGGTCGACTTCGGGCTGCTCGTCGACGGCGCGGTGGTGATGGTGGAGAGCCTGTTTCACGTGCTGGGCAAGCAGGTTGCGCCTGCGGCACGCGCCGGCCACCCCCGGGCTGAGCTGGTGGCGCTGGTGCGCGAGGTGAGCGGGCGGATGGCGCGCCCGGTCTTCTTCTCGGTGCTGATCATCCTGCTGGTCTACGTGCCGGTGCTGGCGCTGACCGGCACCGATGGCAAGCTGTTCCGGCCGATGGCGCTTACGGTCGTCTTCGCGCTCTCGGCGGCGCTGGTGCTCTCGCTGACCTTCATCCCTGCCGCGGCGGCGCTCTTCTTGCGCGCGAAGGACGTGCCGAATCGCGAGCCGCTGCTGGTGCGGTGGGTCGAGCGCCTCTACCCGCCGGTGCTCTCGCGCTTCGTCGCCCGCCCGGCCCTCGTCGCCGGCCTGGCGGCGCTGGGGCTCATCCTCGGAGCTGTCCTTGCCAGTCGGGTCGGCACCGAGTTCACCCCCCAGCTCAACGAGGGCGACCTCGTCATCCAGACCACCCGCCGCCCCGACATCGCGCTCGCCCAGAGCGTCGAGCAGGCCCAGGCGCTCGAGCGGGTGGTGCTGCGCGCCGCGCCAGAGGTGAAGCAGGTCGTTTCCCGCATCGGGAGCCCGGCAGTGGCGACCGACATCATGGGGCTCGAGCAGGCCGACGTGTTCGTCACCCTCGCGCCGCGCGAGGCGTGGCGAAAGGGGCTCACCCTCGACGCGCTGATTTCCGAGCTCGACGCGGCGATCGCCCGCGAGGCGCCGGGCTCAGAGCCGTCGTTCACCCAGCCGATTCAGATGCGCTTCAACGAGCTGCTGGGCGGCACGGTGACTGACGTGGCGATCAGCGTCTTCGGAGAGGACCTGCCCGGGCTGACCCGCACCGCGGAGCGGGTGCGGGACGTCGTCGCCCAGCAGCCCGGCGCGCAAGACGTGCGGGTGCTCGCGCCGCCGGCGGTGCCGCTGACCACCGTGCGTCCCCGGGCGATCGACGCCGCCAGCTTCGGGCTCGACTCGGCCGACGTGCTCGCCACCGTCACCGCCGCCCGGCAGGGGCGCGACGTCGGCTTCACCTACCGGGGCGTGGTCCGGATCCCGCTGGTGCTCAAGCAGGGCGGCATCTCGAGCGCGTGGACCCTGGCGAGCGCGCCCATCGCGTTGCCCGGTGGGGGCGTGGTGCCGCTCTCGCGCGTCGCTGACCTCGTCACCGAGGATGCGCCCGGGCAGGTCAATCGCCTCAACGGCGCGCGGCGGCTGCTGGTCGGCTTCAACGTGCGGGGCGCGGATCTGGGCACGGTGGTGCTGCAGGCCCAGGCCCGGGTCACTGCCCAGGTGCCGCTGCCCCCCGGCACCCGCCTCGAGTGGGGCGGGCAGTACGAGTCGCTTCAGGCCGCCAAGCGCCGGCTCGCGCTGGTCGTGCCAGCGGTGCTGGTGCTGATCGTCGGCGTGCTGCTGGTCGCGTTTCGAAAGCCCAACGCGGTGCTGATCATCTTCAGCCACGTGCCCTTCGCCGCGGTCGGGGGCCTGATCGCCCTCTCGCTGCGGCAGATGCCGGTCTCGCTCTCGGCGGTGATCGGCTTCATCGCGCTGGCCGGCATCGCGGTCCTCAACGGGGTGGTGCTGCTCAGCCGGATCCTCGAGCTCGAGCAGACCGGCCTGGGCCCCGCCGAAGCCGCGAGCGCCGCCGCCCGCTCGCGAATGCGCCCGGTGCTGATGACAGCGATGGTCGCCGCGCTCGGCTTCGTGCCGATGATGTTGGCGACCGGCCCCGGCGCCGAGGTGCAGCGGCCGCTGGCGACGGTGGTGGTCGGAGGGCTCTTCTCCTGTACGCCGCTGACGCTGATCGTCCTCCCGGCGCTGTACCGCTTCTTCGTCCGCAGGCCCCGCCGCGACGGGCCAATGCTCGAGGCTTCGGAAGGCACCGAGCACGCGTGAGCCCTGGAACTAGACGAACGCGGGCCGAGGGGGCAGGAAGAGCCCGATGAGACTGCTGGTGGTCGAAGACGAGCCGAAGATGGCGCGCATGCTCCAGAGCGGGCTGCGCGAAGAGGGCCATCAGGTCGACGTCTGCCAGTCCGGCGAGGCCGCGCTGCAGCAGGGGCTCGACGTGCCCTACGACGTGCTGGTCCTCGACTGGGGCCTGCCCGATGTCGACGGCATCTCGGTGCTGCGCCACTGGCGCGAGCGGGGACTCACCGCGCCGGTGCTGCTGCTGACCGCGCGCGGCTCGACCGGAGAGAAGGTCACCGGCCTGCGCGCCGGCAGCGACGACTACCTGGTCAAGCCGTTCGACTTCGACGAGCTGCTCGCCCGCCTCGAGGCGCTGGGCCGCCGGGGGAGCGCCGCGGGAGACCCTGGCCTTCAGCCGCTGGGCGATCTGACCCTGAACCCACGTCGCCGGGTGCTGCAGCGGGGAGCGCTCGAGGTGACGCTCACCGGCCGCGAGTTCGCGCTGCTCAGCGAGCTGCGGGCGCTGGGCGGAGATACCGCCACCCGATCGCGGCTGCTGCTCAAGGTGTGGGGCGGCGACTTCGAGGGCACCGGCAACGTGGTTGACGTCTACGTCGGTTACCTGCGCGCGAAGCTCGAGCGGCTGGGCACCGAGCGGCTCAAGCTCGAGGCCGTGCGCGGCGTCGGCTACCGGCTGGTGGTGAAGCCTTGAAGCTGGCGACGCGGCTGTGGCTGCTGGGCGCGCTGCTGCCCAGCGTGGTGATGGGGGTCGCCTTCCTGCTCGCTGGCCAGGCCTTCCGCGCGGCGCTGGAGTCGTCGCTCGATCGCGGCCTCCTCGCGCAAGGCGCCACCGAGTCCGTCTCGCTGTTTGATGGCGAGAGCGGCCCGCACCTGCACATGGAGCAGTCGCCGCTGCTCGAAGAGGTCCGCCCCTTCGCGCCGCACGGCGAGCTGTTCGACGACACCGGGGCGCTGGTGGTGGACTTCCCTCCCGCCCGGCGCGAGGCCAGTGCGGCGCAGCCGCCCGCGCTCGAGGGGGCCCGCTCGGAGTTCTCCACCCGGGAGGAGCGCGGCGAACGGCTGCGAGAGCTCGTCGTCCGGATCCGCGATTCAGATGGGCGGGCCTACGTGCTGCGGCTGTCGGCCTCGCTCGCCCAGCTGGACGAGAGCGTGCGGGCGTTTCATCTGATCGCCTTCAGCGTGGTGCTGGGGGCGGGGCTGGCCCTGTTGGCGCTGCAGACGCTGCTCGCCCGGCGCCTCTCGCGGCGGTTGAATGCGCTGTCGGTGCACCTGGAGCGGGTACGGCGGGGCGAGCTCGACGCGCTGCCTTCGGCGGATCTCGGGCGCGATGAGGTGGCGGCGCTGCGCGAGGTGCTTGCCGCCACCACCACCCAGCTCAAGCGCGCCCGGCAGGTGCAAGACCGCCTGCTCGCCGACGCGGCCCACGAGCTGCGCACGCCGCTGACCCTGATGCGGACCACGCTCGACCTGGCGCTGCGGCGCACCCGCTCGGAGGCCGAGCTCCGCCAGGCCCTGGAGGAGGCGCGGCAGGAGGTAGGTCGCCTCGCCCGGCTGGCCTCGGGCCTGCTCGACATGGCCGCCGCCAGCCGGGGCTGGGACACCTCTCCGGGAGACCTCGCGCAGCTGGTCGACGAGTCGGCCGAGGCGGCCCGCGCCGCCGCCGAAGAGCGCCGGGTGTGGATCGAGGTCGACGCCGTGCGTCCGGCCCCCGCAAGGTTCAACGCCCCCGCGCTTCGACAGGCGGTCGACAACCTGGTCGCCAATGCCCTGCGCTTTGCGCCCGCCGACACCGCGATTCGGATCTGCCTGGCGCCCCACGCCCGAGGGTGGCGCATCGGCGTGCGCGACCAGGGGCCGGGCATCCCGCTGGCGGAGCGCGAGGCCGTCTTCGCCCCGTTTCACCGCGTCGACCAGCGCGGCGGCTCAGGCCTGGGGCTGGCCATCGCCAGCGAGGTGCTGCGGCAGCACAAGGGCTCCGCCTCGGCGTTGAGCCCCGACGGGCCTGGCGCGTGGGTGGTGCTCGATCTTCCCGCGGGGACGGGGTGAGCTGGCCGTCTTCACCCGCCTACCGACTGGGTCCACGCCGAAACCGGAGCGCCGGTGCTGAAGGCGCAGCACCCAGACGGCGCGACTGCGACCCCGCGGCCCTGAAGGTGGCTCTGGCTGCTGCGCTTCCATGATCAAAAGATCACTGGAACATCGACCTGCAGGATCGTCATCCGCTGCTTCCTCATCGGGTCGTCGAGCGGAAAAGTGATCGACACCCCAGGGCGGGCGAAGAACCCTTTCCCTTTCAGGTGCAAGCGCGGCCCGATCGCGAAGGTGGCGTTGTCGCGCACGCTCTCGTTGCGTGTCACCGCCACCGGGTTCGAGAGGAAGCGCTGGTAGCGCAGCTCGGCGCCCACCGAGAGGATCTCGAACGGGAAGTAGCCGAGGTGAACCCCGCTGGTGAAGTTGGTGCGGCTCGCATCGGGCGCTGCCAGCTCTCCGCGCACCCGGGTCAGCTGGAGCACTGTCGCTTCGGCCTGAAGGGTGAAGCCCCACCGGGAGTACGAGAGGCCAAGCCCGGGGAAAACGGTGAAGTCGTTGACCGCGAACATGGCGTTGTCCATCGCTGAACGGGTCAGCACGCCGGCAGCGAGCGCCGCCGAGGTCGCCCGGTCGGGCGCGTTGCCCCCGCCCATTCCGAGTGGGAGCGCGAGCGCGAGGAATAGGTTGGCCCGAAGGCCTGGAGCAATGTTGATCGCCCAGCTCGCACCCAGCGCCGGGTTGATCACCGCGCTGGCGCGGCTGCTGATGGCGTCCTGGTAGAGAAAGCCGAGCCGGACGAAGGGCGCCACGGGGATGCCCTTCGAGATCCGGTAGCTGACCGTCAGCATCGAGACCAGCGTCACTGCTTCTGCGCCGCCTTCCGGAGACCGTACGACGAAGTTGCTGTCGCTGCGGATCACCGTCGCCGCTGGAGTTGGGCGCAGCTGCCAGGGCAATGAGTACGGAGCAGGCGGCGGCTCGTTTTGCGCCCAGCCGCCCACCGGCCACGACAACACTCCCATCAACAACACTCTGAGGACTGCGCGCATGCCTTCACCCTTTGGTTCGGGAAGGCCCTGCCAGAATCAGGCCCAGCTGGCGCAGCGGCGTCAACCGACAGAAGGTGCAAACGCTGCACTCCCAGCCGCGTTGCTGCAAGCCGTTCGTCGCACGGTGAGCGCCTGCTCCACACTCAGCTCTATCAGGTGGCCTGAGCCCCGTTGGCACTCGACCGATGGATCGTGATTTCAGTCAGGCATGAGCCTCAATGCCTATGTCTCGAACTTCAAGTTCGCCAAGCAGGGCGCCCAGAAGGGCAGCACGATTGAGAAGGGCGATGCGCCTGCGCCGCTGAAGAAGGCAACGCCTCCTCCGGCTCCGGCTGCTCCCGTGAAGGCAAAGGACGCCGATTCGTTCGAAGAGAAGAAGGTCAGCTCTCCGCGCGATCCGGCGAGTGGGCAGGCCACCGGCAAGAGACAGCACGCGCCGATTCGCTTTTAGGCCCGCGCCTCGCACTGGCTCCACCGCACGGTCTGGGCACCTGCGCTCGAATCGGCGCTTGCGGCCACCGCCACCCATTCTCCGCGCTTCCAACCAGGCTCACATGGCCTACGGTCGAAAGAATGGGAATGGGAAAGCTGGCCCTCTTCGTGCTGTTGGGCGCCTCGATCGGCCTGGCCACCGGCGTGGGCGGCTACACCTTCGTCTACGCGAACGGCGCGGCCTACCTCTCGGACAACCCGGCGGCGTGCGCCAACTGCCACGTGATGCGCGAGCAGTACGAGGGCTGGCAGCGCGCGAGTCACCACGCGGTGGCCACCTGCAACGACTGCCACACCCCCGCCGGCTTCTTCTCGAAGTACGCGGTAAAGGCGAGCAACGGCTTCTTCCACTCGCTCTACTTCACCACCGGCAACCACCCGGATCCGATCCGGATCCGCCCACGCAACCGCGCCGTCACCGAGGGCGCGTGCCGCAAGTGCCACGCCACGATCGTCGAGGCGATCGAGGCCACCCCGGGCACCGCCCACCAGCAGGGCATGACCGACTGCCTTCGCTGCCACAACTCCGTCGGCCACTCCGAACCGCTGGGACACCCATGACCACCCCCGTCACCAAAGGCCGCCTGTTCAAGTTCGTGATCGCCGCTGCGATCGCCTCGGCTGCGATCGCCGTCGGCGTCACGATGCTGCTGGTCAACATCCTCGAGCGGAAGCAGGAGGCGAAGAACCCGTTCTACCGGGTGGTCGAGCTCGACGACACGGTCACCGACCCGGCGATCTGGGGGAAGAACTTCCCGCTGCAGTACGACGGCTACCTGCGCACGGTCGATCAGCAACGCACCCGCTACGGTGGCAGTGAGGCGATGCCACGTACTCCCTCGAAGGCCGACCCGCGCACGATCGTCGCCCAGTCGCGGCTGGAGGAAGACCCGCGGCTGAAGACGCTCTGGGCGGGGTACGCGTTCGCCACCGACTTCCGCGAGGAGCGCGGCCACGCGCACATGCTCGAAGATCAGACCTTCACCGAACGGCAGAACGTCGCCAGGCAGCCCGGCGCCTGCATGCATTGCCATGCCTCGGTCTACGTGCCCTACAAGAAGCTCGGCGACGGCGACCTGATCAAGGGGTTCGAGAAGATGAACCAGCTGCCCTACGCCGAGGCGCGCAAGCTGGTGGAGCACCCGGTGTCCTGCATCGACTGCCACGATCCAGGGACGATGCAGCTGCGCGTCACCCGCCCCGGCTTCATCGAGGGGATCCGGGCGCTCAAGGCCTCGCAGGGGGTGCCGGGCTTCGAGGTCAACACGATGGCCACCCGGCAAGAGATGCGCAGCTACGTCTGCGGACAGTGCCACGTTGAGTACTACTTCAAGGGCCCCGAAAAGCGGCTGACCTACCCGTGGACGAAGGGAATCAAGGTCGAGCAGATTTACGCGCACTACCTCGAGAACCCCCATACCGACTGGGTCCACGCCGAAACCGGAGCGCCGGTGCTGAAGGCGCAGCACCCAGAGTTCGAGATGTACAACCAGGGCATCCATGCCCGCTCGGGGGTCTCCTGCGCCGACTGCCACATGCCGTATCAACGCACTGGCGCGATGAAGATCAGCGACCACCACATTCAGAGCCCGCTGCTCAACGTCAACCGCGCCTGCCAGACCTGCCACAAATGGTCCGAGGACGAGCTGAAGGAACGGGCCCACACGATCCAGTCCCGCACCTTCCAGATGCGGAACATCGCGATGGACGCGGTGCTCGATCTGATCGCCGACCTGAAGAAGGCCAGAGCAGGTGGCAAGAGCGCAGCAGAGCTGGCGCCAGCCTACGAGCTACAGCGGCGGGCCCAGTTCTACCTGGACTTCATCGAGGCCGAGAACTCGATGGGCTTCCACGCGCCGCAGGAAGCGGTGCGGGTGCTCGGTGAGTCGATCAACTACGCGCGGCTGGGGCAGGCACAGCTCAGCGGCGCGGCAGCGACCGCGACCGCGCAGCCCTGAAGGCTGCCGCGCTTCCATGATCAAAAGATCACGGGAACATCAACCTGCAGGATCGTCATCCGCTGCTTCCTCCTCGGCTCGTCGAACGGAAAAGTGATCGACACCCCAGGGCGGGCGAAGAACCCTTTCCCTTCAGGTGCAACCGCGGCCCGATCACGAAGGTGGCGTTGTCGCACACGCTCTCGTTGCGCGTCACCGCGAGCGCCGCCGAGGTGGCCCGGTCGGGCGCGTTGCCCCCGCGGTTCCTGAGAAGTCAACCGAATGCGGTGCAAACGCTGGCTCCGCAGCGTTGCTGCAAGCCGTTTGGCGCGGAGTGCTCGGCGTGTCGTGGGGAGATGAAGGCCTGTCATGCGCTCGTCCTGGGGTTGATTGTCGGCTTCCCCGCTGGTGCTCTCGCCAAGGGCGGAACGCACAGTGGATCCCCCTTGGAGCTGACTCGTACGTCTCGCGGCTGATGTATTCGCACGAGCCGGTGGCGAAGAGCTGGAAGGTCGAAGGTCCCGGGGCACGCCCGTCGAGATCCGCCTCAGGGCCGGGAGCGCGGGGAGGTCGTGCGAGACCAAAGAAGCCGAGCGGTCGATCGTGGGTCCGGACGGGAAGCCGAGGGTGGTGTGGATCGGGCGGCTCAAGGCGCCATTCATCAACTGGAGCGCCGAAGCAGATCACCTCGCTTGCCGGATGGGTTTCCCCGCACCATCAGCGCGCCGATCTTCAAGGGCCTCGCGGGCAAGGCCGCCGACGCGAGGAAGCAGCTCGCACGCGCATGAGGCACGTGCTTGTAGGTACCGCCCCGCCCAACGGAGGCAGCTTCACCAACGCCTGCGTGTTGCTCGCTTAACAGGCCGGCTTCTCCGAAGTCGCCCTCCCCGCCCTCGAGCTGGCCGCGACCTGCCTTGCTCCTTGACCGGACTGCCCGAGCTGCGTTGCCGCCCGCCTTTCTGAACGGCGACCCGGCCGTGTGGGCGCACTTCGAGCGCCTCAACGCCGAGGAACTGCGCGATGAGCATTTGGCAGGCACTCCGATTCCCGCTGACCTCTCTGAAGAAGAGCGCGCACAGATCCCTGACCCGCCGGTGGGTGCTGAAGATCTCGTCGGGCCACGCGCCCTCTCGAAACTTCCTGGCAGAAGTGACGAGGCTGCCCGCTCCGCTCGAGCCGTCGGCGACTGGCGCACGCACGATCGGCTGCGGCGCGCCGAGGTGCTGCTCGATCGGATTCCGAAGCTGCGGGAGTCGGTCGAAGACGCGCAGGCGATCAAGGAGCTCGAGGTGGCGATGCGGCAGGATCTCCCGTCGGCCGCGCGCGAGAAGCTCTCGTTCGAGCTGGGTGACCTGCTGAAGAAAATGTGGGAGACGCAGCGCGCATGTCGCCACTGGAAGGATCACGCCTGCCGTTACCCGGCCAAGAAGTTCGACGGGCAGGTGCAAGCGGCACGCACCGAGCGCGAAGGCCGCTGAGCGCCGTCGCCCAGTTGTTGCTGCTGGCCAGCTGCGCCCATCGGTCGGCCGCGTCGAAGGCGCTGGACTGCCCGGAAGACGAGATCCGCGAGGTTGGCCACGAGCTTCCAGGTGGAAGCCTCTTCACTCCGGCGACCCCCGAGCGGTGGCAGTACGCTGGCTGCGGGCAGACGACCTGGTGCGTGCTCCTCGTGCCTGGAGCTGTGAGCTGCGCGCGGCCGCCGCCCATCAACTGAGGTCCCCGCCGTGCGTCTCCCTCTGATGCGAAGGCGAACCCGGCGGCCCACGGCCTAATCGACTTCGACGAGCCTGACGGCGGGCGCTAACTTAGGTCAGGGCAGCAGGAAGTCCTTCACCACCGCCGTGTGCTGCATGCTCGGTGCAGCGCTGTCGCCCGCGAGAATCGGCGGCACATCCGACAGCGGAGTGAAGACGCGGCTGTCGAACACCAAGCCGGCGTCGTAGCCCGCGTCGCCGATTCGCACCGGAACCTGCAGCGCGTAGAGATCTGCGTCCACCAACACCCAGTCATAGGGCTGGGCGCGGGCGGCGTTGGGGTCTTCGTTGCCGTTTCTGGTCGACCGGGTGGGGACCTCAACACCAACAGCCGCAATGAGACGGCGATCCAATCGTCGACCTGGTGCTGGGCCCGGCGATCTTCACCGGCTGAATCGCCTGTGGGTGGGCAGCGCCGGCGACGAGAAGAACAGCACCAAGAACGACGGCTCGTATGGGCGAGTAACGTAGTCAAAACCATGTGGTGCGTCTTCAGCGGGAGCGCTCGCAGGGTCAACACGAGAGCACCCGAGTGCCTCGCGATTCCCTGACGCCAACCGCGAGAACGAGACGAGGAGCGGCGTTCTGCCGAAGACCCGATCAGTCGACCGACTGCCCGTCGTGTTTGTTGATCGCGGCGCGGAGACCGAGGTGCAGCTCGCGGCGGTGCAGGCCTTTGCGCTCTTGCATCGTTACATCGCCGTCCGCCTTTGCGTCGGTGATGGCAGAGCGAAGGTTGTCGACCTTCTCCTGCAGCTTCGCCGCCTCGGGCGCGGTCAGCTCGCCGGACTTCACGCCGGCGTCGATGCGGGACTGCAGTTCGTCCGCGCGCTTGGCGATAACCGGCGTCGCGGTGCCAGTGGTCTGGTTGTCGTGCTTCTGTTCCTTGATCTGCCCGGACAGCTTGTCCTGCGCCTTGTCGATCTTCTTCCCTTCCTTCTTCGACAGCCCGCCACCGTCGAAGGTGTCGCGCGCGAGCCGCGCCGAGATCGAGTCCTGCCGCTTCTCGAGCTTGTTCGACTCGCGCTTCGTGAGCTCGCCCGACTTCTCTCCCTGGTTGATGCGGGTCTGCTGAACGGCGCCACGAACTGCAGACTTCACGATCTGGCCGATGCTCATTGGGTTCATTCCTTTGGTTGGCGGCGTGATTGCCGCGCTTCGGAAGATCGAACCCGGGGCTCCTTTCCTCGTTGCGGGGAAAGTGGGGCGCATCGAAGACACGCGCGTAGGCTGTGGCTTCACAGGCCACACCGAGCCGCAGATGGCCGGCCGTCGCCTGGTGCTCTTCCGTCAGAGGCCCCGCCGTGTCAGCGGGCGTCGATCGGTCGACCGAGATCGAAGGAAGCGGGACGCCGTCGAGCCCAAAGTGATCAGGCCGCCCGATCGTGTCGCCGACTTTCCCCAGCGATGCTTCGGTCAGGCCCAACCGGCTCAGGGTTCTTGCGACCTCCGTGGCGTGCTCACCGGAGCTGATTGTCGAGTTGAAGGGACCTGGGAGGGTGGTCGTCATTCCGAAGTCGACGAGCTTCGGGGAGCCCGTGGCGGCGACGAGAATGTTTCCCGGCTTGAGATCGCGGTGCACCACCAGGTGCTGGTGCGCGTAGGTCACCGCCTCGAACACCGGGAGCATCAGGGTGAGGCGCTGCGTGGTCGTGAGCCGGTGGCGATCGCAGTACTGATCGATGGGCTCGCCGTCGACGAACTCCATCACGAAGTACGGTCGGCCTTCGTCGGTTTCACCGGCGTCGAGCAGGTGCCCGATGTGCGGATGCTCGAGGCCGGCGAGGATCTCGCGCTCGTGAATGAAGCGCTCGGCCCGCTTGGTCACGTCGCGCTGCGCTTCGTGGAGGATCTTCACCGCGACCTTGCGCCCAAGCTTCGGATCCCACGCGGCGTAGACGATGCCCATGCCTCCGGCGCCGACAGCACGTACCGCCCGAGCGTCAGAGGCGCAGGACGATCTTCCGTGGTGCGGGCCAGCTCGGAGACCACCACGCGGCAGGTGGTGCACCCCGCGAGGTGCGCGCTCATTGCGCTCACCTGCTCGGTCGGCAAGCGCCCATCGACCCACGCGGCCAGCGCGTCATCGCTGATGCAGGTGCTCACGAGGTCCGATCTATCCCACGAGGGCGGGTGCATGCCTCTTCAGACAAGACGACCCGGCTGACTTTTCACGGCTGCGCGTCGAACGCTTCAGGGCCCCTTCGGAAACAGGAAAGACAGGCCCTTCACGCGCTGCCCACCTGAGGTGAGATCGTCGACCGTGACCTGCAGGTCGAGGCCTGGCCGCAGGGCCGCCTTTTCGATCGTCACCACCACCTGCACCCGGCGGTCTTCGAACGACTTCAAGGTCACCTCGGCCTCGGCGATGCGAATCTCGGCCGGAACCGGGCTGGTCACCGCCACCCTCAGCTGCGCCGGGTGAGGAGACTTGTTCACCAGGTGCACCTCGAACTGGTTTCGCACCGACGTGCCCTCGAGCACCCACGGCACGCCGGCCAGCCGCAGCACGTTGGCCTCGAAGGCCTTTCGCTGCGACATCGTCACCGCCAGCGCGGCGAAGCAGGCGAGCGTCAGCACGGCGTACAGCACCAGCCGCGGCCGTACCTTCTGAACCGTCTTGCCGTCGAACGCGCTCTGCGCCGCGTACCGAATCAGCCCGCGGGGCCGATGAACCTTGTCCATCACCTCGTCGCATGCGTCGACGCACTGGGCGCACGCGATGCACTCCATCTGCAGGCCATTGCGGATGTCGATCGCGGTCGGGCAGGCGGTGACACACAGCTTGCAATCGATGCAGTCGCCCAGCTTCGGCCCGTCTTTCTTCAGATGACCTCGCGGTTCGCCGCGGCGCACGTCGTACCCAATCACCACCGAGTGGGCATCGTGCAGCAGAGACTGCATGCGCCCGTAGGGGCAGATGACGACGCAGAACTGTTCGCGAAACCAGGTGAAGTTGAAGTGCAGCAGCGCCGTCACCCCAAGCGCCCAGCTGAACGCCAACGGGCTGTTTGCCGGCCCCTGCCGCACCATCTCAATCAGGTCGTGGGTCGAGACGAAGAGGCTCAGCGCCGCGTGCGAGATGAACAATGAGATGGCGAACCACGTGGCGTGCTTTCCGACCAGCCGAAGCACCCGGCCCGCAGTCCACGGTGAGCCCGCAAGCTTCAGGCGCTTCTCGCGCGAGCCGTCGAACAGCCTTTCGATGGGTCGATAGAGGCCTTCGAGAAAGACCGTCTGTGGGCAAGCCCAGCCGCACCACAGCCGCCCTCGCCAGGCAGTGACGAACAGCAGCGAGAACGCGAACCCCGTCGCCAGGAAGAGGACGATCCAGAAGTCCTGCGAGTTGAAGGTTGAACCGAAGAGGTAGAAGCGGCGGTGCTCGACGTCGAGCTGCACCGCCGGATGACCGCCGATCGTCACCAGGGGCGAGGCCAGGTAGATGCCGATCAAGGCCGCGAATACGACCCGGCGCGAAGTGATGAACCGCCCCCGCACGTCCGAGGGGAAGATCGGCACCCGCGAGCCGTCCGGGCGCACCGACGACAGCTGGGTCATTCTGGCTGTCCCTGCGGTTCCTTGCCCGGCAGGTTCTTGCCTTTGAGGGTCAGGACGAACGCGGTGATCGCCCGCACCTTCGTCGGCCCCAGCGTCTTTCCCCAGGGCGGCATGCCCTTTTCGGGAAAGCCGTTGCTGATCGCCGCATGAATGTCGGTGGGCTTGCCGCCGTGGATCCAGACTGCGTCGGTGAGGTTGGGCCCGACCAGCCCTTCGCCATTCTGCCGATGGCACGCGACGCACGTCGTCGCGTACGACTCCTTCCCTGCGGCGACGAGTGCGGGGTCGTCGACCAGGGCCACCAGGGCGTCGTTCGTCATCGGCGCCGTCTCGGGGTGCAGCTTCGCCTCCGCGGCCGCGTCGAGCTTGTACGCAGCCACTGGGTTGGGCAGCACCTCCGTCGTCTGGTAGACGAGCCAGTAGCCAAACCCGAAGACGATCGTGCCGAAGAGAATCGCCAGCCACCAGTTGGGCAGGTGGTTGTCCTCTTCGATGATGCCGTCGTAGACGTGATGCACCGGCGCAGCAGGCTTCTTGTCGTCGATCATGGGTGAACCGTTGGGGGGGTGGAGTCGTCGAGCGGCAGGGCAGCCATCGCGTCGAAGTCGGCGGGCGCCTTGAGCACCAGGGCCCAGAAAACAACCCCGAGGAAGAACAGCAGGAACAGGCCGAGCGCGAGCAGGGGCCAGGCCGTGAGCGCGCTGTCTGCGTAGAAGCTCTTGTACATGGCTATTTTCCTCCGCCGACGGTGGCAGGCGCGGCCTGGACGACAGGCACCGCCGGCACGACGCCGTGATCGCGCCCCAGCCGCTGAAGGTAGGCAATCAGCGCGACGATCTCGCTGTCCCACGCGACCGTGATGCCCTGGGTCTTCAGATCGGTGACGACCGCCTCGCCCTGCGACTGCTGGTCTGCGGACGCCGTATCGATCTGCGCGTTCAGGTACGGCACCCCGAGCTTCTGCATCAGCGCCAGCTTCCGGCCGCCCAGCGGGACGTCGATCTTGTCGATCGCCAGCCACTGGTACGAGGGCATGTTGGAGCCCGGGCTGGTCGAGCGCGGATCCATCATGTGGGAGTAGTGCCAGAGGTTCGGGTAGCGGCCGCCCAGCCGATGAAGATCCGGGCCGGTGCGCTTGCTGCCCCACTGAAACGGGTGGTCGTAGATGAACTCTTCGGCCCGCGAGACTTCGCCAAATCGGGCCACCTCGGGAACCAACGGCCGCACCATCTGCGAGTGACAGGTGTAGCAACCCTCACGCACGTACAGGTCGCGGCCCTGCAGCTCGAGCGCCGTGTACTGCTTCTGCGCTGCGCCGGTCGCGGGCACCGCCTGCTTGATCAAGATGGTCGGCAGGAGCTCGGCGATTCCGCCGGCCAGCACCACCACCAGGGTCACCACGCTGAAGGCCAGCGGCCGTCGCTCGATGAGCCCGAACCACGACGGCTTGCCCTTCGCGGTGTCGCGCTTGCTCAGCACCCACGCCGCTTCGCCCACCAGCGCGAAGACGACGATCAAGCCCACCGCCACCACCGTCGTCGCGAAGAAGAAGCCGACCAGCACCCCCATGCCCAGCAGCGAGAACCAGATCGGCCGACCCAACAGCACCTCGCGAACGCCCGGCGCCGCGACCGCGGGCGCGTCTTCCACCACCACGTCTGCTTCGCCGTCGACGGCTTTGCCCGACAGGGCCGTCTTCGCCAGGTTCCACGCCATCAGGCAGAAGCCCACGAGGTACATCAGCCCGCCGATCAACCGGGCGACGTACATCGGCCAGATCGCCACCACCGTCTCGAGGAAGCTCGGGTACAGCAGCGACCCGTCGGGGTTCGTGGCCCGCAACATCAACCCCTGGTTGATGCCGCTGATCCACATCGACACCATGTAGAGAACGATGCCGATCGTCGCGAGCCAGAAGTGCGCGTTGGCGGCCTTCGTCGAATGCAGCTTCGTGCCGAACAGCTTCGGCACGAGGAAGTAGAACATGCCCGCCGCCATGAACCCGTTCCACCCCAGCGCGCCGCCGTGCACGTGCGCGATGATCCAGTCGGTGTAGTGGGCCAGAGAGCTGACCGACTTGATCGACAGCAGCGGCCCTTCGAAGGTGGCCATGCCGTAGAAGGTCAGCGCGGCGACGAAGAACTTCAACACCGGATCTTCGCGAACCTTGTTCCACGCTCCTCGCAGCGTCAGCAGGCCGTTGAGCATGCCGCCCCACGACGGCGCCCAGAGCATCAGCGAGAACACCATGCCCAGCGACTGCGCCCAATCGGGAAGCGCGGTGTAGAGCAGGTGGTGCGGCCCCGCCCAGATGTACATGAAGACCAGCGCCCAGAAGTGAATCACCGACAGCCGGTACGAGTAGACCGGGCGGTCGGCCGCCTTGGGCAGGAAGTAGTACATGATCCCAAGGATCGGGGTGGTGAGGAAGAAGGCGACCGCGTTGTGGCCGTACCACCACTGCACCAGCGCATCCTGGACTCCCGAGAAGATCGGGTAGCTCTTGGTGAGCGACAGCGGCAGCGCGAGGCTGTTGACGATGTGCAGCACCGCCACCGTGATGATGGTCGCGATGTAGAACCAGATCGCAACATACAGGTTCTTCTCGTTGCGCTTCCCCAGCGTCCAGAAGAAGTTGATCGCGAAGACGACCCAGATCACCGCGATGGCGATGTCGATGGGCCACTCGAGCTCGGCGTATTCCTTCGAGCTCGTGATCCCCAGCGGCAGGGTGATCGCCGCGGCGACGATGATCGCCTGCCACCCCCAGAAGTGAATCTTCGAGAGCAGGTCCGACGCCATGCGCGTCTTCAGCAGCCGCTGGGTCGAGTAGTAGACGCCGGCGAACATCATGTTGCCGACGAACGCAAAGATGACCGCGTTGGTGTGCAGCGGCCGCAGCCGCGAATAGGTGAGGTACGGCACGCCGAAGTTGGCCTGCCACCAGACGAGCTGGGTGGCGATCAGCGCGCCGACCACCATCCCGACGATGCCGAAGGCGATCGACGCGAAGATGAAGCGGCGGGTGGTGGTGTCGTCGTAGACAATGCGTTGGGTGTGCATCACGGATCCTTGGGGAGGCTTATCGAAGGTGCGTCTTCATCCAGAGGCGAGAGGGCGAGGCGATCAGCGTGCTCGTGATCTTTTTGGCGAAGCGAGATCACGAGCAGGCCGACGCTGAAGGCGACGAGCACGAGGCTCACGAAGAGTTGAAGGATGATCACGCTCATGCGCTTGCCTCGCGGGGGGTATGCACCGCCGGGGCCACGTCGCGCTTCCCGCCGGGCCGTCGTTCGGTGAGGCTGACGATCGTGATCAACAAAAGGCTGATCGAGCTGACCGGCATGAAGATCGCGGCCTTCACCGGGCTCATCCACCCAGCGAGCGCGAACCCCACGGCGAGCACGTTGTAGCCAAGCGAGAGCGCGAGCACGCGACGCACCACCACCCGAAGCCGGGCGGCGGCGGTCAAGGCCTGCGACAGCGGTCTCAGCCCAGCACCGACCAGGAAGAAGTCGGATCTCGCCGGCATCACCGGCCGTTCGATCGCAGGCGTACCGGCACACAGCGACTTCGCGAAGGCGGGCGCATCATTGACGCCGTCGCCCAGGTACAGCACGCCGGGCCCCAGCTGCTCGACCTGCCGTGCTTTCTCTTCCGGCGAGAGCTGGCCCAGCGCGTGGTCGGCGTCGAGGCCCAGCCGCCCCGCCAGCGCCGTGACGCGCTGCCGACTGTCGCCCGACATCAGCCACACCCCAAGCCCCGCTGCGCGCAGACCGTCGAGCTCGACCTTCGCGTCCGGCCGCAGCGATTCCCGCATTTCGAGCTCGGCGACGGTGCGGCGATCGCACGTCAGCACCGTCGGCAAGCCTGCCCCGCCTTCACCGATCGCCCACCCTGCCCGGCCCAGGCGCCAAACGTGGCCTGCGACAGTCCATTCGAGTCCGGCGCCGGGCACATCGATCACCACGGCCGTTGGGTCAAACGTAGGCGCGAACTTCTCGAGGGCACGGTGCAGGCACGCGCTCACCGGGTGACTGCTGCGGCAGACCAGGTTCCACAGCACGTCGCGCTCGGTCGCGCTCAGGCCGTCGAGCACCGTCGGCGCCGCGAGGGTGACGTCGCCAAGCGTCAGCGTGCCCGTCTTGTCGAACACCACCGCTCGGACCTGGGTGAGGCGGTCGAGCAGGTCGACGCTGCGCACGAAGAAGCCGCCGCGCCGCAGCCGGGCCTGCACCAGCTCGTACGCGAGGGGTATCGCGATGCCGATCGCGCAAGGGCACGTCACCACCAGCAGCGCCGTCGCCACGTCGACCGCGCGCCCGAGCCCCACCGGCAGCCAGAGCAGGAAGCCGAAAGCGGCCGCCAGCAGCACCTGCGCCACCCACCGCCTGGCGAGGCGATTCCAGAAGGCGCGGTGTGGGCCCTGCTGACCTTCGCGGGGGGGCGGCTGCCGCAGCAGCGCCACCAGCGAAGAGTCGGCGAACGCGGTGACGGCGATCGCGGTGAACGCGGTGGACCCGGCGTTGAAGCTGCCCGCAGGCGCGACCTCATCAGCGCCGAGCCGCCTCGGGCTCGACTCGCCGGTGATCCAGTCGGTGCTCAGCTCGACCGGGCAGGCCACCTTCGCATCGACGGGAATCAGATCGCCCGGCGCCACCAGCAGCACGTCGCCCGCCACGATCTTTGGCGCCGGCACCACCTCGACGCGCTCGCCGTTGCGGCGGCGAACAAAGAGCCCCTGCGCCCCGTCGTCATCCAGCAGGAAGCGCCGGTTGCGATCGAGCACGCGCTGCTGCAGCCAGCGACCCAGCAGCATCAAGGTGATGAAGACGTTGAGCGTGTCGACGTAGACCCGATCGCTGCCCAGGCGCGCCTGGGCCATCGAGCTGCCCCACACCAGCAGGATCCCCATCGCGATCGGCAGATCGAGGTGCAGCACGCCGTTCTTCAGCCCTCTCACCGCGCCACGGAAGAAGGGCCACCCACCAATCAGCACCACCGCCGTCGAGAGCACGAGCGACAGCTTCGAGAAGACCGCGAACAGCTCGCCGTCTGCGCGCGCAAGGCCGAAATAGAAGCTCAATGAGAGGAGCATCACGTTGAGGGTGATCGCCGCGCTGATGCCCAGGCGCAGCGGCAGCTCGCTCGACGCGCTGCGCCCCTGCTTCGACGGGGGGCCCAGCGCGTAGCCGAACGCCTCGATCTCACGCACCCAGTTCGTCAGCACAACCGCGCGCGGATCCCACTGCAGGCGCACCCGGCCCAGTGCGGGGTTGACGATGATCCCCGTGCCGCCCATGCGCGCGAAGGTCTGGTTGAAGAGCCACACGCACGCCGCGCAGTGGACCCCCTGCACATCGAGCTCGAGCGTCTTCAGCGTGCCTGGCTGGGTCAGCGCCTGGTCCACCAGCGGCTCGAGCCAGACCAGACTGCGGTTCGGATTCACCGCCGCCGGAGCGACGTCTTCGCGCGCCAGGGTGTAGTACCGGGTCAGGCCCTGGCCGACGAGCAGCCCGTGCACCGCTTCGCAGCCGGCGCAGCAAAACCTGTCGAGTCCATCGGGGACGGGGCTCGAGCAGTGGAGACAAGGGGGGCGACACACGTTGCCCGGGCCTCTGTGCAGACGGCATGCCGGTTGCGAAGTTCGCTTGTCCATGGACGCTCCCTTGATCGCGACACTTGGCGGCGCGGCGATCGCCGGCCTCAGTGGCAGCCCCCACTGCGCGCTGATGTGTGGCCCGCTCGCGTGCGCCGGCTTGCCGAAAGAAAAAGCGGCGCGGGTTCGAGCGGCGACGGCGTGGCACGCGGGCCGGGTCTTCGCCTACGGCGTCGTGGGAGGCCTGCTGGGTGGGGTCGGCGGAGGCGTGGCCCACCTGCTGTCTGCGTCGGTGCAGCAGGCGGTGCCCTGGCTGATGGCGGCCGGGCTCGTCGCCACCGCCCTCGACGCGGGCCGGTGGCTCAAGCCGGTGCCGGGGGTCGCAGCGGTCGCTCAGGCGCTCAGCGCGCGGGCAAACGGGGTTTCCCCCTCGCTGCGAGCGGCCCTGCTCGGAGCGGCCACCCCTTTTCTTCCCTGCGGGCTGCTGTACGGCGTCTTCCTCGCGGTGGCCGCGTCGGGCTCGGTGCTCAACGGGGCGGGGCTGATGGCGGCGTTCGCCCTCGGGGGAACCGCGGCGCTCGCGGCTACCCAGCTGCCCGCCTTCGCGATGCTGCGGCTGCACCCCGCACTTCGACGTTCGGTGTTGCTGCTCGCGGCCGCCATCCTGATCTGGCGGGCAGTCGCGATTCACCCGGCGGATGACGCGGCCCCGGCCTGCCACTGAGGGTGCAAAGAACTGTCGGGAGTGGCGGCGGGTGCAACTTCTGCATCCTCAGGCCGGCGTCTTCGCCTTCCACAGCGCCGGGAGGCTGAGCACGACGATTGCAACGGTCACCAGCGCGGCGGCGAGCAGCTCACGTCCCGACAGGGGGCTCAGCCCGGGCCAGACACTCAAGGTCGCCGTGGCCGCGACCCCGGCCAGCACGCTGGAGGCCCGGTTGACGGGAACGGTGAACGAGTTCGAGCGGTGGTCGAGCAGCACGAGCGCTCCGAAGACGCCGGTACCCTGGGAGAAGATGCCGATCAGCATCACGGTCAGCGCGGACGAGGAAAACGGAACCTGGGTGAAGCCGGCCCGGATCTCTTCCAGCACCCGGCCCTCACCGATCAGGGCGAGGACACCGAGGCCCGCGAAGGCCACCGGGGTCGCGACCAGCTGTTCTTCGACGAAGTACTTCTTCGTTGCGTTGGCGACGTCACTCTTCGCCAGCTTGCTCATGAACCGCAGCCGGACGAAGTAGGCGCCGACGTAGGCGACCACATCGACGAGCGCGGTGGCCGAGAGGGCAAAAGAGTGCCAACTGCCAACGGCGACCAGCAACGCGCCGAACGTGAGCCCGAGCCCGAGCCAGCTGAACCACTCGACCCGGCGGCCCGTCAGCGCGTCGACGATCGGCGCGATGATCAGCACGCCGCCGCGCATCAGCAGCATCATCATCACGATGCTCACGCCGCTGAAGGTGTAGGCGAGCGTGGTGGTGGTGATGATGGCGGCGGTGCAGAGGCCCGACAGCAGGGTCCACCGCGTGGGCACCGGAACCTCGTAGCCGAAGATCCGGCGGGTCGCCGCGAACCGCCACCAACCGCTGACGATGAGGAACGTCACCATCCCCAGCGAAGAGGTGAACGTCGAGAGCGGAAGAATCGAGCTGCCAGACAGCCGCGCCCCCAGCGCCCCCTCGCTCAAGGCCTTGGTGAGCGCCGAGTACGGCGCGTACGCCGCGAAGTAGCCGAAGGCCCAGAGCCAGATGCTGGGCGGCAGCTTGCGGCTCACCCGCGAGAGCTCACGCCAGCCGGCTGTGGAGCAGCTCGGCGAAGGCGCCCAGCGCGTCCGTCGCGGTGAAGACGCCGACCACCTTCTGGTTGTCGACAATCACCGCCGAGCCAACCTTCTGCCGCGCCATTTCCTTCACCACCTCGTCCAACGGGGCCTGCGGCGACACGGTGTAGGGGTCGGTGCTCATCACGTCGCTCGCATGCAGCAGGGCGGGGTTGCCACCCCGAAGGGCTTCGGCCCGAAACAGGTCTCCGTCTGAGAGCACCCCGACCAGCTTCTCACCTTCGCAAACCGGCAGGTGGCGAATGTTGAGCTCCTGCATGACGGCGTGTGCCTCGGTGAGCGTGTCCGCGGGCCGCAGGCAGCGGGGGGTGGTGGTCATGTACTTCCGGACGGCGGGAATGGTTTTCATGGTGAGGCACCCCGCTTCAACGACTGTGCCGCTCGCCGCCCCGAGGCCATCGCCCAGGTGGCGCGCGCAAGAAACCGTTTGCCAGTGTTCCAGTGCAGGTTCTGCGCGGCGCGGCTCGGCTCGCCGGCTGCGCGCGCAGCTCGAGCGACGGCAGTCGCCGTTCTCGGTTTTCTTCTTCGAAGCTTCTCGTCCGCCCGGGACGAGTTAACGCTTTATCAAGCGCTATATGGCGTTGGAGTTGTCGCCCCGGGCGCTGCGCGCACCTCGAGGAGATAGACAGTGTTCGGCGTCAGACCCGCGTCGGCCCCGTTGCCCTGAAACGCCGTCTCGCAGCCGGCAGTCGTCGCAGTCCAGCTGCGCACGAGCGGGCCCTGATGCTGCTGGGCGTCGACAGAGTAGAGGTACATGTCGAGCAGGTTAAACATGCCCGACCAGCACAGCAGCAGCGACGAACTCGCCAGCTGGGTCGCGGTGCCGGTGCGGAAGACAAAGAAGTCCTTGTCGGTCGCGCTGTTGATCGTGGTGAACGGCATCACGAAGCCCGCCCAGACGGTCTGCAGCACGCCGACCTTCACGGCCTGAGACGGCCGATCGTTCGGCTCGATGTCTGTCCACTCGGCGCCCATCGCCGTGCCAGGATCGGGAATCACGTCGGCAGGTGCTCCTCCGCCTGCGCCGCCGGCGCCGCCTGCGCCGCCGCCCGTTCCACCAGCGACGCACTGGGCGTTAACGCAGATCTGGCCTGAGCCGCAGCTGTTGCACAGCGTCCCACCGCTGCCGCAGTACCCCTTGGTCGTGCCGGGCTGACAGACGCCGACCGCGTTGCGACAGCCACCACACACCCCGCCCGAGCACACGCCGGTCGCCACCGTGCAGGTCGCACCCGCCGCGGCGCAGTTGAAGCACGCGACCCCATTGCTGCCGCACCTGGCGTCAGAGAGGGTGGATTCGCAGCCGCCATCGGTGCCACTGCAGCCGGAAGCGCAGTTGGCGTTGACGCAGGTGGGCTGCGAGATGCCAACGCAACTTTGGCCGCCGACGCACACTGCGCAGGTTCCGCCGTAGCCGCAGGCGCTCGCGCTGAAGCCGAGCTGACAGACCCCGGCCGCGTCGCAGCATCCGTTGCAGTTTTCCTGGCTGCACACCGGGGCAGCGCCTCCTCCGCCTCCTCCGCCAGCTCCGCCGCCTGCACCCGCTCCGCCGCCTGCGCCAGAGCACTGGCCGGTCGAACACACCTGGCCTATCGAGCAGGGCTTGCACGCAACGCCTTTCGAGCCGCACCGCGCCAGCGAGTCACCGAACGCGTCGCAGACACCGTCGGCGCTGCAGCAGCCCTGGCAGGTCGAAGCGCAGTCGGTCTTGGGCGTGCCGCACGAGGGCGAGGCGAACCCGAGGAAGACGCCGAGGCTCAGCAATCCAGCAGCACGGAAGAAGGGATGGAGGGTCATCGTGGAGTTTCCTCATGCCGGAACACGGTGACGCTTCGGTCCTGAAACGCGAGCACCAACAACTCCGGCCGCGCACCCCTATCAAACTCGAAGGCGCGCAGCAAAATTGGCCCGAGGCTTGTCGCCTGCTCGATTGGGTCCTCGAACAGGTTGCCCGCTTTCCCCCACCAGAAGACGAGCCGGTGGTCGAAGGGATCGACGCTCGCCAGGTCGAGGTTTCCGTCGAGGTCGAAGTCGGCGACGGCGGTATCGTAAAGCGTGCCGGTGCGCGGAAGTTTCTGGTGGAGGTAGCCGCCGGCGCCGTCGGGCCGCAGCAGCTCGAGGCCCCCGGTGCGACACGTGACGACGATCGTCGGCAGCGCGGTCGCGAGCCGAAGCGTGGTGATGGCGAATGGCTCTTCGCACACAGCGAGGTCCTGCCCGCGGGTCAGCGTGCCCGCGGTGTTCGTCAGCAACGTCAGCTGGTGCTCGGTGGTGCGCGCAACCACGAGGTCGAGATCGGAGTCGCCGTCGAGGTCCGCGCTCGCCACGGCGGACGCGGCAGTAATGGGGAACTCCTGGGCCCGGATTCCCGCACGAAGGACGATCACCGTTGCTTCTGCCGCGGTCGCGCCGAGCGTGGCGATCAACTCGGGCTTTCCGTCGGCGTCGAGATCCGCCGCGGCGAGCGCGGTGGGTGCCGGAGTCGTTGGCACGGTGCTCGCGCCGCCGTCGCGTCCGACGAACGTGAAGGCGCTCGAGGTGCCAGTGGCAAAGCCATCTGCGAGTCCAACCAGCGCGCGAGGCCCCGGCGCAACGTCCCAGCGTCTGACTTCGGTGCAGGTCGACAGCTTCAGCTGTTGAAGCGCATCGAGCTCGAACAGGCTGAGGACAACGTCGCTACCGGAGGTGACGGCGCCGAACGCCGCGCCCTGAAACATGCATGACGGGCCGGCGCGAAACTCGCGCGGTGATCTCGGCGCGGGGCTGCAGCCAAGCAGCAAGCAAACGGCGCAAAGAAGAAGGAGCGGGAGGCCCATCGGGAACGTCGGTATAGCCGCCGCGCGAGCACGCGGCGATCTGCCGGAACCCGATCGGCGAGTTCCGGCATCTTCGGCCGCCTACTTGCCCTGCTCCGCGATGGGCGCGCCGAACATCTTCCGGCCCTCGGCCCTCACCTCGCTGGCCACCTTCGCATCCAGCGATCGAAAATCGATCGCGCTGGCCTCGACGGTGATCTTCACGCCCCGCACGAAGAGCGGGCATGGCGCGCGATCCAAGCCGCGGGCCTGCGCGAAGGCGAGGTGACACTGCAGCTGGGTGGCCAGCCTCACCGTCGGCGCAGTCGCCTTCAGGTGAAGCCTCAGGCCTTCCCCCAGCTCTTCGACCCACGAGATGCCCTTGCACGCCTCTGCTTCGAAGGCGTGGCCTCGGCGCGGTGTTCGGCCGAGGTCATCGTCAAGGCTCCGGTGGACGAACAATCAAGACGGGACGCTTGCTCGCTTCGAACACCCCCTGCGCGGTCGAACCGAGGACGAGCTTCGCGATCCCCGCATTCGCCCTCGAACCGAGGCAGATCACCGAGCTGGTCAAGCGCTCTGCCGCTGCGAGAATCGACTGGGCGGCATTGCTGCCGACCAACGCGTGCGCACGGATGGTCAGCCCCCGGGCAGCCACCGAAGCAGGGATGCGGGCCAGCAGCTGCCGGGTGATCTCTTTCTCTTCGGCCACGGTCAGCGGGCTGGCAGACACATGCACCAGGTCGACGGTGCCTCCCACGGCCACGATGCCGACGCCCCACCCGACCGCCCGGTCACCGGTGGGCGTGAAGTCGGTGGCGATCAGCACCCGGTCGACCTGGCCGATGGGCGGGTGCGCGGCCGAAAGCTTCGAAGCTGGCACGCAGACCACCGACATGGGCGCCGAATGCAGGCACTGCTCGGAGACGCTGAAGAGCCTGCCCAGGGCGCGGCGGTGGTGGGTCCCGAGCACCAGCAGATCCACCTTCTCTTCTGCGGCAAGGGCGTTGAGATGATCCGACACGCGCCCGATCGCAGGCCTGAAGCGAATGGGCCCCAAAAGCTTTGCGTTCAGCTCGCGGTAGAGAGCCCCCATCAGCTCGGGGGCGACCTCGTCCCAGACCTGCGGCAGCGGCAGCCCCAGCCGGTGGTACTCCACGGCGGGGAAGAAGACGTGCGCGCCCACCACCTCGAGCTTCCCGAACTTGCCCAACGCCTCGACCCAGCGCACCGCCACGTCCGTGCTCGCGGTCTGATCGACCCCCACCATCACCTTCAATGGCCTCTCACCGCGCGCCCAGGCAATGAGCCCGACCGGGTCGCGCACCGCCAGCAGCGGCACTTCCAGCCGCTGCCCGAGACGACCCAGAACGCCGGTGCCCAGGAACCCCGCGTCGCGGGCGCTGTCGCCCGCAATCACCAGGCTCACCTGGTTCTCGACCGCGAAGCGGGGAAGCTCGTTGTGCAGCTTTCCAATCAACACCGCAGGGGTGACGTTGGCGCCCAGCTTGCGCAGCCGCGACGCCTCGCCCTTCAGCGCGGCATCCGCAGTGGCGAACACGTCCTCTCCGAAGGCACGCGCCGTCTCGCCTGGCATCACGAAGACCAGCCAGAGGTCTTCGCCGCGCTGGCGCGCGAGCTCGCCTGCAACAGTGGTGGCAGCGATCGCTTCAGGGCTGAAGTTGGTGGCGCAGAGAAGTGGCATGGGGTGAGACCTTCAGCAAAGACCGCGCCGCGGCCGCTGGGCCCACGTCCCGACGCAGCGAGGTGCAGAAGCTGCGCCTGGGCCGATCTGCTGCAGCCCATGCGGAGACTCACCAGCTCGGTCTGCTGCTCGGGCTACGAGATTGGGCGGTGGCGAGGGAAGGCCACGTGGTCACCGAGGCGCAGCGTTGGTGGGATGGCACGCGATTGACCAGACCCAGGCGTGGGCTCGACACTGTTCGTGTACACGGGAGCAGTGTGAAATGCGCAACATCACGATGAGTGCAGATGACCAGCTGATCGACCGCGCTCGCAAGAAGGCCGCTCGCGAGAACACCACGCTCAATGAGCGCTTGCGCCGTTGGCTCGAGCAGTACGTGGGCCAAAGGTCGGCCGTGACGAATTGAACGAGCGGTGAGATGGCCGCCCGTCATTTCCTCGACACGAATGTCCTCGTCTACGCGTTCGGCTCGGACGCGCGGAAGCGGGCGGTTGCTCAAGCGCTGATCGAAGAAGCGCTCCAGACGCGAACTGGCGTGATCAGCGCTGCTCGCGCCCCACCGCTCGACGCAAACCCAGGTGGCACAGCGCATGAACCTTCTGCGCTTCGATGAACACCGTCGCGAGCATCATGAGTCGCAAGGTCACCACGGTTCGCCCCGACCTGCCGCTGGCCCAGCTGATCCGCCTGCTGACTGACTTGAACATCAGCGGCGCTCCGGTGGTCGACGCCCACGGGAACCCGCTTGGCATGGTGACGCAGTCGGATCTGATCTGGGAAGACCACGACTGGGCAGAGACAGCGCAGCTGGCTGAGCCATGGCGACGGATCGTTGGTCGAGAAGCGGCCGCGGACACCGGGCTCTTCGACGAACGCAACCTCGCGGGGCACACCGTCGCCGACGTGATGACCACAGGCGCCCTCACGGTGCTGCCATCGGCGAGCATCAAAGATGTCTCGCGCCTGATGATCAGCAACCACGTTCATCGGCTGATCGTCGTCGACGAGCAGTCGAAGCTCGTCGGCATCGTCACCACCTTCGACATCGTCCGCTGGGTCGCCGCGTCGTCGTGACGGTGTCTTCGGCCATCGCCTCGCGCACGCTCACCACCTTCGGATTCACCGACGGCAACATCTAGACGAAGCTCATGTCTCGTTCGGAAAGCAGTCCGACCAACCGCCCTCCATCGAGCACTGGCAGATGCCGAACTTTCAACTCGGTCATCAGCTGGTGAGCCGCGGTCAGCGTCAGGTGCTGCCCGATCGTCTGCGGGCTGGGTGTCATGTACTGCGCAACCGTTGGCTCGGTCATGCGGGTCCACGGCAGCAACATGCGTGCCCAGAACGTTCTTCAGGATCCGTATGGTAGACGGGTGCGGCGATGGCGCCCCCCCGAATCCTGGTCGTCGACGACAACGCAGAGAACCGGGCCCTCGCCAAAGCGACCCTCGAGGACGAGGGTTACCGCGTCGACCTCGCCTCCGGCGGCGACGAGGCCCTGACAGCCTTCGAAGCAGAGGCCCCCGATTGCGTCCTCCTCGACGTGCGAATGCCCGGCACCGACGGCTTCATGGTCTGCGCGAAGATTCGTGCGCTGCCAACCGGCGCGCATACGCCGATCGTCTTCCTGACTGCCCTCCGGGACGTCGACACGTTCGACCAGGCCCTGCGCGCTGGCGGCGATGACTTCCTCACCAAGCCGGTGCGCCCAACCGAGCTGGTTCTTCGGATCCAGGCCGCGCTGAAGGTCAGCAGGCTGAGCGACGAGCTGCGCGAGAACTTCGAGCTCATCCGGCGCCAGCGCGACGACTTGATGCGGCTGCAGCTGCAGAAAGAACGCCTCAGCGCCTTTGTGGTGCACGACCTGAAGAACCCGGTCAACGCGATGGATCTGCACGCCCAGCTGTTGCTTACCGACCCCGCACTGTCCGATCGATCGCGCAGCTCGGCGCTGCACATTCGCGAAGAGGCGCGCTCGCTGGTTCGGCTGCTGCTCAACCTGCTCGACATCAGCAAGAGCGAAGAGGGCCGGCTCGCCGCCCGGGCCGAACGCGTCGAGCTGGGTCCGCTGATCGCTGCCGTCTTCGAGGCCTTCGAGGTCAAAGCGCGGGCGGGGCAGCTCTCGCTCACCCACCGGCTCGACGCGACCGCGCTCACCGGCGACCGCGACCTGTTGCGGCGGGTGATTGAAAACCTGCTCGACAACGCCATCCGCCACGCGCCACCCGCCTCGCAGGTCCAGCTCACCGCCACCCCCCTTCCTGGCCAGGTCGTGCTCGCGGTTTCCGACGCCGGCCCAGGCATTGCCCCCGAGCTGCGATCGACCATCTTCGAGCGCTTCGTTCAGCTCGACCCGGGCAACAAGGGTACCAGCCGCGGGGGGCGCGGGCTGGGCCTTGCGTTCTGCAAGCTCGCCGTCGAAGCCCTCAAAGGCACCCTCACGGTCGAGGACGCAAACCCCGGCGCCCGCTTCGTGATCACCCTTCCCCAGAGCCTCGAATGACCGGTGCCCCCCCCTTCGATGCGCTGGACTCGCGCGCGCCGTCTGACGAGATCTTCCGCAGGCTGCTCGATGCTGCCCCGGACGCGGTGGTGGTCGTCGACGACACTGGGCGCATCGTCCTCATCAATCAGCAGACCGTGCTGCTGTTCGGCTACAGCCGCGCCGAGCTGGTCGGGCAATTGATCGAGGTGCTGATTCCCGAGCGGTTCCGGCCGGGGCACCACCACCACCGCACCGGCTTCACCATGAATCCCAGGGTGCGAGCGATGGGGTCGGGGCTGGCGCTCTTCGGCCGCAAGCGCGACGGGGCCGAGTTTCCACTCGAGATCAGCCTCAGCCCCCTGGGCACTGAGGGTGTCCAGCTCACCTCTGCCAGTATCCGCGACGTCACCGATCGCAAGCAGGCCGAGGTGAAGGTTCGCCGGATTCAGGAGCACCTGCTGAGCGCCGTCGAGAGCATCCCGGGCGCTTTCGCGATCTTCGATGCCCAGGACAAGCTGGTGCTCTGCAACAGCGCGATTCGTCAGCTGCTCGGCAAGGACCTCAGCGGTGAGATCGTCGGCCGCACCTACGACGAGCTGATCGACGCCAACGTGAAGGCGGGGACGTTCGAGGTTCAGGACCCCGCCGAGCTCCGCGAGAAATTTCGCGCCTACCACCGCACGCCCGCTGCCGGAGCACTCGAAGTCCGCACCCGAGACGGCCGCAGCCTGCGGGTGGTCGACCGCTCCACGGGCGAGAGCGGCTCGGTGATCACCATCTGGGACGTGACAGACGACGTCGTTCACGAGGAAGAGCTGCGCCGCGCCCGCGCATTGGCCGAAGGGGCCAGCTCGGCCAAGAGTGAGTTCCTCTCGTCGATGAGCCATGAGCTGCGCACGCCGCTGAACGCGATCCTCGGGTTCGCCCAGCTGCTCCAGCGCGACAAGAAGAGCCCGCTTCCCGACCGGCACCGCGAGCGCATCGAGCACGTCCTCAAAGGCGGCGAACACCTGCTGCGGCTGATCGACGACGTGCTGGATCTCTCGCGAATCGAGGCTGGTCGCGTCGCGGTCTCACCCGAAGCGGTCTTGCTCGACAGCGTGCTCGCCGAGGTGAAGTCCACCCTCGACCCGATGGCGTCGCGGGCCGAGATCAAGCTCGTCGTCGAGCCCTTGCCCGCGAGCCTTCCGGCGGTCACTGCCGACCGCACCCGGCTGAAGCAGATCCTGATGAACTACGGGTCGAACGCGATCAAGTACGGCCGCAAGAAAGGCACTGCGACGTTCGGTGCGATCGAAAGTGACGGCTGCGTCCAGGTGTCGGTGACGGACGACGGCATCGGCATCGCCGAGGACAAGCAGGCGAAAATCTTCCAGCCGTTTCAGCGTGCGGGCCAGGAAACCGGGCCGATCGAAGGCACCGGAATCGGCCTCGCCATCACGCGCCGTCTCGCCGACATGATGGGAGGCACGACCGGCTTTAGAAGCACCGAAGGCAGCGGCTCAGTCTTCTGGATCTCGCTCCCGATTCACGACCCGACCGCGTCGGCCGCGCGCGCCAACGGGCCGGCACGAACCGCCGCCAGTTCCCTGCTGAGCTCGCCCGTAGGCCCGCGGTTCTCGATCGTCTACATCGAGGACAACCCCTCGAACATCGCCTTCATGAAGGACCTGGTGAGCGACCTCGAGCGCGTCGACCTCGCCACCGCGCCGACCGCCGAGATTGGAATCGAGCTCGTCCGTGCCCGTCGACCCGATGTCGTGATCATGGACATCAACCTGCCGGGCATGAGCGGCTTCGAAGCGACCCGAAAGCTGCGCGACTGGCCCGAGACAGCGGGGATTCCGGTCATCGCCCTCAGCGCCGCCGCGATGGTGCGCGACTCGACCCGGGTGAAAGAAGCAGGCTTCTACCAGTACCTCACCAAGCCGGTGCAGGTGGACGAGCTCACCGGCGTGCTCGACGAGCTCCTCCGCCTCAAACTGAAACCGGGTTAGCTGCCTGTCGCAGGCTTCCCATCGCTGTCGATGCCGTATTGGTTGAGGCGGTACTGCACCGTGCGCACGCTGAGGTCGAGGATCTCGGCCGCCCGCGCAGTCGACCCTTCCGCCGCCTCGAGCGTCTTGATGATCGCGTACCGCTCGAGCTCGGCCAGCGTCGCGCCGGGAATCGTGATTCCGGTCAGGCTCTCGGGGGTCGGCGAGGCGTAGGGCAGGTGCGCCGCATCGATCTTGTCGCCCTCGCACATCACCACCGCCCGTTCGATGGCGTTCTCGAGCTCACGCACGTTGCCGGGCCAGCGGTGGCTGCGCAGCTTGGTCTTCGCCCTCGAGGTGAAGCCGTCGATTGGCTTGTGGTTCTCCAGCGCAAACCGCTGAAGGAAATGCTCGGCGAGCACCACGATGTCGCCACCTCGAAGCCGAAGCGGCGGCATCTCGATCGTCACCACGTTCAACCGGTAGAAGAGATCTTCGCGGAACCGGCCGGCCGCCACGTCGGCTGTCAGGTCGCGGTTCGTCGCAGCGAGGATCCGCACGTCGACCTTCACCGACTCGTTTCCGCCGACCCGCTCGAACCGCCGCTCCTGAAGCACCGTCAGCAGCTTGATCTGCGTGGCGGCAGGAACCTCGCCGATCTCGTCCAGAAACAGCGTGCCTTCGTTGGCCTGCTCGATTCGGCCGACCCGCCTCTTCTCGGCGCCAGTGAACGAACCCTTCTCGTGGCCGAACAGCTCGCTCTCGAGCAGCGTCTCGGCCAGTGACGCGCAGTGCAGCGCCACGAAGGGCTTCTCGGCCCTCGGGCTCATCTGGTGCAGCGCCCTGGCCAGCTCGCCTTTCCCCGTGCCGCTCTGCCCTGTGATCAACACCGTCGCCCGTGAGGGCGCCACCTGCCTCGCCAGCCGATACACCTTCTGCATCGCAGCGCTCGTGCCCAGCAGCCCCTGGAGCCCCTCTTCGCCCTTCTCCCGCGCCTGGCGACGGAAGTTGTCGTTCTCGAGTCGCAGGTTGCGCGCCTCGATTGCGCGCTCGATCGACACCAGCAGCGCCTCGAACTCGATTGGCTTGGTGATGTAGTCCGTCGCACCCGCACGCATCGCGTCGACCGCCGATTGCACCTCGGTGGCCGAAGTCACGACAATCACCGGCAGCTCGGGGTTGCGCTCGCGCAGCTCCTTGAGCAGCTGCATTCCGTTCATCCGCGGCATGTCGAGGTCGGTCACCACCACGTCTGGCGGGTGTTCGACCATCCGCTCGAGCGCGGCCTGGCCGTCGACCGCCAGATCCGCTTCGTAGCCCTTCGTGCTCAACAGCTCCTTGAGCGCCGACCGCGCGGCGCCGTCATCGTCAGCCACGAGAACGCGAAGTGCCATGGGGGGTTCCTCCCATGACCTTCGGCCTTTCTGCAATCAGGCGTTTCTGCGGGCGCAAACCCTGCGGCCTCCGCGGGCAGGTGCAATTTTTGCCTAGCGCACGATCAGCACCGGCTTTTTGCAAAGGTGCATCAGCCGGTCAGCCACCGAGCCGAGCAACACCCTGGCGGCGGCGTTGCGGCCCCGACTGCCGACGACCACCAGGTCGAAGCCTTCGGTCTCTGCCAGCTTGGCGACCCGCTCGGCCGCCGGGCCTTCGACATCGACAGTCGCCATCTCGGGGCTGCCCAGCGCCTCCCGCACTTCGGCGAGCACCGCTTTTGCCCGTGCCGTCTCGGCCGCCATCACCTCGTTGACGACAGTGAAGGGCGCATCACCCGGAATGAGAATGGGAACCACCGCATACACCGCCGTCAGCGAAGCCTTGGTGGCCGTCGCGAGCTCGAGGGCCAGGCGCGCTGCATCCAGAGAAGGCTTTGAGCCGTCGACCGCCACCAGGATCTTTTTCATGGCCACCCCTGCTGCACAGACTGGTCCGTCGTGGTCACCCGCTTGCACAGAGCCCAGTGCATGACCTCGCGACTCCTGCTGCTCGCCGCGCTCTTCTGCTTCACGTCGGCGAACGCAACTGCGCCAAAGACCGCTGCGCCCGAGCCCACCCTGCCGACGCCCGAGTACCTGCCGCCGCTGGCGCGCGCGGTCTTGCACAAGCGGATGCAGCGCCATGGACGGGATCAATCGCGGTTGGTCCTGGCCGTCACCCTGCTGCAGCGCGACGTCGTGAAGAGCATCGCCTCCGATCTCGCGGCCGAGCCGAGGCTGGTGCGCCCGATGGCCGAGTCGCGTGACGAGCTCAACAGCTCCCTGCCCGAACGCTTCTTTGTCCTCCAGGACGCGCTGCGCTTGCGCGCCAAAGATCTCGCCGACGCGGCCAACCGAAAAGACGACGTGCAGCTCGCGAAGAGCTTTGGGCAGCTGGTCGAGATCTGCGTCAGCTGTCACTCGTCGTACCTCAGCCGCGACTGAAGACTTAAGGTCAACGGACCACGAGCACCGGCTTCTTGCAGATGTGCACGAGCCGGTTGGCCACCGAGCCCATCAGGAGCCGGGCCACGGCGTTCTGGCCGCGGCTCCCGACGACGACGAGGTCGAAGTTTTCCTCGTCTGCGAGCTGAGAGATCCGCTCTGCAGCGCTCCCTTCGACCAGCACGGTCTGGATTTCCTCAGCGTTCAGCTCACCCTTCATCAGCTCGAGCACATCGGTGCCGGTCGCGACCTCTGCTTTCATCATGTCGCTCACCACTGTGAACGGGACCTCGCCCGGCAGCATCAGGGGCACCACCGAATAAGCGAGGGTGACCGACGCCTTCAGGGCCTGACCAAGCTCCAGTGCCAGCCTCGCAGCGTCCGTCGAGGGCTTCGAGCCGTCCACCGCAACCAGGATCTTTTTCATGGACGCACGCCAATGCATGCGGTGTTCCGGCTGCGCAGCAGCTTGTCCCCTCTAGCAGCAGCTTGAGCTTCGTCCCGCCGCCGGGTGCGGCTTCCAGCGTCACCTCGCCCCCCCTCGGCGATGACCAGCGCCTTCACCACCGCGAGCCCCAGCCCGCTGCCTGGCTGCCCGGACAGCTGGGCGGCGCGGCCCCGGTAGAAGCGGTCGAACACCCGCGCGCGCTCGTCGGCGGCGATGCCAGGGCCGAGGATGCCGAGCTTTCTGCCGAACAACGGCGCGAGGGTGTCCGCTTTGCCGTTCGCCAGAATCTTGAACACCGTCGCCATCTTGGTGGCGATGGTCCACAGCGACAGGAGTAGCCCAGCCTGAAA
>Ga0209181_10000230_pt1 | contig 103645 bp, 91 predicted proteins | sample MAT05_FD_187208 | JGI IMG/M metagenome (GOLD analysis project Ga0209181, IMG submission 187208) | Freshwater microbial communities from Lake Fryxell liftoff mats and glacier meltwater in Antarctica - MAT-05 (SPAdes) (version 2) | ecosystem: Environmental > Aquatic > Freshwater > Ice > Liftoff...
TGGAAGGTGGAAGGTGGAAGGTGGAAGGTGGAAGGTGGAAGGTGGAAGGTGGAAGGTGGAAGGTGGAAGGTGGAAGGTGGAAGGTGGAAGGTGGAAGGTAGAAGGTGGAAGGTGGAAGGTGGAAGGTGGAAGGTGGAAGGTTTAAGGTTGATTTTGCTGCCAGTTGAACGGTACCCAACTTTCAACCATCAACCTCAAATCTTCAATCGGTCAAGGCACGTTGATATACTTGTGTATCTGCAATGAAAGTTCCCATTGGGGATGCTGTTTGATGTATTCAATTATTATTGGTGTTACAATTGCAGCCTTATCCCATTCCGGTTGTAAAAACAATTTGCATTGGGGCGATACCAGTGCTGCATATTGTTCTGCCCATTTAAAATCTGATTGGTTGAATATTACTACCTTTAATTCATTGGCAAAGGGAACTACTTCGGGTAAGGGAGCTTTAAATTTTTTTGGAGAGAGGCATATCCAATCCCATGTACCGCTTAATGGATGGGCGCCCGATGTTTCGATATTGGTTTCAAATCCTTTTTCTTTTAATGCAGTAGTAAGATTGGTAAGATCATGCATTAAAGGTTCCCCGCCTGTGATCACTACCAGGCCGCCCTTTCTGCCGGCAATGACCGGGGCAGAGCTTTCAACTACATAAGTAACTATTTCTTCAATCAATTTTTTAGGATGTGCACCTGCATCCCAACTGTCCTTTACATCGCACCATACACAGCCTACATCGCAGCCCCCGAGGCGGATGAAATAAGCGGCCCTGCCCTGGTGATATCCCTCTCCCTGTAATGTATAAAAATGCTCCATTACAGGAAGCGATTGTGTAGTAGTTATATCAGTCTGAATCATGGTGAATTGGTCAATAGTGAATGGTGAATAGTGAATGGTGAATGGTCTATCGTCAATGGTCAACAGTCAATCGTCAATCGTCAATGGTCAACGGTCAATCGTCAATTGGTCCTCAAGTAGAGGATGATTAACCAAGTGCATTTCATTCTTACAGAAACACCCTAAGCAGCAAGGCAAATCCATTGTCTTTTTTTGGATTATCTTTTATTGTAACTACATGCAAACCGGCGGGAGTCCATACTTTAAATATATCCCCTTTTTTGTGAGCAGCAATTGCGTCATCCAATTGGGGCAACATGGCTCCACGGATAAACCAGCCCAGGTCGCCGCCCCTGGATGCAGAGCTGTTATCTGCGCTATAAGTTCTGGCCATGCTTTCAAATGAACTGCTGTCTGTTTGAATTTTTTTAATGATGTTGCCTGCCAGTGAATCGGCAAATTTCCGGCTAAAGGCAGATGTGTCTATCAGAATATGACTTACATGGTAAAATGTATTGGGTACTTTGGCCAATACTTTTATCAGGTAATTTGCCCCTTTAAACGGGCCATATACTTTGCCAATTTTCCCTTTATAGGCAAGGCTGTCGGCAAGGCCCATAAAAGAAGTGGTGCTCATTACCGTTACTGTATCAATCTTATACTTTTTTTTGATCTTGTATTTTACATAGCCAATGGGGTCTCTTGTAGTATCTAATTCTTTTTTAATTTGGGCGATGGATTGGCTTTTTACGAGGTTGGCCATCATTATCAAAAGAGCCAGCGAAATGAGTTGCTTCAAATTTTAATTTTTTACAAATATACAAAAGCGGGGGGAAGTGGAGGAGGATTGAGCAAATTGTCACATTGGGTTGCCAACCTTTCTTACGCATCGCCCTTTGGGTTTTTCTCTTCTATAAGGCTTAGTCGCTTCTCAAACCGACATTTTTAAAGTAAGCCTGGGAGAGGTTCATTTAGTCGCTCTAAATACCATCGTTTTTTTGAGGTTGACGTAGGCTTGTTCAGATAAGTGTAATTGTTATTGAAGTTGGTTTATGGTTTAAAACCTATTCTGGGTCTTGGTGCCTGTGGCGTATGTAACAATTTTTTTAGTGCTTCAAAAATGAGTTGTATATCAGCATCATATTTTTTCATTTTACCATCTTGTTGTATCATCTTTTTTTCTACCTGTTCCAATTTTAATAAAATATCTTTATTAGTTAACAGCAGTTCTCTCATTTTACTGAATATTCTTATGATTTGGATATTCACTTCAATAGCTGTTGGACTGTTGAGTACACTTGATAGCATAGCAACCCCATGTTCAGTAAATGCCATCGGCAAATACCTTGTACCGCCCCAACTTGAGATGCCAATCTGGCTTCTCAAGTTTTCAAATTCTCTTTTCGTTAATACAAACATAAAATCTTTGGGAAAGCGTTCAGGATTGCGTTTTACCTGTCGCTTTAGTTGCCCGGTTTCTACACTGTAAATTTCGGCTAAATCGAAATCCAACATTACTTTACTACTCCGGATTAAGTAAATTTTGTTGATTACTTTTTCTTCCAATAATATCAGAGATTTGCTTGACTTAGCCATAATAAAAAAAGTTTAGTCAGGTTATGAAAAAATTGTCTGATGAATCTGCAAAAATTGCACAGATAAGGGCAGCAAATTTCCAGTTGTTAATCAGTGCTGCAATACCGGCGCACAATGGTAGGATAGTTATTTTAGTAGAACAGAGAAAACAAACCAAGCTCCAGGTTACCACATCATAATTTCAATTTCCTCGTAACCGCTTTTACCTGTTTTTTCAGATCATCCAGTTGCCCGGTTTGTTGTTGAATAAATGCATTGTCTTCTATACGGCCAATTACCTTGTTCATCTCTTCATTGTTATCATATACCATTTTACGGAAAGGGTTGCTGTAATCTTTTGCCCGGCTATCATAAATGCCCTTGCACATCCATTCCCTTGTTGTAAGCGCCTGTTGCAGTAACTGCTTAAAAAGTTCAGCTGTAAATTGCCTTGGCGTAATGTGGAGTATTTCCAGCAACGAAGTATAGGCATGGTTCAGTTTGTCAGCAGAGTAAGCTGCACTTTGCTGGCTATAAAATTCATGCACTTCGTTCCAGTCATTTATTTTACCGGATATAATATGGTGGTGTAGTTTCTCTATCGCTGTTTGCTGAATTAACTGTCCACCGATATTGAGCCATTCACTCCGCTGTATTTTGGCAGAAATGGTTTTCTTTAATTCATCAAAACCGGTAAACTTATTTTGCTGAACATGTTTTAATAATTCCATCACTCCATAATATTGAACCAACTCTTTAAAAATGGAAATGGACTGAGGTACCTTGATGACGGCTATTTTCCGGGACGAATTTTCCCATCCATTTGTTTCAGCAATGCCCTTTTCGCTAGGCTGCAATTTTTGTAAAGCTGCAAGCGCTGTAAAAATTTCATTGATGGTATCCGGTGCCAGGTAATCATATTCAATCAACTGGGCCTTAGTGGTACGTTTATCCCGGTCTACATATTTTTGGGCATTGCGTTCCAGTGCATACATATTGTAAATAAACCAGTATGCCGGCATTACCACTAACTGGTCATTTGACACATCGTTACTTACCAGGCTAAAGGGGATGGGGATATTTAATTCAGCAGGAAAATCGCCCTTGGCAAGTATGTTGAAGGAGGCGAACTTTGAATTGTGCTTTAGGCTAACACATAGCCCCGGCCAAAAACCCCGCCCCGCAATAATTTCACCATCAGCCCCGCGGCTGTTGTGATTGCTTCCAATGGTAGCGCCGGCAGCCATATTGCTTTGCCCCATCACCAATGCCGCACATAAAAATGAATTATTGTGGTGTTGTTCATGCGCCGGAAAGATGAGCGAATTCAATACTTCACAGCAGGAGATGGTAGCATTATTGCCCAAATAAGAGTTGATCAGCCTTGCCCCGTATTTCAACTGGGAGTGTGCTGCCATCATAAAACGAACGGCTTTTACTCCATAAAATATCCTGCAACCATAGTCTACAATACCATTCACCAGTTCGCAACCTTCTCCTATTTGGGAAGTGCGGTCGGCATCGCTGTTAATGGTAAGATTCTTTAATTTATTGGCGCCTTTTAAATAAGCATCGGTACCTATCAATACATCTTTGATGATCTTACAATTCTTAATCACGGTGCGGTCGCCCACTTTACCGTAGTGGCCTCTTTCTTTGGAAAATTTTTTATCTGTAAATTCTTTGAATTTATCCATCAGGGCCTGCTTATCCCTGAACTTGCTCCACATAAAAGCATCGCCTGCCAGCATGCCATCAAAGGGAATCACCCTTCTGCCACCATTTTCGTTGCATAGTTCCATCCAAACCCGGATGCTTTCATCTTCACCGTCAAAAATAATTCCATTGCCAAATTTTGCCTTATCGGTAGATGCCAGTTCATTTACATTGGCGATCATTACTTCGTTTCCAATAATATAATGACTTAAGTAATTGACATTTTCAATACACACATTGTTGCCAAAGTCGCAACTAATGATGGTGCTGTTGTAAAGGCCAACGGGTAATCGAAGGTTATGAAATTCCAGGTAAAATTGTTCCAGTTTGCCTATCCGGATGAGGCCGTAAAACTTGCAGTTCTTTACCAGTTCGGGGTTAAAAGAAGTGGATACAAAAATCATGTTCCAATCATCGGATGTATTGCGGTTACGCACCAGCACTTCAATTTCATGTGCGGATAATTTACGGTATGCATTTCCATTGGGATTTTGCCGGAACCGGAGATAGTATTCATCCTTTCCCTCCGGGATATATTTTTCTTCTACAAAATTATAACCGAGATTATTGACTGGATGTTTTGTGATGATGTTCATGTTACCCCAAACCCCTAAAGGGGCTTTATACCCTGCTTACCATTCCAGGTTTTAAAACAGCAAACAGTGATCGTTAAAAAATATGGTTAGGCCGCCCCAAACCCCTAAAGGGGCAATGTCATTTAGTTAAGCAAGCTATTTGAATTGCACCGCTCCTTTAGGGCGGTGATAAGTGATATTATTCTCTTACCGGCTTTAGCCAAACTATTCTTTCGGCTAAATCCTTACTTTTTTTTGCCCAATTTAATCCACGCCCTAAAGGACGGGGCAATTCAAATCCTTAACTAAATGACATTGCCCTAAAGGGGTTTAGACACTGCCTGCGGGGACGGTTTTTAAAACAGCGGGCAGTGCCAGTTAAAGATAATCTTATAGCCAATATAAACGTATGTTGATCTAAGGCATTATTTCCTCCATTCCATAAATAAAAGAGATGCAAATTTTAATATCCAAAAGCCCCTTCAGGGGTTTGGGGCATCACCTCACTTTATTCCACCGTTACACTTTTCGCCAGGTTCCTTGGTTTGTCTACATCTACTCCTCTTGCGATACCCATATAGTAGGAGAGCAATTGTAGAGGGATGCAACTCAACATCGGTGCAATAATCTCATCCGCAGGTGGTACAAAAAATACGTCATCTGCCAAACCGGGAATCACTTCATCTCCTTCGGTAATGATGGCAATTACTTTTCCCTTCCGGGCTTTTATTTCCTGTATGTTGCTTACGATTTTTTGGTGGTAACTATCTTTTGTAGCTACAAATACCACGGGCAATGTTTCTGTAACCAGGGCGATAGGTCCATGCTTCATTTCTGCTGCGGGGTAACCTTCTGCATGTATATAGGATATCTCTTTTAATTTTAAAGCGCCTTCCAATGCAATCGGAAAATTATATCCACGGCCCAGGAACAAGGCATCAGTGGCATCTTTATATTTTTCAGCGATGGCCTTTATTGCTGCTGCATTCTTTAGAATTGCTTCCACTTTTTCGGGTACGGATTCCAGTTCAAATAATAACTGGCTATATCGTTCATCCGATATGGAACCTTTTTCTTTGGCAATCTTCAATGCCATCATGGTAAGTACAGCCAGTTGCCCGGTAAAAGCCTTGGTGGAAGCAACCCCAATCTCCGGGCCTGCATGTGTGTAGGCGCCGCCGCTGCTGATTCTTGCAATGGAGGAACCTACTGCATTTACAATTCCAAAAATTACGGCACCTTGTTCCTTTGCACGATCAATGGCAACCAGAGTGTCAGCCGTTTCACCGCTTTGAGAGATGGCGATAATAATATCTCCTTTATTGATCACCGGGTTGCGGTACCTGAATTCGGAAGCATATTCCACTTCCACGGGTATGCGACAAAGTTCTTCAATGATGTACTCTGCCACCAAACCTGCATGCCAGCTTGTTCCGCAGGCAACAATGATGATACGGCTGGCTGTTTTAAAAGCCTCTATATTTTGCATTACCCCACTCATGGTAATGGTACCGGCAGCAGCGTCTAGTCTTCCGCGAAGGCAATCATGAATGGTGCTGGGCTGTTCAAATATTTCCTTCAGCATGAAATGATCGTACCCTCCTTTTTCAATGGCGGCAAGCTCCATATCCAACCTGGTTACAAAAGGTGTTATCTTCTCATTACCGAGGTTTTTAAGGATCAGTTCACCTGGCCTAATAATGGCGAGTTCATAATCATTGACGTACACAACTTCTTTGGTATATTCCAACATAGGTGATGCATCACTTCCCAAAAAATGTTCCCCCTTGCCTACACCAATTACCAGCGGGCTTCCTTTCCTGGCGGCAATGATGGTTTCCGGATCTGCTTCATCTATCAGTAAAATGCAATACGCACCGGTAATTCTTTTCAAAGCGATTCTTACCGCTTCTTCCAGGTTGCACTCATTGTTTTCTTTGATATCTTCTATAAAATTCAGCAGTACTTCGGTATCGGTATCGCTGGTAAATGTGTAGCCTTTATTGTGGAGTTCTTTTTTTATTTGGGCGTAGTTTTCAATAATGCCGTTGTGTATCATCGCCAGTTTGCCACTCTTGCTGGTATGCGGGTGAGCATTTCGGTCACTTGGTTCGCCATGCGTAGCCCAGCGGGTATGCCCGATACCAATATGAGAATGAAGATCTTTTCCTACCAGGTAATCTTCCAGTTCTGCAACCCGTCCCTTCTTTTTGTACACTTTCAGCCCGCCGTTGAGCAGCGCTACGCCGGTGCTGTCGTAGCCACGGTATTCTAATCTTTTAAGGCCTTTTATTACAACGGGGTATGCTTCCCTATGACCTGTGTATCCTACTATTCCACACATATTTTAAGTTTTTTTTCGGCGTGATCCTTCCGATCAACTTTATAACTATTGTAGTTTGTAGCTACTGGCTTGCTATAAAATGATAGTTTACAGAGTTAGTACCGAATGGTATTAAAAATAATAAAAGGCGCAAATTAACAAAAATGCAGCCAATAAAGTTTATTCATTACGCCAATACACTGTTTTACTTTCGGTTAACTACATTTGCTAAAACATTTATATGCGATACTTTTTAGCAGCGGCGATTTTCTTGCTGCAATGTAATACCGATATTATTCCCCGTGTTTTAGACGATGGAGCTAAAATATACCTGGTGCGTCACGCAGAAAAGCAAAGCGGTAACGATCCATTGCTAACGCCGGCAGGGAACGTAAGGGCCGGCGATCTTTTGAGGGTGCTAAAAGATAAAAAGATTCAGCGCATCTACGTAACCGAATACAGGCGTACCCAAAACACGGGAGATAGTTTAAGAATACAATTGGGGATTGATACCGTGCGTTATCTGTCAGATACTTCCTGCACTGACCTGTTTAATAAAATACAGGCTCATCACGATATGGATAACGCCATCCTGATCATTGGGCACAGTAATACCATTGCGCTAATGATCCGTAAATTCGGTTTGGTTGATTACCCGGCGGATTATATTCCCGATAAGGAGTATGATAATATGTTCCTGATTGAATTCAAAAATGGGAAGGCAATACTGGAAAAGATGAAGTATGGGGCGTCCTCGTCTGCTTCTGCTACCATGCAATAATTGGGGGAGAGGAACAAGTCCATTGGTTACTTACCTGGTTATATCTTTTATAAAAGTATACCCTGTAAAAATAAATAGGCAACGGTAAAATAAATGATCAGCCCGGTAACATCTACCAAGGTGGCTACAAAGGGGGCCGAGCTAACGGCCGGATCAGCTCCCAGCCTTTTTAAAATTAATGGCAACATGGAACCAGTTAATGTACCCCAAAGTACTACACCTGCCAATGAAAAACCTACCGTAAGCCCGATCGGGTAATAATGAGTTCCGTACACTTCGGGAAATATTTTTGACCAAACCAGCACCCTTGTAAAACCTATCACACCCAATACAGACCCAAGCATTAGTCCCTGTATTATTTCCCTGCGCATCACCCGCCACCAGTTGGCAATGGTTATTTCACCCACCGCCATCGCCTGGATAATTAGAGTGGATGCCTGCGAACCGGTATTGCCACCACTTGAAATAATCAGCGGGATAAAGAGTGCCAATACTACGGCCTTTTGAATCTCATCTTCAAAATAACCCATTGCTGTTGCTGTAAACATCTCACCCAAAAAAAGGACTATCAGCCAACCCACTCTTTTTCTAAATAGTTTAAACAGGGGCATTTCCAGGTAGGGTTCGTCCAATGCCTGGGTGCCGCCCATCTTTTGCATGTCTTCGCTAAACTCTTCATTGGCCACCCATAATACATCATCAATAGTAACAATGCCTAATAATTTATTACTCCTGCTTACAACGGGTAAAGCCACCCGGTTATTCATCTTAAAAACCTCATTGGCTACTTCCTGGTCATCTTGCGCATGTAAAGCGATAAACCTGCCGTCCATTAGTTCATCTACCTTTTTATCCAGGGCAGCCATAATGAAATCCTTGATGCGTATATCATCGAGCAATTCTCCTTTTTCATTGATCACATAGATCACGTCGATGGTTTCGCTGTTCCGGGCATATTTCCGGATGGTGCTAAACACGTCTTCTACGGTATCATGCTCATACACATACACATAGTCAGGTGTCATCAGCCTGCCTACACTTCCTTCCGGATAACCCAGTAATGACAGTGTAACTTTTCTTTCTTCCGGGTTTAGGGTTTTTACCAATTCCCTCACCGCATTGCCGGGTAATTCACTTAAAAATGAGGTCCGGTCATCAGGAGGCAAGTCATTTAATAACTCTGCCGTTTTAAAGGGCGGCAGCGACTTAATGATTTTTTTTTGTGTAGGTAACTCCAGTATTTTAAATACACTGGTAGCCCGGTGTAAAGAGAGGTGGCTGATGATCTGGCTTTCGTAATTTTCATTCTCGTAAATGAGGTTGGCTACATCACTGATGTTTTGGTCATTCAGGAAATCCTGGATGGCCAATTTGTCCTCTGAAGCAATTACCTCTTCAAACTGTTGCTGCAATGATATTTCCTCTATTTCCAAAGACATGGTATGTGGTTACTGTTTTATGTTTACAGTTTTGTGTTATCCCGGATGAACAACCTGATTTGATACCTGATTATGAGTGGATGATGGGTAATACTGAAACTCACCAATTGATCTTACAGCTTCAATCTTAAAATTTTACCTTAGCTATATATTTTTCAAATTTAATAAACAGGAAGCCTAAAACGGTAAACCGTAAACACTCAACCGGACTTGCAAATTACCGTTTTAATTTTAATACAATGTTATGCTAAAACCTTATTTATTTGTTGACGAGACAGCGGGAATGGGCAGGGGCGTTTTCACAAGGGAAAGAATTCCGGCGGGAACGGTGATTGAATTATCGCCGGTAATAGTTATGGGCAGTGAAGACAGGGTTCATCTTGATAAAACTGCCTTGCATGATTATATTTTTGAATGGGGTAAAAATAAAGATAAATGTTGTATGGCGTTGGGCCTGGTGCCTGTTTACAACCATAGTTACAAAAGTAATTGTGAATATTTTATGGACTACGAAGATGATACGATCATGGTTAAAACGGTGCGATTGATTGAAAACAGCGAAGAGCTTACCATCAATTACAATGGAGACTGGGATGATGAAACGAAACTTTGGTTTGAAGCGAAATAAATGAATGCCCGGATATCTGTTGAATGAATTTTATTTTTTAGCAAAGGAAGGCTTGTAGGAAAGTGAAAAATTAATACCCGTGCTCAATAATTTTAAATTGCCCTCACCCATTCCTTTAAATGGGATTTTAAGAAAAGGTATGGCCGCAATATTGAAAACAGGTGAAATCGCTTTTTCAATGCCTATACCCAAACTGGCAAGTGACAGCCAATAGTTTTTTTGCTTAGTGTATGTTCGGCTCCTGCTATAGATGCCACTGGCAGAGGCGTAATGATAAGTATAATATTCACGTGTCATAAAATAGGAAGAAATACCTGCTATATAAAACACGTTGAATTTTTTAAAACTCCCCAGGCCCGATTTTATATTCAACGGTATTTCATACATCATGCAATAGCCGTTTACTTTGGTTAATTTATAATTGCCGGTTAACGGATACTCCAATTCAAAATCACTTCCATTTGCTATATAGTTTTTCCTGGATTTTATAATACCGGTTTGCAAGCTAATTTTTTTTGTGATTTGGTAACCCAGCAATAAACCATAATTACTGCCAGGTTTGTCAATATTGGTAAATCGGATAGTTGTTAGCTCAGGTGCATATATCAAGCTAATTTCTAGAGGTTGTTTTCTTTTTTTGACAAGTTTGTTTTTCTTATTGCCAGTGGCCGGTTCATTAACAACTATCGATTTATTTGTATCAATTACAGGCTCCGTTGCCGCAGTTTTTGTGTTAGGGTTATTTTCGGTTATTGTATTTTTATTTTGTGTTGTAGGGTTGGTAAAAACAATATCGTTGCTATTTTCATTTGATGTATTAATTAATGCCGATGTACTGTTTAATGCCGGTGCATTCGTAGATGGATTATCTGGCAAACTATATTCAACTACTCCGGTTTCGTAAATGCTGATCCGGCTATTTTCTTTTACACCTTTTCGCATCCCTGTACTTTTTTTGGAAATGGGATGCTGCTGGTTTTGATTTGGCTGATTACTTTGTAATAATGGTGACGGCTGATTTTCAAGATCGTTAATCAGCGCATTTTCAGCTTCATTGCCTGCCGGCCTGCCGGGTACTATGTGTATATTGGAATCAGAAGTTTTTTTTTCATTTACAGCCATCGCATCTTTACTGTTTCTATTGAAATAAATATAGGTGGTACCTGCTAAAAACAATAATAGCAGTAATAAAATGAGTAGCTTTCTTTTCGGCTCTTTTTTTACGGGCAGGTGTTTATCCAACAAAGCCTCCATCTGTGCCCAATCGGGTGCTGCTCCAGTTGCCTGGTAATTATCTCCGGCATCCTTTATTATTTTATCTATATCCTTGTCTGAAGGTTGCATTATGATATGATGTAATTCATTTTGTCTTGTAAAAGAGTTCTTAAATGTTCTTTGGCCTTTGACAGGTTAGACTTGGAAGTACCAACAGAAATACCTAAAAGCCCGGCAATTTCTTCATGGGAAAATCCTTCTACCACATGCAAATTAAATACTGTTCTGTAAGCGGTTGAAAGTTGTTTAACAGTATTGATGATTTCCTTATACCTCAACTTCTCTTCCCCATTTTCATGGGTATCAACAAAAGAAGATACATTATCAATAATCAGCCCTGTTTTTAATTTTTTATTGCTTCGGTAATGGTCAATACAGGTATTCAAAATTATTTTTCTAAACCAGCCTTTAAATGAATTGAACACATCGGTGGAGTTATCGTTTTTAAAAACACCTATGCTACGGAAAAGTTTTAGAAAACTGTCATTTACCAATGCATTGGCTTCCTGGTCATCATTGGTATAACGGTAAGTAATGCTATAAGCATAGCCATACAAAAGCCTGTACAATTGTTGCTGGCTTTCCCTGTTGTTTTGTTTGCAACTCTCAAGAATGCAAAGTATGTCCTGGCTGTTTAAATTCAATACTTGTAGTTGTTAGGTGGTTTAATCAAATTATATCCGGTCAATTCCTGTTTAGCGTTGGTTTGTATTATCCTCTGTCAATGGTGCATTCATCCGACAATTGATATTGTGAATATAAAAATATTCCACCTTATTTTTAAAGTAATTTGGCGTTACATCCGGTATTTCTATTTACCAGAGATAAAACTAAAGTTGAATGAAGATTAAAAGATTGTTATAAAGCAATTTGTTTGATGGATATGTTTCAGGATAAGCATTTAAATGTTGTTCAAAATATTGGTGAAGTACCTGCACAAAAAAAACGAAGCAAGCACGGCTTCGTTTTCAATCAGGTATAAATGTTGCCTATTGTTGTTCAATCAACTGTATTTCACAGGATAGTCTTACTTCATCGCTAACCACTATGCCGCCCGATTCTGTTACAGCATTCCAGGTAAGGCCAAAATCTTTCCTGTTTATTTTACCATTGATACTGAAACCAGCCTTAATATTGCCGTAGGGATCCTTCACCACGCCACCAAATTCCACATCCAGTTTAATGTTTTTTGTAACGTCTTTTAAGGTAATGTCGCCATACAATTCATAAGACCCATCATTGTCTATATTTTTATACCTGGTAGCTACAAAGGTTAATTTTGGATAGGTAGCTGCATCAAAAAAATCAGCGCTTTTAAGGTGTGCATCTCTTTGTTCATTACCGGTTGAAATGGTATCAATATCTGCTGAAAAGCTGACTTTTGCCGTCATGAAATCCTCTTCCTCTGTTATGACAGACGCTTCGAAAAGATTAAAACTACCCGTTACATTCGTAATCATCAGGTGTTTTATTTTGAATTGTATTTCACTGTGGTTGGGATCAATCACCCAGTTTTTTGCTGCCATGTTAATAGGTTTTGCTGCAATTTAATAAATATGAAAGTTTAAACATTGGCAATGGAGAAATAAATTGTAATACCTGACTGTCTACAGACTTAAAAACCAATCACTTTTTTTTCATTCGTACTTTGGATAGCCGCTTCAATGATACGCATCACGTTTATGCCGTCATCGGCGGTCACAGGCATTGGTTTGTTTTCAGTTAATGCCTTATATACACCATCATAGTAATCATAATAATTGCCTTGCAGAGATTTTACCTTCTCCCGGATGATATTGCCATCTTTCTCCGTGTGTAATAATCCCTGCTCGGTTTCGGGCTCCGTACCCCAATCGGGTGTATCGGGAATTTTACCCGCTATCAGGTTAATTTCCTGTACATCGGTTCTGCCTTTTAAAAAAGAACCTTTTGATCCATGCACAATGAAACCCGGAACGCTTTCCCTTACCAGCAACCCACTCTTTAATCTAACCCTAAGATCTTTATAATAAAACAGGATATCGAACCAGTCATCTACCATCGAATCCGGGCGGGTGATCCGGATATCTGCAAAAAGCGCATCCGGAAAACCAAACAGGCAAAGGGCACTATCTATTATATGCGGCCCAAGGTCTTTTAACAAACCTGCTCCGGGGCTTGCGATTTCTTTGTGAATTTTTGGACTCAGTTGTGGTTTAAACCGTTCGTAATGAATTTCTGCTTCATTCAAATCTCCCAACCAACCTTCTTTGATTATTTTTTGTACGGTTTTAAAATCACTGTCCCAGCGGCGGTTTTGGTATACGGATATTTTTTTATTGACTTTTTCGGCAATGTTTTTTAGTTCCACCGCTTCAGCCAGGGTAGTAGTAAAAGCTTTTTCTACTATAATGTCTTTGCCCGCCAGCAACGCCTGTTTAGCATATACATAATGCGTGGAGGTAGGGGTGTTTACAACTACCAGGTCAATACTATCATCAGTTAAAACCGATTCAAGTGTAGGATAGGAAGTAACACCGGGGTATGAATCATTGATGAGTTGCTTGCTTCTTTCCCATGCGCCGGCAAGCTGGAAGCCCGGGTGTACCTGTATAAATGGAGCATGAAATACTTTGCCAGACATGCCAAAGGAGAGTAGTGCTGTTTTTATTGGAGGCATAATTGAATGTTTTTTCGATGTAAAAATGATACTGACACAAATTAATTAAAATAATTTAAGTCCGTAATAACCTACCAACGTAAATATGATACATCGGGTTAGCACACCAATACAACACCAGGTGATCAGTTTTTTCAGATTTGCATTTAAGCTAACCCCTACGCCAATGCTTATAGGAGCACCAACAGTAAGGGTTCCTAAAAAGCCCAACCCGATGATACCATACTTATTCCAAATGCGGTAAACCATCGGATGTTTGGGTTTTTCTTCTTTTACCGGTTTGCTTTTATGGAAGAATGCCCTGATTTTATCGCCCAGAAAAGCGGCGACAAATACACCTGCCAATCCCCCGGTAACACTTGCAAAGAATATCGTCCAGGGTGAAAGGCCAAATGCAAACCCGGTAGGAATGGCAACATAAATTTCGAAAGTTGCGAGACCTGCTACAGTGAGTATTTTTAAAAACATAGCTTAATTGTAAATGTGTATTTTATGGATCGCCGAAATTAGTTGAAACTGATCAATGAGGAAGGAAATCACTGTTAATTTTAAGGATCGGCAGCTTTTTTTAAAAATGCCCTTAAAGAAAGCATCCTAAGTTCTCAATAAATCATTACTGCGATACTTTATTTTCCATTTATTCCAATTCAAAACCTTCTCTATCGATTCAAAACAAAATGGTCTTTCTTCCCTTTTTCATTTCGTTGTAATTTATGGCATGATGGAGTTTAAAACTCTTGTTTTAGTTTAAACAAATTATTCGGGAAGTAAGAGGGTAATCCCCTGCAAATAATGCTGCTGTTCAAATTGCAGCAATTTATGTAAGCCGGGTTTAATAGTTACCCGAATGAAAACGAATAAAAAAATCTACAGTAAATAATGGTAATATCATACCATCATTCAAATAAAGTTTTACAGATGGCTTATTGAGCCAGATTTTTTAATTGCAAATCAATATTATTAATTATTTTGGACAAGAATATAACTTTAAAACTAACTGTAAAACATGTCCGATTCTTTATTCAGAACCAAAAAGATTGAAAGTATTTTAGCGGAGGGCAGTGATGAGTCGCATGGAGGTGGCGAATTAAAACGGGTACTCACCATGCGTGATCTTACCTTCTTTGGTATTGCTGCTATTTTAGGTGCCGGCAGTTTTAGTAGTTTGGGTGGAGCGGTTTTTCATGGGGGCCCCGGTGTAGTGATACTGTTTATTATTACTGCTATCGCCTGCGCTTTTACGGCGTTTTGTTATTCAGAATTTGCCAGTCGTATACCAGTAGCCGGCAGCGCTTACACATACGCGTATGCTTCTTTTGGCGAATTGTTTGCCTGGGTGATTGGCTGGGCGCTCATCATGGAATATTCTATCGGCAATATTTACGTGGCCTATAGCTGGAGTGACTATTTTACCTCCTTTCTTGAAAAGATCAATGTTCATATTCCCCAATACCTGTGTACCAGTTATATGGAAGCAAAGGGTTTGCTGACGAATGGTAGTACCAACAAAGATGTACTGGACGCATGGAATAATGCCCCCATGATTGGAAGCCAGAGGATCATATTCGACCTGCCGGCATTTGTAATCAATATCCTGATCACCATTCTTGTATATCGTGGTATAAAGGAGAGCCGCAATTTCAGTAATTTAATGGTGATACTTAAAATGATTGTAGTGGGATTGGTGATTATTGTAGGGGGCTATCTTGTTTTTGCCAATGGGCTTGCTTTTAACTGGACACCTGCTAATGATGAAGGGGTTAAATCGTTTATGCCGAATGGTTTTAGCGGAGTGATGGCTGCAGTGAGCGGTGTATTCTTTGCCTATATTGGTTTTGATGCGGTGAGTGTATTGGCAGAAGAAAGTAAAAATCCGCAGCGTGATCTTCCACGGGGAATGATCCTGTCGCTGGTAATATGTACCATCGTTTATATTTTACTCACATTGGTTTTAACCGGGGCTGTTAATTACCGCAATTTTGAAGGTGTGGGCGATCCGCTTGCATTTATTTTTGAGAAACAAAATTTGAATGTAGGCTGGATGCAATTTTTTGTAGCGATAGCAGCGGTAATTGCCATGACGAGTGTGTTATTGGTGTTTCAAATGGGGCAGCCCCGTATCTGGATGAGCATGAGCCGGGATGGATTGATGCCACCTGTATTTCAAAAGATTCATAAAAAATATAAAACCCCTTCTTTTGCAACCATCATTACCGGTTTGGTGGTGGGTATTCCAATTTTATTTACAGATAAAACATTTGTACTCGACTTTACCAGCATTGCCACTTTGTTTGCATTTGTATTAGTATGTGGCGGTGTATTGCTGATACCAGTAAAAGAAAAACAACCCGGTAAGTTTCACATGCCGCATATAAACGGGCAGTTTATTTTTCCCCTGATTGTAATTGGTGCCATGGTGCTTGCTGTTACGCTTTCCAAAAATTATTTTGGCAACATGTTTAATTTTGATTTTAGCAGTAATGAAGATTATACCAATGGTAAAATCAGTTTTATGGATGTTGCTACTCCTAATATCACCCTGATTATTTTTTGGCTATGTGCCGTAGCGCTTTCCATCATTACATTTACAAAAAAATATTCACTCATACCGCTAATGGGTCTCATCACCTGCCTATACCTGCTAACAGGCATGACTAAAAGTAACTGGGCATGGTTTCTTGGCTGGCTTGCCATCGGGTTGATTATTTATTTTTTGTATGGATATAGAAAAAGTAAACTGGCAACCCAATAGTTATTTGTTTTTTACAGTTTTTTAACCGGTAGAATTTATTTGCTAAACATAGTTGTGCATTTTGTCCCAACGAGGAGCATAACGACGGAACTCGGGATCACTCCCTTGTACAGCATACCATCTGGGATATAGTGTCTATGTGTAGATTGCCTTATAACAATATCTTCAAAAAATCAATCATTACGTTTCCTCCTTTTTTACCAGGCAAAGTAGTTTAACTTTGCCCTATCAATCAAACATTGCAAACAGAGGCGAATATGAAATATCAACAAGGGGATAAAATTATTGTGTTATTGACAAGTGAGCCAGGAACGGTAGTAGAGATCATGAATGAAAAAATGGTGATGATAGAAGTGAAGGGGGTGCGTTTTCCGGCTTATATGGACCAGATAGATTTTCCTTATTTTAAAATGTTTTCCGAGCAGCGGATTGTAGAGAAGAAAAAGATTTTTATTGACAATGTGAAGCCGGAAAAAAATGCCCCTAAGATCAAAGTGGATAATGGCGTTTTTATCGCATTCATGCCAATATTCGACAAGGATATTTTTGATGATGACGTGGTAGAGAAATTAAAAGTGTACCTTATCAATCAAACAGAAACCGCCTTCACCTTCAATTATAAATTATTTTTTAGCGGGGAAGTAAGTTTTGAATTAAAAAATGAAATCGGGCCATTGAGTGATTTTTACCTGCACAATGTAAATTTTGAAGACCTGAGTGATAATCCCCGGTTTGATGTGGAGTTCTCCCTTGTAAATCCTGATAAAAAGAAATCACCTTATTTTGAAACTTCACTAAAACTGAAGGCAAAACAACTATTTAAAAGAATAGAGGAAATACAATTGAAAAATGAACCTACGTTTTCATATTCTTTGTTTGAAACATATCCTGATAAAGTGGATGAAGAGAAAGTTGACCTCAGCAGGTTGGGTAATGCTGGTTTCAGGATATACGATGTAGGAAAAGTTAAGGAGAATTTGCCGCCCGCCCGGTCAGTGGTGGACCTTCATATTGAAAAGCTGACTGATAGCTGGAAGCACCTGAGTAATTTTGAGATACTTACTTTACAGTTGAAAGAATTTGAAAAATATTATGACCTGGCCGTTGCCCATTACCAGCCGTCGCTCACTATTATTCATGGGGTAGGAGTTGGCAAACTCAGAGATGAGATACATGAATCGTTGCGGTTAAAAAAGGATGTGAAATCTTTTGTAAATCAATACCATGTTTCTTACGGGTATGGGGCTACTGAAATCTATTTTTCTTACAAATAAGATTTTAAAAAGTAAATAGTTTATGTGTAGTTGCACGTATTAAACCGGCAATACCTTTTAAATGTTGATTTCTTCTTTTTCCAAAGATGGTTTTATGTACTTGTATTGAATGAAAACTCTTAGCTTTATTACAAACGATTTAAACGCTGCTGTATGAAAAAGCTTTTATATTTAATTGGGCTGATTTTATTAGCAGGCTGTAATCAGCAAAATCCCCGGCTTGAAGATTTATCAGCCTTTTATAAACCCGCTGAAAACCCCATTTTAAGGGCAGATTCTACCCTGGTATTTTATGATTCCCTGAAGAAAGAAAATGTTCGCTGGCAGAAAGCAGATGTATTTAACCCTGCGGCAATAGTGAAAGATGGCAAAGTATATTTGTTTACCCGCAGTGAAGATAATCCTGCAGCAATATTGGGCGGACGAACTTCAAGAATTGGTATCGCCATTAGCGAGGACGGAATTCATTTTAAAAATCATCCAACACCGGTATTATATCCTGATGGCAATTTTAAACAGTACGATTATCCCGGCGGCTGCGAAGATCCCCGTGTAGTGGAAACTGAAGATGGCCAATATGTGATGGCGTACACAAGCTGGAACTATGTTGTGCCGCGTTTATCAATTGCCGTTTCCAACGATCTTTTTCATTGGATAAAAAAGGGACCCGCTTTTGCTGCGGCTTACAATGGTAAATTTTTGAACATGGCCTCCAAGTCGGCCTCCATGGTAACCAAAATGAAAAACGGCAGACCGGTACTAGAAAAGATAGACGGTAAATACTGGATGTATTGGGGCGAACATTTTGTAAACCTTGCGTGGTCGGAGAATTTATCTGACTGGCATCCAATGGTAGACGGGAAAGGGGAATTGAAAAAGACAATGATAACGAGGCCCGGGAAATTTGACAGCGACCTCACCGAATGCGGCCCTCCTGCATTAATAACGGATAGGGGGATACTCTTAATCTATAATGGTAAAAACGCCACCAACGAAACCGCCGATAAAAGTTTGCCAAAAGGCACTTATTCCGTTGGGCAGGTAGTGTTTGATATAACAGATAAGGAAAAAATCGTTTACAGAACGGATACCTGTATTTTGAAACCTTCTTTGCCACATGAAGTAACGGGACAGTATAAGGCAGGTACTACTTTTTCCGAAGGGCTTGTATTTTTTAATAAAAAATGGTATTTATATTACGGCACGGCAGATTCATTTGTAGGCGTGGCGGTAGCTAAGTAGTTCAGTTGATATTTTCTTATAATGTAAATTAAGGGAGAATGGTTTAAATCGGTAATCAGTGTATTTTTTATTGATTAGCATGCACATTAAAACAAGCGTTAAGTACTTCGGTAAACCATAATATGCACCACCAGTATTTTAAAGGAAACTATGGCTTGTATTTCACCTTTTGGGATAGAATGATGAATACCTTACAAAAAGATTACGATGGTCGTTTTGAAAATGTTACATCAACCAGTCAGCAACTGAAGAAGACAACAAAAACAAATTAATTGTTGGCAGGGTATAATTTTTTATTCGCATAAAAGGTTCCAAAAGGAAGGAGCGATGCTATAAATGCCAGTGCTATTTTTTTAAGAGGCCATTTATATTCCGTAGCCACCTGTAACAATAAAACGAGGTACAACAAAAATAAAACTCCATGCGCCATGCCAACTACATAATTGGGTTTGGGCATATCCATCAAATATTTTAAGGGCATTGTAACGGCGAACAACAAAAAAGAGCAACCTTCTAAAAAGGCAACCAGCCTGAAACGCTTTAAGGAATTAGTAAGCATTGTTTAATTTTCGTTTATTTTTCTAGGAAACTGTAGTTGTATCCAACCACGGCAGACAAGTTGCCACAGTAGTGAAATTGAAATTCTTAAACCGGGCTAAAAATTACCCGATATCATTTTTATCTGCACTGTATTTTCGCCATTTTTCAATTACAGCCAGCATATCAGCGGGCAAGTCACTTTCAAAAAGAATGGGCTGCCTGGTAGCAGGATGAACGAATCCCAGTTCTTTTGCATGTAAGGCCTGCCGTTGGCACAATGCAAAACAGTTGTCTACAAATTGTTTGTAGCGGGTAAAGATGGTGCCCTTTACAATTTTATCGCCCCCGTAAAAATCATCATTAAATAAGGGATGGCCAATATGTTGCATGTGCACCCGGATCTGGTGAGTGCGGCCGGTTTCGAGCCGGCATTCCACAAGTGTTACATAATTAAATCTTTCAAGCACTTTATAATGCGTAATGGCATCTTTCCCATGCTCCCCATCCGGGTAAGTGGTAAATAGTTTCCTAAAACGCTGGTGTCTTCCTACATGTCCGGTGATAGTACCTTCGTTTTCTTCAAAATCGCCCCACACCAGTGCAATGTACCTGCGGTGTACCGTATGATTAAAAAATTGTTTGGCGAGATCGGTCATCGCCTTAGGTGTTTTTGCCAGCACCAGTAAGCCCGTAGTATTTTTATCAATCCGGTGTACCATGCCAAAACGTGCCAGTCCGCTTTCTTCAATATCCGGATTTTGTTGTTTTAGATAATAAGCAACCCCGTTAATTAATGTACCGCTGTGGTTTCCACTACCTGGATGCACCACCAATCCTGCAGGTTTATTAATCAGTAATACATCATCGTCTTCATAGGCAATATTCAAAGGGATATTTTCGGGGACAATATCATTCGATTCCGGATGGCGGTTACTAAATACAATGATCTTATCATAAGGTCTTACTTTATAATTCGTTTTAATTGGCTTGTCGTTTACCAACACCATTTCATTTTCGATGCCTTGCTGTATTTTATTCCGGGTAGCTCCTTCAATTCGGCTCATTAAAAATTTGTCGATACGCAGCGGTTCCTGTCCCTTAGGAATTTCTATCACCAATCGTTCATATAGCTCTTCAGTTTCCTGTAGATCTTCTTCGGCGTTTATCAATTCATTGTTCATTGTACTTAGTTTAATTGCCGTAGATACAGATTTTAAAAGTATCTATCTCAAGTCAGTAACCATATATATCACTTCATACACTATCCATCATCCTATAGATTTAGGATCACCCTTGCCTATTCACCCTTGGCTATTGCCCATTGCCCATTTCATTTACCTTTGCAAAATAAATCAATTACATTGGATAAGCAGTTAGTAACGTACAAAGATTTAGGTATTATTGATTATAAAGTTGCCTGGGATTACCAGGAAAGTTTATTACAGGAGAATGTTAAGATAAAGTCAGAACTTAAGAAAAAGTTCAATACGGGTATGAATGAAGTAGTTGGGCAAGACGACGGCAATGCAAATAGTCAATCAACAACCCATCATTATTTATTGCTTTGTGAACACCCACCCGTTTACACATTAGGTAAAAGCGGTCATTTAGAAAATATCCTGATCAGCGAAGCGGAAATGCAAAACAGGGGAATTCAGTTTTTTAAAACCAACAGGGGTGGAGATATCACCTTTCATGGGCCACAGCAAATTGTTGGCTATCCAATTATTGACCTCGAAAAATTTTATACTGATATTGGCAGGTATTTAAGAGCGCTGGAAGAAGTGATTATATTAACACTGGCTGATTTCGGAATAACGGGTGAACGGAGTAAGGGGGAAACAGGCGTATGGATAGAACCAGGTATAAAAGGCCAGGAAAGGAAGATTTGTGCAATGGGAGTGCGCTGTAGCAGGTGGATCACGATGCATGGATTTGCGTTGAATGTCAATACTGACCTCAGTTATTTTAATCATATCATTCCCTGTGGTATTGAAAATAAGCAAGTCACATCAATGGAAAAGGAACTAAATATTATGGTGGATTTTGAAGCAGTGAAAGATAGCCTACGGCACAACTTTAAGCAGGTGTTCGATGTAAATCTTAGCAGTTAGTTACAAATACTGGTAACCTACCTATAACGTTCCTTACCAGCAGTGGTATTCCTGCCATCTTTCGGAATAAAGAATTTGAATTTTTCGAGCAGGATATTATTATTGAATAAATGGTATTTAAACCATCCGGAATGAAGGAAGTTAACTTTGTCAAGAATAAGATAGGGCTCTTTAATGGTGTGTAGTTCAAAAACAGGCTTGTCATTTTCATCAAAAAAATGAATGGAAAATTTTTGGGTGGGGGCATTGGACAAGTTAATGATCACATTATTGTCTTTCCCGGTAAATACAAATTTGCTGGGTACAAATCCGGAATTCGTTACCGACTTCGCATTTTCTTTTTCTAATTCTTTTCTTTCTTCCTCGAATGCGATTTCACTTTGAGTAGAAGTGTCCAATACCGGCTTGTACGAACGTGTAAACAGGTAATCGCCGCCATCAAAAGCAACAAAAACCCGGTAGAAAATTTTGCCACCCGGTGATTTGGTATCCACAAATCCGTTTTCTTTATTCAATGGGTTTAGCACGGTTCCGATAGTTGTAAATTTTTTGATGCTGTCTTGTGACCGTTGAATATTGATATTACTTATTTTGGCCCCATAGGTATTTGACCAACTGATGATGATTTTTCCATCCCTGTTTTTTACAGAAATTTTGGGAAGGGTATCCTGGGCAACAATAATTCCGTTAAAGGCTGTGAGAAATATGAACAGGGCGAAAATGAATTTATGCATAATAAATAAACGCGGAATTGAATAAAACTGATAGCTACAAAGATAACAACTATGTTAAATTAAAAAACTAAAGTGCCCGGGGGTAATGATAAATTGCCTTGTAAACCTCCGGTATGAACGCAGACTATTTTACTCCCTTTTGGAAAGGAACCGTTTTTGATACTATCAATTATTCCATACATCAGTTTCCCTGTGTACACAAAATCCGTTGGCAGGCGGTACTTTTCATATAACTGGTTCATGCTGTCAATTAATTCCTTATTTTTTTTCGCATATCCACCAAAGTGATAATCCGGCATTGTTTGCAGGTGTTGACCGGAATATTTACAATTTGTTAAATATTCAATTCTGTTCTGTAAGTCATGCATATTCTTCAATACGGGGATCGCTATTATTTGTTGGTTATCTTTTTTGCCCAGCATTAAGCCTGCAAGCGTAGTAGCTGTACCCACGGCACAGCATACATGTGTTGCATCTTCATTTATTAAATCCATGATCAATGCGGCACCTGCAGCGCCCATGGGATGATAACCACCATCCGGAACTATTAAACAATTAGGATATTCCAACTTTAAATCCTTTATAAAAAAGGGCTGTTCTCTCTCATCATATTGATTCCTGGGAATAAATTTTACAACCATGCCATAATCATTGCAGCACTTAGTGATTGTATGCGATAAAAAGGCAGGTTGTTCACCCCTAATAATACCGGTGCATTTTAACCCGGATGTTTTGCAGGCAAAGGCAGTAGCTACCAAATGATTGGAGTAGGGGCCACCAAAAGTTACTATGCCTTCGTATGATTGCTGTATTGCAGTTTGTAAAAAGTAATGCAGCTTGAATAATTTATTTCCTGAAACCACCGGGTGTATGGCATCTAATCTTAAAACGGATAAGTGTACCTGCTTTTCGTGAAACAAATCATCATGTAGCTGCTGGTTAATTACATCGTTGGCAGGAAAAAGCATTTTTGTATTTTGTAGCCTGAATATATTAATTTCGCCTACGCAAAATTGCAACTAAATCATTAATCATACATTTAAATATGCAACCAACTCTTTTAATTTTGGCCGCCGGTATGGCAAGTCGTTACGGTAGTATGAAACAAATCCAGTCCTTTGGCCCATCTGGAGAAACGATAATGGATTATTCAATTTATGATGCCATTCGTGCAGGCTTTGGCAAAGTAGTATTCGTTATCCGGAAAGATTTTGCTGATGATTTTAAGGCAATATTTGAACCTAAACTGAAAGGGAAAATAGCTACTGAATATGTTTACCAGGAAAAGGATGCCTATTTACCGGATGTTGCTATACCAGCGGATCGTACTAAACCATGGGGAACTGCCCACGCTGTATTGTGTGCCAAAGATGCAATAAAAGAACCTTTTGCAGTTATCAACGCAGATGATTTTTATGGTAAAGATTCCTTTGAGAAAGCTGCCGCATTTTTGATGAATGATTGCGATGATCTCACCTATTCAATTATTGGGTACGAATTGGCGAAAACACTCAGCGAAAACGGTACAGTTAGCAGGGGTGTATGCCAGGTTGATACCAATAGTAATCTTGTTAGTATTAAAGAACGGACGAAAATTTATAAAGAAGGAGACAAAATTGTGTACGAAGAAGCTGATGGTAAATATGAAGTGCCATTCGATTCAAGTGTTTCGATGAATTTCTGGTGCTTTCCTCCAACTATGTTTAGTGCTACAGAAAATCTGTTTCATGAATTTGTAAAAGCCAATTACCTGGATATTAAAGCAGAATTTTTTATACCGTTGCTGGGCGATGATTTTGTACAAAACCAGCATGGTACTATCAAAGTGATTCCTACTTCTGCTCAATGGTTTGGAGTAACTTATAAGGAAGACGCACCGGATGTAAAGGCAAGTGTTGATAAGTTGGTAGCCGATGGAGAATACCCTGTGTCGCTTTGGGCCTAGCCTTTTGTAGAAATGATATAGAAATGCGGATGTAGAGATAATGAAAAAGTTATTGATGAAGATATTGGATATTGAGATTTTGTATAGTATACCCCAATATCCACATATCAATACCTTAATAAAAAAAGCGGCCCATTTTACTGGTGCCGCTTTATTAGTTTTAGGGATTTATTTGTGTTAATTTCCTACCACCATAAATACAAACTCTTCCATCTTATTTACCTGTTGCTCCCTGTCTAATTTTTTCAGATCAGTATTGGCAGGTGTTTTAATAACCTGGTATTTGTCATCCATTTTTTTCAATTTTTCAAGGATGTCGAGTATGTTTTTTGATTTTGCAGCATAAACCACACCATCTGCTTTTGAATCTTTACCTGTGATAATCCCAATTATTTCTCCATTGTGGTTAATTACCGGTCCGCCGCTGTTACCCGGGTTAGCGGATACTGTTAACTGGTAAGCGGTAGAATCTCCGTCATTACCCGATTTAGCGCTCACATATCCCTCACCATAAACAATTTCATTTCTAGGAAATCCTAGAGTAAAGAAATGTTCACCCAGGCTTGAATTGCCTTTTTTAATGCTGTAGGGTAAATTGGTAACTGCTTTAAATGCTGTGTCAGTAATTTTTAAAATAGCCAAATCCACGTCCTTATCAGTATATAATGCTTCAGCTATGTAGAAATCGCCCTTCTTGTTTTCAATGTAGATATTCTTCATCCGGCTAATAACGTGAGCATTTGTTACAAGATACCCTTTGCCGTCAATTAAAAAACCGGTTGCCCTAAAATCCACCACAGGACTTTGTTTTGCAATTCCAATCCCAATTTCTTTCGATTTAAGTTTACTAACTTCCCTGTTGGTCGCATTAAGCTGATCCACCAATACGCGGTAGTTTTCGTTGCCGTAATTTTTTGTATAGCTCACCATTACACCGGTAGCAAGTATTGATATAAAACCTGCGATTGAAGCAGCTACTGCAATATTACGCTGGTACTTTTTCCACAGAGAAACTACTTTAGCCGTACCCTTTAATGGCGCCAGGCCAATAAATCCTTCCGCTATTAATTTGGCCTCTACCTCATTCAAAGTATGTTTAATCCCTTTGGTAGTACCAAATGAATCTAAGCCCTGTAAAAAATATGTATGCTCTACTACGAGTTGATCTATTTCTGGATCTTTTTTACGCAGGCCTTCAAAAAAGGCTTTCTCTTCAGGATTCATTTCTCCTTTCAAATAGCGCTCTACTGCTTCTAATAATAAAATATCTTCCATTTCCTCAGGCATTTTTATATTGTGCAAAAAATAATTTCTTCAATCTTACAAGGCATTTATATTTCTGGGTTTTGGCATTATCTGCATTGGTGTAGCCAAATTCACCTGCAATGTCCTGCATGTGCTTCTTTTGAATATAATAAGCATCCAATAAACTTTTACAAGGCTCACCAATTTTTGCCATTGCGTGTTCCATTAAAATAAAGTCGTTATTTTTTTTCTCGTGGTCTTCAATTTCTTCTTCCACAGGAATAATCTCTTCAAGGCTTTCAACCTGTGTACTAAATTTACCTAGTTGTTGTAATCTTTTGAGCCATAAACGCCTGCAAATCGAATACACGTAGGTTTTAATTTGACAGTTTAACGAAAATGTAGCTAATATTGACTTTTCATATAGCACTATCATCGCTTCCTGAAAAATATCCCTGGCATCATCCACCGAACCGTTATTATTCAAAATAAATGATTGAATGGATGTATAATTTTCACGATAAAGTAGTTCAACCGAATTCTTGTCGTTCTGCGCTAACCCTTTCAGCAATATCTGTTCTTGTTCTATTGTATTCACCAGTCTGATATTAATACGTTATTATGTGTAATAGTAACCCAAAACAACGAAAAAAAAGTTTTTTAAAAAAGTGGGTTACCTTTTTAAGCGAATTGTATTAATCATTAAATAACAAATTAAAACACAAAAAAATGAAAAAATTATTAGTATTCGCAGTTGTTGCTGCATCATTTGCATCTTGCTCTAACGGTGAAGATAAAAAAGTAGACGAAGTTAAAACTACTGATTCAACTACAATTGTTACTCCAGTTGCTCCTGATTCTGCAATTGTTGTTACAGATTCTACAGTTAAAACAACTGTAACTACTGATACAATTAAGAAATAATTTAAATCCAGCGTAGTTGCTTGTAAAATAGCTGGATTTATATAAGAGTTTTCATATGGCAAGCAATCGTTAAAGTCGCCCCTATTCTTAGGGGCGTCTACTTTTGTACTATCTTACCCCTGTTAAAATCGCTTTGTTACCAGTTTCAATTGGAGTTAAATATATTTAACCGTCTCGCATCCAACGCAACAATATTACATCTACTTATTTATGAAAGGGTATAATTTATCCTACATATCTTCCAATATCAACTCACTTTATTATCATGACTGGCTAAGCCTTGAATAATATTACCAAATTTCTGTTTTCGCGAAATAAAATAGGTCTGAATATTTCAATATTTAGGTTTCAACATTATCTAAAAATAGCTAAATAGAACTATTTGGTATTTATTTTTCAAACTATTAGTTTATTCTTTAAAAAAATATTGGCAAATATAATTTTTACCCCTAATTTCGTTTTCCAATTATGACAACAATAACAAATTTCACCCGATTTTATTTTAGCTACTATTTTATAAATAGTACGGGAGCCTTTTGTTAAAAACTGAAACTGACAATAACAGATTAACATACAGAAAGAATCCCGGCTAATTGGTCGGGATTTTTTTTTTAAAAGTACCCAATAAAGTATAATTTTTAAGTATAGGAACTTAATCGAAAAAGATGAATAACCCATTAGGCAAACAATTGAGTCAGGCAGATAATAAACCGGCAAAGAATTCCGTAGAATTGGATAACATTTGTAAAGTCTCCATACAGGGCTTTGAAGGAAGTTTTCACCAGGAAGCTGCCCGCCTTTTTTTTGGTAAAGATGTAGAAGTAATTTGTTGTGCCACCTTTCGTGAAGTAGTAAAGATTGCTGCTAACAAAAAAGAAAGCGATGGCGGTGTAATGGCAATCGAGAATTCTATTGCTGGCAGCATTTTGCCTAATTATAATTTGTTGCAAAAAAGTAGTCTCAGCATAATTGGGGAAGTGTACCTGCAGATAAGACAGAATTTAATGGTTTACCCTGGAGTTAAGCTGGAAGATATCCGTGAAGTACATTCACATCCTATGGCTATTCAGCAATGTTTTGGATTTTTAGATAAATACAACTGGAAACTGGTTGAATCTGAGGATACGGCCTTAAGTGCTAAACATATCCATCAGCACCGCAGTAAACATATCGCTGCTATAGCCAGTAAACTTGCGTCAGAAATTTATCAACTGGATATGATCGCTCCAAATATTCACACCCTTAAAAATAATTATACCCGTTTTTTAATCTTGCAAAGAGAAGATGCACCCGTTAATGTCATCGATGCGGATAAAGCTTCTATTAATTTTCATACTGATCATTCAAAAGGGAGCCTGGCAAAAGTGTTAACAATAATTGCTGAAGCTGGAATCAATTTAAGCAAGTTGCAATCATTTCCTATACCAGGCAGCGATTGGAGGTATTCCTTTCATGCTGATGTAGAATTCGATAGCAAAAAACAGTTTTATAACATGATAACATCCATCGAAAAAATAACAGAAGCATTGAAGATTTACGGAGTGTATAAAAATGGGAAGTAAGTGCGTGTTGAAGATAAATTGTAATCTGCATTATTAGTTAAAGCGATTTTAAAGTATAACAAATGAATATTGAAAAAGAGTTGAAAGAAATAACTCCCTCAAACGAGGTATCTAAAGTTGACAATGTATTGGAACTCTCTACAGCCAGGCGCCTTGAAGGTATCGGAGAGTATTATTTTTCTCAAAAGCTAAGGGAAATTGATGAGATGAATAAAGCTGGTAAGCAGGTGATCAACCTGGGAATTGGCAGTCCTGATCTGCCACCTCACCCTGAAGTAATAAAAACGTTGTATGAAGAATCAATGAAGCCCAATCAACATGCTTACCAGAGTTACAAAGGAAGCCCGGTGTTGAGAAATGCGATTTCGAAATGGTATGGGAAATGGTATGGCGTGGCCTTAAATGCGGATACAGAAATACTGCCTTTAATTGGCAGTAAAGAAGGCATTATGCACATTTGTATGACCTATATTAATGAAGGTGATATGGTGCTGATACCCAATCCCGGATATCCCACATATCGAAGTGCAGCAACAATTGCAGGAGGTAAGGTGGTAGAATACACGCTTCTAAAAGAAAACAATTGGTTCCCCGATTTTGCAAAAATAGAAAAAATGGATTTGCAAAATGTAAAGTTGATGTTTGTAAATTATCCGCAAATGCCAACAGGTCAATTGCCCACCAGGGAATTGTTTGAACAATTAGTTGCCTTTGCAAAAAAGCATGATATTTTATTGGTGCATGATAACCCTTACAGTTTTATTTTAAATAATCAGCCGATGAGTTTGCTCAGCATTGCTGGAGCGAAGGAAGTGGCGATTGAATTAAATTCATTGAGTAAATCGCACAATATGGCTGGATGGCGGATAGGTATGCTGGCAGGCAACCAGCAAAGAATAAATGAAGTATTGCGCTTTAAAAGTAATATGGATAGTGGTATGTTTTTGCCGCTTCAGTTAGCCTCGGCAAAGGCGTTGGAATTAGGACAGGAATGGCACAATGAGGTAAACCAGGTATATAAAGTAAGGCGGGAAAAGGTATTCGCTTTATTACAATTACTGAATTGTGAATTTGATACCGAACAAGCCGGCATGTTTGTATGGGCAGCCATTCCATCCCAATATAAAGACGGATACGAATTAAGCGATAGGGTACTACATCAATCAAATGTATTTATCACACCCGGCGGGATTTTCGGTAGTGCCGGTAATAGTTATGTAAGAGTAAGTTTATGTTGTATAGAAGAAAAAATTGAGGAAGCTATTCAGAGAATTAAAGCCATCAGTTAAGTATTGATATGTTAAATATTTAAAGGAGTACTATCATTTAAAGTATTGAACGAATGCAGGAATCAGGAACATTAAACCCCGGATCAAATACCAAACCAGCAGTAACATTACCAGCTTACCAAAAAAGCGATGGGTTGGAAAATGCTGTAATTACCATTGTTGGGGTAGGACTGATTAGTGGTTCTTTCGCTATTGCAATGAAGGAAAAAGGATTTGCCAAAAAGGTAATTGGTGTTAGCAGAACTGAAGCCAGTTTAATAAAGGCGAAAGCGTTAGGAATTATAGATGAGGCATTGTCGCTCGAAGAAGCGGTAGCGCAAAGTGATTTTATCTACGTAGCTATTCCTGTAGATGCAACACTACCGGTGATGGATAAAATAATGAACCTGGTTACTGAAAAGCAAATAGTGGTGGATGCGGGATCTACTAAATTCGTTTTATGTGAAGCATTGGCCGAACACCCCATGCGTAAACGGTTTGTGGCAACGCATCCTATGTGGGGTACGGAATACAGCGGCCCGGAGGCTGCTGTGAGAGGGGCTTTTGAAGGAAGGGCATGTGTTATTTGTGAAAAGGAAAAGAGTGATGTTGCAGCAATGGAGATGGTGGAAGGTATATACCGATCATTGGGCATGCATATTATTTACATGGATGCACACAGCCACGATATACATGCTGCCTATATTAGTCATATTTCGCACATTACTTCATTTGCTTTGGCAAATACCGTATTGGAAAAAGAAAAAGAAGAGGATACTATTTTTGAACTGGCAGGTGGTGGTTTTGAAAGTACAGTGAGGCTGGCTAAAAGTAACCCTGCTATGTGGGCGCCTATTTTTATGCAGAACAGGGAAAATGTATTAGATGTATTGAACGAGCATATATCCCAGTTAAGAAAATTTAAGGCAAGCCTGGAAAAGGAGAATTTGCCGTACCTGATTGAACTAATGGAAAATGCCAATAAGATAAGAAGAATATTGAAATAGGTGTGAATGGTCAATCGTGATTGATTAATATTAAATGAAACTACATTAAGTATTGGAATACTGCTCATTCACGTTTTAAAGAATAAGTATTTTATGACGTTTAGAGAAGCAAAGGTTGCCGACATACAACAGATACAAATCGTTAGAAACCTGGTGACAGAAAATGTACTGTCTAATCCTGAATTGGTTACTGATAAGGATTGCGAAGAATTCTTATCTGTTCGTGGAAAAGGATGGGTTTGCGTAGCAGATGATATTGTTGTAGGATTTTCAATAGCAGATTTAAAAGAAAATAATATTTGGGCGTTATTTGTTCACCCGGAATATGAGTCGAAAGGAATCGGAAAGAAGCTGCACAAATTAATGATAGATTGGTATTTTAATCAAACAAAGGAAACGGTTTGGTTAGGTACTTCGCCTGGCACAAGGGCAGAAAGATTTTACTGCTTTCAGGGATGGAAGCAAGTTGGAATGCAGGGCGAAAAGGAAATTAAATTTGAGATGAGTTATGAAATGTACTTAGATAATTTGAAACACAAGACTTTATAAATTATCCAAAATAATAAAAAGATAAAAGCTTGAATAAAAATTCACAATATTGGAATTCCCATCTATGTTGAATTGAATAATAGAGGAACATAAAAAAGTAACTGATTTTGCTAACATAAAAACTAATTTTACAATGCAAACACAAACAACAACAATGAAAGAGTTAATACAGGAAAAATGGAACAAACGGCCGTTAATTATCAGTGGGCCATGTAGTGCCGAAACGGAAGAGCAGGTAATGGAAACATCGACACGTCTTGCTAAAACCGGTAAGGTGGATATCCTGCGTGCCGGCATTTGGAAACCCCGTACCAAACCTGGTTTGTTTGAAGGCATTGGCGCAAAAGGGTTATCATGGCTTGCACAGGCTAAAAAGATTACAGGGCTACCAACTACCGTAGAAGTTGCTACTGGCAAGCATGTAGAAGACTCTTTACACTTTGAAGTAGATATGCTTTGGATTGGTGCAAGAACAACCGTAAACCCATTTAGTGTGCAGGAAGTGGCAGACGCTTTAAGAGGTGTAGACGTTCCGGTACTGATCAAAAACCCCATTAACCCCGACCTTGAACTTTGGACTGGTGCAATTGAGCGGATCCAGAAAGCCGGTATTAAACAAGTGGGTATGATTCATCGTGGTTTTTCCAACTATGGCAACACAGAGTTTCGTAATGCACCTATGTGGCATTTACCAATTGAAATGAAACGCAGGTTTCCCGAAATGATTTTAATTTGTGATCCTTCCCATATTTGCGGCAACAGGGCAATGTTGCAATCAGTTGCCCAAAAAAGTATTGATCTTGATTTTGATGGGGTAATGATTGAAAGCCATATTGATCCTGATAATGCATGGAGCGATGCAAAGCAACAAATTACGCCTGAGCGTTTGGCTGAAATGCTGGATGCTTTAATCTGGCGTTCTGAAAATACCGACAAGCAGGAATTTATAACTGCGTTGGCTACACTAAGAGAACAAATCAATCATGTGGATGATGAATTATTATCGTTGATTGGTCAAAGAATGAAAATTGCAGATAAAATCGGAGAGTATAAAAGAGCCAATAACATCACCATTTTACAAACCAACCGCTGGAATGATATATTGCAAAAGGCATTTAAAAAAGGGGAAGGTTTAGGTTTAAGCCAGGAGTTTATCACCAAGTATTTTGATGCTGTACACTTGGAAAGCATCAACCACCAGAACAAGGTGATGAATAGTTAAGCCGAAATTCAGGGCATTGGATACTTGCCCGGTATAATTTTTTTGAATAATTTTTATCTATCAATAAGTGGGAATTAAAAAAGTTGAAAATCAGTTTTCCGAAAAATCTGTTGCTTATTATTTTGATGCAGACTTCTCTTACCTGGAGCAGATTGTTTCTAAAGAAAATACAATTCTCATAACCGATGCAAATGTTTTCAAAAATCAGCCGGAAAAATTTGTCGGATGGAAGACAATTGTAATAAAACCCGGGGAAGAATTTAAGCAGCAAGCGGCGGTTGATTATATTTTTGAACAATTGATAGCTTATGAAGCTGATCGTAAAACTTTTATAGTAGGGATAGGCGGAGGGGTAGTTACTGATATTACAGGCTATGCTGCAAGCGTATATATGCGGGGGCTAAAGTTTGGCTTTGTTCCTACTACTATTTTAGCAATGGTGGATGCATCTATTGGCGGAAAGAACGGAGTGGATGTAGGTATCTATAAAAATTTAGTGGGGCTTATAAAGCAGCCTGAATTTTTGTTGTTTGATTACGCTCTTTTGCAAACACTGCCACAGCCGCATTGGATAAATGGTTTTGCCGAAATAATAAAACACGCCTGTATAAAGGATGCGGATTTATTTGCAATGCTGGAGAAGGAAACCTTAGAAAATTTCAAGTCTGATAAAAGCAAGTTGGGGGCATTGATAGAAAAAAATGTGCAGATAAAAACTACCGTAGTATTAAAGGATGAATTTGAAAACGGTGATAGAAGGCTCCTCAATTTTGGCCATACCCTGGGTCATGCGATTGAGAATATCCATGAGTTACTCCACGGCCACGCAATCAGTATTGGCATGGTGGCAGCTTGCGCTATTTCAGCATCCATCAATCATTTTAATACCAATGAAAAGGAAAGGGTAATCAGCCTCATTGAAAAATATCATCTTCCTTTACATCTGAAGTTTGACTATGGAAAAATTTTTGAGATAATGAAGATGGATAAAAAAAGAGCAGGTAATGAAATGAATTTTGTGTTACTCAATAAAATTGGTGAAGCGGTTATCCGGCCAATTCCCATTAACCAGTTGAAAGAATTAATCAATCAAAGTTTATAAGGTGATCGTAACAATAAGCCCTGGTAAAATATCAGGAACAATCAATGCACCCGCTTCCAAAAGCTCAATGCAAAGAGCCGGTGCCGCTGCATTGCTGCACGAAGGAGTAACGAATATTATGAACCCCGGCAACAGCAATGATGATCTTGCGGCTATCGGTGTAATAAAGAATTTAGGTGCTATAATAAAAGCAGCCGGCGATGATCAATTAACAATTGAAAGCAGCGGGGTAAAGCCTGTTTCAGGTGAAATGAATTGTGGCGAAAGCGGTTTAGGGATCAGGATGTTTGCACCCATTGCCGCACTGAGTAGTGAAGAAATAGTGATTAGCGGGAGCGGAAGTTTATTAAATAGACCGATGGATTTTTTCGATGATATATTCCCTCAGCTTGGAATTGAAATAGTATCGAACAAAGGCAAACTACCAATAAAAATAAAAGGGCCTTTACAACCTGCGGATATTACCATTGACGGATCGCTGAGTTCACAGTTTTTAACAGGATTGCTGATGGCTTACGGTAAGGCTACTACGAAACCTGTTACCATTACAGTTATCAATTTAAAAAGTAAACCCTATATCGATCTTACATTGCAGGTGATGAAACATTTTGGTTATAATGTTATCAACAATAATTACGCTTCTTTTGTAATTCATCCGGCAACCGAACCAATCAATCAGCCTGTTATCTATACTGTTGAAGGTGATTGGAGCGGCGCTGCTTTTCTATTGGTTGCAGGGGCCATTGCAGGGGAAATAGCCGTAAAGGGATTGGATGTTTTTTCAACACAGGCAGACAAGGCAGTATTGCAGGCTTTAACGATGTGTGAAGCAGTGATGTCGATCCAGGAAAACCAAATTGTAATAGGACCTGGAAAATTGAAAGCATTTCATTTTGATGCCACCGATTGCCCGGATCTCTTTCCTCCTTTGGTAGCATTAGCGGCTTATTGCGATGGCACTACTGTGATCGAGGGGGTTGGTCGTTTGGCACATAAGGAAAGTAACCGTGGCCTTACCTTGCAGCAGGAATTTGGTAAAATGGGTATTGAAATAATCTTGCAGGATGACTTGATGTTGGTGAAAGGCGGTAATGGCGTAAAAGGAGTAAGTGTTTATTCCAATCATGATCATCGAATCGCAATGGCTTGCGCTGTTGCGGCATTAAAAGCGGACGGAGAAATTAGTATAGCAGAAGCTGAAGCAATCAACAAGTCCTATCCTGAATTTTATGATCATCTAAAAAAACTAGGAGCGATCATTGATACAGAACAGCATCAGTCAGCAAGTAATTGAAATTAATTACAAATCAACTTAAACCAAAAGCCCCTTTAGGGGATGGGGGTATATATTATGAATAGTTTCGGTCGTGTTTTTCGGGTAAGCATTTTCGGCGAATCTCATGGCGAATGTGTGGGAATTAATATTGATGGTTGTCCTGCTGGTCTGCCATTGAACACTGATGATTTTACAACTGATATTGATAGGCGAAAAGCCGGTGCTAAAGGAACTACTCCACGCAAGGAAGCCGATCTTCCCAGGATAATGAATGGTGTATTTAATGGCAAAACAACAGGAGCACCAATTACAATTTTGTTTGATAATACCAATACCCGTAGCGGGGATTACGAAAAGCAGCGGGCGGTACCAAGGCCCGGACATGCCGATTTTGTTGCTACCAAAAAATATGGCGGTTTTGAGGATTACCGGGGCGGCGGGCATTTTAGTGGAAGACTAACCGTATGCCTGGTAGCAGCGGGAGTTATTGCAAAAAAAATATTGCTCCCTCCGTTCCCTGAAGGGGGAACCGGTATATCGGTTAATGCCAGGATTATTGAAATTGGTGGTGAAATAGATATTGAGAAAGGACTACAAAAAGCCATTGATGCAAAAGATACGATTGGTGGAATTGTTGAATGTAAAGTGAATGGCTTGCCAATCGGTTTGGGTGAACCGTTTTTTGATTCAGCGGAGTCAGTTATCAGCCATGCCGTTTTTGCGATACCAGCAGTACGCGGAATTGAATTTGGTACCGGCTTTGCAGCCGCCCGGATGTATGGCAGCGAACACAATGATTCGATTGAAAGTATGGATGGAAAAACCACTACCAATCATGCAGGTGGCGTTGTAGGTGGAATTACAAATAGCAACGAACTGGTTTTTCGCATCGCAATAAAACCTACTTCCTCTACGCCTAAACTGCAGCAAACCATCAATGTTGAAACAGGGGATATAGAAGATTTTTCAGTTAAGGGAAGACATGATCTTTGTATTGCATTAAGAGTGCCGGTTGTACTGGAAGCGGTAACCGCTTTTGTATTGGCTGACCTGCTGATGTTAGAACAAAAAATCTCCCGTACCATTCATTAATTATACGAAACATGCACAGCTATATTGTAAACGCCTCGATACAAATTATTCCAATCGTTCAGGATAAGCATCCTTATGAATGGGTAGATGAAGCAATAGCCATTATACAACAATCATCTGTAAAATATGAAGTAGGTGCTTTCGCGACTGTGCTGGAAGGTAGCTATGTAGAAGTAATGAAGGTAATCAATGATATAAATGAATACCTGCTCCAAAAAGGTTGTGCTGAATGGATATCGAATATCCAAATACAAATCAGAAGCAACAGCGACATTACCGGTGTAGAAAAGACGTCGAAATTTGCCACACAACCAATTGTTTAAAGCCTATTTCTTTCTTCTCTTAAATACATTAAACGGGATATTAGAAATTCACAAGCTCCTCGGTTTGAAAATAAAAAATGCTACTATTCCGGTTCGATTTCCTTAAATCCATATTCACTATGGCGTTTGTTTGCAATCATCGCTTTTGATGAATCCGTCTGCACACTCGAAAGGCAGCAATGGAGTTTTTTGATCAAAAGTAGTTCATACTTATTTTCAGCCCTGTTTTGTGCGTTGGTATTGTAGCAGCATGGTGAAAAAAATAACAGGGACACTTGTTTTATATTGCAGCGATTTACTACCTTGTTCGTAGGTTTAACCATACTTATGAAACGTTTCAAATTACAATTTTATTTATTAATCTTTTTTACTGCTGTTAATTGTTACATCTATCTCAATCGTAATGATTATGTTTTTGAAAAGCAATCTTCCTATCTTGATCTGTATACAAAAAAAATGAAGCCTTCTGTTAATCGTCTTGAAAAAGCGAATGACAGCACATTGGTTATCAAATTGAATGCTCCTCCTCGTCAACCGCTAAACTGGTTTGTAAAAGCAGACGGTAAGGAGACGGTTAAATTGTATCAAACCGAACCATCAGTTACACTAAAGCAAGGTGTTTACACCTATACTATTTTTTCTGACAGCTTGCCGGATACCTTATCAATAAAGGCCGAATATTTCCCAAACAACTATTTTAATAACGCAGGCAATAAGCAACAGGGCGGGATCGTAATTTACAAATCGACTCCGCCATATCCTGATGGTATTGAAAATGATGAAAAATGGAATAAAAATAAAATATCAATCAGTAGGGAAGATGAAGCAGTTTTGCAGGTTATTTTGAAGGATTCCATACAAATCAAACAGGGTGATAGCACTATTGAAAAGATTAAGAAGTTAGGAAGATATTTAGGTGGTAGAATTGGCAGGTCAAGGGGGCTCCCAACTGATAGCATAGTTGCACTGCCCGTATTTCAGCAGTATAAAGCTGCGCTGGCTGGAGACCATATCTGGTGTGGAATATACGCTCAGATTTTTGACTTATTTGCAAATGAAGCCCAAATTAAGAGCAGGTATATTGAAATAAAACGTTCTTATGGTTCGGTTTCAAGTGGCGTTCATGTTTTTAACGAGTATTTTATTCCTGAACAAAAAGCCTGGGCTGCTATCGACATCATGTTTAATAATTTAGCCTATATTGATGGAGCAGGTAAATATTTAAATGGGGTTGAAGTTAAGAATACCGATCCTGCCAATTCTTCCGTTTCAGTATTGCAGGGATCTGTTACCGATACTTTGGCAGCACTACCATTTAACCAGATGGAACCCGCTTTTTTTGATTTTTATGCCCACGATAAAAATCTGTATTTTTATTATGCTAGTGACTCTAGCCAGGTATATTCATTCAAAGAGAAATTAAAACGGTATTTTATTGAAGAAAGCTGGTATGAAGTTTATTCTGACAATAACCTAATAAATAACAGACCTTTTTATATAAAACAGTTATTTATTTTTATTGAAATACTATTGCTTTTGATTCTTTTCTTAAGCATGGTTATAGAATTAATTTACAAGAAAATAGCGCCATCAGTATTTAAAACTAATTGATATTTTAGCATCCGTTATGAACAAACAAAATAAGCGATTACTCATTTTTCTTTTGCTGCTATGGTCAGTTATCATTTATTCCTGCAATGATTCTGCAAAACCGGCTCAAAGTAAAATCGTAGCAGATCCGGCTAAGATGGATCAGGAAACTGGTGAAAGCATTCAGGAGGCATTGGAATTTGCTTTACAGCACAATGGTTTAATTGATGACAGCATTCGGCTTAAATTGGCTTCTGTAGTAAACGATTTTTACGATAATAATGAATACAAAAACGTTTGGAGCCAAAAAGAGCGCTGGTCTCCATTAATTGATACGATACTGAATTTCATAAAACAGGGTGAATTGTATGGCTTGTTTCCGAAAGATTACCATTTTAAAAATTTACAATTATTAAAAGCCTCTCTTGACGGCGATTCGATAAACCGAATGAATGCCACGCTCTGGGCAAAGGCCGATATGTTGCTTACCGATGCATTTATGCATTTAATAAGGGATTTAAAAATTGGCAGGCTGAATGCGGACAGTATTTTATTTAACAAAAGGGATACCGGAACTACAAAGGATTTCTATACCGATGCATTAAAAATATTGCTTGAGCATCAAAATTTTATTGAACTGGTAAATAAAATAGAGCCAAAACAATTTGGATACAGTGAACTGAAGAAACGGATACCAAGGTTTTTGGATAGTATGGACAAAAGGGAGTATACTTATGTACCCTATCCTTTTAAAGCAAATGATGAGAAGGATTCTGTTTTTTTTGTAAGAAAATTTCAGAAGCGGTTAAAGGAAAGCGGTTGTATGGATGAGGATACTAAAATGCCGGATTCCGTACAATTAACTGCAGCAGTAAAAAAGTATCAAAAAAAGAAAGGAATCAAACAGGATGGGAAGGTGTCTGCTGCTTTGATTCGTAGTATGAATCTTACCGATGTGGAACGGTTTAAGCGCATTGCCATTACACTTGACCGGTATAAACAATTGCCATCAGTAATGCCGGAAAAATATATTCTCGTTAATTTGCCTGCCTATTACCTGAACCTGTGGGATCACGATACGGTGGTACTGGAATCAAAAGTAATATGCGGTAAACCTGATACCCGGACTCCGCTGTTAAACAGTGTGATTTCTGATATGGTAATTTACCCCACGTGGACAGTACCCAATAGCATCATTTCAAAGCAATACCTGCCTAGACTAAAAACCAATCCTAATTACTTATCAAAAATTGGCTTGCGCCTCGTAGATGCAAAAGGGGAAACAGTGAACCCTGTAAGTATTAACTGGAGCAAATACAAAAAAAATATTCCATTTAAAGTAATGCAGGCAAGTGGGGATGATAATGCATTGGGCATACTGAAGTTTAATTTCAACAATCCTTATAGCGTGTACCTGCATGACACCAATCAACGCTACCTGTTTAAAAATGCATCGAGGGCGTTAAGCCACGGTTGCGTTAGAGTGCAGCAGTGGAAAGCACTGGCTTTTTTTATAGCCCGGAATGACAGTTTAAATCTTAAACCAGGCGAATCAATGCGTTATAATACGGACTCAATAAAAAACTGGCTTGCAAAAAAGGAAAAAAAGAGAATTGTAGTGAAAAATGGCATACCATTATTTATTGCCTACTTTAGCTGCGAAGGAAAGGGAGAAAAAATCAGGTTTTATGATGATATATACGGAGAAGACAAACTAATGAGAGAAAAATATTTTTCGATTAAATAAACTAATATATAATTGCTTTGCATGAAAAAAAATCCTGTTAATCCAAAATATCGGATAAATTTTGGTTATTTTATTTTGGTCATTTTCTCTTTGTTTCTTTTTACTCCTTCCTCCGGGCAAAAAAAAATATCATCAAAATCGAAAAATGTCAAAACGTCAAACAAAAGAGTTATTTATGGTTTGGCCAGTTTTTATCACGATAAATTTAATGGCCGCCGAACAGCAAGTGGTGAAATTTTTAGTCAGAGCAAATTTACCTGCGCCTGCAATATGCTTCCATTTGGAACATGGATAAAAGTAACCAATGTAAAAAATGGAAAATCTGTTGTGGTTAAAGTAACTGACAGGCTACATCCAAAAATGCGGCGTATTGCTGATCTTTCAAAAGTAGCCGCCAGGAAAATTGGAGCTACCGCATCAGGTTTGGTAAGAGTGAAGGTAGAAGTAATCGGCCGGAGAAAACCAGCCTAAAATAAATATTGCAGCACAATCCATTAAATTATTGTCTTTACGATGCAATCCACTTTCAATTAATATATGTTGCAATTAATTTTAAGATTTGATTTGAAGCAACTACTTTTGTTTAATACAAGAAAACTATCATAAAATGAAGAAAATTATCCTGTCTTTTCTGGCTTTTGGCTTACTAATGAATGCTTACGCTCAAAATGATTACAAAAAACTTCCTTCACTGGGTGTGCATTTCTTATTCAATGATTTTAAAACTGCATCAGAGCTAAGAAATAGTGGTTTGGCTTCAGTTATACGAGAGAAAAACTGGTCAAAAACCAGTCGGATGGCACCAGGTATAGCAATCAGCTATTCGGAGGGTTTAAGCAACAATCTTGATTTTGTGGCTTCTGCATCAGGCTCTTTTGTAGATTATCCAATACCCGATAAGCCTGCATTTGGCTTTACCCGCTTTTTAGTGGATGTGACCGCTATGGGAAATCTTAAATTAATTTCGGATAAATATTGGGTATCGCCCTTTCTTACTTTGGGTGCAGGCGTATCAAAGGTGGGTGGATATTATGGTGCGTTTATTCCAACAGGGGTAGGTTTGCAATTTAACCTTTTCGATGAAGCTTATGTCATGGTCAATTCTCAATATCGGATACCTGTTACCGAAAATGTAGCCTATCATTTATACCATAGCATCGGCCTTTCCGGAAATATTAAAAAACGTACAGTGGTGGAACTGGCGCCGTTGCCGCCTCCGGTAGAAGCTCCTAAAGACAGGGATAATGATGGAGTAATAGATGAAAATGATAAATGCCCTGATGTAGCTGGTGTTGCATCTTTACAGGGATGCCCTGATAAGGACGGCGATGGAATTGCAGATGGCGATGATAAATGTCCTGATATAGCGGGCTTAGCCAAATATAATGGTTGCCCGATACCTGATACAGATAAGGATGGTATCAATGATGAAATGGACAAATGTGTGGATGTACCCGGTGTAGCCCGTTACCAGGGATGCCCGGTGCCTGATACTGATAAAGATGGTGTAAACGATGAAGAAGATAAATGTCCCAATGAAGTTGGTCCGGCTACTAACTATGGCTGCCCGGTAATTGAGACGGTGATAGTTGAAAAAGTAAACAAAGCTGCACAGAATATTTTCTTTGCTACCGGAAGTGCAAAATTATTGGCCAAATCAAATGTGTCATTGAATAATGTAGCAGCCATTTTAAATGAAAACCCGTCCTTCAAAGTGGATATTGACGGGCATACCGATATTACTGGTACTCCTGAAAAAAACCAGGTTTTATCAGAGGCAAGGGCCAATTCAGTGAAGGCCTACCTGGAAAGTAAAGGCATTGCTGAAAACCGACTCGTTGCTACCGGATATGGTATTGATAAACCTATAGATGATAATAAAACAGTGGCGGGTCGTTCAAAAAACAGGAGGGTGGAAATGAGACTTAGAAATTATTAAATATATTCTGCTGAATAGTTAGCCCCCTGCATGCAGGGGGCTTTTTCATGTACAGCGATATACCACAATTTTTTTGAACTTTGCTAAAGTACCCCTGATTAAACATCAGCGGCTGTGGCGGTGGATTCATTCAATAGGGCAAAGGCAATTTAGCATGTGTCAATCCAAATCGAACTCCGGTTAATTCAATATATTTCTTATTTCGAAAGTCAACCTATAATGGGCACCGGTATGCGCCTTCATTATTTGCTATTTTTGCGGCCCTGAAATCGTTCACTGAATTTCAACCCGGTAAAGTAAATCAATAATATGGCAAAAATAGGTATCAATATAGCAACAGGTAGTTTACAAAAAGATGAGATCATTGTAGGAATTGATTTGGGTACCACCAACAGCCTGGTATCTTTTATTCATCCTGATACTGGGAAACCGGTTGCCTTAAAAGAACATAATAGTAGTTCTCTTGTTCCTTCTGTAATATATTTTGATGAGTACGGAAATATTATAGTAGGGGAAGAGGCAAAAAAGAAACTAATAACCGCACCTCAAAATACAATCTTTTCAGCGAAGCGACTGATAGGGAAAGCATTCAATGATATAAAAGACAACGCTTCATTTTTTAGTTACAAAGTAATAGATGACAGTAAGGAAGGTCTTGTAAAAGTGCAGGTGGGTAATAAATTTTATTCTCCGGTAGATCTTTCATCCTATATTTTAAAAGAATTAAAACTGCGGGCTGAACATATTTTAAAAACACCGGTAAATAAGGCCGTGATAACTGTGCCTGCATATTTTAATGATGCACAACGGCAGGCAACCCGCGATGCAGGTAAACTGGCAGGGCTTGATGTGCTGCGCATTGTAAATGAACCTACAGCGGCCAGCCTGGCTTATGGGCTTGGTCTTAACAGAACAGAAGAAAAAACCATTGCGGTGTACGACCTGGGGGGAGGCACATTTGATATTTCCATATTAAAGATCAGCAATGGGATTTTTGAAGTACTATCTACCAATGGTGATACTTATTTGGGTGGAGATGATATGGATAATGCTATTGTAAAATTCTGGTTGCAACAATCAGGCATAACCGAAGATGACCTGAGGCTGAACAGGGAATTTGCACAGGGTATCCGTTTGACAGCTGAGCAGGCTAAAATTTATCTATCTGCTCATGATAGTTTTGTGGATGAGTTGAATGGCGATCAATTGGCAATTTCAAAGGCTACATTCAACGCATTGATTCAGCCAATGGTAGATAAAACGATAGCTTCCTGTAAAGCCGCTTTAAAAGATGCAGGCTTGAAAAGAAAAGATATAAATGTGGTGGTAATGGTAGGAGGATCTACCAGGGTACCGTTAGTAAAGGAAAGTATCAGTCACTTTTTTGGCCAACCTGTAAATGACTCCGTTAATCCTGATGAAGTGGTTGCACTGGGGGCGGCAATCCAGGCCGATATACTGGCGGGAAACAATAAAGAATTTTTATTGCTGGATATTACGCCACTTTCGTTAGGGATAGAAACAATGGGCGGACTGATGGATGTATTAATTCCACGTAACTCCAAAATCCCCAATGCCGTTGCCAGGCAATATACTACGCATAAAGACGGGCAGGGTGGAATGAAAATATCAGTTTACCAGGGTGAAAGAGATTTGGTAAGTGATAACCGCAAACTGGCTGAATTTAATTTAACCGGAATACCGGGAATGCCAGCCGGGTTGCCAAAAGTAGAAGTAAGTTTTATGCTAAATGCAGATGGTATTTTGGTAGTAAAAGCAAAGGAATTGCGTAGCGGGGTTGAGCAAAGTATTAAAGTGAAATCTCAATTGGATTTAACAGACGAAGCACTTGAGCAAATGTTGTTGGATTCCATCACCCATGCTCAGCACGATATTGCCACAAGGGCTTTGGTAGAAGCAAGAACAGAAGGTGAGCAGTTGTTGGGAACTACTGAAAAGTTTATTCAAAAAAATGCAGTTCATTTAACAAGGGATGAGATTGTACAATCTGCGGATGCTATTCAGGCGTTGCAGTTATCGCTTACTATGGATGATAAAGACCTGATACATGCAAAGATTGAAGCCTTGAACGAAATATCCAGGCCTTATGCAGAACGTATCATGGACCAGGCAATATCTATAGCCATGAAAGGAAAGGCAATTTAAATTAATAAGATGCTTTTTTCAAGTATGGGTATATGTTCTTTATAGAATCTGCCAATTGAATGGAATAGATCTTTGTGCCAGGTTCATTTAAATGAATATCATCTACAAAATATTCTTCCCTATCGTCAAAAGTTTTTTCAAAATGGAAATACCTGATATGGTATGCCTGTGCAATAATATTGATTATGGAATCAGTATTATGCTTAAGTGTTGATTCTCTGTTGAGTGAATGGTTTTTTTCAGGTGGCGAAATAAATACAACCGTGCTTCCTGCCTGCTGTAAGGCGGCGATTGTATTTCTTAAATAAATTATTGAAGGTTCCCATAAATTGTTTGAGCCAGCATTAATATTATAGAGATTATCCGCTGCTTTGCTTCTGGTGTACTGGTGGGGATTCATAAACCCTTTATAAATATTATGGGCGAATACAGGGAACGGGGTTCCTTTAACAAAGATAGATGTGCGGTTATATTCATCAAAGAAACTGTATTTGATGAAGGGTAAAGCTTTAATCAATGGAGTGGGGAACCCGGCCAGCTTCATATATTTACTGATTGTATCATTTTCCAGGTAAAACAAATAATGGAAACGTGTTTTCAAAATATCTTTTTTACCAAGCGATGCTTTATCAAGGGAAATAATGACCAGTTTAGGTGGCTTATGGTGTTGCAAATAAACAAGGGAACTTAACCGGATATCCTGTGCATCAGCGCCACCTGTGCCAAAGTTATAACTGTTCAGCTTTGTTACCGAATCCACATAGTATGGATTAATACCGAAATGTACCCTGGAGTTGCCTAAAAAAATAATATCATAATTGTTGTGTCCTTTTATTAGCTCATCCGATTTTTCAAAAAATATAACTGACCATCTTTTTTTGAATTGATAATCAAAAACCCATCCCGTTAAAAATGAAATAACACAGGTTGCAATAGCTACTATGATTAATCTTCTTATGTACATCCCTAAAATTGAAAGTAAATAAAACTTGATTTTTGAAATACCCCAAAAAACAGGATCAGCAAAATTACACTTGTAAAAATCAGGAGATCGGTTAATTTGTTTGAAGTAAACTCAAACATTTTTGGAGTTGTAAATTTTTCAACAATAAACATATAAGCGATCATACAGAAGGAAATAGCTAATGTGAAATTGCCGAATAGTATAGTTGTGCCGGGTACTTTGAGGATATTTTTTAACGAAATGTCATTGATATTAACACTTTGAGCGATAATTTCCATAGCATTATCTAATGAGGTAGCACGAAAAAAAATCCAGGCAAAACCCACACAGGCACCAGTAATCAGCCATGCAAACAGATGGGGGATTTTTAATGTCGTAAAGTGGTTTTTGAAACCATCATAGATTAATGTGTACACGCCATGTAAAATCCCCCATATAATGAATGTCCAGCCAGCTCCATGCCATAATGCACTCAGCATAAAAGTAATTAGCAGGTTAATATTTTTTCTACCCCTTCCTTTCCTGTTACCGCCTAAGGGAATGTAAACGTAATCTCTGAACCACAATGAAAGCGAGATATGCCAACGTTTCCAGAATTCCCGGATATTTGTTGATAGATAGGGCCGGTTAAAATTAATCGCCAGGTCAATTCCCATACAGCGTGCGGCACCAATTGCAATATCTGAATACCCCGAAAAATCTGCATATATCTGGATGCTGAAGAAAAATACGGCCAGTAAGACGCGTAAACTGCCGGTGTGTTCCGGGTAGTTAAAAACAGCATCAGCATAAATACCGACACGATCTGCAATAACCAGTTTTTTAAAAAAACCCCATGCCATCAGCCGGAGGCCCTCATATAATTTTTGTGAAGAGAATTGTTGCTGTTTGAAAAATTGTGGAAGAAGATGTTGAGGGCGTTCGATGGGCCCTGCAACTAATTGTGGGTAAAACATAACATACAATGCATAATAACCTGCGTGTCGGATTGCTTTTTGCCTTCCGTAATACACTTCAATAGTGTAACTCATTGACTGAAATGTATGGAATGAAAGCCCGATTGGTAAAATCCATTTCAAAAGAATGAAATCGCTGCCGGTAACTGTATTGATGTTATTGATAAAGAAATCATAGTATTTAAAAACGCCCAGCAGTGATATATTAGCGACGATGCTTATGATGAGCCAAAATTTTTTGTCAGGTTGTTTTTCAATAAGCAGCCCCGCTGAATAGTCTATGGCAATCAGGAAAAGAAGGATAAATAAATAGGCGGGAATAAATGCAGCATAAAAAATGCAACTGGCAAATAAAAGATGCAGCCACCTGAATCGATGGGGCAATAAAAAATACAGGATAGTGCAAATGGGAAAGAAAATAACAAACTCTAATGAATTGAAAAGCATACCTGTTTACCTACTTTATGTTGATGAAACTGCCATCAGCGCCAATGTGTAAGATTAAGCAATATTGTTGGGCTGACATCAAAAACCAAAAAGAATTAAGTGTGATCAACAATCCTATAGGTTAATACCGGGCACTTTGTTGTAATATCCATTTCGTTTAATCATTAAAATGATTAACAACAAACAATATAACACAAATAACACTGCGCTTAGTAGCATCGCCCTTTTTACGGCTGTTGGTTCAAAACTAAAAATGATGTTGTTTTCTCCGCTGTTAATTTTTCCACTCATAAAATTTATTCCTGCCTGGTCAACGATCGTTTTAGTGGTTCCATTTTGATAATGCCAATGCGGATAAAAGTTTTGTTGCAGTACTATGTTACCTGGGCTGTCTGCCTTTACCTGGAGCACAATTTTATTTGGTTCAAATGATTGAATGGTTATGCTGTTTTTGGCATCGGCATTTTTGATGAATATAAATGGATATTGTAAAAAATTGCTATCCGGATAATGCTCCCCATTTAAAAAATAGGTCCACATATTATTTAGTATAATGGGATACGCAACCCATGATCGTACACCGATTTGTTTGTTGTACATACTCCAGTCGCCGATCATTGCTTTTTCTTCCGTTGATATGGTATCAATTTTATTGATCGGTTGTAAAACGGGGATGGGGATGTCTTTGGGAGATTGATTTATTATTGATTGCACTTTTGCTACCGATACCTTTCCGGCACCTGTAAAAGGAATATTTAGCAGACTGGAGAGTATCAGGTCTGCTACTATTATTCTTTTTAATAATTTCAATGTACCCGTTCGAATACTCCGCTTAATTATCCATAATAAAATCAATTGGATAGTTCCCTGTATCCATAACGTATCGTAAAAGCTAACGGCATCTATCAGGGTCTTTAATTTTAAGGCGATCGTATTTTGCACTGCTATCTGATCGAATTGGTATACCAGGCCTTGTTTGCCTGTGAAAGTGTGATATAACCCAAAAATAATGCAGACAAACAAAATAAATTCAATGCAATAATAAACCCACCGTATGTTACCTGTAAAACTATTTTGTTGCTTTATGAATTTATCTAACCCGATGGCTGAAAAAACAATAAAGCACAATAAGGTAAATATCCTGAATTCCCCATTAAGCCGCACATATCCAATAAATGGGATGAATTTATAAGCGAAGATTTTAAAAATTCCACCTGCTGATAAAAGCCCAAACAACAATCCGGTTATCAGCAAAAATTTTTGCCAGTTATTTTTTTTACCGATCAATGAAAATAGAAAAAACAACAACATGATCAGGCTAAAATAACTATTACGCATGCTGGGATCAGTGTTGTAAAATGCATCATTTTTTACCGTGGCAAATGGAAGCAAAACACTTATCCAGGTTTGGATGCTCGTTGAGTTAAGTAATGCATCAGTTAGGCTTATTTTTTCTCCTCTTGAAAAGTGAGGCATTATATCCAGGTAGCCGGCAATCATTCCCGCAGAAAGAAGCAGTAACAACAAAACAAAAAAGGAGTGAGAAATTACAACTTGTTTGATGATGGTTTTAAATGGCAGTGTATTGTCTTTATTGATAAAATGAAAAACCAATAAACCGGCAAAAAAATAAAATGAGGCAATGATAATACCGGGATGTGCAGAAGATATCAGCAGGTAAAAAAGTAAAACGGATTGAAGGAGATGAATTATTGTAAATCGTTTAAGTAACAATTGATAGCTCCAGAAACACCAGGGTAAAAATGCAGCTCCACTTAGCCAGTTGAAATGTTGTAAATGGCCAACATTATAGCCGCAACACATAAATGCAACACCGGCAATAATCCTGACATTCCTATCCAGTTTCCAAAATCCGGTTAGCTGGTACAGGCCAATCCCCCCTAACAAAATGTAACATAACACTTCTACTGTAAAAGTATAGGCATTGTAGCCTACAGTGGATGCAATAAACCATGTAATAGGGCTCCAATATCCCCCGCTCATATCACCATATTGGGGAAAGCCAAAATTGATATAGGGATTCCACAAAGGTAGGTAGCCGGCATGGATACTTTCACTCATAAAAAACTTGGGGGGGAAGTAACCAACAAATGCATCATTTTTTATGAAAAATAAAAAGGAAGAAATTGGTAAAAAGGCCAGCAATAAAACAGCAATAAAAAAGAAAATGGTTTTTAACGATAGCTTGTTTGAATTTGCGTAAACTTGCATCAGATAAAAATACATTATTCTTAAAAAATGACTGAAAGAACTTTTGATGATTTTGATGAATATGCAAATGATTATCGTTTGATTCATTCAGGCAATATCAAATTATCAGGTGCAGATAGTTTTTATTTCGCTGAAATGAAAGTGAGGTTGCTTCAGCCATTTGAAAAAAATATTGGACTCAATGTACTGGATATCGGATGTGGTGACGGAGCGACAGAATTGTATATGAAACAGTATTTTTCTAACTGGGAGATAACGGGTTTGGATGTATCGGAAAAAAGTATTGAGGCAGCCCGTGACCGAATGTTACATAAGGTTAGTTTTTCGGTTTACAATGGAATAGAAATACCAGTAGCCGATGAAACAGTTGATGTCGTTTTTGTAGCCGGCGTTTTGCATCATGTGGCATACAACTTGCACCAGGGCTTTGCAAAGGAAATTTCCAGGGTGTTAAAAAAAGGAGGGAGGTTGTATCTTTTTGAACACAATCCATTGAACCCTTTTACAAGGTATTTAGTAAACACTTGTGTGTTTGATAAAGATGCAAGGCTTCTTTATAGTAAGCATGCAGCTAAATTACTAAAGCAAAATAAACTGAAATTTCTGCGTAAATTTTTTATCATTTTCTTCCCCCGTAAAGGGATACTTTCTAAATTGATATTTTTGGAAAAGTATTTAGCTTGGCTGCCTTTAGGTGGACAGTATTTTATCCGTGCAATAAAGTGATTAGTCTATATTGATTTTTCTATCAACAAGATAAAGCGGCCTATGTTTGGTTTCGGTAAATAAACTGGCTATATATTCTCCCAATAACCCAATGGCTAATAGTTGCGTACCACCTAGAAACATCACTGCAATGATTAAGGATGCCCATCCTGGCACTGTATTTCCTTTAAAATAAGCTACCAATGCAAAAATGCCAAAACAAAATGCAGCCAGTGAAATAAAACTACCCACCAGCAGGGCTATACGAAGCGGCTTAAAGCTAAAGGAGGTGGTGCCTTTTAGCGCCAGTTTCAACATTTTACCAAATGAATATTTTGTGATACCAAACCTTCTCGCAGGGGCATCAAAATCAACAATTGTTGATTTAAAACCAATCCAGCTAAAAATGCCTCTCAGGAAAAGTTCTCTTTCTTTAAACTGTAAAATACTGTTCAATACTTTTCGGTTAAATGCCTTAAAGTCGGCTACATTGGCTTCTATTTTTGTATCTGATATCGAATTGATGAACGAATAAAAAATAGCAGCCATAGTTTTTTTAAAAATTCCAATTTCTTCAGTTTTATTTCTCTTTGTGAGTATCAAATCAAAACCGCTATTTAATTTTTCGATCATTGTGGGAATAAGTGATGGTGGATGTTGCAGGTCTCCATCCATGATGACAATCTGATCGCCTGTAGTATTTTCCATTCCAGCCATTAATGCATTCTGGTGACCAAAATTTCTGCTTAAGGAGACGCATTTAAAGCGCTTGTCTGTATTTATTAAAGTTTCTATTTCCTCAAGGGTATTATCTGTACTGCCATCATCCACAAAAATTACTTCAAATTCCTCCCCGCAAAAAGGGAGTAGCTCTTTATACAAAAGTGGAATATTTTCAGCTTCGTTGTAAACTGGGAGAATGATACTTAATAATTTCACTTTTTATTTTTGGGTGTAATTGGGAGAATTAAAAGTCGAAAAATTTTAGTAAGTCAAGGAGTAAGGCAGGTCTGTAATCCTTTATCTAACTTAATTTTAAAAAACGGGTTACATATTTACCAATCATATCAAACTCGATATTTATTTCATCACCTGGTTTTAAATATTGCATATTCGTATGTTCGTATGTGTAGGGTATAATGGCAACAGTAAACTGGTCATCTTTTATATTGAAACTGGTAAGGCTAATTCCGTTTAAGGAAATGGACCCCTTCTCAATTACCAGCGCGGCAAACTTTGAATCAAACTGAATGATATACTCCCAACTACCATCTTTTTTTACTACATCGATGCAAGTAGCAACCGCATCTACATGGCCCTGTACAATGTGCCCGTCTAATCGTCCATTCATTTGCAGGCATCTTTCCAGGTTAACTACTGAATTTTTTTTCCAATTATTCAAATTGGTCTTTTTTAGTGTTTCCTCGATAGCGGTAATCCTGTGGCGTCCAATGTTGATTTCTTCTACTGTAAGACATACACCGCTGTGGGACACGCTTTGATCGATTCTAAGATCCCCTGAAATAGGCGATTCAATCCAAAATGTTTTATTAGTGCCGGTGGAAATAACATCAATAATAATTCCTTTTTCTTCAATTATTCCTGTAAACATCTTGCAAATTTACTTTTTTTAATTCTTGAACTTTGAATTTTAAATATTTCTACTATCTTTGCGCTTCTAAAAAAACTACCAAAGGAGGTATATCAAATGTTAATAATAGATTCAAAAGATTGCGAGAACATAGACAAGGCTTTAAAAAAATATAAGAAGAAATTCGAAAAAAGCCGTGTACTGCTACAGTTAAGAGAAAGACAGGCTTTTATCAAGCCATCTATCAGGCGTCGTACACAAGTTTTAAAAGCAGTTTACAAACAGAACATAGCAAGTGGTAAAATAGACGTATAGTCCGTTTGGTCACTATCTTAATAATTTAAACTGATAACTGGTTACTTTGTAACTTTGGTTATCAGTTTTTTTATGGCCCCAACTCAATATGAAATTATAGAATCATTTTTAGGTCACCTGACTTTTCAAAAAAGGTATTCCCAACATACCATCATTTCATATCGTAACGACCTAACGGCGTTTTTTAATTTTATTGCTGCAGAGTTTGATACGACTTCGTTAACGGAAATTAAACCCCCATTTATCAAAACCTGGCTTGCAGATTTAAAAGAAGGTGGAATGGAATCGAAATCTCTCAATCGTAAAATCTCTTCTCTAAAATCGTTTTTTAAATTCCAGTTGAAACAAGGGGTATTGCTATCCTCGCCGATGACAACGGTTATCTCACCAAAAATAAAGAAGCGGTTACCTCAATATGTAGCCGAAAAAGATATTGATACTTTATTCAGATATGTGGAATTTCCTGATACCTGGGAGGGCAAAACACACCGGCTGATTTTGGAGCTATTTTATAATACCGGCATGCGCCAGGCTGAACTTGTTAATCTTAAAGAGTCCCAAATCGATCCGGGCAATTGTAATGTAAAAGTATTAGGTAAGGGAAAAAAGGAAAGAATTTTGCCCTTAAGTAGGAAATTGATGGAACAGTTAAAACTTTATATGAATTTCAAAAGGACCCAGTTTGATCAGTGTAACGATGAATTTTTATTATGCAACGAAAAGGGCAGGTGTTTGTATCCCAAATATGTTTACAATGCTGTAAAAAAGTATTTAACAGCAGTTACAACGATTGATAAAAAAAGCCCGCATATACTAAGGCATACTTTTGCCACTCATTTGATGAATAACGGCGCAGATCTGAATGCTGTAAAGGAATTATTAGGACACAGTAGCCTTGCCGCAACCCAGGTTTACACCCATAACACCATAGAAAAATTGAAAAATGTTCATAAAATGGCACATCCAAAGGCTTAATTTTATCTGTTGACAATTTATTTGCTTTTTTTTGTTTAGTATACTTGCATTCTTTTTTTTGTAATTTACAGACGTTATAATTAACTTGTAGAATGAAAATAACCACTAATAAATCCTAAATAAATTTGCCTATGACCGTTTAAATTTACCTTTTTTTTTCACACAATTGTTCACTAATTAAAAATCAGATTGCTATGAACGTTAACATTCAAACTGTGCATTTTGACGCAGATTCAAAGTTGGTATCCTACGTAGAAAAAAAGCTTTCAAAACTCTTTCAATTCCATGACAAGATTACGAAAGTGGATGTGTATTTAAAACTGGATAATGTAGTACACAACATAAAAGACAAGGTGGCAGAAATAAAGGTGCACATACCCAAATGTGACATTTTTGTAAGGCATTCTTCCAAATCATTTGAAGAAAGTTTTGATGAAGCCCTCGATTCAGCAATAATTCAAATAAAACGAAAAAAAGAAAGGTTGGCCGCATAAAAAAAGCCCCCGTTTTGCGGGGGCTTTTTTATTAGCTCAAAGTCATTCTCACACTTTTATTTTAGAGCAAAAAAAAAATCTTTTCCAAAATTTTAGAATTAGTCAAATATACCTACCTTTGCCATCCCAAAAATAAGGGTGGCAATTGATTGTCAAATTTTTTTAAGGGACAGTTCTTTAAGTTAGGCCGAAGTAGCTCAGTTGGTAGAGCAGCTGATTTGTAATCAGCAGGTCGGGGGTTCGACTCCCTTCTTCGGCTCAGATAACATGGAATAAATATATTGTTCTGATGATCCTTTTGGGCAGATGGCCGAGTGGTTAAAGGCGACAGACTGTAAATCTGTTCACGTAAGTGTACGTAGGTTCGAACCCTACTCTGCCCACCGACAATAGCAAATTAGCCAATGTGCTAATTTGCTAATGAGAAGTTCTTTAAAATTGAAGTATGTGTCTTTTTATCACAATATCGAATTAGCAAATTAGCTAATTAAAATGCGGAAGTAGCTCATTTGGTAGAGCGATAGCCTTCCAAGCTATAGGTGGCGAGTTCGAGCCTCGTCTTCCGCTCATTTTTCTGCCTGCTACGGCAGATTGATTTTGTAATAATTTACCAAAGGGTAAATTTATAAGTTCTTTTAACGTGCTTTGGGAAGTGATTTTATTCACGAACGCTATAACAAGCCGTCGTAGCTCAGGGGTAGAGCACTTCCTTGGTAGGGAAGGGGTCGTGAGTTCGATTCTCACTGATGGCTCAAAAAAGAAACTGAACAGACGTCGTAGCTCATGGGTAGAGCATCCCGATAGCAATCGGGCGTGTCGTGAGTTCCCTGCCTGTTTGATACAGTCAGACAGTGATTCTCACTGATGGCTCAAATATTTAATAAGTCCGTGGTTATTGACTTTAAACATCAACTAGTTTTACAAACAAAAATTTAAATAAATTAAAATGGCAAAAGAATCATTCAAAAGGGATAAACCCCATTTAAATGTTGGTACTATCGGTCACGTAGATCATGGTAAGACAACACTAACAGCCGCTATAACCGATGTTTTGTCTAAAAAAGGTTTGGCGGAGAAGAAAAATTATGATGATATCGATGGTGCTCCTGAAGAAAAAGAAAGAGGTATCACGATCAACACTGCACACGTGGAGTATGCTACCGTAGCCCGCCACTATGCACACGTTGACTGTCCCGGTCACGCCGATTATGTGAAGAACATGATTACCGGCGCGGCACAGATGGATGGAGCTATCCTTGTAGTTGCGGCTACTGATGGTCCTATGCCACAAACCAAAGAGCACATCTTGCTGGCTCGCCAGGTTGGCGTACCTCAAATCGTTGTTTTCATGAACAAAGTTGATTTGGTGGATGATCCTGAGTTATTGGAACTGGTTGAAATGGAAATTCGTGAATTATTAACTTCATACGGTTTTGATGGTGATAATACACCAATTATCCAGGGATCTGCTACAGGTGCTTTGGCGGGAGATGAAAAATGGATGGCTAAAATAGACGAATTAATGGACGCTGTTGATAGCTATATTCCACTGCCTCCACGTTTAGTTGATCTGCCATTCCTGATGAGTGTCGAAGATGTTTTCTCTATCACTGGCCGTGGTACTGTTGCTACAGGCCGTATTGAAAGAGGTCGCATTAAAGTGGGAGAAGGCATTGAAATTGTGGGTTTAATGGAAAAGCCATTGACATCTACTGTAACCGGTGTTGAAATGTTCAAAAAATTATTGGACGAAGGTGAAGCTGGTGATAATGCAGGTCTGTTGTTGCGTGGTATTGAAAAGACTCAAATCCGTCGTGGTATGGTTCTTTGCAAACCAGGTTCAATTACTCCACATACTGAATTTAAAGGTGAAGTTTACGTATTAAGCAAAGAAGAAGGTGGACGTCATACCCCTTTCTTTAACAAATACCGTCCTCAGTTTTATTTCCGTACTACCGATGTAACTGGTGAAGTTACTTTGAATGCGGGAACTGAGATGGTGATGCCAGGTGATAACACATCTTTAAATGTTGTGTTGATCCAGCCAATTGCGATGGAAAAAGGTTTGAAATTTGCGATCCGTGAAGGTGGCCGTACAGTTGGTGCTGGTCAGGTTACTGAAATAGTAAAATAAAAGCCCCCTAAATCCCCCGAACGGGGACTTTGTGGACGCTCTTTTATATCTTTGCAAAGTACTTAGGCGGTTGGCTTAGGTACTTTGCTATTTTAAAAGTTCTTTAGTTTATTATACTCTTCTTAAGCCTTACCTTAGGAGAGGTTTGGAGGAGCTTTTTTACGGGCATGGTGCAATGGTAGCATACGGGTCTCCAAAACCTTTGATCTGGGTTCGAATCCTAGTGCCCGTGCAGAATTTAATGTGTAATTGGATAATGGGATAATTTGCTAATGGCAATGCGTTTTCCAACATTAGCACATTAGCACATTAGCTAATTAGCAAATCGTTATTATTATGAACAAACTGACAGCGTATTTAAAAGATTCTTACAAGGAATTGGTGGAAAAAGTGACCTGGCCAAATTGGGAGCAACTACAGCAATCCACCATGATTGTTTTGGGTGCCACTATTTTTATTACAGCGATAGTAGGAGTTATGGATTTTGTAGCGAATGGGTCTTTGAAATTTATTTACTCTTTATTTAAAGGATAATGGAAGAAACAATAATTCAGGATAAAGAAAGTAAATGGTACGTGTTGCGTGTGGTGAGCGGGAAAGAACGTAAAATTAAGGAGTACCTTGACAAGGATATTATACGCAACGGGTGGTCGGAAATCATTAAGCAAATTTTTTTACCGGTTGAAAAAGTTTATAAAGTTCAGGCCGGAAAAAAGGTGATGAGGGAAAGAAATTTTTATCCGGGTTATGTGATGATTGAAGTGGCCGATAATAAGCTGAATGATGACATGGTTCAGCATATTAGCAACATCAGCAATGTGATGCATTTTTTAACTGACGGTAAAGGAAGCAAGGGAAATATTATTTCCTTGCGTAAGGCAGAAGTTAATAAAATGTTGGGTAAGGTAGATGAAATGGGCGAAGGTGGTGGAATGACGATGAGCGAACCATTTATTATTGGTGAAACTATTAAAATTATTGATGGACCGTTCAACGACTTTAATGGCATGGTTGAAGAAGTAAATGATGAAAAAAAGAAATTGAAAGTGCAGGTAAAGATTTTTGGAAGGGCCACACCAGTGGAATTAAATTACATGCAGGTAGAAAAATTAGGATAACATTGAAGAGCCACAGTTTGTGGCTTTTTTCAAATTACTCAAAAATGAAAAAGCTATTAGTTTTAATTCCGGTTTTGTTATTAACCTTTGCAATGATGGCACAGCCCCCCAAAGGGCCTGCAGATAAAGGAATGACTTTTGGAGAAAAAATCACTGTAGACGGCGCAGTGAATGCGGATGATTTGTCCACCGTTTTATCAGGCAAATCTACTGCTGATGTAAAAGTGAAAGGCAAAGTGGTAGAAGTTTGTAAGGCAGAAGGATGTTGGTTAAAAATGCAGACGGCCAATGGCCCGATGATGATAAAAATGAAGGACCATTCCTTTATGGTACCATTGGATATGAATGGCAAAACCATTGTAGCACAGGGAACTGCAACTTTTAAAGAAACTTCCGTAGAAATGCAAAGACATTATGCAGAAGATGCAGGTAACACCAAAGAGGAGATAGCTGCCATAAAAAAACCAAAGAAGGAAATGACCATGCAGGCAAGTGGAATTTTGGTTTTATAAGCTGATTGAAGTAAATCTCATATAATTTCCCGGTTGTACCGGGATTTTTTTTAATACAAGTATTCGCTTTAGAAATATTCCCCTACCTTTGCCGCCCCAAATAGTTCTTACAGCAAATCCCGATAATTATCGGGAGACTTGGGAGTCCCGACAATTATCGGGACGCTATCACCAAAAAAAATTATAACATGGCAAAAGAAATTACCGGCTATGTCAAGCTCCAATGTAAAGGAGGACAAGCTAATCCGGCACCGCCAATTGGGCCTGCACTGGGTTCTAAGGGTGTAAACATTATGGAGTTCTGCAAACAGTTTAATGCCAGAACCCAGGACAAACCAGGGAAAATCCTTCCCGTTCTTATCACAGTTTTCGCTGATAAGTCTTTCGAATTTATTATTAAAACTCCACCGGCAGCAGTTCAGTTAATGGAAGCTGCAAAAATCACCAGCGGCAGCAAAGAGCCTAACCGTGTAAAAGTTGGTAAAGTGTCATGGGCACAGGTGGAAGAAATAGCCAAAGATAAAATGGCTGATCTAAATGCCTTTACGCTTAATAGCGCCATGAGCATGGTAGCCGGTACTGCACGAAGTATGGGTTTAACTGTAGATGGAAAAGCCCCTTGGGAAAATTAATTATCAACCACAAAAATTTTAGAAAATGATTACTAAAAAAAGAAAATTAGCAAACGCTAAGGTTGATGTTAATAAAACATATTCCTTAAAGGAAGCTTGCACCTTAGTAAAAGAAATTAACACCACCAAATTCGACAGTTCTGTTGATTTGCATATTAAATTGGGAGTAGATCCTAAAAAAGCTGACCAGGCAGTTCGTGGTACAGTTTCATTACCACATGGTACCGGTAAAACTAAAAAAGTATTGGTGCTTTGCACACCTGATAAAGAAGAAGCTGCAAAGGCCGCTGGTGCTGATTTTGTTGGCCTTGACGAATTCATCACAAAAATTGAAGGTGGATGGACTGATGTTGATGTTATTATAGCAACGCCATCAGTAATGCCTAAGATTGGTAAATTAGGGAAAGTATTAGGACCGCGTAATTTAATGCCGAATCCTAAAACCGGAACTGTTACAAACGATGTGGCCAATGCGGTTAATGAAGTTAAAGGTGGCAAGATCGCTTTTAAAGTAGATAAAGTTGGTATCATCCATGCTTCTATCGGACGTGTAAGTTTTGGTGCTGATAAAATTGCAGAGAACAGCCAGGAGCTGATCAACGCCATTGTGAAACTAAAGCCATCTTCTTCCAAAGGAACTTATCTAAAAGGAGTGAGCATGGCGAGCACGATGAGCCCGGGTATTTTAATTGATACTAAATCGGTACAAAATTAATTACAGTAGAAGCAGGCGATTCAGCTTTTACACAAAATATTTGTTATGACAAAACAGGAAAAAAACGAGGTAATAGAAGTATTGAAGGGCAAGTTTACGCAATACAATAACTTCTATGTTACTGATACGGAAAGTTTAACAGTAGCTCAAATAACCAAATTGCGCAGCCATTGCTTTGATAAGCAGGTTGAAATGAAAGTGGCAAAAAACACACTCATTAAAAAAGCCTTGGAAAGTTTGGACACTGAAAAATACGCAGGTGTTTACGATTCTTTGCACAATGTAACCGCATTGTTGTTCAGCGAGAATCCCAAAGAGCCGGCATTGATATTAAGTGGTTTCAGGAAGGAAAGTAAAGGTGAAAAACCTGAGCTAAAAGCCGCTTTCATCAATGGTGATATATTTGTTGGGGACAACCAATTGAAAGCACTAACCCAAATCAAAACTAAAAATGAATTAATTGGTGAAGTGATTGGATTGTTAATGTCACCAATACAAAAAGTATTGGGTGCTTTACAAAACAAGGATGCTGCAAAAACGGATGATACAACAGAATCTCCTGTTGCAGAAGCAAGTCCTGCAATTGAAGCAGCGCCTGTAGCACCGGAAGTTACTGCCACCGCAACTGTACCGGAAACTCCGGTTACTGCTGCACCAACTGCAGAAGTTGCAAAGCCAGCCACAGATACACCTGATGCAACTGTACCGGAAACTCCGGTTACTGCTGCACCAACTGCAGAAGTTGCAAAGCCAGCCACAGATACACCTGATGCAACTGCACCGGAAGAGGCAAAATAATTTAAAAACATCCTTATTTGGATGGATAAATAAAATTTCCCTGGCTGATGGGTAAAAAAGGCAATAACAATTTTTTTAAACCTCCGCCGGAGTGCAAAACAATGAAGGCGGAAAAAATTAAACTTTATGGCAGACGTAAAAACATTAGCTGAAAGCTTAGTAAGCTTAACAGTAAAACAAGTTCAGGAATTAGCAGAATTTTTGAAATCAGAGTACGGTATTGAACCAGCAGCAGTAGCAGCAGTAGCAGCTACAGGTGGTGCGGAAGTTGCAGCGGTAGAAGAAAAAACTTCTTTCAATGTAATTTTAAAAGCAGCCGGACCTAACAAATTAGCGATCGTTAAAATCGTTAAAGAATTAACTGGATTAGGACTGAAAGAAGCTAAAGATTTAGTAGATACAGCTCCAAAACCAGTTAAAGAAGGCGTTGATAAAGCAACAGCCGAAGAATTGAAAACCAAACTTGCAGATGCAGGTGCTGATGTTGAAATAGCATAATTCAAAAAACTTTACGAAATAGCTTTAAAAGCCGGGGAGCAATCTCTGGCTTTTTTATTTTTCTACAAAGTTGATAAAGACACGGTCTACCTTAATTGTAATCTTACTGTTCGCCAGCACAGATCATTTTAAATTAATTATAAATATACAAGGAATAAAAAATCTGTTTCATACATTATTTGCCCTTTTGAATTAATGAATTCAAAGCAGGTGAAGCACCCGGGATTTTATTTAAAAAGACAAATTTTTATATTAAATCGTAGAAGTGAAGTCTAATTTTGAGGCTTTTAAGATCGCTAATTTTTGTCCAAAAAAGTTAAATGATTGCCTTTATATGGGTGAAGAAATCGAACCCTGTAAAGGAAATAAAGTATGTCAATCGATAAAAACTGCGGCATTTAGCAAAAATCAAACCAAAATTCTAAAATTTCATTGACGAATTTCTATATTTAAATACAATACCTTACCTTTGCCATCCTTTAATTTTGGGCTACTTACATTAAGTTGTTTTTCGTCCCAGATTAAAGAACCTTCTCAGCTTTAAAACGTTTTAATTACAATATGTCTGCAACAAAATCACCCGCTGCTCAGCGTATCAATTTCGGAAAAGTTGAACTCCTGGCGGAAACTCCCGATTTACTCGGAATCCAGATTCAATCGTTTAAAGACTACTTCCAGTTGGAAACTACGCCCGATAAGCGTAACAACGAAGGATTATTCCGTGTGTTTAAGGAAAACTTTCCTATTACAGATACACGTAACATCTTTGTACTGGAGTTCTTAGACTATTTTGTTGATCCACCTCGCTACACTATTGACGAATGTATTGAAAGAGGATTAACCTATGCTGTTCCGTTAAAAGCAAAGCTCCGGCTAAGCTGTAATGATGAAGAGCACGTAGATTTCCAAACAATTGTGCAGGATGTTTTTTTGGGAAATATCCCTTACATGACCCCACGTGGTACATTTGTGATTAATGGTGCGGAAAGGGTAGTGGTATCCCAGTTGCATCGTTCTCCCGGTGTATTTTTTGGCCAGTCTGTTCACCCCAACGGAACCAAAATTTATTCTGCCAGGGTTATTCCTTTTAAAGGTGCCTGGATGGAGTTTGCAACAGATATTAATAATGTGATGTATGCCTACATCGATCGTAAAAAGAAATTCCCCGTAACAACTTTGTTGCGTTCCATCGGCTTCGAAACTGATAAAGATATCCTGGAATTATTTGGAATGGCCGATGAAATAAAAGTAGATAAAAAACTTTTACAAAAATATATTGGCAAACGCCTTGCTGCACGTGTACTACGTACATGGGTAGAAGATTTTGTGGATGAAGATACCGGTGAAGTAGTGAGCATCGAAAGAAACGAAATCGTATTGGAGCGTGACACAGTGTTGGATGAAGAAAACATCGACATGATTGCCGAAATGGATGTGAAGAGTGTATTTGTGCAGAAAGAAGAAGTGAGTGGTGATTACGCCATCATATACAATACTTTAAATAAGGATACTTCAAATAGTGAATTGGAAGCGGTGCAACATATCTACCGCCAGTTACGTGGTGCAGATGCCCCCGATAACGAAACAGCACGTGGTATAATTGATAAATTATTCTTCAGTGATAAACGTTATGATTTAGGTGAAGTAGGCCGTTACAAAATCAATCGCCGTTTGGGATTGAATTTTCCAATAGAGAAAAAAGTATTAACTAAAGATGATATCATCGCCATCATTAAAACCCTGGTACAATTAACCAACGGTAAAAGTGAAGTAGATGATATTGACCATTTGAGTAATCGTCGGGTACGTACTGTAGGCGAACAATTGTATGCCCAGTTTGGTGTTGGTTTAGCCCGTATGGCCCGTACCATCCGTGAAAGAATGAACGTTCGTGACAACGAGGTATTTACACCAGTGGATCTGATCAACGCAAGAACTTTATCTTCTGTTATTAATTCATTCTTTGGTACATCCCAGTTATCCCAGTTCTTAGATCAAACCAATCCTTTAAGTGAGATCACGCATAAGCGTCGTATCTCCGCACTTGGACCAGGCGGTTTAAGTCGTGAAAGAGCTGGTTTTGAGGTGCGGGACGTTCACTATTCTCACTACGGCCGTCTATGTACAATCGAAACTCCTGAAGGACCAAACATTGGTTTGATATCTACACTTTGTGTACATGCCAAAATCAATGACATGGGCTTTATTGAAACCCCGTACCATAAAGTTACAGATGGCAGGGCGGATATGAAGAAGATTACATTCCTGAGTGCAGAGGAAGAAGATCTGGCGAAGATTGCACAGGCAAATATTGAAATGGATGAAAAAGGAAATTTCATTGAAGATAAGATCAAGAGTCGCCAGACAGGTGATTTCCCGATCTTAGACAAAGGTGACGTGGAATACATGGATGTGGCACCAAACCAGATCGTTGGTTTAAGTGCTTCCCTGATTCCGTTCCTGGAGCATGATGATGCCAACCGTGCCCTGATGGGATCGAACATGCAACGCCAGGCTGTACCGTTGATTCGTTTGGAATCACCCATCGTTGGTACTGGTTTGGAAGGTAAAGCGGCCCGTGATGCAAGGATTCAGTTACATGCTGAAGGTACCGGTGTGGTTGAGTATGTGGATGGTAATGAAATTCATGTTCGGTACAATCGCAGTGAAATGCAGCAGTTGGTGAGTTTTGAAGAAGACCTGAAGATTTATAAAGTAACTAAGTTTATCCGAACCAACCAGGAAACCTGTATTAACCTTCGCCCTGCGGTGGTTAAAGGACAGAAAGTAGTGGAAGGTGATTTCTTAACCGAAGGTTATGCAACCAAGGGTGGGGAAATGGCGCTGGGCCGTAACCTGAAAGTAGCCTTCATGCCATGGAAAGGATACAATTTCGAAGATGCGATCGTGATTTCTGAGAAGGTGGTGAAAGAAGATTTGTTTACCTCTATCCACATCAGTGAATTTGAAACTGAAGTGAGAGATACAAAATTGGGTGAAGAAGAACTGACTCCGGATATTCCTAATGTAAGTGAAGAAGCAACCAAAGATTTGGATCAGAATGGTATCATCCGCATTGGTGCTCACATCAAAGAAGGTGATATTATTATCGGAAAGATCACGCCAAAAGGTGAGAGCGACCCAACTCCTGAAGAGAAGTTGTTACGTGCCATATTTGGAGATAAAGCCGGTGATGCAAAAGATGCCTCTTTAAAAGCACCAAGTGGTACTGAAGGTGTGGTGATCAACAAGAAATTATTTCAACGTGCCAAGAAAGATAAGAATGCAAAAGTAAGAGAGAAGGCAAGCCTGGATAAAATTGAGAAAACCCACGAGAAGAATGAAAATGATATTTTAGAATTGCTGGTTAACAAATTAACCACTTTGTTGAAAGACAAAGCATCCGTTGGTGTTAGCAACAATTTCGGAGAAGTATTAATTGGTAAGGGAGCAAAATTCAATCAAAAGAATTTATCGAACATCGATTACTTGAACGTAAATCCTTTGGGATGGACAGGTGATGCGAAAACGGATGACCTGATCAATATTCTCCTGCATAACTACAGCATCAAATTCAACGAAGAGTTGGGCCGTTATAAGAGAGAGAAGTTCAACATCAGCATCGGGGATGAATTACCTGCAGGTGTGTTGAAATTGGCGAAGGTTTACTTAGCGGTAAAACGTAAGCTGAAAGTGGGAGATAAGATGGCGGGTCGTCATGGTAATAAAGGAATTGTTGCCAAGATCGTTCGCCAGGAAGATATGCCTTTCCTGGAAGATGGAACTCCGGTTGATATTGTATTGAATCCATTGGGCGTACCAAGTCGTATGAACCTCGGACAGATTTATGAAACTGTGTTGGGCTGGGCTGGCGAAAAACTGGGTGTTAAATTTGCCACACCAATTTTTGATGGTGCAAGCGTAGACGAAATCGCTGATAGAATCACAGAAGCAGGATTGCCTAAGTTTGGTCATACTTACCTGTATGATGGCGAAACCGGTGACCGCTTTGACCAAAAAGCAACGGTTGGTATTATCTATATCATCAAGCTTCACCACATGGTGGATGATAAAATGCATGCCCGTTCAATCGGACCATACAGTCTGATCACACAGCAGCCGTTAGGTGGTAAAGCACAGTTTGGTGGACAGCGTTTTGGTGAGATGGAGGTGTGGGCACTGGAGGCATACGGAGCTTCGAACATATTGCAGGAATTGTTGACGCTTAAATCGGATGATATCATCGGACGTGCGAAGACATACGAAGCAATTGTGAAAGGCGAAAATATTCCAAGGCCTGGCGTACCGGAATCATTCAATGTATTGGTGCATGAACTGAGAGGATTAGGATTGGACTTGACTTTTGAATAAAGCCCCCTAAATCCCCCGAAGGGGGACTTTGAAAGCGTAAGCTGAAGAAAATTGTTGGCTGATTAGTTGCAGTTTGTTTTTATGCTATGCTTGGGTAGGTAAGCATTTATTTAGTTGCTCATAGCTGAAAAAGTACAAGTCCCGATTCAAGTGTAACATCGGGATGCCGAAAAGTCGGCAAGTGACACAACGATGTTGATTATAGCTGAAAAGCTGGTAACAAAAAACTAAAAACAGTAAACGAATAATTAATAGTTCTTTGCATTGTCTGATAAAGTTATTTTATGTCAAAAGGGGCAGGTATTACCGAAACAGTCATTGAAAGTAAAATTTACCTGATACGTGGACTAAAAGTGATGATAGATAGCGACCTTGCCGAAATGTATGGTGTTGAACAAAGGTATTGAAGCAAGCGGCGAAGCGTAATATGGAAAGATTTCCAGTTGACTTTATGTTCGAGTTGACTGTAAAAGAAGCTGAAGACTTTTCAAGGTCACATTTTGTGACTTTGAAAAGAGGACAAAATATAAAATATCTTCCTTTTGTGTTTACTGAACATAGGGTGTTAATGCTTTCAAGCGTATTGTGGAGCAAACAAGCCAACGAAGAAAACATTAGTATAATGAGGGTATATAGCAAAATGAAAGCACTCCATGTAACAATTAAAGATATTTTGCTAAAAATAGAAAAATTAGAAAATGCAACCGATAAAAACAGTGCGGAAATAAAGGTTATATTTTCTTATATAAAAAATTAATAGAGCCTCCTCCTGTAACTGAAAAAACAAGTCGGATAGGGTTTAAAAAAGATTGGTAGGCAATATATCAATTATCAATTAAAAAATTATCAATTAGAAAATATGGCATTCAAAAAAGAAAATCGTCCCAGGTCAACTTTCTCTCAAATCACAATTGGTTTGGCTTCTCCCGATAGTATTCTGGAAAAGAGCTTCGGTGAAGTGTTGAAACCTGAGACCATTAACTATCGTACCTACAAGCCTGAAAGAGACGGTTTGTTTTGCGAAAGGATTTTTGGCCCGGTAAAAGATTACGAATGTGCTTGTGGAAAGTATAAGCGTATTCGTTATAAAGGTATTGTGTGCGACCGTTGTGGTGTGGAAGTAACTGAAAAGAAAGTACGTCGGGAAAGAATGGGGCACATTAAACTAGTGGTGCCGGTGGTGCATATCTGGTATTTTAAATCATTGCCAAACAAAATTGGTTACTTGTTGGGCATGAGTTCCAAGAAGCTGGAGACCATTGTTTACTACGAGCGTTTCGTGGTAATTCAATCGGGTATCCGTGCCGATAAAGGACAGAATTTTGGCGACTTGTTAACGGAGGAAGAGTACCTGGATATCCTGGATACTTTGCCGAAAGATAACCAGTTCTTGTCTGATGAAGATCCTAATAAATTCATCGCCAAAATGGGTGCCGAAGCGGTGCATGATTTATTACAGCGCATCGACCTGGATCAATTGAGTTTTGATCTTCGTCACTCTGCCGCCAACGAAACTTCACAGCAGCGTAAAGCAGATGCCTTAAAGCGTTTGTCCGTTGTAGAAAGTTTCCGTGATGCCAATACAAGAATTAATAACCGTCCGGAGTGGATGGTTATGCAATATATTCCTGTTATTCCACCCGAACTTCGTCCATTGGTTCCATTGGATGGTGGCCGTTTCGCCTCTTCGGATCTGAACGATCTGTACCGCCGGGTAATTATCCGTAACAACCGTTTGAAAAGGTTGTTGGAGATTAAAGCTCCGGAAGTAATCTTACGTAATGAAAAACGTATGTTACAAGAAGCCATCGATTCATTGTTTGATAATAGCCGTAAATCAAATGCCGTTAAAGCAGAAGGTGGACGTGCTTTGAAATCTTTGAGTGATGTATTGAAAGGTAAGCAGGGTCGTTTCCGTCAGAATTTATTGGGTAAACGTGTGGATTATTCAGGTCGTTCTGTAATTGTGGTAGGGCCGGAGTTGAAAATGCATGAGTGCGGTTTACCAAAGGACATGGCGGCTGAATTGTTCAAGCCATTTATTATTAGAAAATTAATTGAAAGAGGTATCGTAAAAACGGTGAAGTCTGCCCGTAAACTGGTAGATAAAAAAGAAGCTGTTATCTGGGATATCTTAGAAAATATTTTGAAGGGTCACCCGATCATGTTGAACAGGGCTCCTACGCTTCACCGTCTGTCAATCCAGGCCTTCCAGCCAAAACTGATTGAAGGTAAAGCGATCCAGTTGCACCCGTTGGTAACAACAGCGTTCAATGCGGATTTTGATGGTGATCAGATGGCGGTACACGTTCCATTGAGCAATGCTGCTGTGTTGGAAGCACAGTTACTGATGTTATCATCTCACAACATTTTAAACCCTCAGAACGGTACGCCAATTACCCTTCCGTCACAGGACATGGTATTGGGATTGTACTATATCACCAAGGGTAAAAAATCAACGGAAACTGAGAAAGTAAAAGGCGAAGGAAAGGCTTTTTACTCCGCTGAGGAAGTGATCATTGCTTACAATGAGAACCAGGTTGACCTGCATGCACACATTAAAGTAAAGGCTAACTACAGAAATGACGATGGCAGCTTAACTTACAAATTAATCGAAACAACTGTTGGTAGAGTGCTCTTTAACCAACACGTTCCAAAGGCCGTAGGTTTCATCAATGCATTGTTAACCAAAAAATCGTTAAGAGAGATTATTGGTGACATCATCAAATGGACCAACGTTCCTATTACTGCGAAATTTTTGGACGATATCAAAACATTGGGATACCGCATGGCATTTCGTGGTGGATTGTCCTTTAATATCAATGACCTGATCATTCCGGATATTAAGCAGCAGTTGATAGACAACGCAACTGTAGAAGTGGATGAGGTTTGGGATAACTACAATATGGGTTTAATCACCAATAACGAGCGGTATAACCAAACGGTGGATATCTGGAGTAGGGTGGATACCAGGATTACTGAAACACTGATCCGTGAGTTGGCGGCCGATAAGCAAGGGTTTAACTCTGTTTACATGATGCTTGATTCAGGTGCCCGCGGTAGTAAGCAGCAAATTAAACAGTTGGCTGGTATCAGGGGATTGATGGCAAAACCTCGTAAATCAGGTTCGTCTGGAAGTGAGATTATTGAGAATCCGATCTTGTCTAACTTTAAGGATGGTCTGAATGTATTGGAGTACTTTATCTCTACCCATGGTGCCCGTAAAGGTTTGGCGGATACGGCGCTGAAGACTGCAGATGCCGGTTACTTAACCCGTCGTTTGGTGGATGTGGCGCAGGATGTTGTAATCAAAGATGAGGATTGCGGAACACTGCGTGGCATTGCAACTTCTGCCCTAAAAGATAACGAAGATATTATAGAAAACCTGGCAGATAGGATAGAAGGCCGTACTTCATTGCATGATGTATTTGACCCGGTTACAGAAGAATTAATTTTAAAAGCCGGTGAAGAGATTACGCAGGAGCTGGCACACAAAATTGAGCACAGCAGTATTGAAACGGTAGAGATACGTTCTGTATTAACCTGCGAAAGCAAGCGTGGTGTATGTGTAAAATGTTATGGTAAAAACCTGGCAACAGGATATACCGCACAAAAGGGAGATGCCGTTGGTATTATTGCTGCACAAAGTATTGGTGAACCTGGTACTCAGTTAACCTTACGTACTTTCCACGTGGGTGGTGTGGCTGGTTCTGCTTCAGTAGAATCAACAATGCCGGCGAAATTCGATGGTACCATTCAGTTTGATGGTTTACGTACAGTTTCGACAGAGGATGCAGAAGGTAAAAAAGTGAATGTGGTTATTGGTCGTACAGGTGAGGTACGTAACATGGATGTGAAGAACGATCGTTTGTTAAACACGAATAATATTCCTTACGGTGCAACGCTGAATGTGAAAGATGGCCAGAAGGTAACTAAAGGCGACATCATATGTACCTGGGATCCATTTAACAACGTAATTGTTTCTGAAATAGTGGGTACCGTTAAATTTGAAGCCGTTATAGAAGGGGTAACCGTACGTGAAGAAGCGGATGAACAAACGGGACATAAAGAGAAAGTTGTAATTGAAACAAAAGATAAAACCAAGTTGCCGTCTATTATTATTGAAGGTGCTAAAGAAACCAAAGGATATAACTTACCAGTTGGTAGTCACATTGTTTTGGAAGAAGGTGATTCAGTAAGGGCAGGACAGGTACTCGTTAAAATTCCAAGGGTATTAAGTAAACTGAAAGATATTACGGGTGGTTTGCCCCGTGTTACAGAATTGTTCGAGGCACGTAACCCGGGTAACCCCGCAGTAGTATGTGAAATTGATGGCGTGGTAGCTTTTGGAAATATCAAGCGTGGTAACAGGGAGATCATTGTAGAAGCAAAAGATGGTGTGGTAAGAAAATACCTGGTTCCATTAACCCGCCAGATATTGGTGCAGGATGGTGACTTTGTAAAAGCAGGAGCCGCATTAAGTGACGGACAAACAGCTCCGGCAGATATCTTGTCTATTAAAGGTCCATTCGCAGTGCAGGAATACGTGGTAAACGAAATACAGGAAGTATATCGCCTCCAGGGTGTGAAGATCAATGATAAGCATGTGGAAGTAATCGTTCGCCAGATGATGCGCAAGGTAACCATCGAAGATGCGGGTGATACCATATTCTTGGAAGGAGATACAGAAGATAAACTGGATTTTAACACAGAGAACGATAACATCTTTGACAAAAAGGTTGTTACCGATCATGGGGAAAGTTCCAAGCTGAAGACTGGCCAGATTGTTACATTGCGTGATTTAAGGGAAGAAAATTCAATCTTAAGAAGGGCAGATAGAAAATTGGTTGAGTTCCGTGATGCATCGCCTGCAACCTCTTCACCGTTGTTGCTGGGTATTACCAAGGCTTCATTGGGCACACAAAGCTGGATATCAGCAGCGTCCTTCCAGGAAACCACCAAGGTATTGAGCAGCGCCGCCATAAATGGTAAGCTTGACCTGATGTTGGGATTGAAGGAGAACGTAATCACAGGTCACCCGATTCCTGCTGGTACAGGTTTACGTGAGTTTGAAAACATGATCGTAGGTAGCAAGGAAGAATACGAATTGCTGATGACGACTAAAGAGGCGATGAGCTTTGATGAAGAGGAGTAATTCGATAATTTGTTGATTAGCTTATTTGCTAATGAAAGAAGGAAGGAGCAGGATTAATTTCTTGCTCCTTTTTTTTGTCGCTTCAGCTCAAATACTGAAATCCTCATACGTATCATTAAACAAGTATTAGAAAGCGATGACATTCGCAAATTAAAACTACTTGCAAAAACCCTTCGGGCTTGAATTTTAGTAGCCGTGGGTGAAACCCATGGTTACTGGTATATTTCAACAAACCCCAACGGGGTTGAATATATGTAAGGTGTAATGATTCAACCCCGTTGGGGTTGTTGAAACCGGAACGTTTTATCCCCGGGTTTTACCCGGGGCTATTCAAATTAAACCCTTGCAGGGTTTTAACCAACCATTTTAATTTGCGAAGGATCAAGAGTTCTGAAATAATGTTTGTGCAGGAGTAGACTATTAAAGTAAACTATCCAGGAAAGATAGAATATGGCATCATTTATTTTACTACCGTTGTTCCATTTTTTTGCAGAAAAACCTTTTGTTCTGCGCTTTCACCTATTTGATGTTCCTTATCTAAAATATGCGGGTACCAAAGTTGATGTTCTTCAATAAATGGGCTCAACTCCGCAACTTCCTGTTCTTTTGTGAACTCATTTGAGCTAACTTTTCCACCTGCCTTTTTGCTTGCTGTAAGGAAACGGGCTGCTGTTTGGATAATGCTTTTCTCGCCAGTTCCGCCCTTTCCTGAAATGATATTTTGCATTTCATTTTTCAAAATATTATGTCTAAAAAAATAATGTATCGTAAAAGTGATAATCAAATGTACAGTTTTTTTGTCTGCCGGTTTGATTTAAGAGATTTGTGACATTGAGACATGCGGCTAATAGATGCCGGTATAGAAATAACGCTTTTTTACCTGCATTTGCAGTATTTTAGCAGCCTAAAATCTAGTGTTAAATGAAATAGAATAACCGAAACAAACATATCATAACATTAGCGTTGCTAAATGTTTCTTCTGCGATAAAACCTCGAAAATTTAATCGGGTAGAAAGAAACAGTTTAGGGATGCGCCTGCATGGCGTGTTCTTTGCTGTTTTCAATTCTTCCCAGGCTCTTCGAGGTGCCTTTCGCAGATTGGAAATTTAATTTGCAGAGGTACACGCCTATTTCTTTTTCAATAACCGCCAAGAACTACCAGAGGCTATAAATGCTTTTCGTAATGCCCACACTTCACTGGATAGGAAAGGAAAAAGTAATCAATCACCATCTCGATATACCCTACCACACCTTAAATCAGGAATACACGTTTAACCCTGCAGGATCAGATGCAATTGAAAGCAGCGGTTTAGAAAATCCCGGCAATCAAATTAATCCTATAAATCATGGTTCAGACAACAAAATAATACATGCCGATAATTTGCTGGCACTCAAAAGCCTGTTGCCCGAATATGAAGGACGCATAAAATGTATCTACATTGATCCCCCATATAATACCGGTAACGAAGGCTGGGTATACAATGATAATGTAAGCGACCCTAGATTTAAAAAATGGCTGGGACAGGTTGTTGGTAAAGAGGCGGAAGATTTAACGAGGCATGACAAATGGTTGTGCATGATGTATCCACGATTAAAACTATTGCATAAATTATTGGCCGAGGATGGTGCTATTTTTATCAGCATTGATGATAATGAGCAGGCAAGTTTAAAGCTGATGATGGATGAGATTTTTGGGACAATAAATTTTACTGCCCAATTCTTATGGAAGAAGAAAGGAACATCTACAAACGTGACTGGTGCAGTTATTAGTCCTCAAACAGAGTATGTAACTTGTTAGAAAAATTCCGGAATTACTCAAAGAGTAAAATCAGCATCCGAAAGAAGTTATCCATTTCACGATAAGGAAGTGAGTTACCGAACCGCAATTATTGAAAAACGAAATGATGGAGAGTATGTAAGAGATACCATGACTTTTGATATTTTAGGACAAAAGCCACGATCTGGCAAAAGATGGCAGATAGGGTTGTCAACAGCAAGAGAGTTAGAACGAAAAAATAGATTTGAAATTGAATCTGGTATTGTAAAATTGAAACTTTATGATTTTGAAGATAAGGATACAACATCTGCCCAACCAATACTTCTTTTAGAACACGGTACAAGTGAAGTGGGAAGAAAAGTTCTAAATGCTTTGGGTCTTCATTTTTCAACTCCTAAACCTTTTGATTTAATTGAACATTTAATTTCAATTTCCACCAACAAAAACTCCGTCATTTTAGACTCCTTTGCTGGTTCCGGCACCACTGCCCACGCAGTTTTAAACCTCAATAAACAAGATGGAGGCAACCGCAAATTCATTTTAATTTAAATGGAAGACTACGCCGAATCATCACAGCCGAAAGAGTAAAAGGGGTAATAAAAGGTTATGGAGAAACAGAAGGAACCGTAGGCAATTTTACCTTTTATACTTTAGGTGAAAGGGTATTGGATGATGAACAAAACCTGAACCTCAATTTATCAATCCAAAAAATACACAGCTATATCTGGTACAGCGAAACGCACCAGCCTTATTCGCAGCAATCCACCACGCAGGGCTACCTGGGCAAATGCAACAACACCGGTTTCTATTTTCACTACCAGCCAAATGTGATAACTACTTTAGATGATGCTTACCTGATGAATGTAACAGAAGCCTGTGAGCAATATGTGATATACGCAGATGTGTATTCGCTCGATTCAAAATCAAACAGCATCGGTGGTTTTTACAGAAAGCCCTTCGGTAAATTGCAGTTTATCAGCAGCACCAGCGCTTTGCCACCAGCGGCTACCGGGCTTGCCATATTTTAAATTTTTCTCACCGGCAATCAAACAAATCCCCTGCAACCTGCGGGGGATTTTATTTTTACTGATCGTAAAAAGCAACGACAGTAATATTAAAATAAGTGTCGGTGCTTGTGATTTTGATAACGCTGTAGACAGGATCAGGGAAATGTGATTGTTATCTCAACTTTAAATCATTATGACCGCAACAGGCTTCATCGTGGAAGAATATGCAGAAGCGAATCAGGCTGGTTGAATGGCATCCTGCATCTTGCAAGCACTCCTTGTTTTTGATCTGCATAAACGGTTACCGGCATAGAACTACCAATCTCACTGAACCCGGGCATGGAATGAACTGCAATTTGCAGCTTATCCAATTATTTTGCCGTTGAGGCTGCTATAGGAGGTGCAAGCCAAATATCTGATTCTCTTCCCATAATTTTGATTATTTTTCCGGCTTATTATTTTCAATTGTTTATGGCAAAACAGGCAGACAGTTCCCCCAATGCTACCCCCAAAGGTCCGGGCATTTTCAGCTTGCTGGTGCCTTACAAACGCATGGTTTTCTTATTGCTTTTATTTGCATTGCTCAGCAATGGAATCAACCTTTTTTTACCCAGGATCATTGCCGATGGCATTGATGCATATCCAAAGCAATACGTGCTACAGGATGTACTCGGGAAATACCTGGTTGCAACGATCGTCATTTTTATTTTTACCTGGTTGCAGGGAATATTACAGGTGTACACTTCAGAAAAAGTTGCGAGGGACCTGCGTTCCAGGCTCTCCTATAAAATCTCTATACAAAGCCATGCCTATGTGGAGGCAACAAACCCTTCAAAGTTGCTCACCAATTTAACGGCCGATGTAGATTCCATTAAAGTGTTTGTATCGCAGGCAATTGTATCCATTGCATCATCCGTTATCATCATCATCGGTGCCTGTGTCATGCTGTTCACCATCAACTGGAAACTGGCTTTGGCCATTGTCGCTATCATACCTATTATAGGCGGTGCATTCTTTTTTGTTTTAAAAAAAGTAAGGGCAATATTTTTACTAAGCAGGCAGGTGGTTGACCGGCTTAATAAAGTCATCAACGAAAGCATCCTCGGTGCCGGCATCATACGGGTGATCAATTCACAGCAACTGGAATATCAAAAATTCCTGGAGGCAAACCTACTGGCGAAAAGTTTTGGTATGAGCATACTTAAATTGTTTGCCGGCCTGATACCCGTTATCGTTTTTACAGCCAATCTTGCAGGTCTCGTAATACTCACCATGGGCGGCCATTTTGTAATCAATGGCAACATGTCGCTGGGAGATTTTGCTGCGTTTAATAGTTACCTGGCATTGCTGATTTTTCCTATACTGGTAATCGGTTTTATGAGCAATGTGATAGCACAGTCTACAGCAAGCTACCAGCGCATCAACAGTGTTTTAAGCGAACCTGAACTCGTAGATTGTGCAACACAAAAGGAATTGCTGAAAGGTAATATTACCTTGAAAGGTGTTACAGTTTTTTACGGACAAAAGCCAGCATTAAAGCAGATTAATATTACCATCAGGGGTGGTTCGTCCATTGCTGTTATCGGGCCTACCGCTGCCGGTAAAACGCAGTTGCTTTACCTGTTGACTGGATTGATAAAACCGACAGAGGGAGTGGTTGAATACGATGGGATAAACATTGATGAATACAATAAAGAAAGTTTTTACAGCCAGGTAGGATTTGTTTTCCAGGATAGCATCCTTTTCAATATGACCATCCGGGAGAACATTGCGTTCAGCAACCTGGTTACCGATGAATTGCTGGCGAAAGCCATTGCCACGGCTGAGTTGACAGCTTTTATTGATTCGCTTCCAGGTAAACTGGATACGATTGTGTCTGAAAGAGGAACCAGTCTTTCGGGCGGACAAAAACAACGCATCATGCTGGCAAGGGCACTGGCCATCAACCCGAAAATTTTGTTGCTCGATGATTTTACTGCAAGGATAGATACCAACACAGAAACTAAAATATTAGACAATCTCCGAAAAAACTATCCCGGCATCACCCTCATTTCAGTAACACAAAAAATTGTCAAGGTAGAAGAGTACGACCAGGTGATCGTGCTGATGGAAGGCGAGATAGTGGCTACCGGCACGCATTCCGAATTAATGAAAAAAAGTCACGAATACATTCAGATTTTTAATTCACAGCAGAGTACCAGTAAATATGAATTACAACCTCAATGATATATCTGCTACGCAGCAAAATACATCCTCACTGCATGCTTTGAGGAAACTGCTGCAATTGATCACCGAAGAACGAAGGCAGCTATTTTTAGCACTCATCGCCATTCTTGCAAATTCAGGCCTCAACCTGATGGGGCCATTTATCATTGGCTTTACCATTGACACGTATGTGCTGCATAAAAATTTTCATGGCGTATTAGTGTGGGCTGCTATCCTGCTCGGGATGTATATGGTTGCATTTGTGGCCAGCTACCTGCAAACAAGGCTAATGGGTGGCGTTGGGCAACGGATGTTATTTAAACTACGCAATACCATCTTTTATAAGCTCAACGACCTGCCCGTAGCCTTCTTTAACCAGAACAAAGCAGGCGATCTTATTTCAAGGGTTAATAATGATACCGATAAAATAAACCAGTTCTTTTCCCAGTCGCTGGTGCAGTTCATTGCAACGATCGTTACCATGACGGGTGCCGGTATTTTTCTGCTGGCGATCAATTTCAAACTCGGTATCGCAACCCTGTTGCCGGGCATACTGATCTTCGTTATTACCCGGTTTAGTTCGCCCTGGATAAAAAAGAGAAATGCACTCAGTATGCAGCGCACCGGCGGATTGAGTGCAGAGATACAGGAAAGCCTGCAGAACTTTAAAGTGATCATTGCATTCAACAGGAGAGATTATTTCCGCAATCGTTTTGAAGACGCCAATCAACAAAACTACAGTAGTGCCATTGCTGCAGGTATTGCCAACAACATCTTTATACCAGTTTATGGATTCTTCGCAGGGGTGGCACAATTGATCGTACTTGTGTTTGGCATCTACCTGATTTCTAAAGAACAATTTACAATTGGCTTACTGGTTAGTTACCTGGCTTATGCTACCAATTTTTATAACCCGTTAAGGCAACTCGCCGCACTGTGGGCAAACTTCCAGGTGGCTATGGCAGGGTGGGACAGGATATCCTTTATATTGAATATGAAAAATAATCTTCCGGTGATAATCGAACATACGGAGGAAAAATCCGATGCAATGATGGAGTTTCAAAATGTTTCTTTTGGGTATGATGACGGCAAAGAAATTTTACACAATATCAGTTTTAAATTGTTGCCGGGAAAGACTTATGCATTGGTAGGCCCGACCGGTGGGGGAAAAACAACCACCGCTTCGTTGATTGCCCGGTTGTATGATCCTACCAAAGGCCAGGTGCTGCTCGACAGCCGGGACATCCGCAGTTATCAACCTGCCGAACGTGCTGCTAAGATTGGGTTTATTTTACAGGAGCCTTTTCTTTTTACCGGAACGGTAAGAGAGAATATTTTATACAGCAATGAAGCCTATAAAAATTTTACAAATGATCAACTGGAAGAAACAATCAGTGCGGCTGGTTTGCAGGGCTTGCTGAGAATTTTTGAAAATGGGCTGGATACCGAAATTAGTTCCAGTGGTGAAAGCGTCAGTCTTGGTCAGAAACAACTGATTGCTTTCATGCGTGCAGTTTTACGAAACCCGGCCTTGTTGATACTGGATGAAGCCACTGCCAACATTGATACGATCACAGAACAAATGCTGCAGGAGATATTGAATAAGCTACCCGCAACCACTACCCGTGTGATCATTGCCCACCGGTTAAACACCATTCAAAATGCGGATGAAATATTTTTTGTAAATGCCGGTGAACTGGTACTGGCTGGTTCATTTGATCATGCGGTAGATATGTTGCTGCATGGCGAAAGGACGAGTTAAAAAGCAGTGTTGTTAATATATTTAATGCATGTTTTATTAGCCGGATGTAATTGAAGTATTACTCAAAGGAAAAGCAGTTATTCCATATGTCACTTTGAATATTCAATTATTTTATTTTGACGCTTGTTGACTACTTTTAGAATTAAAATCGCTGTATGAAAAAGATCTCCATCCTTGTTGCATTCGTGTGCATCTCCTTTGTTGTTATGTCTCAAACGGGAAAAGTGTCTGACAATCTTTCGCTGAAAAGCAAGCTGCTGAATATGGACCGGAAATATGCAATCTATCTTCCACCGGATTATGAGCGTTCTGAGAGAACTTACCCGGTATTGTACCTGCTACACGGTGCCGGTGATGACCAGACCGGCTGGGTACAGTTTGGTGAAGTGCAAAATATTACAGACAAAGCCATCCGTGAAGGTATTGCTACATCAATGATCATTGTGATGCCCGATGCCAATACGGGAAGAAGAGGCTATTCAAATGACGCTATTAACACCTGGAGATATGAAGACTTTTTCTTCCAGGAGTTTATGCCCTTTATTGAAAAGACCTATCGCATTAAGACCGACAAGCGGTACCGTGCCGTAGCTGGCCTATCCATGGGTGGTGAGGGTACTTTTACCTATGCCCTGCATCATCCTGAATTATTTGCTGCCGCATGTCCGTTGAGTGCAGGAACAGGTCCTGCAAATTTTGATAGCACTAAAGCAAGGCTCAGGCGTGAGAATAATAATATTGCTGATACGTCTATAACGGCTTATTATAAACGGCAGAGTGTGTTGGAACTGGTAAACAATATGCCGGATAACAATAAAAAAGCCGTGCGTTGGTACATCGACTGCGGCGATGATGATTTTTTGTATGAGGGAAATAGCCTGGTTCATATTGCCATGCGCAAGAAAGAAATACCACATGAATTTCGAATAAGGGACGGCGCTCATAACTGGACTTACTGGCGTACCGCTCTGCCGGAAGTGTTGCAGTTTGTTTCAATGTCTTTTCACCAGTTTTGAAAGTAGCAAACAGGCTTTCAATAAATAAAGTTTTCTTAACACAACCGGTTGCTTGCTTTTCTTTTAGGGAAGGGTTAGGCCAATCATAAACTTCTAATACAGCCATAGTATGATTGCTACAATATTAAAAATGCCCCGCTTATTTTGAGCAGGGCATTTTTAATATTTATAGCATTATCATTTTGCCGTTTCTTCAAAGTCGAATTCCGGTTCGTCTATTTTTTTAGGATCCGTTCCATAATTATTATCGAACCTGTCACCATCCGTAAAAAGCCATACCAGTAGGATAATTCCGCCAATCAGTGGTATCAGCGCAATAAAGTAATACCAACCACTTTTGTTGATATCGTGTAATCGCCTTGCAACAGCGGCCAGGCTTGGAACGATGGTAGCCACTACAACTAAGGCATACACGATAATGCCTCCTGTTGAGAGCAGCGTATTGTCGTTTAAAGCTCCGATAATTGCCAGCACATAAAAAGGAATGATCAGTAAAAAATTTCCTAAAACAAAATACCAATATTCTGCCCGCCTGGCCCTGCCTTTAAAGTTAGCGTAGTTTTCGACGACTGCTTTTTTCCACCAGTCAATCATGTTGTAATCAGATTCAAGTTTTTGCATGCTGAGTTTTTTAGGTTTTGAATAAATACAGACGAATGTATTGAAAAATAATAGTAACTGATCACAGCATCCATAATTGAGTGAAAGTACCTACACCTTCGGAAGCGTATACCCGTTATGATACTCCTTCATCAAATATTGCCCGTTGATTGCTTCATCTGTAAATCCGCCTTTCGCTTTATCCCACAGTAATTTTTTCCCACTTCTAAAAGAAATATTTCCCATTTGTGCAACTGTCGCAACATGTGCCCCAGCCTGGATAGAGCAATTCAGGTCGGCTGTTTTACGGCTCTTCACTACGCTTACAAAATTCTCCCAATGTTTCTCCAGCCCGTTATCAGATGATTTTTGAAGATCCTTAATTACTTTGTTTTTACTCTGCTTCTCTTCAATCACTTCCCAGCCACCCCGGTTTAAAATAAGCGTGCCATTGTTTCCTATATATGCAATGCCATGGTCTCGTCCATAAGAACCATTGTCGATACCCATTGCAGAATCCCACACCATATTAAATTTGTCAAATTCGTATAATGTAGTCAATGTATCGGGCGTTTCTTCGTACAGATCGGGATAAGCGAATTTGCCTCCAAGGGCTGCAATGCTGATAGGAAGTTCCGCCTTCATTCCAAGCAATGCGTAGTCCAACAAATGTACTCCCCAGTCTGTCATCAATCCGCCGGCATAATCCCAAAACCACCTGAAATTAAAATGAAAACGGCTTTCATTAAATGGCCTTGTAGTTGCCGGGCCCAGCCATTGTTTGTAATCCACGCCGGCAGGTGGTGCAGAATCAGGTACTACCGGTCCGGGCTTCATCCAGCCCTGGTAACACCATACTTTTACTGTACGGATATTGCCCAACTGGCCGCTTTGTACAAAATCGACTGCATCTTTAAAATGCTGCTGGCTGCGTTGCCACTGACCGGCCTGTACTACTTTATTATATCGTTGTTGTGCGGCCACCATCCTTCTGCATTCACCAATGGAGTTACCTACGGGCTTTTCTACATACACATCCTTGCCGGCTTCACAAGCATGAATCATTTGTAGAGCATGCCAATGATCAGGAGTGCCAATGATAACGGCATCAATATCTTTTTGTGCCAGTAACTTCCGGTAATCATCATAGATTTTTATTTTGGAAGCATCTACATTTAACTTATCTAATTCTGCCAACCTGCTGTCAATTACTGTCTTGTCCACATCGCAAACAGCTACCAGGTTTACGCCAGCTACTTTTAAGGCCGCCTTTACGTTTGCCCAGCCCATTCCTTTAATACCTATGGCGCCAATATTCAACTGGTCGCTGGGCGCAATGCCGTTATTTAATATGGTAAATGCTTTGCTGTCTAATGCAGACGCCAATGCGCCGGCTCCAAGGATCAATGAAGATTGGTGTAAAAATTTTCTGCGGGATGACATAAATAATATTAGTTTTAAGATGAGCGTTTCTAAATACGATTGAAAACAATATTCATGATTGAGAAGGATACTTTATTAGCGGGAAGTATAAAAACCGATGATGGTTTAGCAATTGGCAATCATTAATATTTCCTAAACTTAACTAATTTTTTCTGTAACGGAATTGAAATACTTGTTTCAAGGCACAGTTAGCTGTTGACTTGAATAGTATTTGTTTAAAAAGTACCATTTGGAGAAAACTCTTATTCATGTCCAACAATGTCAATCGATAAAAAAGGGCTAGCGGTGGAATTATTTGTTTTTGAGTTATTGTTTCATCATAGCATTGAAATATATCAGGATGAAAACTGAAATACCTTGGGCATTGAAAATTACTGCCTGTTTATTTATTTAACCCGTATCATAAAAACCGCAGGCACAGGCCGCTCCACTCCCTTGTCACTCGGGTAAATGGTTTCCTTCCCGTTAATCAACATACAACTGCTGCCACCTCCATCAAGGTTGAGTGCTTCCGTGCAGCCTACATCAACCATTAGTTTTGCAGCTTGTAACAAACTTGCGCCGGATGCCACTCCAGGGTTACGGCCTTCAATTACCATGATGATAAGATGATTGTCTTTCGTATAGCCCATCAATGTTCGGGGATGTAAGTCATTGATGGCGTTGCCGGCAAATTTGAGTTCTTCGTTATTGCTGATGGCTACCTGCCCGTTTTGAACCAGCACCGGGCCTCCGCCTATTGCGGTTTGCATTTTCCATTTTTTAAAACCCTCATTGCCTGGTAGTATATTTATTTTTGTTTGATCAGTAGTGTTTAGAGAATCCTTCCATGCAGCAATAACCGATTGTAAAGCATAAGCGAATTTTTTTGACGAGTCCGTATAGGTCCATGCAACATCCGCTGTCCGTTTTTTTGAAATACCCAATGCCCCATTTAGTGGGTGGCGATAGGTAAGTGTATCTTTTCCTTTACCTGCTATGGTATGTATATTGTAAGCAACCAGGTGCCCGTCTTTGATCACCACATTCAGATTTTGGTTAGTGGCAAACGAAAAAAAAGTTGTGTTTACTACCAGCAATGGTTTTACATTTTTTTCATAAAATTGAGCGGGAGGTAACCTTCTTTTGCTGGCAGTGTCTGCACTGAATTGCAGTTGTTTGTTTTTTAAACCGGCGATTGCATAATAGGCTACAAACGGTTTTCCTTCTAATGAGTCAGTGGTTTTATACACATTAAAACCGGTGGGCAACGGGGCGTAGGCAGCATTTGCAATTTTCCATTTAACCTGTGCATTGATATTGTAGTTGCAAAATAAAATTGCTGTTAAGAAGATCACCTTTAAATAAAAATTGGAGAGAATGTTCATTGATTTTTTTCTATTTGGTAAACAAGTAACTTAATGGACGATGCCCAAAGATATGCAGTACAAGGGAGTGAAGATGCAGCACATGTGTTTACCCGGTATGTTTGATGGCCAATCATTCTGTGCTGCAATACCGAAGCTTATGCAACAAAAAAAATGCGTTAACAGGCATCAAAGTAAAAATTGCGGGTAACGTGTACAATGCCTTCATCTAAAAAATCATTTGTCATTCAATTACCAGATACTACTGAGCCTTTATGATGGGTTTCATTTGCTGCTTGTTACCATTTTGAAAACGCAGGTAATACATGCCCGGTTTATATGCAGAAAGGTTGATCTCCTTTACAATGGTTTGTGGCCGGTCGTAGCTGGATTCAAATAACGTTGCAATCAATATTCCCTCCGGTGATACCAGTTGCAGTAAGGTATGCCCGCCGCTGGTAATAAATTCTACCCTGGTAGTACTCAGGATTGGGTTCGGAGAATTTTTAACGAGTTGGGTTTGTGTAGTGGCCGCTCTCAGCAACGGGGCGCAATTGGCATTGTTACAAATATTGAGTTCAGTAAAATTCTGCAGCATAATCTGTTGCAGGCTGGTAGCATCCTGGCAAAGCCAGCGTTTCATGATACTGAAATAAATACTCCTGAAATCGTTTTGCAACGCAATGTTATCATTAACGCCTGCTATTGCCGGAAGTAACGGGTTGGTGCCGATGATACCGCCGGTTGCCTGCGTACCAAAAATAAACATGGGGGCGGCATAGCCATGATCCGTTCCGCCACTGGCATTGCTCTTAATGCGTCGGCCAAATTCACTAAAGGTCATGCCCAATACCCGCTGGTCTTTGTTCATCAGTTTAAGATCGCTGTGAAAAGCTTTGATGGTATCACCCAGTGTCGCCATCAAGGCGGCATGGGCACCTGTGGAAGTATCATTGCTGTTGGTTTGGCCGGCATGGGTATCAAAGCCTCCAAAACTTACCACATAAATTTTAGTCTTCAATCCGCCGTTGATCAGTCGGGCTACTATTTTTAACTGGTTGGTGAGCGAGTTGACCGGATAGGTTGCCAGGTTTGCGTTGCCTGTTGTGTTATACGCATTTTTAACCACATTGTAATATACCTGTGCCTGTTTGGACACGTCCCTCACGTATTGAAGTTTCTGACCCATGGGTGTATCAGTGGGTACCACATCTTCACCGCCGTCGGCATTGTTGATAAAAGAATTAGGATCACTGATGGTATAGCCCATTGGAGAGCCGGGCCCCAGCAAAGAGAGTGAAGTGCCTGATCCAAACTGGATGCCCAGCGGATCGGGCATATCAATGGTAGGATAGCCGCCGGGATAACCGGGGTACTCACCATTTAGATAACGGCCCAGCCAGCCATCATTCAGGTACTGGTTACTATCTGCCGCCGTCATCCAAATATCTGTAGCCCTGAAATGCGAAAAACTGGGACTGGGATAGCCGGCAGATTGTATGATGCAAAGGTTCCCGTTGTTATAGAGGTCACGCAATCCGGTAAGTGAAGGATGCAAGCCGGTTGCACTGGTACCCGTTAGTGCCAATACTTTATTCTGAGCGATGGCTATATTGGTTCGGGCATTTACATAATTGCCATATTGATCTAATGGGATCACAGTATTTAATCCATCGTTGCCACCGCTCATTTGTATTACTACCAGTATATGATCGTTGGTAGTGCCGGGTGGAAAAAAACGCCCCAGTAAACTATCATCTGCATGGGCAGTTAAACTGAAGCCATTAAGGACACCCGGTAATCCTACGGCGCTGATGCCACTGTTGCGTATAAAGTTTCTGCGTTTCATTGTAATAAGTATATGTCAGTTGTAAAGAGCCTGTTTACATCAATTGATATTCTTCCAGTTTGCTTAAAAAATATTGGGCCAGCGTTTTAAGCCGACCATTTACTACACTAAAATTATTCAGGTTTTCCGGAGCACTGGTGTAAGCGATCCAGGCACTGGTCCAATAGCCATCTGTAATTTGCCCGGTTAGTAAAATATCAGTTTTGATGGTGTCTCTCAATCCCTGGCTTAATGTGCGGCGTAACAGGTATTTATTAAAATCCAATACAAGCTGGTTGGGATCGGAAGGATTACTCATTCTTTTGGCAAACTCAACCACATTGAAATACAACTTAAAACCGCCATTGTTGTAACTGCTGTTTACAAGGATATTGACCAGGTTTTGTCGTTTGGAAAAAGTATCGGTGTTGATCCAGATGCGGTCAAAAAGGGGCGTTTGGTAATATGCCGGATAGCCGGAAACATTGGGTGGGTCACCCAGGGTTTGCTCCAGGGAGGTCATAAAATTACTGCCGATAAAACTGAGGTGCCGGTACAGCAATTGTGGATTTGATTTGGGTGGAAAACGCATTTTACATTCCCGGATCATGCCAACTGTAAAGTCGGCCGAACTTTTAATCATAGCGCCAAACTGTAACACATCAAAAAAATGCTCGCTTTTAAAAAGCTGGTCCAGTACTGGTTTTATTTCATAATGATTGGTTCGGAAAGTTTCCGCTAATGGTATGATAATATTAGTTTCCGTGTCAGCAGTGATATCGTCATACACGAAAAAACGATACAACCTCCTGCAGATATTTTTTGCCACTTCATCATTGGCAAAAATCATATTGAGTAAATCATCTACTTCCAATTGTGCCTGTGCAACAGGCCGGTTGATAATTAAGTCGCCATAAAAAGCGGAGAACTGTTTAGGATTTGAATCATGCCGGTTGGGGGTAAAAAAAGAGGTTACAGTGGTTCGGTTTACCTGGTAACCGGTAAGTACACGTGCTGCAGCTTTTACATCGCTTTCTGTATATTGACTGCCAATGCCCTTGCCCAGCGTAAATAGTTCTTGTAGTTCACGGCCGTAATTTTCATCCGGGGCCGATTTTGTGTTCTGGTAGCCATTCAGGTAAATGAGCATGGCAGGATTGAGTGTAATGACTTTTGTAAATGCCTTAAAATTTCCCAGCGCATATTGCCGGAGTGTTTTTAAATAATCATAACATAGGGTACCCGTATTCACTATATCAAATTCAATAGTAAAATGAGTGCTCCAGAATAGGATCATTTTTTCTTCGATGCTGTCAGGCTGGTTGATGAGCGTATTAAACCACCAGGTTCTTACGGATTCTCTCCGGTAATAATTAACGCTACCAGAATTGGTTGATGCATTTACCCAGGTTCTGCCCACCGGTACGGCCCAGTCAGGATCGGTGGCTGGCGTGCTGATGGTGTCAGTGCTGTATGTTTTAATTGGTTCGCCCATATTGGCACCGGTGTTCAGGGTATTCAATAACTGGTCTATTGCCTGGGTATAGCTAAGGCTGTTAAACGCCAGCACCTGCTCCCTGGGTGCGCCAAAGCAGAGGCGCTTTAATAAATGCATCGTTTCATTTTCTGTCCATGCACCGGTATATGGGTTCAGCCCGGTTGTAAACGGATTAACCATTTCGGTGATTCCTGTTACGGTCCCCGTGGTACCAGTTAACTGCGGTTTCTTTTTCCTGCCATGGTTGGCCAACAGTGTTTTAAAAAAATCATTTCGATCCATACAGTAGTTTTTAAAATTTACCCGGTAAGGCAGTATGAATGAAGGTATTTTCATTCACTAAGAAGCTGTTTAAATTTAATTGGAGTAACTGAGTCAGAAAGCCGATGATGCCATAAAAAACTGAACTTAAACGGAGCGTCGCCAATGTCGATGCCATAAAAAACTAATGTTGGTAAACAAATTAATCATTTTTAAACAGCTTCTAAGAAGCTGTTTAAATTTAAATTGAGTATTGAACCAGAAAGTCGAAGATGCCATAAAAAACTGAATTTGTTCCGCCGCGACGGACGTCAATGCAGATGCCATGAAAAACAAACGATGGTAAACCAATAAGTCATTTTTAAACAGCTTCTAACTAAACGAATTTATATTTCATTTCGTATTTTGTTCCGGCGCATTCGTAAACAAATCCATCATTTCAACGCTTCCACCAGTTTACGGAGCCGGTCAATTTCAACTTGCTGAAGATCTATCAAGCCCTTCATTTCCTGCATCGCTTTTATAAGGGGCACTACAAATTCAGCATACCGCAATCCATAAGGGGTATGGGCATTTTCCGGTTTATCAATGCCACTGAATTCATAATTCGCATCAATTGCTGCCATTTCTACTTCCTGGGCCAGCAACCCCGAAAACCGGGTAGCGGCTATCTTTGAATTGACGCCATACGCAGCGTTGGGTTTTGTTCCCTGTAGTTGTTGAAGTTTAAGCAAATCATAATTATAACTAACAGGCCGAAGCCGCATGATGAAGCTGAGTCCGGGAATATCCTGTCGTATATTGCTTTTAATGTTGGCATCACTAAAAGTGGTCCAGCCTACCTGGCCGCCAATGCTGTTTACAGCCGTATTGCCAACCCTCACCTGGTTGCTGGCGGTTATTTGAACGCCCTGTCCAAGTGCGGTCGAATTGTTTACAGAAGCTGTACCCGAAAGATCAACGGAACTACCTACAAAAGTATTTCCGGTTCCTGCTGTTTGGCTAAACGCCGCCTGGTAGCCAATGAATATATTATTGGTATTGCCTGTAGCAGTATAAGCCAATCCTGCATTGTGTCCAATCACCGTATTGTTACTTGCCCCGGTAGCCGAACTCAATGCATAATGACCCAGCAATACATTGTACGAGGCGGAGGTAAGACTGGTACCAGTGTTGTAACCAATGGCGATATTTTCAATACCGCCAATGATCTGTTGCAGGGCATTGTTACCGATGGCCAGTTGGGTAAAACCAGCCTGGTTATTTTGCAGCGCACCTGCGCCTATTGCCAGTACATTACTGCCGGTGCTGTTACTGGTGGCGGCAAGATTGCCGATGGCGATATTTTCTGATGAAACTGTGTTTTTCAACGCATTGCTGCCAATGGCCACATTACCGGTAGCTGAAATGATGGAAGCGAGTGCATCTGCCCCAATGCCGATATTGTCTGCGCCGGAAATAATATTAAAAGCAACAGAATCGCCCAATGCAATATTGTTGAATCCGGTAGTTAGTTTCGACAGTGCAAGGTACCCAATCGCATTATTTCCGGTTCCGGAACTGGGGGCATTCAAAGCACGGTAACCGATTGAATTGTTTCGCCTCAAAGAATCGGGATCAATAAAGCCGGAGCGTTGGTTGTTTGTCCGGATAACCAACGGATTGTAATCCGTTGTTCCCAGGAAATTATTGCTGGGAATGATACCTGCATTACCGGTAACGGCCCACCCGGTTCCTCCCAGTGAAATGGATCTTCGTTTAATTACACCCGATACAGTAACGGTTACAAAACTATCAGTGACAGCGCCGGCTTGAAGCCCCTCCAGCCGCAAGGGATCAGTAACAGATAAAACATGTAGTTGATTGGTAGGTGCCGCTACACCAATACCTACGTTTTGAGATTGCGATTTAACGGAGACAAGCAGCAGCAGGAAAAGTAGTGATTTCATTATAAGCTTTAAGGATTGATTTTATTTAGCAAAAACTTTGCCGTCAATGGCTATAGTAAATTAGTAATGATTTGATTTTATTTAATTTCCGGGCTATTAATCTTATTTGTCGCTGCCAGTTAAGTTGGCCTTTTAGGCCGTTTAGTATATCGATAGGTTATGTAATATATTCATCTTTGAGCATTAAAATGCGCTTAATAAATTGGTGATCCCTGGTTCTTAAGTTGAATTGCTGAAATGAACCCGGGAAAACAACATCGCTTCCGCCGTTGTTGGTGTTCGTGCGGCAGGATTTGAAGCAAGGGCTTCACCAACAATATCGCTTACTGGTAATTTTATCACGCTGTCACTCCGTAGGTTGTTGGTGTAGCCACCGCTCTCATTACAACGTCCGACCACCAACAATGGCTTGAAAGTAGTGCATTCATCATAAGCTTTAAGGATTGATTTGATTTTCGGTGGTTTCTTAACTCATCCAACTAAATATCTCTGAGTAATATTTCCAATTACCATTTGTTTTTATGAAAACAATTAAATCGCCACCTCCATCCAATTCATCGCAAGAGTGTGCTACGTTATAAGACAAATGGTATTGTTTTTTATTAAGATGGTTTTCAGAAGCGAGTGAAAAAAACGGTCATGTTTTTTATGAAAATAATCCCAACGTCTGTCTGAAATAAACTAGGGTAATTTGTTTGCTACAATGCATTTGTTCAAGCAGCCAGTGGTTCTTGTCGTCATTGTCCACACGATTAATTATTTATCGTTTTTCTTGTTAGTTTTCTTAAAACAAGCGGTGTTTGAACAAATATGATTTGCTTTAGTTTGCAGGAATATAAATGTCAAATTTTGCCCCTTTATTTAATTCACTTGTTGCAGTGATAATACCATTGTGGTTTTCAATAATATTTTTAACAATGGCAAGCCCGATACCTGACCCGGCGTATTCTTTCTTACTGTTTAATCGCTGAAATATTTCAAAAATGAGTTCATTGTACTGAGGCTCAAAACCGATGCCGTTGTCAGTTACAGTGATATGGCAATAATTTATTTCAGGTAAACTATTTTTGAAAGTTACCTCTCTGCCGTTTACAAGTCTGCTTTTAATTATTATGTGTGGTGTCATTTCTGGTTTTGAAAATTTTAGTGCATTGCTTATAAGATTGTGCATGACCTGACGAAACTTGAAAGGGATGACGTTTGCAGAGCAGAGTTCGGTAGCTTCTATGGTTGCGTGTTTTTCTTTAATAATATATTTTAGGTCGCTTATGACTTCTTCGACAATTATATTAAGGTTTATTTTTTCAAACTTGTGTATAGTGTCTTTGGAATGTGAGAAAGAAACTAAATCTTCTAAGAGTATTCTCATTTGTTCGGCCATTTGCTGTATTTTGCTCAAATAATCTTTGTCATTATTGGGTAAGTTTAGATGTTCTCTTTTTAAGAGGAGAGCTATAAAAGTCTGTATTTTTCGCAGGGGTTCTTGCAAATCGTGACTTGATATGAAAATCAATTTTTCAAGTTCCTGACTTTGTTTTATTAAATCCTCTTCGAATTTCTTGCGAAGTGTAATATCTGACCGAATAGCCAAATATTGATAGGGTTTACCCTGTTCATTTAAAAAAGGAACAATGTTAGTATCTACCCAATAATAGGTGCCGTCCTTTGCTTTGTTTTTTAATTCACCTTTCCATATTTTGCCGTTGGAAATAGTTGCCCATAATTCGCCGATAAACTCTTTTGCGTGATAACCCGAATTAGTAATGCGGTGGTCTTGTCCGATTAACTCTTCCTCGCTATACTTTGAGATTTTACAAAAATTATTGTTTACTTTTTTAATAGTTCCCTTTTGGTCGGTTATTGCTATTATGGATGATTCATCCAAAGCATATTTATAATCGGATAGTTCCTTTAAATTATTCTGGAGGAGTTCTCCAGATTGATTTCGATTTTTTTTGTTAGCACTTATTAACTTTAGTGCCCATTTCTCTACCTTTTTTGTCATGGTAATTAAGTTCTTGGTGTAATTTTTTCTAACAAAGGGTAGTAGTCTTTTGTCGTCTTACCATTGGCTATAACGGTTTGCATTGCCGCAGGGCAGGGAATTTATAGCTGGTACTGCCCGGCACCATAGCTAAATTGTAAAACTACAGAACAAGTTTAAAACCGAAGTTCAATTGGAAAGGTCTAGCCACGAAACACTCTTGCCAGGTCAATAAAATGTTCATTGCTCTTCCGTACACCAACCTTGCAGCAAACCCAATATTATACGTTCGCCCTTCGTAGGAGTGTGTCCAACTGCGTACTGTGTCCTACTAGTTCGGATGTGTCCCAGGACGCATGGGAACAAGGCAGGCTCTTTTGAAAGGTTTGCTTTTGTGTTGGCTTTGTATGCCCTGCAAATGTGCCTCACTTGGTGTATGTGCCTTTATTGTGGAATTAAAGATAGTTTGTATAGATAATTTATTTAGTCTGATTATTCGCTTATCATCTTTATCATTTCGTATTTGGGAAACGATTTAGCCTGCCAAAGAAACCCCGATCAATTTTCCAATACCAAATGTGATGGCAGCAGCTATCAGGCCAAATATAACCTGGCGAAATCCCGAGTACCAGATACTTTTGCCAGTAAATAAGGTAATAGCAGAACCGATCAAAAATAAACCGGTAGCACTACTGATAACGCTAATGATAATGGCTGTAACCCCTGAAGTAAACATAAATGGAATAACAGGGATTACTGCACCTATGGCAAATAGTATAAAAGAATAAATAGCTGCTTCCATTGCCGAGCCCTTTAATTCTTCGGCATTGATACCCAGTTCTTCTTTTACCAAAACTTCATGTGCATGGTTTTTATCCAGCATAATTTCCTTAGCCATTTCATGCGCCTGGTCTTCGGGAATACCTTTAGCCATGTAAATTAATGCCAGTTCTTTTTCTTCGCCTTCGGGATTGGTTTCCAGTTCTTCCATCTCCAGCTGCATCTGGTTTTCGTGCAGCTCCTGCGAGCTTTTTACAGAGATCCATTCGCCCAATGCCATGGATAATGCACCGGCCAGTAATCCTGCAACACCGGCCAGCAACACACCTGCGCCACCTGCTGTTGCACCAGCTATACCCATTACCAAACTAAAATTTGAAACCAAGCCGTCATTGCCTCCTAACACCGCTGCTCTTAGTGCATTACCGCCAACAGAACGGTGCCTGCTTTCAAACTTAGCAACATTGCTGCCGGTAACTTTTGTTTCATTCTCCAGTAAGGAGCGTAATATTTTTACATGATTTGTTTCTGTACCGGTTATAGGTAGTTTGTTTTTATTTTTAGCATTGATGACGGATGTGGAGAGCGTTTTTTCTGTATCCATCAAAACACCCAACACATAATCGTACCCAAAAGTTTTACCCACCAGGTTGAGCATTTTTGCTCTAACAGACGGGGCAGGCATGGTTACTGTTTTGCCGGGAGTTATTTTTTTTACAAAAGCTTCGGCATGGCCTTTCTCAATTTCACTCATTTGCCGGAATACACTAGCAACCGTTTTGTCCGGCTCCCCTTCGGCCAGTTTGTTATATAAAAAGCTGGCATCAACTTCTGTTTGAAGATTTTTATTTGTATTATTTTTCAAAAAATATATTTTTTTGTTCTGGCTATATTATTGAATTGGAAAATTTATTCAGTGGTTTTTCCATCAAATTTGGGCTGATCGGATTCCGCCTCTTTTTTCGTAGCCCTTATTATACCATCTTTATGATTTGGGGGAGCATAAATAGTATACATTTTTAATGCTTTTGTAGCATTCGTATTTATAATATTATGCTTTGCACCGGCAGGTATTACAATCGCATCACCATCTTTTATATCGTATTCAGTTCCGTCAATTACACATTTGCCGCTACCATCTTCAAACCGGAAAAACTGATCAATGCTGTCATGAGTTTCTTCTCCAATGTCTTCGCCAACCTTAAGGCTCATGAGTACAAGTTGAAGATGCTTACTTGTATACAATACTTCTCGGAAATTATTATTTTCCTCAGCATCCTTTTGGATGTCGCTTTTAAATCCTTTCATAATTGTAGTTTTTTGATTAACATTAGTAGTGACATCATTTGATGATTTTGTAGAAGTTTCTTTGTTAGACTTACATCATCCTGTTGACTGGTTGTGGTAATGAATGATTATTACAGGACAACTGCAGTATTGTAAATATTGCGAATAACAAACAGGATGTTTTCATTTTATTGTTATTATTTGTTCACAATGATTTATTTAAATCATTATCCTTTACTACAATCCTTATCCCGAAACTAAGTCGAACACTGGTATAAAGGTTATTAATTATTGCAATAAGAAATATGATACCGGTCAGTTGTAATCTTGATTGTAATTACCCAAAATACTTCCTCATTATGCTTGCGGAAGTATCAAAAAGAAAATCTGCTGTAGAATTACAAATGCTATTAATCATTATCCTTTTTTTCGGTTTCACTGCCCCCATTATTTTGAACAGCACCAGCGCTTATTCAGAATGTCTTATCTGCCCGCCAGGATATCCGGTATGGACAACTAAACCAAAGTGGGTGGGCTGAGTGTTGGCATTTTTAGCTCTTTGCAAGGTTGGCTATGTGTATGGGTTTTATGTGCATTGCAATGTGCTAAAAATAAGGTTTGGCGGCCACGGCAAAGTAATGCAAACTTTCCGCCGTTGTTGGTGTTCGTGCGATAGGTTTTGAAGCTGGGGCTTCACCAACAACATTGCTTACGGATACTTTATAAAGCTGTCACTCCACAGGTTGTTGGATTTGTCACGGTAGTAATGCCAACGCCCGTACACAAAAAACGTGTGCATACAAAGGATAGATGGGAGTGGAAGGAAACCTGCCGGGTATTTTCACAATTTCCGCCGTTGTTGGTGTTCGTGCGATAGGTTTTGAAGCTGGGGCTTCACCAACAACATTGCTACTGATACTTTATAAAGCTGTCACTCCACAGGTTGTTGGATTTGTCACGGTAGTAATGCCAACGCCCGTACACAAAAAACGTGTGCATACAAAGGATAGATGGGAGTGGAAGGAAACCTGCCGGGTATTTTCACAATTTCCGCCGTTGTTGGTGTTCGTGCGATAGGTTTTGAAGCTGGGGCTTCACCAACAACATTGCTACTGATACTTTATAAAGCTGTCACTCCACAGGTTGTTGGATTTGTCACGGTAGTAATGCCAACGCCCGTACACAAAAAACGTGTGCATACAAAGGATAGATGGGAGTGGAAGGAAACCTGCCGGGTATTTTCATAATACTTATTATGTCCATTTATTTTTTTCTGAAAGCAAAACACTTAAATTCGATCTCATCTTTTTGGTCGTGCCGGGTCATATTACAGAGCATTTCTTCGTCGGGGTTGTCGTCATTTTTACAAATTAAGCACAACGACGGCTTTTTTATTAAGTGTGAAATAATTTCATATCCTTCATCATCGAAAAATCCCGCAATTTTAGTTGGGTCAATATCATTAATATGCCTGCGGCCTTTTTTGTTTTCCCTTTTCTTTACTGCGGAATCAATTTCGTAATCATCTTCCGGGAAACCTTCTCCTGTAATGCAGGTGAAGCAACTATTGCCAACGGATGCGGATCCAATTACCCAAATATCATTTCCACAAGAGCATTTAATCCCCTTGTTATAAGCATCTAAGGCAGATTTCAACTGTTTTCTTAAATCATCTTCTTTGGCGGACGGATTGTCCTTCAAATGCTTTGCTACATACTTGTTGATTGTTATTGGAGCGAATGCCATGTTGTTTTATTTTTCTGTAAGGAGTTAAATAATTACGGATTAAAATTATGTCGTTTTTATAATTTATCAAAGTCGCCTCGTTAAATAATTCCGCCTTGTTGGTATTTGTGCGGTAGCTTTTGAAGCAGGGGCTTCACCAACAACATGGCTTATACCGATTGCCAATATTTTAAAAATCAGAAAAAAGTATATCATGTTACGGACATTTAAAAATCATTTGAAAACATGTAAAATCTCTACAGCAAGATTATGAATCGTTTGGCAGGGAGTTACAGAGATGACCTTACTTTAGTTCTGTGATAGTTTTTGAAGTGCCCTCCCCAGCGGTGACTACTTTCGCATAGGTTACCCAAGAGGTGACACCTTTTTTGTAAACCCTGCTCTTTTTCTAAAAGCTTTTCACAAAGGTGTCACCTCTTGCGAACAGGCTTTGAACTACTTAATAAATCACGATGGTATTGCTGGTAATTTTAAAATGCTGTCACTTCGCAGGTTGAAGGAGTAGCAACGGCTATAATGTCAACCACCGAACACCAACAATGGCCTGAAATTCATTCCGGTAAAAATAAAGAAAAAGGAACAAATTGATAAAAGCCGGCAATAAAAAAAGGAGATGCATTTGCATCTCCCGGTATTTTAAAAAGGAAGCGAAACGATCCTTTGTATTTATGATTTATCTGAATTCTTCACCTTCTTCTGGCTCTTGGGAGCAAACATTACCAACATCCGCTTGCCTTCCATTTTAGGCATTCCTTCCAACGCACCAACATCTTTCAACCGGTCAGCAAATTTCAATAGTAACAATTCGCCTCGCTCTTTAAACATAATTGCACGGCCTTTAAACTGTACATGCGCCTTTACTTTGTTGCCATCCAGTAAAAATTTTTCGGCATGCTTACATTTGAATTCAAAATCGTGATCATCTGTATTGGGAGTAAAACGAACTTCCTTCACCTCGCTGGTTTTGGACTTCGCCTTCATTTCTTTTTTCTTCTTCTTCTCATCATACAAAAACTTGTTGTAATCGATGATCTTGCATACCGGGGGATTGGCACCGGGAGAAATTTCTACCAGGTCTAATTGCTGATCCTGCGCCATTTTTAATGCATCTGCCGCGGGGTAAATGCCTGGTTCAATATTTTCACCTACCAATCGTACCTCGGGTACTCTGATCATGTGATTGGTACGATGTTCCTGTTGTTGTTCTTTTCTGAAACGGGGGTTGAATGCACCTCTGGGTGCCCTGGGTGGAAATGCCATTAATTGATTTTAGATTTATAATGCGGGGCTTTCGCCCGGGTTTTGATTTAAAGTTAATAAATATTTTTATTCAAATGCTCTTTTGCTGGTTACCTCTTCATTTACCATGGCTATGAATTCGGGGATGGTGTTTACGCCTAAATCTCCCTTTCCCTGCCTCCTGATGGCGACCTTGCTTTCGTTCATTTCTTTTTCGCCCAATACCAGCATGAATGGTACTTTTGCCAGTTCGGTGTCTCGTATCTTTTTGCCAATCTTTTCATTCCGATCGTCAATTTCAGCACGAATATCTGCTTTTTTTAACTCAGATAATACAATTTCTGAATATGGTAAAAACTTATCACTGATTGGCAAAATTTTCACTTGTGTTGGTGCCAGCCATAAAGGAAACTTACCCGCACAATGTTCAATTAATACGGCGATAAAACGCTCTAAACTTCCAAACGGGGCCCGGTGAATCATTACCGGCGTATGTTTGGCGTTGTCTTCCCCGATATAAGTAAGTTCAAAACGTTCCGGTAAATTATAATCTACCTGGATGGTTCCCAACTGCCATTTTCTGCCGATAGCATCTCTTACCATAAAATCCAGCTTGGGACCATAAAAAGCAGCTTCTCCATATTCAATCACTGTTCTTAATCCTTTTTCTGCGGATGCTTCTATGATGGCCTGTTCTGCCAGTTCCCAGTTTTCGTTGCTGCCAATGTATTTGCTTCTGTCGGTTTTATCTCTCAGCGAAATCTGTGCCGTAAAATCAGTAAAACTTAATGAATTTAAAACATACAGCACCATGTCAATCACTTTTTTAAATTCGTCCTTTACCTGGTTAGGCATACAAAACAAATGGGCGTCATCCTGGGTAAATCCTCTTACCCTGGTAAGGCCATGCAATTCGCCATGCTGCTCATACCGGTACACGGTGCCAAATTCGGCTAAGCGCAGGGGCAGATCCTTATAACTGCGGGGCGAAGTTTTATAAATTTCGCAATGGTGCGGACAGTTCATCGGTTTTAAGAAAAACTCTTCGCCTTCCTGTGGAGTTTTAATTGGTTGAAAACTATCCTTGCCGTATTTTTCGTAGTGGCCGGAAGTAACATATAGATTCTTGTGCCCGATATGTGGTGTAATAACGGGCAGGTATCCGGTTTCAATTTGCGCTTTTTGTAAAAACTGTTGCAGCCTTTCCCTGAGCATAGCGCCTTTTGGCAACCATAAGGGAAGCCCCATGCCCACCTTTTCGGAGAAAGCGAATAATTCCAGTTCTTTACCTAATTTGCGATGGTCTCTTTTCTTTGCTTCTTCCAGCAATACCAGGTATTCATCCAATTCTTTGGCAGATGGAAAAGTGACTCCGTAAATGCGGGTGAGCATTTTATTTTTTTCGTCACCCTTCCAATATGCGCCGGCAATATTGGTTAGTTTTATACCTTTAATGAAACCGGTATTGGGTATGTGCGGGCCCCGGCACAGATCGGTAAAATTGCCCTGGGTATATAAAGTTATTCCACCATCTTCAAGGTTGCTTAAGAGGTCCAGCTTGTATTCATCTCCCTTGTCTCCAAAATATTTTACGGCATCCGCTTTGGAAATTAGTTGCCGTACAAATGCATTGCTTTGTTTGGCCAGTTCAGCCATTTTTACTTCCACCCTGCGAAGATCTTCTTCACCAATCTGGTTACCACCTAAATCTATATCATAATAAAAACCGGTTTCCAATGGTGGGCCTACCCAAAATTTTACACCGGGAAACATTCCTTCAATCGCTTCGGCCATTAAATGGGCGGAAGAATGCCAGAAGGTAGATTTCCCGTTTAAATCATTCCAGGTAAGCAATTGCAGCGAAGCATCTACGTTAATTGGGCGGGAAGCATCCCATGTTTCCCCGTTAATATTTGCAGCCAATACTTTTCTTGCAAGCCCTTCGCTAATGGATTTTGCTACATCCATTGCGCTAACTCCCATTTCATATTCCCTAACTGCCCCATCCGGCAATGTAATCTTTATCATAATTTTTGTAAATTCAACGATTAGTTTTAAAGCTGCCATCGGTAGTACATTGCCAACGGCTGCCTAACCAACTTTCCTTTATTTTTTGAGATGCAAATTTAACGAACTATTATCTAAGGAAGTACATAACTAAAATATCTTTGCAGATGATAAATTTTGAACGGGAAAATGAACTTTGTTTGAAAGCAAATGTAAAAGTGATCATGAAAAGCACAATTATTACCATACTCTTTTTTTTACTTTCTTCTTATATGTTCGCTCAAAAGATAAACGGGCAGTGGCGGGGATATTTCAATAGCAAGAATGATATCGTACTTTCTTCGGGTGGAGACAATACCGAATATGTACTGGAAATTGAAATCAACGGATCGCAGGTAAGTGGTTATTCTTACAGTTATTTCCAAAACAGGCGATATTTTGTAATTTGTTCCTTATCCGGCACTTACTACAAAAGCACCAAAAGCATGAAAGTTACTGAAACGGCCCGCATTAAAGGGTTAACACCGCCCGACTGGAATGACTGTTTGCAAACACATATTTTAACCTACCAAAAAGAAGGCGATTCAGAAGAACTAACTGGCAGATGGGTAACAGCGCCAGGTCAATTAGGTGATTGTGGTAGAGGAAATACCACATTAACCCGTAGAACAGTCAGTAAGAATTTATCATCTTACAATAAATCTAAAAGCGGTACTCCTTTTTCAACACAGAAGCCTGCTGCCAGGTCGCCCTACCTGACTGATAAAAATAAGAAATCCCTAACACCACCGGTTGTAAAAGCTACCCCTAAGATAGTGCCTAGAAAACCAAACGCAGCACCTGCGCCACCGATTGCAAAGGCTAATCCAATAGAAAGAAATGCACCTGAAATAATTGTTCCGGAAATAAAAAAGCAAGTGGTGCCAATTTTACCATCCGGTAGAAATTTTGAAAAAAGAAGCAATGATATTATTAAGACAATTGAAATAACTAACCCCACTTTTAAATTAGACCTGTACGATAACGGTGACATAGACGGCGACAGCATCTCCGTTTTTTATAATGGCAAATTAATACTGTCACATAAAATATTAACGGATAAACCCATCACACTTACGCTTGATGCAACCACTGGAAACGAGGTAAACGAATTAACTATGTATGCAGAAAATTTAGGGACTATACCGCCCAACACTGCGTTGATGGTGGTGACAGACGGGGAAAAGCGGTACGAGGTAAGAATTTCATCTGATCTCAAAAAAAGTGGAACAATACGGTTTATAAGAAAACCAGGCCCACTATCGCTCAAAGGGGGAAATTAGGTTGTAGATAGTTAGAAAAAGGCGGCGCTTTTATGGAATACCACGTTATGCACTGGCCTAACAAATACAATTTAGAATTTCCGAATCCTTTCTTAATAAATCTTTAGATATCACTATTCCTCAAGAGAAAATCACCTCCTGTTAGCAGAGTAGAAAGTCCCCTTCGGGAATTTAGGGGCCTCTTTTTAAAACTTAAAATTCCAGGTAACAGCGGGAATAATTGGAAATAAACTTACCTGCTTGCCCTGCACTTTTAATGTACCGTCAAAAGGATTACCTGTTTGATCGAAGTAAATAAAATAAGGATTTTTTCGGCTGTATACATTGTAGATGCTGAATACCCATTCCGTTTTAAAATTTTTCCTGCGTTCATTTCTTTTTGGTGAATTGATTGCTGCAAAATCGATCCGGTGATAGGAGGGAAGCCGGTATTCATTAATGCGGCTATATTCCTGCGTGAGTGTACCGTTCACCACATAAAAACGCTGCGGCAAAGTGGCGGCATTGCCCGTGCCAAAAACAAAGGTGCCGGAGAGTTTCCACCGTTTGTTTAATTCATAGATGGCTACTACGCTCATGTCATTTCTACGGTCGTATTTGGCCGGGTACTTTTCACCAAAATTAAGCTCGGGGAATTTGCGCCAGGTCCAGCTTAATGTGTAGCCTATCCATCCTGTCAGTCTTCCCCTTGTTTTGTTGATGAATAATTCGGTGCCATAGCTCCAGCCTCTTCCAAACGTAAATGAATTTTCGGTGTCTTCCAGTGTATTGGGTGTATAGCCTTCCTCATATTCTATCTGGTTCTGCATATTCTTGTAATATACTTCCATTGAGGTTTCATACATGTTGTCTTTAAAGTTTTTGAATACACCTGCTGCATATTGCCAGCTTATTTGTGGCTTTACTTTGTAGGTACTTGGCACCCAAAGATCGGTGGGGAGCGTAGTACCCGAATTGCTTACCAGGTGAATGTATTGTAAGTTCCTGGTTACTGATCCTTTGATGGAGGTTTCGTCGTTGATGGCATATCGCAGGGTGAACCTTGGTTCAAGCCCGCCGTAGGTTTTTACCGGCTGGCCTTTTTTAAATACCGAGCTATCCATCCTGTTTCCATCAGCATCGGTTTGGTAAATTTTATATGCGCCAATTTGCTGAAAGCCGCTATAACGTAAACCCGCATTGATCTTTATTTTGTCACTCAGTTCCCAGTCATCCTGTATATAAACCGCTGCTTCATGCGCAAATTTGGGTTGTGCATTCAATGGCTTAAACACTACAGAATCCTGGTTGCCACTTACTACATTGGGGGTAAAGCGATGGTAGGTGTACAGAGCGCCAAACTTTACTTTATGCCCGGTAAAAGGGTACAGGTCAAAATCCTGCTTTAAACTAAAATCACGTATGCCGGATGCCAGTTTGATATTGAAATTATTTTGTTCGGCCTGGAAGGTGAAATTATAATTATTAAAAACGGCGGTAGTGTTACCAAAGAGCCGGTTATTAAAAACATGGTTCCATCGAAGTGTACCTGTCGCATTTCCCCAGGGAATATTTACGTCCAGGCTTCTTTGCCCGTTTACAAAATCAAATACATCTCTCCCAAAATAGCCGCTTAAATACAGGCGGTCTTTTTCGGAAAACTTATAATTGACTTTCGCATTCAAATCATAAAAATAATAGCCGGAACCGGAGAACTGGCTAGTTTTTTTAATGAAGGGTTTGGTTAAGGCATCAATGTAGGTACGCCGGGCAGAAATGATGAAAGATGCTTTGTTTTTTTTGATGGGTCCCTGTATGGATACCCTGGATGCAATTAAACCAATGCCTCCTTCTACCTGGAATTTTTTATCATTTCCTTCCTTCATGGCAATATCCAGTACACTCGATAAACGGCCGCCATACTGTGCCGGCATTCCCCCCTTGATTAAAGAAACGTTTTTAATAGCATCGGAATTGAATATGGAAAAGAACCCAAATAAGTGGCCGGTATTGTACACAATGGCATCATCCAGCATAATCAGGTTTTGATCGGGTCCGCCGCCACGTACATAAATGCCTGCACTACCTTCTCCTGCATTACGAACACCCGGCAACAATTGTATTGTCTTCAATAAATCCACCTCACCGAGAAAAGCAGGTATCGCCTTTATTTGTTCAATGGGTAATACAAATTTTCCCATCTGGGCATTCTTAACATTGGCATCTCTTTTTTTGGAGGTAACAATTACTTCTGCAAGGGAAGAGCGGGGTACCAGGTCAAAATTCAGTTGCTGATCAGCCTCCAGTTTTATGGAGATGGTCAGGGGCTGAAAACCTACATAGGAACCAACCAGGTCATACGATCCTTCTGTAAGTGTAAGTGAGTAAAATCCATATTGGTTACTGCTGATGCCCTTGGTTTTATCTTTTACATTAATACTGGCACCAATCAGCGTTTCGCCGTTTTGACCATCTTTAATGTAACCGCTTACAGTATATTTTTTTTGGGCAGTTAACAGGGCGGGGAGCAGGAAGAGTATGATTAAAAAAGATTTGTTTGTCATTATGATAAGAATAGCGGGATTGAAAATGCAGTTAGCCGGGTTTGAATAAAATGAATAATGAGTGATGAGTGATGAATGATGAATGATGAATGATGAGTGATGAATGATGAATGATGAGTGATGAATGATAAATGATGAATGATGAATGATGAATGATGAGTGATGAATGATGAATGATGAGTGATGAATGATGAATGATGAATGATGAGTGTTGAATGATGAGTGATGAGTGATGAATGATGAATGATGAGTGATGAATGATGAGTTATGAATGATGAGTGATGAATGATGAGTAATGAATGATGAATGATGAGTGATGAGTAGTGAGTGATGAGTAATGAATGATGAATAATTATTTCTGCATTTTATTATGAATGCAATACCATTAATGATCAACCCCAAATCATCAAAGAACAACCTTCAACCATCAACCTTCAGCCCCAAACCATCAACCCCAAACCTTCAACCCTAAACCATCAACCATCAACCTTCAACCATCTATTTCGCCTTAATACTATCCTTCACTTCTCCGCAATGCAACATAGTACCTTTAAATTCAGGGTGGTTTTTTCCGAGGTATGGGTTGATAATTTCTGCTGTGTTGCTAATCCAATTGGCTCCCTTGTCTTCTCCAAATGCCATTGGGCAGTTTTGCCAGTACAATGTGTTGCCATCATAATGAATGGTTTTCAGCAACGGGTAAATACTTTCACCAATCATTCTAAAATCCTGCCTCATTTCTGTTAAATCGGTCTGCTTTAATAAACTTTCTGCGTTTAGTTTTACATCATTCAACTGCATAATGGCACTTTCGTAAATTCCGGTCGTGTCTTTTTTTAGTTCGGCTAACCTACCGGTGTCGGCCAATGCAACCAGTTTGGTACATGCCATTTTTGCAATATTGGTATCTGCATTTACAAATGCATCTTTCATGCTGAAATAGGCAGTCAACAAACTATCTATTCTATTGTTAAATGACGGAGAATGATTTCTTGCAAGCAGGGCTTCTGCTTTCACTTCTTCCACCCCGGCTGATTTTCCTTTTATTAAGAACCAATAAGCACAAAAAGCTACTAACAATAGCCCTACCAATAACAATATTTTCTTCATTTTTTAATATTTTGCCAAAGTTACATCTTAACTAACAATCATGTTAATAGTTTAAAGCTAAACAATACGATAAAAAATCGTCAGCTTTTATTAAGATATTGATTTTGCCACGATTGTTTGTTACGGCTGACTGCTCTGTGTTAACCCTACTCAGCTCAACCGGCATTGGTTCCATTCAGCCGATAGGGGTAAATAACTTACTTTTGCAAAATATATCAGTATTTAGCTTTTAGAAAATAAAACAAATCATGCTTTTAGGATTACAGAATGTGACATTTGAGTTTGGAGCCCGTATCATTGTGGAAGATGCCACCTGGCATATACAACCCAACGAAAGAATTGCCTTAATTGGATATAACGGCACCGGTAAATCTACCTTATTAAAAGTACTCACCAGGCAATATTTGCCAAGCAAAGGAACTGTAGAACAGGGAAGGGAAACCACCATCGGGTTTCTGCACCAGGACCTGTTGAGCTTTGACACCGAAGATTCTATATTAGAAGTGGCCATGGGCGCTTTTGAAAGGGTGAAAGAATTGGAAAAGGAAATAGAAGCCATTGGGCATGAGCTGGAAAAAACCGGCGATGAAAGCCTGGCGCATGATTATAGCGAGAAACTGCATGAGCTGGAAATTTTGGGTGGTTACGATATTCATCATAAGACAGAAGAGATTTTACAGGGTTTGGGTTTTAGCAATGAAAACCTGCACAAACCATATAAATTATTTAGCGGTGGATGGCGCATGCGGGTATTGCTGGCAAAAATGATTTTGATGGCGCCCGATGTATTGCTGTTGGATGAACCTACCAATCACCTTGATTTGCCCAGTATTGAATGGCTCGAAAAATATTTGAAGAACTACCAGGGCGCTGTGGTAATGGTAAGCCATGATCGGTATTTTTTAGACAGGATGGTAAATAAGGTTGTGGAGCTGTACCAGCAAAAGCTACATTTTTATACCGGTAATTATTCTTACTACGAAACGGAGAAAGCGCTCAGGGTTGATATTCAACAAAAGGCCTACGAAAACCAGCAGGATTATATCCGCCAGAACGAACGTTTTGTGGAACGCTTTAAAGCTAAAGCCAGCAAGGCCGCTGCAGCACAGAGTATTGTAAAACGCCTGGAGAAATTAGACCGGATTGAAAATGTGGAAATTGAAAGGCCGAATATGCGTATCAACTTTTCAATTGATAAGCAGCCGGGCCGGGTGTTGTGTACCCTGAAACATGTAACTAAACAATTTGGCGACCTGGTAATTATGGAAGATACCGGCGCAGAGATAGATAGGGGCGATAAGATTGCTTTGATTGGTGCAAACGGTAAAGGAAAATCAACTTTATTGAGGGTGATTGTGGGCAACGAAGAAATTACAGGTGATAGGGTATGGGGCCACAACGTAGAAGAATCTTTTTATGCGCAGCACCAGTTGGAAGCACTCAACATTGAAAACAATGTGCTGGATGAAATGAAGGAAAGTCGTAGTGGCAAAACAGACCTTGAATTAAGGAGCCTGTTGGGATGTTTTCTATTTAGCGGGGATGATGTAGATAAAAAAATTAAAGTATTAAGTGGTGGTGAAAAAGCAAGGGTAGCCCTGGCAAAAACAATTGTAAGCAAGGCCAATTTTTTAATGCTGGATGAACCTACCAATCACCTGGATATCCATTCGGTCGATTTGTTGATTGGTGCATTGAATAATTATGAAGGAAGTATTGTATTTGTGAGTCACGACCGGCATTTTGTAAGTAAGATTGCCAATAAAATATGGGAGATTGAAGACCATAAGATTGTGGAATTTAAAGGCAGCTATACCGAGTGGGAAGACTGGAAAGAAAGAAGGTTGGCGGCCGCTAAACTTGCAGAAGTAAAAGGGAAGAATGTGGAGCCACCATCAAAAAATACAGAGCAAAAAAATACCAAAGCAGCACCTGCAAAAAAAGAAGTTGCACCGGAACCGGTAGTAGTAAACAATCACCGCAGCCCGGTTGACAAAGAGATCAAAAAAGAGTACCAGAAAAATAAAAACCGTTTTCAGCAGATAGAAGAAAAGCTGGCGCAGTTAAATAAAGAAAAACTGAACCTGGAAGCCCGGATGGCATCACCCGGTAATTACGCCAATAAGGATCAACTTCATCAAACAGAAACTGCTTATAAAAAGGTAACAGCCGAGTTAACGACATTGAATAAAGAATACGAAGTGGTATTTGAAAAAGTGATGGAACTGGAAGAGAAGATGGGATAGATGGCTGATGTATGATGTATGATTGGTAATGTCTGATGTATGATTTGCTGATATGTGATTTGGTAATGCCTGATGTATGATTTGCTGATTTCTGATTTAATAATGGTTTTCAAATACCTGTTTTATGCAGTTAAGTTATAGATAAGATTTTAAAACGGGCTACTTTAATGTTAGTCCGTTTTGTTTTATTATTAAAGCGTCAGATACCAAATACCATTTCACCTTCTTTACTTCTCCAGGAAAAATTGCAAACCTGATTCGATTGTAATTTATTAAAAGGGTATTATTATTTAAAGGGGATGTCTACAACTTCAAAATTCTGCGAATAGCAGGGTCCACCATATCAGACATAATAAAATCAGACATCAGACATCAAATGGCCGCAATCCGGCCGAAGAAAATTAATTTTGCCACCTCGCCCTCAAATCAGACATTAAAAAATCAGACATCAGATATAATTATCATTTTGTTGTCAAATCTTTTACATTAACTGGTTAAACAAACTTTCCTGCCTTACCTTTGCGCAAAATTTAAAAATCATGACACTAGTAGGAAAAAAAGCCCCACATTTTACAGTGGGAGCGGTAATAAACGGAGAGGAAATAGTTGATAATTTCAGTTTGGATCAATACCTGGGAAAGAAGAATGTATTGTTTTTCTTTTATCCAAAGGATTTTACATTCGTATGCCCCACAGAAATTCATGCTTTCCAGGAAAAGCTGGCTGAATTTGAGAAAAGAGATACCATCGTGGTGGGTTGCTCCACCGATTCAGAAGAAACACATTTGGCCTGGTTAAATACGCCGAAGGATAATGCAGGCATACAAGGCGTTACCTTCCCGGTGGTTGCAGACAATTCAAAAGTTATTTCATTGAATTATGGTGTGTTGGGCGGTGAGTATGTGTGTAACAATGACACCAAAAGCTGGTCGTTTAATGGTGCACCCATTGCTTACAGGGGTACATTTTTGATTGACAAGGAAGGTATTGTACGCCACGAATCTATCAACGATTTTCCGCTGGGCAGAAACATAGACGAATACATTCGCCTGGTTGATGCACAGTTGCATGTAGAAAAATATGGTGAAGTATGTCCGGCAAACTGGGAAGAAGGTAAAGATGCCATGGTAGCCACCAACAAAGGCGCTGCTGAATATTTTTCAACAAACTAAGATTACTGCAGGCGATCATGGTTGCCTGCTTTATTTAAAAAAACAGATCATGTTAATAGAATTACAGGAAGACAACCTCGAAACCGTTATAGCAGGCAATGATACAGTAATGGTACAATATTCCGCCGGCTGGTGTGGCAACTGCCGCCTGATGAAGCCAAAGTTTAAAAGAATGTCAACAGAAAATGAAGCCATCACATTTGTATTGGTAGATGCAGAGAAGTTTCCTAACAGCAGGAAGCTGGCCAATGTAAATAACCTGCCTACTTTCGCCGGATTTAAAAGCGGTGTATTAGTAAACCAGGTGCAAACCAATAAAGAAGAAATCCTAAAAAACCTTTTCAATGAAGTTACCAGTAATTAGACATATACAACGTACCGCCACTACAGAGCAAATCAATACTGCGATCAGCGTGCTGGAAAATTTATCAGAAGCACCTTCTTTAAAAGACCCGGAAATGGATGTAATTGGCGAATTGATCTCCAACCTGTGCGGCGCTTTGGAAGTACAACAGTTGATAGCCGAAGGGATGCCGGAAAAAGATGCCTGCAACAGTTTTATGAAAAAGGTGCTGGGATCGATTGATCAGAAATAATTTGCGAGGCGAGTAATTTTCTAAGGGGTTATTGAAAAGGGAGTCAGGATGGAGTGGGTTAAATACAATAAAGCAGTCAATGCCGAAATGTTTTATGGAAATTACTATATGGTGCATTCATTCAATAATCCATTTACCTTATATTTGCAAAAATTAAGACTTGGTAGCTCAGCTGGATAGAGCATCCCGATTTTAATCGGGAGAATCATTGGCACTTAAGGCGATTCTGATTTTGTATTAAAAATTTACTGACTTGACTTGGTAGCTCACCTGGATAGAGCATCCCGATTTTAATCGGGAGAGTCATTGGCACTTAAGGCGATTCTGATTTTGTATTAAAAATTTATAGACTTGACTTGGTAGCTCAGCTGAATAAAGCATCCCGATTTTAATCGGGAGAGTCATCGGCACTTAAGGCGATTCTGATTTTGTATTAAAAATTTACTGACTTGACTTGGTAGCTCAGCTGGATAGAGCATCCCGATTTTAATCGGGAGAGTCATTGGCTCTTAAGGCGATTCTGATTTTGTATTAAAAATTTACTGACTTGACTTGGTAGCTCAGTTGGATAGAGCATCCCGATTTTAATCGGGAGAGTCATTGGCTCTTAAGGCGATTCTGATTTTGTATTAAAAATTTATTGACTTGACTTGGTAGCTCAGCTGGATAGAGCATCCCGATTTTAATCGGGAGAGTCATTGGCTCTTAAGGCGATTCTGATTTTGTATTAAAAATTTACTAACTTGACTTGGTAGCTCAGTTGGATAGAGCATCCCGATTTTAATCGGGAGAGTCATTGGCTCTTAAGGCGATTCTGATTTTGTATTAAAAATTTACTGACTTGACTTGGTAGCTCAGTTGGATAGAGCATCCCGATTTTAATCGGGA